>Ga0164318_10003874_pt1 | contig 14259 bp, 15 predicted proteins | sample GuaBasSedimGuay9_FD_113734 | JGI IMG/M metagenome (GOLD analysis project Ga0164318, IMG submission 113734) | Subseafloor sediment microbial communities from Guaymas Basin, Gulf of California, Mexico - Guay9, Core 4571-4, 0-3 cm | ecosystem: Environmental > Aquatic > Marine > Hydrothermal vents...
CCCGAAAGTTTCTCGCCGGCGGCAATTATCTGTCGCAAAAGATCGGTATCGTAGTTACTCTGCACGCCCTGCTTGACTGCCGCCAGACGTTCTAACCCCATACCCGTATCGATACTCGGCTTGGGCAAAGGCTGCATCGTACCGTCTGCATCCCGGTTGAACTGCATGAAAACCAGATTCCAGATCTCCAGATAGCGATCACAGTCGCAATCCCCAATACCGCAATTTGGACCACAGCTCATACTTTCGCCCTGATCGTAAAGAATCTCAGAACAGGGGCCGCAGGGACCAGTATCACCCATCGCCCAGAAATTATCAGCTTCACCAAGGCGAACAATACGCGATTCCGGAACCTTAATCACATCCTTCCAGATATCATAAGCCTCATCATCATCAAGATAGACCGTCGCCCACAATTTTTCGGCATCGAGTTCCATGACATTGGTCAGAAAATCCCAGGCGTAAGTTATTGCCTGGTGCTTGAAATAGTCACCAAAAGAGAAGTTTCCGAGCATCTCAAAAAAAGTGTGATGTCGAGCCGTGCGCCCGACATTTTCAAGATCATTATGTTTACCGCCGGCACGAACACATTTCTGCGAGGTCGTTGCCCGCTTGTAACCACGCTCTTCCAAGCCGACAAAGGTATCCTTAAACTGATTCATTCCCGCATTGGTAAACAGCAGGGTTGGGTCATTGGTCGGAACCAGGCTCGAGCTTTTAATTTCAACATGCTCATGCGCACCAAAATAATCCAAAAATTTCCTGCGAATTTCATTTCCGGTCATCAGTTCATAACTCCTTAAAATTTTAATAATCGTTGATAATTATACGATTTAAATTGTAACTATTCAATTTCGTAATCATGTAATGCCCGGGTAATTTCATCACCCCTGAAACCGCGCCGTTTGAGCCAAGCAAACAGTCGGTTTTTATCTTTTTCATGGGCCCGCCGCCGTGCAACCAGCCGTAAAATAGCGGCAGACATCTCATCGTTATCAATCTCCATAAAAAAATTCTTCACAACCCGGTGACAAAGGTCGAAATCAAGTCCTTTCTGCCGTAAACGCAGGAGAACAGCATGAAAACCGTAACCGCGCCGGGAAAAAAGCTCTTCCGTCAACCTTTCGGCAAAAGCTTCGTCATCTAAAATTCCCTTTTCAAATAGGCGCTTAATTGCAGCGTCAATCTCATCCGGCGGAAAATCACGAAGCCTAAGCTTATTAATCAGCTCCTGTGTACCATGCGCCCGCCGGGCTAGAAGCTCTTGAGCTTTCCACCAGGCAGAAACCGGGGTTTTCGAGCTCACTTGGCAAATCTTTCGATATCCATCGCATTTGTTGAGATATCGTCATCGTCCTTATCTTCACCATTTTCACTGTCGGAGCTGTCAAAAGAATCCCAACTCGTATCTGAAGTTGAACTAACACCCTGCACTTTAAGAAGAAAATCATCCGGGTTACTGCTCTGCTTCAGAGCCTCGCCAAAGGAGATCATACCATTTGTATAGTGACTCAAAATGGACTGATCGAATGACTGCATGCCGTAAATTGAGTGTCCTTTCGAAATTGCGTCTTTAATTTCAATGGTTCTATCGGATTCTGTGATACATTCACGTACCATCGGGGTATTTACCAAAACTTCAATTGCCGGCACTCGCCCTGGCTTATCACAGCGCTCAATCAAACGCTGGGAAATTACGCCCCGCAAAATACTTGCAAACTGCAGTCGTACCTGCGGTTGCTGGTGTGGTGGAAAAACTGAGATAATCCGGTTAACCGTCTCAACCGCATCAACAGTATGCAGGGTACTGAGCACCAGATGCCCGGTTTCAGCGGCCGTTAAAGCAATTTCAATCGTCTCCAGATCACGCATCTCACCGACCAGAATAACATCGGGATCCTGCCGCAGCGCGGCCCGCAGAGCCAAAGCAAATGAGGTTGTATCAAAACCGATTTCACGCTGATTAATCAAACTTAACTTATCCCGGTGCAGATATTCTATCGGATCTTCAATTGTAATGATATTTTCACTGCGGTTCCGATTGATATAATCAATCATCGCCGCCAAAGTGGTACTCTTACCGCTACCGGTCGTCCCTGTAACCAGAATCAGACCCCGCCGGGTCTCATCGATCATCTTTTCGACAATTTCAGGCATATTCAGAGACGCAAGATCTAGAATCTCAAAAGAGATGGTCCGCATCGCTATTACCAGCGAACTCCGCTGCTGATAGATGTTAACCCGGAACCTGCCAATCCCTTTTACTCCGTAGCCTAAATCAACTTCATGAAAATCCCGTAAGTATTCCTTCTGCCCCGGACCCATCATAAGATCTGCCATCTCTTTCAGATCATTAATGGTTAAACGCTCAAAATCCTTAAAAGGATAGAGCTTGCCATCTACCCTGACAATCGGCGGGGCTCCAACTTTAAGATGAATATCGGACGCCTTGAATTTTACCGCATTTTTGAGAATATCATGAAAAAGTTCCATTTTTACCTCATTCTGATGGGGTACTTAAAAAATCACTCTTTTTCCGAAGCAGTGCCCGCCGCTTTTGCACCTGTAGCTGATGGAATCGAATAAAATTCCCGTACTTTCAACTCCATCTCATCAAGAATATCCGGATTTTCTTTCAAGTGATTGCGGACAAAATCACGTCCCTGCCCCAAACGCTCACTATTGTAAGAATACCATGAACCGCTCTTCTCAGCGACCCCGCAGTCAACCGCCAGATCAAGGACATCGCCAGCCTTGGAGATGCCTTCGCCAAAGAGAATATCAAAACGCGCTTCTTTAAATGGAGGAGCAACTTTGTTTTTCACGACTTTGACCCGAGTAGCGTTGCCGAGAACATCATCGCCTTTTTTGATCGCTCCGGTTCGGCGGATCTCGAGACGCACACTTGAATAAAATTTCAGCGCATTACCGCCGGTTGTGGTTTCCGGGTTACCAAACATAACCCCGATTTTCATCCGGATCTGGTTAATAAAAATTACTGTGGTTTTTGATTTGCTGATTGCCGCCACCAATTTACGCAGAGCCTGCGACATAAGCCGGGCCTGCAGGCCCATGTGCGAATCGCCCATTTCGCCCTCAATCTCAGCCCGGGGAACAAGAGCAGCAACAGAATCGACCACCACTACATCCAGAGCGCCGCTGCGCACCAGAATTTCGGTTATCTCCAATGCCTGTTCTCCGGTATCCGGCTGGGAAACCAGCAAATCGTCAACATTGACCCCGAGTTTACGGGCATAAATAACATCCAGAGCATGTTCAGCATCGACAAAAGCCGCGACTCCGCCTACCTTCTGCGCCTCAGCCACAATGGTCAACGCCAAAGTGGTTTTACCAGATGATTCCGGGCCGTAGATCTCGATCACCCGTCCCCGGGGAACCCCACCGACACCTAATGCAATATCAAGACTTAATGAACCGGTTGATATGACATCAATATTTTCAGCCCGCGATTCATCACCGAGACGCATAATTGAACCTTTACCAAACTCCTTCTCGATCTGACTAACCGCCATTTCCATGGCCCGTTGACGATTCTTATCCATTAAAACTCCTCTTTCCGGAAACATCCGGAATAGTTATAAAATCAGTTCACTAAACAAAGAATATCTGCATCACTATCCAGGTCATAATCCCGGCGACCAGATCATCAATCACGACCCCGTAACCGCCGGGCAGGTTAGCTTCGCACCAGTCCGCAGGAAAGGGTTTTACTATATCAAAAAAACGAAAAAGCAAAAAAGCTGCCAGAGCATTGGTAAAGCTCAAAGAGACCCCAAGTAAACCCAGCATCAGCCCAGCAATTTCATCAATCACAATCACCGGGCTATCGACAACCTTAAATATTTTCCCAGCTTCATCGGCGACCCAGATAGCAGCCCCGGAAAACAGTATAACCAGCAGGAGATACCAGCCATTACTTAGCCATCCCAACAGAAACCACAACGGCAAAGCTCCGAGTGAGCCCCAGGTACCCGGTACTTTTGGTAATGTTCCCAGCCCACATCCTGAAGCTAAAAAAGCAATCCAATCATCTTTTCTGACCTCTACCATCACAACTCTCCACTTTTGCTCAATATAAGTCACCTTAAATCCTAACAACCGCCCATCCTTCTGTAATCAAAGATAGATTTTTTGTCAATTACGGTTATGAGTTTCCGGGATTTGACGGAAAGTTTTTTTTAGTATAAATATTGATGCAATCATACCCTTAATAACACTTCATGCGGAGCGTGAACAGTCAAATGAGAAGATTTGCCAAGACCATGAATCATCAAAAAATATGTGCCGCTGCTTTGGTTCTGGCAACAGTGTTGTTCATTACTATAATTTACGGACCAACCCTCCACTACCCATTTTTTTTTGACGATTTTAACAGCCTGATGAATAATCAGGGCAATGTAAGCCCGCAGCTCACCAATCCAGCCCCATCATTAGAGTCTCTAATCAAACAACCCCTGCGCCCAAACCGAGAGTTAACCTGGCTGACATTTGCAGCGAACTACAAACTGACGGGCATGAATCCGGCCGGCTTCCGGATTGTCAATTTTACTCTCCACGGGCTCTGTACATTTTTAGTTTATCTGCTGCTGGCTCTACTTTGGCAGAAAAATAATCGGCAAAAAGCTACTACAGATTATACAATTTGCGTGCCGGCACTGATCGGTGCCCTGCTTTTTTTATGCCATCCACTGACATTAAATACAGTTATCTACATCAGTCAACGTTTTGGCGAATTAGCCTCACTTTTCTACCTTGCAGGATTCTACGCCTGGATTAAAGGCCATTCCGAACCAGAAACACCACCCAGGAAAAACTGGCACTGGGGCTGGCTGTTTGTCGCCGGAGTCTCATTCTGGGCGGCCTTGCACTGCAAGGAGATGGCAATCACCCTCCCCGCAACAATCCTGTTTTACGAAATCTACACAAAAAATCTGACCACCGGCACCCGTCGTAAATGGCTTATACCAACCTCTTTACTGGCCCTCGTAGCTGCACTGTTTCTGGTTTTTGCTTGGCAGATCGGCCTCTTCAATCAAACCTGGATCAATATTGGCTTTCGTTCCAAACGACTCTGGTCACCCGGTATCCAATTTTTAAGTGAAGCAAAAGTTTTTTTCCTCTACTGGAAATTCCTGTTAATTCCACTTCCTGACAGCCTGAGCCTGCACCATGAGATGCAACCATGTTCCAGCTATTTTGACCCGGCGTCCTACGCTGCTGTCAGTGGCCATATCGCCCTCCTCATTCTGGCCTTAAAACTGCGCCGGAAAGCACCCCTGATTGGTTTCGGGATTGCCTGGTTCTACCTTGTATTAGCCCCGCCCTATCTTTTTCTGCCCCAAAGAGAGCTCCTGGTTGAATATAAAACCTACCTCGCCACGCCGGGAATATCTATGATTATTCTGGGTTTATTCTCATTGGGTGAAAATTTTTCCAATCTGCAAAAAAGATATAGATTTCGCAATTGCGCTTATGCGATAACCGGCTGCTGGCTTATTTTTTTAAGCTTGGTCACCTGTCAAAGGCGCACCTCTTTCCAAAACCCGATAACAATCTGGAGTGATGTTTTAGTAAAATATCCGGAAAGCCGTAGAGCCTTGAACAACCGGGCCGTTGCTTGGCTTAAAGAAGGATCACCACAAAAAACTTTAAATGATTTTGACCGTCTCCTCAGAAAGCATCCTGACTATGCCCGGGGGTTCGAAAACCGGGGCAGATTGCGACTCTACCTGAAAGATTTCAGTGGAGCAATTAGAGACTTCAACCATACTTTATTCCTGCTCCCGAATGAACCTGAATTACAGACTGTCAGAAGAGAGATTGAAAATCTAAAAAAATCAGCTTTAACAGAAAAATCAAAGGTTAAATTATTTAATACACCCCAGAAACCGGGCGCAAGCCAACCAGGCCCACAAAAATGACAACCGGACACTCTCCACCCACCCAAAAAAACTTGACTTTAACCTTACCTCATCGTATTGACGAACTAAAGTGCAAAGAGTTTTATTTAACAAGAAGATACTTCATTGATAAAAAAACTGCTTAAAAAGAAAAAAAGACGCTCTTCGTTCACAGCCGACCTGATTAACAAAAAGAATATTGAGATCGGCGATTACACTTACGGAGAACCAAATATCCACCGCTGGTCCAATGAGTACAAGGTCAGTATCGGCAGGTTTTGCTCAATCGCCAAAGATGTCCATCTTCTGGTTGACGGCAACCACCGCAGCGACTGGGTCAGTACCTATCCCTTCGGCCGACTGCTCGAAGGTTTCCCGAAAAACAGTGACCATCCAACGGGCAAAGGTGACATAAAAATCGGCAATGATGTCTGGATCGCCCGGGGGGCGGTAATTCTTTCCGGTTTAAGCATTGGTAACGGTGCCGTAATTGCCGCCGGGACAATGGTCGTTAAGAATATTGCAGACTATGAAGTAGTCGGCGGCAATCCGGGAAAAAGCTTAAGTTTCCGTTTCTCAAAAACCCAAATTGACGCCCTCTTAAAAATTTCCTGGTGGGATTGGCCGTTGGCAAAAATAGCTACTGAGATAAGTTTTCTGGAGTCAAATAATATTGACCAGTTTATCGAACGTAATCTGCCAGTGTGAAATTTCAATAATGCTTTAAAACTGTAAAAGGAATTTGTGCCATGCTGGAAACAGCCTACCTTAACAATACTTTCATTCCGTTAACGGAAGCATCAGTCCCGATAAATGACCGGGGTCTGCTCTTTGCCGATGGCATTTACGAGGTAATTATCAGCCGCAAAGGCAAACCTTTCCTGCTTGATGAGCATCTTGCAAGGTTGCAGAGAAGTGCCGATGCTATCTCACTTAAACTCCCGGTTTCTGTAGCAGAGATTACTGAAATAATCGAAACTGGCATCAATAAAGCCGGTTTTTCAGAGAGCATGGTATATATCCAGATCACTCGAGGGACGGAACCCCGCCGCCATAACTACTCAAATGAGATTCGGGCCAACCTGATAATGACATTCAGGCCCCAACCTGAATACGCACCGGAACTTTTCAGCCAGGGAGTGGCTATTTTAAGCGTCCCTGAAATCCGCTGGAGCCGGTGTGACATTAAAAGTACCGCCCTGCTGCCGAATGTAATGATGAAACAGAAAGCCGTCGATCAAGGGTATCATGAAGCTCTTTTTGTCACATCAGAAGGCATCATTCGGGAGTGCACTACTGCCAATATTTTCTGTATCAAAAATGAAACGCTAATTACTCCACCAGCCGATCAGCATATTTTAAATGGCATAACCCGCTCATTTATTCTGAGACAAGCAACATCACATAACCTTGAACATATTGAAAGAGACTGCTCTTTTAATGAACTCTGTCAAGCCGATGAGGTATTTATCACCAGTTCGACAGTTGATCTTATACCGGTTGTTAAAGTTGATGACATTACTATCGGTAATGGCCGGCCCGGCCCCGTAAGTCAGGCGGTTAAAAACTTTTTTCCAACCCGGTAATTAATATAATATTTACGTCGAGCCTAGACAAAATAACTGCCATTCATTAAATGCATTCACATACTTCACCGCCACCTTCAGAGAAAAACCCGCCAAGAAAAATCATACTCTCTGCCGGCACACTCTATACAATGGAACTCTCGGAAATATTTGAGATCTCTGTGGAGTGTGGTTTCGACGGAGTAGAGCTTATAATAAATACTGTATTCGAAAACCGTTCCCCTCACAAAATCATTGAAAATTTACTGAAAATAAATAAAATAGCCTCCATCCATGCCCCTTTTTTCAAACTCCATAAGTGGGGCCATGGCGGCGTTTCTTTAATGAAATGCGTTGAACTTGCCCGTGATTTTACAATCCCTTTAGTTAATTTTCACCCACCCTTCTGGCTGCCACCTGATCTCATCTTTTGGCGCTGGTTTCGCAAAGTTAAAGATTATCAAAAGCTGATTGATAACAGTCAGGTAATAGTGACAATTGAAAACATGCCTTATGTTGGCAACCACATTCGCTTTAACCCAAATATTCTCAAGAAATCTGAAGATATGTTGGATTTCATGAAAAAACATAACCTTTTCATGACCTTTGACACAACCCACATAGGTTCTCACAACCCCAATTTTCTCGGAGAGTTTCAACATCTCCTGGACAGCGGCAGAGTGAAAAACATCCACTTCAGTGATTATGGACATATGCGTGAACACCTCTTCCCCGGCCGCGGCATTCTTCCTCTAACCCGTTTCCTCTACATGCTGAAAGAACAAAACTACGAAGGCGCCCTGACTTTGGAACTAAGCCCGGTCGAATTGCCCCAAAGACGTGATCTGATTGTCGCAAGTCTTACTGAAATTCAGGAATATCTGAGAGAAGAGTTATGCTGATAAAAAAATTTGAAGATCTTTCGACCCCAAACAACCCACTTAACACCCAATAGTCAAGCCTGACCCCATTTTGCCAGTAGTCTACAGTCCAGAAACAAAAAAAGCCGGCCCTGTTTGGGGCCGGCTTTTTTTGTTTACCAAACTTTTATTCAACCTTTAATATTTCGGTCAGGTTATAGAGTTCGAAAAACTGCAGTAGTTTTTTTGAAACATTGACCAGTACCATCTCGGCCTCGCGCTCGCTCATCTTTCTCTGGGCACTGACAATCGACCCGAGAGCACTGGAGTTGAGATAAGTTACCCTCTCCATATCAAGTACCAGCCGGCTGGCACCGCCGTCGACTGCCGCAGTTAATTCTTGCGAAAAATCATCCCAGGTTTCGACATTTGCAACATCACCTTTTAACGCTAATCTTGTTTCCATTAACCGCCTCCATAAAAAACTGTTTATGCAAAAAAAGAACTATATAAATTCACTCTTCGATCTCCTGAGTAAACCAGCGCTTGATCGTTTTGAAATATGACAAGAATATAACCAGAACAACGGCCATAACAACATATTTAAAGATCACAATATGCCGATCCAGATAATCAAAAAAATAGGTCCAGGTAATGATTGCCGTCAATGTTCCAGAAAAAACAGCAGCAAAGTTACGCTTAATACTAAATTTCAGAAAATAGGCGATAATCGAGCCCGCCGCAGGTCCAGTGATCGGCAGGGGGATCATAACAAAGGCAAAAATTCCCAGCCAGCCATAACGGGCGACCGCATCTTTATGCTTCAACGCCTGCTTCTCAGCATTTTTTGTGGCGATCGTAAGCCATTTACAATTGATATATTTATTGAAAGAGAAAACAAACAGTGAATAGCAGTAGCAGACAATCAAAACTTCCAGGAACATATTGTAAGAAATTGTCACCCAACTTGAAAACTTAAAGGCAACACACAATCCGATACCTGCCGCCCGGCCACCCAGAGCGTGAGCGAAAAAGGCCAGAAGCAGAGTTTGACCAGCTTTAATATCGACAGTCAGGTAGTAAACAACCAGAGCGACAAAAACCAGAGTCAAAAACAGGCCCAATATCAGAACTCGACCTTCGCCGCTCTGATACAGACTGGTTCCGGATTCATTTTTGGGAAAAACAGGGTCGTCTGCAGCAGCCGCAGGCGGCGACTCAGCTGATTTTGACTCAATCAGCGGAGCATCAATTGGCGGCGACGGACGGGATGGCCGCCGCCAGAATTTAAGGCTCTGCAAAAAACCCATACAAATTTTACTATAGTTGAATATTTATCATCTTAGATTAAAAAACAGTTCTGATTACAACGGTTATCCGAAATTTGTCAAGGTTAAAAAAGATTAAGGCCCATCGGCGGCCAACTTTCTCCCGACCAACGGAACCTTCGACATCTCTCTTAAAATACGTTCGGCACGCCGTTCTACAGCGGCACTGGGTTTATCCGGTCGCCAGAGGTGCGGACCCGGCAGAACCGCTGCCAACAATGCGGCCTGCTCCCGATCAAGATCCAGAGCCCGGCAGTGAAAATACTTGACAGCGGCGGCATCGGCACCAACCAGCCCCGGCCCCCAGTCAACACTATTTAAATAGAATTCAAGAATTTTCTCTTTGCTCCAAATGATTTCCAACCACATCGAATAGTAGGCTTCGGCCAGTTTCCGGGTCCAGCTGCGGGCCGGCCAGAGAAACATGGTCCGGGCGGTCTGCATTGTGATAGTACTGGCACCCCGCAGGTAGCCGCCTTCCCGCAGAGAACGCAAAGCCTGGCCTAATTCAATAAAATCAAAACCGAAATGCGACAGGAAACGCTGGTCTTCAGACGCCAGTACTGCCCGGCGGAGATTCGGTGAAAAGTTTTCCAGTGCAACCCAGCGTCCGGGTTGCGGCTGCGGCCCCCGTTGCAGAGCGTAGTCAACCCAGGAACGGGCTGAAGCTACAGTCAAAGGCGGTTTAACATAACCAAAAAGAAAAACCTGCGACGCTGTCAGCAAACAGAGAAGCAACAACAGCAGCAAACAAAAATTTCGCAACCGGTTTGATTTCTTTTTGTTTCTTTTTTTCAAAGCTGCCATCAATCAACTTGTACCATTTAAAAACCATCATAGTACGATCTCTTCTGCGACAATATCACTTTGGCAGTTGACGAATGTTCGCAAAAACACTAAACTCGCTTTCTATGTACATTAAAAAAGAACTTAAAATCAAACAGATTATTGTTGCAGCCTGCCTGGTTCTATTTCCAGCAATCATTTTTGCGGCGGCAACCGGAAATGCCCCCCGCCCGACTCAAGCTATTTCCAGCAGCCGAATTCCAACATTTACAGTACCAGAAAAACTGAATTTCTGCGGCTATTCTCTGCCTCTGAAAGAGCGGCATTGCCGGGAGATGCTTGACCGTGAGCTCACCATTGCGGCCTACAATCGGGCTCAGGTTATCATGTGGCTCAAACGTGCACCCCGTTATTTTCCGCTTTTCTCAAAAAAAATTAAAGCCCTCAAACTGCCGGATGATCTAAAATTCGTTGCCGTAGCCGAAAGCTCACTGATTGATGATATCCACTCCCGGGCCGGAGCAGCGGGACTCTGGCAATTCATGCAGCATACCGGCCGCCGCCGGGGCCTGCGCATAACTTCGACCATTGACGAGCGCCTCGACCCGGTAACCGCAACCGAACACGCTCTCAACTATCTCAAATTTCTCAAAGAAAAATTCAAATCCTGGCCTCTGGCACTGGCCGCCTATAATTGCGGGGAAAAACGGGTTACGGATGCTGTTAACGAACAGAAGACCAAAAACTACCATACCTTGTCACTGCCGGAAGAGAGTGAGCGCTACATCTATCGTCTGGCCGCAATCAAACTGATCCTCAGCCACCCGGCTGAGTATGGTTATCAGCTCGACCGCAACAAATGTTACACCCCCTTAAAGGTTGATTACATCAGACTTAATTTAAAAAATGAGGCTTCTCTAGTTGATTTTGCTCTGCGGCTGGATTTAACTTACCACCATTTAAAAGAACTAAATCCTCACCTCATCCGCAACCGGCTGCCGGCAGGAAAATTCAATCTAATCTTACCCGCCGGTTCCGGTCGTAAAGCTGCCGTAATCAGCAAAAATCTGCCGGCGCTTCCTTCAAGCCGAAAAACATTCTATGTTGTTAAAAAAGGTGACACTCTGGGAGCAATCAGCCGCCGTTTCCATACCTCCAGTGCCAGATTAATCCGGCTTAACCGGCTGCAAGGTTCAAAGATTCTAATTGGCCAGAAGCTGCGCCTGAAATAATCAAAGTTGTAAAATCAAAACTTGCCAAACTCAGCCAGACTCACCAATCTCTGCCGATCTGTAATGACAATATCAGAGCCATCAATTGCAATAAATCCGGCCCGCTGAAGTTTACTCAAAATCCGCGATAGAGTTTCCGGAATTGTCCCCAGCAGACTCGCCAACTGGGTTTTGGAGAGCTCTAGACTCAAGTTATCACCGCTGGCCTGTTTATCGTTAAGGTAGAGCAGATGAGCTGCCAAACGTCCGGGAACCTCTTTCAATGAAAGGGCATCAATCATATTTGTAAACTGACGCAAACGCTGGGAAAGTGCGGCCAGCAGATTCAGGGCTAAAGCCGGATTTGCGGAAACCAGAGCCACAAAATCATCTCGCGGCAGAAAAACCAGACGGCTGTTCTCCAACGCTACTGCATGTGCCGGAAAGCTCTGACCGGCAAACACCGCTACTTCTCCAAATGATTCACCCGGACCAATCACATGCAGGATCTGCTCTTTGCCATCCGGCGAAAGCATAAATACCTTCACCCGCCCCTCTTTCACCAGATAAAAGCCATTGCCCGGATCACCGGTACTAAAAATATTTGCCCGCCGTTTGCAACTGACAACCATTGCAATCCCACTCAAGTCCCAGAGATGCATATCTTCCACCCCGTCAAAAAGTGAAGTCGCACCCAGCCATTCAACCAGTGACCTATCCATATTTGCCGACATATCTACCTTTCAATTTGCATTTTTTTGTAAAATATCAATTTAGCCCGATAATCAACGATCATTATTTCAGTCTTGTTGACTTAAGTCAAAGATATTCTTTTTTAAAGAGTGTAAAAAGGATTAAATTAATTCAATTTGAAACCTGAATTCTGTGTTTGCAAAGCTGACAATCTACTACTTTTCAAATTCCAGATTTCCAGATCAGGAGGTTATATTATGAGATGCCCTGGACAAGATTCCCGCTACTGGAAACATGATGCAATTTTTGATATAAAATGCCCTGACTGCGGCACTGAAATTGAATTTTTCAAAGACCAAACTACCTGTAAATGCAAAGGCTGCGGTAAGCAGGTAATCAATCCCAAGATGGATTTCGGTTGCGCTTCCTATTGCCAGTATGCTGAGCAATGCATGGGCGAACTGCCGCCGGAACTGCTGGCAAACCGCGACGATTTCTTAAAAGACCGGGTTGCACTTAAAATGAAAATGCATTTTCGCAAAGATTTCAAGAATGTCGGCCAGGCAACTAAAGTTTCCCGTTTTGCCGCCAAAATTGCGCCGGAAGAGGGAGCCAATCCGGCCATCGTTCTCTGCGCTGCCTACCTGCATAACATCGGCGCTAAACTTGCGGAAAAAAGTGAAACCCCGGTAACCAGTGAAGACCTCGAAAAAGAGGCCGTCCGTTTGAGCAGTGAAATCATGGAAGGACTGCGGGCCAAACCAGAATTAACTGAACAGGTTTTGGCAATTCTAGACCATGTATTCCACCCCGGCCAAGATGAGAATCTTGATTTTAAATGTGTCAATGACTCCATCAACATCTACCAAATGCAAATTGCTAATAAAGAAGAACCTTTTACCCAGACCGGATTTGATGAGCGTCTGCGTAATAATTTCATGACTGACAGCGGCCGTGAACTTGCTAAAAAAAGCATCATTATCAATTAATTATTACTGAGGAGATGAAATAATGAAAATTTTACGCAAGATAATCAAGATTGATGAAGAGTTATGTGACGGTTGCGGCCAATGCGTCCCCTCCTGTGATGAGGGCGCAATTCAGATTATTGATGGAAAAGCGCGAGTTGTTGCTGAAAAATATTGTGACGGTCTGGGGGCATGTTTAGGCGACTGCCCACAGGGGGCAATCTCAATCGAAGAGAGAATGGCTGATGACTTTGACCCTGATGCGGTTGAAGAATATCTTAAAAACAAAACCTCTGAAGAGAGTTGCGGCTGCGGTGGTGGTGAACAGCCCCATACAGGCGCTGATACATTAGCATGCGGTTGCCCATCAACCCAGATGCAGACTTTGACAAGTTCAAGTCCCGGCAACCTGCAGTCTGCAAATGACGCACCTGCTGCCGCTTCGGCACTGGGTCACTGGCCGGTGCAGATCCGTCTAATTCCGGCGCATGCGCCATTTCTGAAAGATGCCAACATTCTGATTCTCGCTGACTGCGCTGCTGTCGCCTATGCTTCTCTACACCAGAACCTGCTGGCCGACCGAATAGTTATGATGGGCTGTCCCAAGTTTGATGACCTGCCTGACTACGAAGAACGTTTCACTGAGATTTTCACCAAGAATGACATGAAAAGTGTCACCATTGTTATAATGGAAGTTCCCTGCTGTTCCGGCATGCCGAACGCGGTAAAGAATGCCCTGAAGCGAGCCGGAAAAACCCCGCCGGTAAACGAAATTGTTATCAGCCTCAAAGGTGAACCACTGACTTAGGAGTTGTGAAGAAATAAACTTTACAATATTGCGTAGGATTTTTTGTCATAATCAAGGCGGGCAAACAAGCGCATAGTTGAACTATGTAACTGTTTGCCCAACGCAGAGTATGTCAAAAA
>Ga0164318_10003875_pt1 | contig 14257 bp, 12 predicted proteins | sample GuaBasSedimGuay9_FD_113734 | JGI IMG/M metagenome (GOLD analysis project Ga0164318, IMG submission 113734) | Subseafloor sediment microbial communities from Guaymas Basin, Gulf of California, Mexico - Guay9, Core 4571-4, 0-3 cm | ecosystem: Environmental > Aquatic > Marine > Hydrothermal vents...
CGCAAACAAAACAGCAGCTTTTAGCCAAATGGTCCAAGGTGGAAAATGTAACAAAAATTGATTATGATTTATTGAAAAAACTGGCAGCGTTTGCTCTGCTAATCATAATAGGTATCCTGTTTCGCCAATATATTTTAAAAAGAGAACACAAGAAATTGCAAATTGCTTATGGAGAGGTTCAAAAGCAAAAAAAGAAACTCAAAGAGCAGAAAAAAATATATGAACTGATCTTTGATGATGCAATGGATGGTATTCTTATTCTTGATGACGGGAAATTTATAGATTGTAATGACTCAATTGTCGCGATGTTGAAGTATGAGACAAAAGAGGATATCATCAATAGGTCTCCCGCTCAGTGTTCCCCTCTGAAGCAGCCTGATGGCAAACTCTCTTCTGAAAAAGTTGAAGAGATGATTGCCCTGGCTTTTAAAAATCGCGGTCATCGGTTTGAATGGGTTCATCTTAATGCTACCGGAGAAGAATTTTGGGCTGAAATTGTACTGACCCCCGTCAGCATCGATAAAAAAGAGATACTTCATGTCGTCTGGCGTGATATTTCTGAACGTAAAAAGCTTGAATTTGAGATTAAAGAGCTGAACCGTACTCTGGAGACAAAAATCGAAACGGCAGTTTATGCACTCCGACGTAAAGACGAAATCCTGTTTAAGCAGTCGCGTTTAGCGCAGATGGGGGAGATGCTCAGTATGATCGCCCATCAATGGCGACAACCGCTCACTGCGATCAGTGCCACCAGTTCACTGATAGAGCTTAAGGCCAAGTTCAATCAGTTAGACAACGAGACTGCACAACAAAAAGCAAATAATATATCGGAATATGCACAGCATTTAAGTCGCACTATTGATGATTTCAGAGATTTCTTCAAACCAAATAAGGAGATGAAAGAGACTAGCTATGATGAAGTGCTTTCATTAGTTTTAGGGATGATAGAGAACTCTATTACTAACCAAAATATAAAACTGCATCAAGATTTGAACTGTCATGAAACATTTAAGACCTATCCGAATGAACTACAGCAAGTGATTTTGAATTTAGTTAAAAATGCGGAAGATGTTTTGCTTGAAAAAGAGGTGAAAAATGGCTACATCAAACTAAAAACGTATGAAAAAAATGAAAAATACATCTTGGAAGTCAGTGACAACGGCGGAGGGATTTCCGATGAGATTATGGTGCGTATTTTTGATCCGTATTTCTCAACAAAGAGTGATAAAAATGGGACAGGACTCGGGCTTTATATGAGTAAAACGATTATTGAAGAGCATTGCGACGGGGAACTGAGTGTCAGAAACGGTAGTGAAGGTGCGGTCTTTAGAATTACCTTAATAAAAGCCGAAATCGGAAAAAATAAATATGAAGAATAAGTTGATACCTATAGAAAGCAGGTGTATTCCTGCGCTTTTACTGATTGCAATATTTACCCTTTTTTCGTATCAAAATGTTGGTTCCCTCATAAATTTAATTCAAAACAGCGAAAATAGTATTAATAAAAGTGGTCGTCAAAGGATGCTGTCTCAAAAATTGGTAGTGTTGGGAACACAGTATCTGAACTATGTGTACGATGAGAACCTGCAAGAAGTTATAGACTTAATGAGGACGTCCCATTCTGAACTTATGGCAAATGTAAAAAACGAAGAATTAACTGAAATTTATAATGTAAAGGGATTGGATGTTCTCGTACTAAATTATCTTAAAAATTTTGGTACGAGTCTTGGGCTCTATATGAGTAAAACGATCATTGAAGAGCATTTCGGCGGAGAGTTGAGTGCGCAAGAAACAGTGAAGATGGCACTGTTCTTAATATTACGTTAGGAGATTTTAATACATGATGAAACGAAACAGACTGTTTATCATCGCTTTTATCATACTTTCTGCACTATCGTATGCAGTGTTAACGTATGAAAAAAGTACTAAGATAAAAGAACATTTCCAGACGAAAACAACACAATACCTGCAAAATTATAAGACACAGTATGAAGATCAGAAAAAATTATCTAACATAATATTTAGAACGATGATCGATACTGAAACGGTAGAAGAAATTTTTAAAGATGCTTCGACTTCAACCGCTGCCCAAAAAGATTTAATAAGAGATATTCTCTATCTTCATTTAGAAGAGACCTATATACTTTTACATGAATACAATATTAAGCAACTCCATTTTCATCTGCCGAATAATGAAAGTTTTTTACGATTTCACCGACCAAAAAAGTATGGAGACAATTTGAGTGACATCAGAGAGACCGTGAAATATGTGAATACGCTCAAGGAACCGGTGCATGGATTTGAAGAGGGCAGAATTTACAATGGTTACCGCCATGTCTTTCCTCTTTTTTATCAACAAAAACATATAGGAAGTGTTGAAGTCTCTTTCAGTACACAGGCTCTGATAGCAGAGTTTATGATGCACTATGATGTGATTGCAAATTTTTTGGTTTTCAAAGATAAAGTAGATCAAAAAGTCTTTGAAAGTGAAAAATCTAATTATGTGCCGTCTCCTTTTCAAGATTTTTATATGGAGAAAAAGATAGCCGGAAAGATTAAAGAAATTAAAAAATTCAAGAAAAACAAACTCAAAGAAATGCTATCTCAAAATACGAAGAATGTTGTCAGTGTAAAAGGTTTGGATAGTGAGAGTTTTTCTATCTATGATGATCAAATCAAAGAGATTATAACTTTTATAAAAGTTCAAAATCCCATTACGCATAAAATAGTCGGTATCTTTGTTGTCAGAAGCAGTGCAGAGTATATTTTTGAAATTAATAAAATTTTTTATCTCTCTTTGGTATTGATAGTATTATTCTGGGCGGTTGCGCTCTCCTTGATCTATAAAGAGATGCTATATCGTGATAATAGCAGGAAGTATCGTAAAACTTTACAAGATAAAATAGAAGAAGAGGTGGCAAAAAATAGAGAAAAAGACAAGCATCTTTTACATCAATCACGTCTGGCCCAGATGGGTGAGATGATCAGCATGATCGCCCATCAATGGCGACAGCCTTTATCTGCCATCAGTGCAACAAGTTCCATGATAGAGCTCAAAGCGAAGCTCAATAAGTTGGAGAACAGTGTCGCAGAAAAAAAAGCAAAAGAGATCTCCACTTATGCACAAGATCTCAGTTATACCATCGATGATTTCAGAGATTTTTTTCAGCCAAATAAGGAGAAAAAAGAGACAACGTATGATGCTGTTGTCGAATCGGTTCTTGGGATTATAAAAACATCTCTTATCAATAAAAACATACAACTGCATCAGGAGCTAAATTGTCATAGTACATTTTCTACTTATCCAAATGAATTAAAACAAGTTGTTCTGAACTTAATAAAAAATTCGGAAGATGTCCTGCTTGAAGAAAAAACAAAAGAACCTTACATTAAAATAGTAACTTATAAAGGTAAAGATGACTATATTTTAGAGATTAGTGATAATGGCGGAGGTGTCCCTACAGAGATGATAGAAAAAATCTTTGACCCCTATTTTTCAACAAAGAGTGAAAAAAATGGTACAGGACTTGGCCTGTATATGAGTAAAATGATCATAGAAGAGCACTGTGGCGGAAAATTGACGGTGAAAAACGGCAGGGAAGGGGCAGTGTTTCGTATTGTGTTGGTTAATATTGAGGATAAGTAAAAAGGGCAAGAGATGAAAACAATCAAGCATATTGTTAAAACAGAAAATATTTCCATCGCTAAAGATAGAAGTGTGATGGAAGCAATTGATATCATGTACCAAAACGACGAAGGAACCGTTGTTTTGGTAGATTATGGTGAGGTTGTCGGCATTTTGACGGAGCGGGATATTGTAGAACTTCTGGACAGTCATGTTGATATGCAGCAACCGGTGATTGACATTGGTAAAAAAGATGTGGTCAGTATCAATGTCAATCGTTCACCTGAGTATGCCCTTCATGTACTGATTGATCATAATATCAGACGATTGATTATTGTGAATAATGATGGAGCTTTTTTGGGTCTTGTGACACAAGAGTTATTAATGGACAAGCTTGAAGAAGAACATTTTCACGTGCATCTGCAAGTCTCCCATCTTATGTCGAGCAATAAAAAAAATATTATTACACTAGCGATGCAAAATACTATAGCTGATGCTGTCTCGAAGATGCATCATCATCAAATTGGTGCACTTGTGTTGACAGATAATGCAAAGATTGCCGGTATTATTACCGAGCGTGACCTTGTTCGGATTATCAGTAAATCCATACCGATGAATACGCCACTTTATGAGGTAATGACTAAATCCGTGATCTCGGTAAATATAGATGATTCCGTAAAAGATGTTGTTGACTTGATGCGACAGAATCATATTCAGCGCGTATTGGTGAATGACAGTTGTGGTGAAGCGATTGGGATTGTGGGTATGCGAGATATCATTAAGAGTATTAAAGGAAATTATGGCCTTTTTATTGAAAATAAGCTCAAGTATACCAAGCAGGCCTTTAATAATATTGATGAAGTCATTTTTGAGATCTATATCGATAAGACAAATACATTAATTCAGTGGGGCAATGAACTTGCTTTAGAAAAATTTGGTAGAAAGATCATTGATAGAGCTATTGGAACACTTATTGATGATACGGTGTGGTCTGAGGTACTGAATATACTTTTCAGCGAAGGAAGCATCCATGATTATGAACTTAAAATCAGTCATAAGTTATATATGGTGTCATGCAATCACTTTGAGAACAGCAGTTCTGAACAATCATTTCTCCTAATCTGTAAAGATGCAACGGTTTATGAAAAGCTGCAGAAGGAGGTCGATCGTCAGTTAGCACAGGTAAGAGTGAAAGACAAACAGCTCTTGCAACAGTCACGTATGGCTCAAATGGGAGAGATGATCAGTATGATCGCTCATCAGTGGAGGCAACCGCTTACTGCCATCAGTGCAACCAGTACATTGATAGAGCTCAAAGCAAAGCTCAATCAGCTAGACAATAGTGTTGCGCAGAAAGGTGCAAAAGAGATATCGAATTATGTACAGTATTTAAGTCACACTATCGATGACTTCAGAAATTTCTTTCAACCAAATAAAGAGAAACAAGAGACGACTTATGATGAAATAATCAAATCTGTTTTAGGAATAATAGAAATTTCAATCAACAGCAATAACATACAACTGTATCAAAAGTTAAATGCACATAAGCGGTTTGTTGTCTATTCGAATGAGTTGCAGCAGGTAATTTTAAACTTAATCAAAAATGCAGAAGATGTACTGCTGGATAAATCAATACAAAATCCTTATATAAGCATTGTAACTTATGAAGAGGGAAAGAGTGCAATTTTAGAAGTCAGTGACAATGGCGGCGGTGTACCCGAAGATATTATGGAAAAAATTTTTGATCCCTATTTTTCAACGAAGGGAGAGAAAAATGGAACAGGATTGGGTCTGTATATGAGTAAAACAATCATTGAAGAGCATTGCCGGGGAACACTGAGTGTTTCCAGAGATGATCAGGGTGCTGTATTTAAGATAACGATTTAAGGAAGGATAGGCATGACGAATTTTAAAGAGATATTCTCTTTGGATTATCATCCAAAACTGATAAAAAATATGGCAGAAGCGACGATAGCGGGAGCGTTTGCCGCAAATATATTGATCGCTTCTGCCAGTGCTTTTATCCTGTATGATTTTTTGCCGCATATGCTGATCTTTCTCTGGATGTTTTTACATACTCTTATCTTTATAGGAAGGGTGTTTGTCAGCCGAAATTTGCTTCGTGCTTTGGAAACTCCACATGCTCATCGGAGGGTAAGAAAATATCTATTGCTTTCGTTAAGTGTCACTTCACTCACCGCAATACTTTACGGTGTAATCATCAGTTTAAACTATTTTTACGAAGTACCTGATCTCACTATTTTACTGATGTCAACGATTGTCATTATTATGGCGGCGAGCTCCATCTCCACCCTTGGCAGTGTGATACTTTCATTCATTTTATTTGTATTTTTTAGCGTGGCACCACTTATTATTTTTGCACTGTTGCATGGCGAAGGGAGCTTGATGATGCTCGCCTTTGTCTCCCTGTCCTATATATTGCTGCATATGCTTTTTGGATACCGACAATATGTTTTATTAAGAAATACAGTTTTTTTGGAAGAGACATTTTCATCTATCTATGAGAAATCATCCGATGGAATCGTACTGATTAAAAAAAGCAGATTTTATGACTGTAATCAATCGACACTGAAGATGTTTGGTTGTCCTACAAAGGAAGCGTTCTTAACAGTTAATCTCTCACGTTTGATGCCTAAATATCAGCCTGATGGCAGACGTTCTATCATTAAAATGGTTGAAATGGTCAATAGGGCACTTGAGAATGGTACACATAGTTTTGAGTGGCTGCATCAGAAAAAAGAGGGAGAACTGTTTTGGACCGAGATTGTCTTAACGAAGATTACATTGGATGCAGAAGTACTGCTGCATGGGGTCTGGAGAGATATAAATGATCGAAAAAAACTCGAAGTCTCAGAAGCTGCATCGAAAAAAGAGATCGAGATGTTAAATCAGAATTTAGCACAGAGGGTCAAAGAAGAGGTTGGAAAAAACAGAGAAAAAGAGCAACAGTTTATTCAGCAATCTCGTTTGGCACAGATGGGTGAGATGATCAGTATGATTGCCCATCAGTGGCGACAACCGCTCAGTGCCATTAGTGCAACAAGTTCACTTTTAGAGCTAAAAGCAAAGCTTCATCAGTTGGATGATGACAGTGTAGAGCAAAAAGCAAAAGACATTTCGAGTTATGCACAGCATTTAAGTCATACCATTGATGATTTTAGAGATTTTTTCCAACCAAATAGAGAGCTGAAAGAGACAAGTTATGAAGAGATTATTACATCGGTACTTTCGATTATAGAAAGCTCAATCGTCAATAAAAATATACAACTGATTCAAGAGCTGAATACGCATGAAATATTGACGACATATCCTAATGAGCTAAAACAAGTAGTTTTGAATTTAATTAAAAATGCAGAAGATGTTTTGTTGGAAAGAGAGATCGATCATCCTTATATCAAAATACGAACCTACACAAAAGATGATCAACAGATATTGGAAATTAGTGATAATGGCGGAGGTATACCCGAAACGTTGATTGAAAAAATTTTTGATCCCTATTTTTCAACAAAGAGTGACAAAAATGGAACAGGATTGGGACTGTATATGAGCAAAACAATCATTGAAGAGCATTGCGGCGGAACTTTACATGTGAAAAATGGTATAAAAGGTGCCAGATTTGAGATTATATTACTATCAACAGTTACCATAAACAAAGAGCTTCAACATTGAATCTTTTTGCAATAGGATAGATAAAATATGAGTAAATCAACAAAAAAAATAACGTTTTACTTCGTGCTATTATTCCTGATATTGGTAAGTACAATATCAAGTTTTTATATAGATATATTGTCCGGATACAATAAGAATTTAACCTCTGCAAAAAATAAAATAGACGGTGTCAAATATTTAACGCTGCTACATGTACTTAGTGCAGATTTACTGAAATCGCATGACAAAACTATAAGCCACACAGCATTACATGCAAATATAAAAGAGATATATGCGTTTCAGAAAAAGCATTCTAAATTTAGGAGTGAGGATTTAACGCCATATCTAATATCGATGGAAAAGTTGCATGATGACTACACTGATGCGGATTATTATCAATTTTTTGATCAAGTAAATCATGAAAATTATAGAATTGGAGAGAAAGCTGAAATACTTTTTTCAGAAGATAGAGAGCAGTATTTTTTAGGGACGCTGATAACACACTATTTACCTGAGTTTATTATTTCGCTCGGTATCTCTCACAATCTTTTAGAAAAGTTTATATCTCTAAAACAGATGGATAGGGAAACAAAGGCTATCTACATTGAACAAAATAAGCTAATCCATTTAAGCTCAGAGGAGTTGGCTAATATTATTAATCTGCTAAGAAATTATGCTGATACACAAAATCTGCAAAATACAATGCATCAGATTCTTGACGCTCTGCTACAGTTGAAAGAGAGTGAGCATTTTGAATTCGATCTAAAACTAATGCATATATTAGTTGGTTTAGCAGAAACATTAAATGATCAAAACACAAACTTATTAGAAAAACTGCTGAAAGATGATGAAAAGATTTTTAGTGAAAAGATTGCATATTATACTTATCTTCTTATTTTTATAATTTTTTTGGTTAGTGGGATATTTGTGTATTTTTTCCGTATTTTCAACGCTAATATGCAAAAAGATATAAAACTCAGAGAGATGAACAACTCGCTTGAAGGTAAAATAAAAGAAGAGGTCCAAAAGAATAGAGACAAAGATAAACAGCTTATTCAGCAATCCCGTTTGGCACAGATGGGTGAGATGATCAGTATGATTGCCCATCAGTGGCGCCAACCGCTCAGTGCTATTAGTGCAACAAGTGCACTTCTAGAGCTAAAAGCAAAGCTTCATCAGTTAGAGGATGACAGTGTAGAGCAAAAAGCGAAAGATATATCAAATTATGCATATCATCTCAGTGTAACCATCGATGATTTCAGAAACTTTTTTAAGCCAAATAAAGAGAAAAATAAAACAACCTACGATGATATTGTTAAGTCTGTTCGGAGAATCATCGAAATTTCACTCGTAAATAAAAACATCCAATTTCGTCAGGAATTAAATTGTCATAAACCTTTCACTACCTATTCAAATGAGTTAAAACAGGTTGTCTTGAATTTAATAAAAAATGCAGAAGATGCCTTATTAGAAAATGCAGTGAAAAATCCTTATATTCAAATCGTTACGTATGTTCAGAATGATAAATATATATTGGAGGTCAGTGATAATGGCGGCGGAATACCTCATGATATTCTTGATAATATATTCGATCCCTATTTTTCAACGAAGGATGAAAAAAATGGTACAGGGATCGGGCTCTACATGAGTAAAACGATCATTGAAGAGCATTGCGGCGGGAAACTCAATGTTAAAAATGACAGTGAAGGGGCTGTGTTTTCAATCATAATCTGATTTGTAGGAATTAGCCTATGGACGGATTCTTAAAATAATAGTATTATTATAAAAAGCATAAGGATTAATTATGAATAAGAAAATTTTGATTGTTGATGATATTGAGTTTATTGTCGAATTTGAAGAAAAAGTAATTCAAACGCTTGCTAAAGAGCTTGGAATAGAGATAGAGGTGGATTCAGCCAATACCGTGATGGATGCTAATCAAAAAATTTCAGAGAATATCTATGATGCGATGGTGATCGACATGAACCTTCCGGATGGTTCTGGTGTGGAGATAGCTAAAGTGGCTCTGGAAAAGAACGAGGAGACCCGTATCGCAGCGTTGACAATTTATCCGAAAAAATTTGAAGAACACCGTGCATATTTTGACGCTTTCTTTACAAAACCGATTTTACCGACATCTTACAAGCAGAACTTACGAGAATTGCTTCATATTTAGAGGTGCCCCTCAATGTCGTTAAACTAAGAACTTTCTCTTTCTCGGGTGATGCTACTTAGAGAACTCACAAGTTTAAGAAAATGTTTTTTAATATCTCTGGGTGACGTCGGCTTGGTGAGATAGGTGTCAAAAAGCTCCTTACTCTCTTCAAAGGCGATGGGCATACTTGTCAATGCCACAAGTGTTGTTTTTCCGGATGACTTTTCTGCAGCTGCTTTGGCGATTTCAGAACCGTTACCGTCCGGAAGGTTCATATCGGTAATCAGAAGATCATAAACCGTATTATCCAGGTGAGCTAATGCCTCGGAAACGCTAGAAGCTGTTTCGATCGCAAAGGTGAGAGCACTCTCTTTTTGTATCTCGTTAAAAAGTTCTTTTTCCAAGTTCAGGACAAAGTCGATGTCATCTATCAATAATATTTTCTTTTGCAATTTATTAACTCCACAAATAGTATAGATATGCTAATGTAATAACACTTAGTATCCTATTAAAAGGTAATGATTGTTTGTCTGGAGGTAAATGAGAGTGATAGATGTTACGCTGGAATATCGTTAAATCAGGTCAAAACTGACCTGATTTATTATGCCAGTTCGTCTACGATCTGAGGAACCAGCTTCTTCAGTGCCATTTTGGCCAGCGCCTGATTACCGTCTTTTTCAAAAATAGCAAAGACATGGATATGGACACGGGCATCTTCTCCTGAACATGCCATCATCACGATACCGTCACTGGTCAAAATCTGCATAGTCTCAGTCAGTCCAAGATCAAGGTCTTTTGACGCTTTATGTGCGGAACGAAAAATGTCATTAAACGTTGCTGCCGACATGGCCAGGTCACCTTTTATACTTCCTGTATCTGAAACCAAAATTTCACCGGTATAATCCGCTATTGCAGCACCTTTGTATCCATTTATACTCTTTAAACTATCTAATTTGTCATCTAACATAACTTCCCTTTCTGTGTCAGCTTTTGTTTTTGTTTTTGTTTTTGTTTCTGTTTCAGCGTCTATTTCCGTTTCTGTTTCTGTTTTGAGGCTTCTTGTATTATCGAATTTTTCAATCAAACTGAAAAAATCCATAATGTACCTCCTCCGTGAATTTGAGTTTTAGATAATTTCAGAGTGCTAAAAGCCTTTTTCTGAACTTATTCTGAAATAACTATATCACTTTAATTTTTTTAAGTATGTAGGACAAATCCTACATTTATATATTAAATATAATAAATACTTATATAAAATCTGTGAATCATGGGCATTTCTAAAATCTATAGGAGTCTGTCTCAAAGGGAAGAAATGTAAGAATCGTCTTACAGATTTTTGTTAAGACTTTACAGTACTATTAATTACTGAGAACCTCCATAGCCATTAAGTTAAGAAAAAAACGTCATCCTGAACGTGATTCGGGATCCACAAAATATGAATTGGATTCCGGATGACCAAAGGAAATGCCCTCGGGTGCAAGTCCGGAATGACGGTGTGATAAAATCGCTTAGCTTAATGGTATTGCCGGGCACCTCTAAAAACCCTACTATTGCTCCACCGGAGAGATGGATGAAACTTGAGACTACCATTAACGATAAATTAACGCGTGAGCAACTACTTTCGCTCGCCTATTATGACACATTGACAAAACTTCCGAACCGTACGCTCTTCTTTGACCGGCTTCAGCAGAGCATCTTGCGTGCTGAGCGTTCAAATACGCTCCTGGCCATTCTCTTTTTGGATCTGGATGACTTTAAAGCGGTCAATGACTCTTTTGGGCATGATTTTGGAGACCTGCTGTTGTGCGAAGTGGCTAAAAGGGCACAAAATACCGTCAGAAGTGGTGATACGATTGCTCGGTTTGGCGGAGATGAATTTGTAGTGATTTTAGAAGATATCCAATCTGTCGCTACCGCGGCCAAGATGGCAAAACGTCTGATCACGACTTTGTCTGACCCTATCAGCATCAACCATCATCAGATGTATATTTCAGTTTCAATCGGGATCAGTACCTATCCGTCTGATGGCGGCATTGCAAAAAATCTGCTTAAAAAAGCCGACATCGCCATGTATAAAGCAAAAGAGAGCGGTAAAAATCAGTTTAAATATTATGAGAAGTATACTAATGAAAATCAGGCAAGATCGCTAAAACTGATGAGTGATCTTTCCCATGCGCTTGAATACAATGAACTCTTTCTCGTTTATCAACCTCAGTACAGCCTGGAAAGCAAACAGTTCACCGGTGCCGAAGTTCTCATCCGCTGGCAACACCCTGATCTTGGCCTCATCTCTCCGGCAGAGTTCATCCCCTTAGCAGAGATGAACGGAATGATCAATCCCATCACTGAACGTATTTTTATGGAAGTTTCCAATAAATTCAAACAGCTTGAACAGCATGGTCATAGTGCATTTACACTTTCGGTCAACATTTCACCCCGTATGCTTTTTGAGAGCGAGTTTATTCCAACACTCTCTTTTCTATTAGATAACTACTATCTCCCTTCTGAAAAACTGCGTCTTGAGATCACGGAAAATACCTTTATTAAAAACATGTCGGAACTGGTCGATAAACTGCAGCAGCTTAAAGACTTTGGACTGCATCTTGAAATAGATGATTATGGTACCGGTTTTACATCATTGAACTACCTGATCAACTTGCCGATCGATACCCTTAAAATTGACAGATGTTTTATCACCGATATTGATAAGATACCTAAAAACAGAGCCATTGTCAGCGCAATGATCACTATAGCACATCATCTGGAAATGCAGATCATCGCAGAAGGGGCGGAAACCGAGAGTGAAAAAAGTGTGCTTGAAGAGTTAGAATGTGACACAATACAAGGGTATTATTATAGTAAACCTCTGCCTTTCGATGCATTATTACTCGTAAACTCCCCTTTATCCGGGTAAAGATTCATCGGTAATGGGACTATCCAAAAATTGATGCAGCATTGTAATTAATGTTTCTGGTTCTACCGGTTTGCTGAGATAATCATCCATTCCCGCATCCATAAATTTTCCCCTTTTTCAATTTTCCTAATTTCAAATGTCGCGCCCCTGCCATTCAGTCGCGGCATATTTTCATCCATTAAAATAAGGTCATATACTCCGGTCTCAAATTTTTCAATGGCTTCTATCCCATCATTTGCCGCTTCATACTCCAGACCGGTTTTTTGCAGAACCAGACCAATAAACTCCCGCTTTATGCAGCAGAACCCTCAGCTCATCTTCTTCTCTTATACCGGTAGAACGCATCAGCGTTTTTCCGATAAAGTCAGAAACACTACTGATATTTGAATCGGCACGCGTCAACCAGACAATCGGACTATCCTGAAATACGCTACCCAGCGCTACCAGCGGAAAACCCAATGAACGTTCTATTACTATAGATGAAGTACCCACGGCAAAATTTACTTTGCCACTCTTAACATCACCGCAGTAATCTTTCTTATAACCGTCAATAATCTCTACATCCAGACCGGCTTCACGATAAAAGCCTTTCTCTTTTGCCATGTAAAACCCGGCAAATTGAAATTGGTGTAGCCACTTTAACTCTAGCGTGACCTTTGTTTCCTGCGTAAAAAGAGAAAAAGTTACCAAAAATATAAAAAGAGAAATCGAAAAAAGTAATACATAACTACTCCCGGCTAATGAATAAGTTGTTAATAAAATTAAATTTTAACATTAGATAACTTTACTAATCATAAAACATAAAGGTATATCTATCAGGCTATTATTCATTCAGGATGTATGTAGGAAATTTCTTACATATTTTTCTATCGGATTGCAGTAACATATAAGTAGATTTGAAATGTTTCATTTCTTGTACTTATAATTAAAAGGAAGTCACATGAGTTTGGATATTAATAATTTGGCGTCGGAGTTTGGGTGTACAGTTGAGGATATAAAAGAGTTGATCGGATCTTTTATACAAGAGAGCAAAGATATGTTTGAAGTGATCATCTTGTCACTTGAGGGCAATGATTATGAGAGCATAAATATGGGAGCAGAATCCATTAAAATCGGTGCACAGAATTTACAACTTTCAGATATGCAGAAAATTGCGGATGAAATGCTTAGCTGTGCGGTTGCTCAAGATAAGGAGAGATGCTCGGAGACTTTTGCAACAATGCAAGCGCTTCTCTCAGAGTTGGAAAAAGCGATTTAACGTTTTTTATAGGGTAAATCCTATATGATAGTATCACTATATTATGGAGCGATTGAATGAATGCAGAGCGTACGTTTAAAAAAGAGTTACCGCGCGACAAACTGCTCTCTATTGTCTTAAGTTATCTAAAAAAGATTGATAAAGAGCATAGTAAAATCAAAATCACCAAACTGCTTGAAACGATGACAGCTGAAATCGTAACGGCTGAAACGTGCAGACTCTGGATAGTGGATCATGAGAAAAAAACTTTTTTTTCAGAAACCTTCCCTGACGATAAACGTGTTGAAATACCCTGGGGTAAAGGCCTGCTGAGTAAAGGTTTAAAAGAAGCAAATGCCTTCTACGTCAATAGGGTAAAAGAGGATAAACACTACGATGCATCCATCGATAATATAGAGGATCATGCCATCAAGGATATCATCATCCTTCCCGTCACCGATGTAACAGGAAAAGTCCTTTTTATCTTTGAAGCAGCAACTGCCAAACGTGATCTTCAGCAGTTTACCGACAACGACCTCGATACGCTGCGCTCCATCCTTCCTTATCTTACAGACATGTATCCGATTCTTCTGACAGACCGTTCCAAAAAAACGGATGCACATTCAGATGAAGATGTTAAAAAGACTATTGCAACAC
>Ga0164318_10003877_pt1 | contig 14255 bp, 15 predicted proteins | sample GuaBasSedimGuay9_FD_113734 | JGI IMG/M metagenome (GOLD analysis project Ga0164318, IMG submission 113734) | Subseafloor sediment microbial communities from Guaymas Basin, Gulf of California, Mexico - Guay9, Core 4571-4, 0-3 cm | ecosystem: Environmental > Aquatic > Marine > Hydrothermal vents...
TCAGATACAAAAAAACTGCCGCTGAAAAAACGGTGGTTCTGACAATTGAATAATCTGAAGCGTGACGGGTGGCAAAGTTTCTGTCACTTTTCTTTCTTCTGAACCGGGGCTGAATCAGGTATAATGTCGGGGAATTGCCTGTGAGGAGCGAGAATATGCCAGAAAGCAGAATGGAACTGTCTATTGTTATTCCCATTTATAATGAAGAAGAGAATATTATCTCCCTGGTGGGGGAAATTCTCAACGCGCTGAAGGATTTCAATGAACCCTACGAGGTTGTCCTCGTGGACGATGGATCAAAGGATAACTCTTTTCCATTGATGCAGCAGTTGCATAAGGAATACCCTGAGATTGTGCAATATGTTTCATTTACAGAAAATAACGGCCAGACCGCGGCATTTATTGCCGGATTCCGGGCGGCAAGGGGGCGGTTGGTGGCGACATTGGACGGAGACCGCCAAAATGACCCGAATGATCTGCCGGGTATGATTGAAGAGTTAAATCGAAGCGGCGTGGATATGGTGAACGGTATTCGGAAAAAACGCCGGGACAGCTGGATACGGAAATTGTCTTCGAAGATCGGAAACGGATTTCGAAACTGGCTGACAAAGGAACAAGTAAGCGATGTGGGCTGCTCCATCCGTGTGATGAAACGGGAATGTGTGGCGGAAATCCCCTGTTTCAACGGGCTTCACCGTTTTTTCCCCACATTGGTTCGGATGAAAGGGTTCAAGATTACTGAAATTCCAGTGAATCACCGGGAACGAACCCTCGGTGTATCAAAATATGGTGTACTGAACCGGGCCTTTGTTGGTTTTCATGACACCCTCGCGGTACGCTGGATGTTGAAGCGGGTTTTGAACTGGCAGGTGGGGGAATCGACATTGAAAGAAGGGAAACAATGAGTGCGAAGGCCTTCATTTATATGCTGGGTTTTGTTGCCCAGGGGATTTTCGCATCCCGGTTCATTGTCCAGTGGATTGCCAGTGAGAAGGAAAAACGAAGCGTGATTCCCATGGCATTCTGGTATCTGAGTTTTGCAGGGGGTCTGCTTTTGACAGTATATGCGGTGTTCAGAAAGGATCCGGTCTTTATTCTGGGACAGGCCAGCGGTTTGATTGTGTATTCCCGGAACATTATCCTCCGGTGGCGGGAAGCGCGGCAAAGTGAAGTGGACTAAGATTTTCCTGCTTTCTTTTCTTTTTTTCCTGGCCGTGTTTCCCCAGTCTTTTCTGCGGGATTTGTGGGAGCCGGATGAGCCGCGCTTTGCGCTGGTGGCCCGGGAGATGATTCAGACCGGTGATTTCGTCATGCCTCACCGGAATAATAAACCCTATCCCGACAAGCCACCGCTTTTTTTCTGGGCCATTGCGCTTTCTTCGCTGGCAACAGGAGGTGTCAACACCATGGCGGCAATGCTGCCATCGGCAATGGCTGGTGGATTTCTTGTCCTGCTGGTGTTTTTCCTTGCCCGGCGGTTAATCGGAGACGATGAGACCGCATTCCTGTCAGCCTTGATTCTTGCCACCTCTTTCAAAATTTTCTGGCAGGCATCCCACGCTCAGATCGATATGCTCCTGGCGTTTTTGACGACGTTGGCCATGTTCGGCTTTGTCCGTAGGGAAACCGGCGGGGGAAAGCGGGATGTACTGTTGGCGTGGGCGGCAATGGCCCTTGCCACACTGTCCAAGGGGCCGGTGGGGTTTATTCTGCCCATTGGCGCCATGCTCGTGTACCGCCGATGGTCGGGGAAACGGCGCTACCGGGAACTGTTTACAGCCGGTGGCATCGGCGTATTTTCGGGGATTGTGGGTTGCTGGCTGGTTCTTCTCGTTGTGCAGGGTTTGCAGTCCGGGCAATCGGCCTACCTGGAAAACATTCTGTTCAAGCAGACAGTGGTCCGCTTCGCCAGGTCCTGGCATCATTACCAGCCGGTGTACTATTTCTTCAAGGTCATCCTCTATGATTTTTTCCCATGGAGTCCCTTTCTGGTATCGTTGATAATCTTGAAATTCAAAAAGATGAAATTTACCGATACGGAGAAGTTTCTGTTTTCATGGCTGTTGTTTGTACTACTATTCTTTTCCATTCCCATGGGAAAGCGTGGCCTCTACATCCTGCCCCTGTACCCGGCTGCAGCGATCCTTGTTGCCGGCTTTTTCCGGGAACGGCGGGATGGCAGGTGGTTTTCCATTCCGGTGAAGGTTGTGGTGGTTGTTTATGCTCTTTTCGGGCTGATTCTGGTAGTGAAAGGCCATCTTTCCTTCCCCGGAACCGCTTCGGTTTCCCTGCTCTGGCCGGGCCTTGCCTGCATTGGGGCGGCTTTCTGGGTCTTTTTCAGGCAAAAGAGCCCCCTCGTTCCCATTGTTGCCGCCCAGCTGATGCTCTTTCTCGTGGCCGGCTACTGGGTGACACCGGTCTTGAATCAGAACAATTCGGTCCGGCCCTTTGTCAAGAAGAATATGACGTTTCTTGATGCCGGAAGCAAGGTGGCCATTGCCCAGTACCGTTCCGCCCATGTCTTCTACGGTGACCGGAATCTGGTGGAATTTCCGGGAATTTCCGAATCAGACAATATCGCGAATTTTGTTTCTTTTCTGAAGAAAACCCCGGATTCGTTCGGAATCCTGAGTCAAACATGGGTTACCCGGCTTTCAAAGATGGGGATTCCGATACAGGTGCTCAACGAACGGCGGGTGGGCAACAAGAAACTGTGTTTCATCCGAATCAATAAATGATTCTTTTTCAGAAAAACCCACTTATCTGTTAAAAAAATGACATGTTTGAGTCAATCTCCTTAAAGTTTGCATAAAATTAGCTGTTTTAGTGCTCAAAATGAGTACAGAGTCAAGGGAAGTGCCGGTTGACAGGGCTTTTGAGCCTTGATATTATGGATGCAACCTTTTTGTGACTATTTTGAAAGGAGTTTAACATGGCTGATTATCAGGTGTTGGGGAATTACATTGTTTCAGAAAAAATGAGGGAAACCCCGGTGGGGTTGATGCATCGCGGGATTGTGGCCCCGGATGGCACTTTTGAGAAATTTGTTTTTATCAATCGCTTTGACAGCCATTTGACTGGGTTTCAGACATTTTTCAAGGCACTCGACAATCAGTTCAGAACCGTATCCAAACTCAGCGGAGCTTTCATCGCGTCGGTTGAAGCAGTGGAGCAGGTGGACGGTGAAAATATGTCCATTCTGGAATTTGCTGATGGCAAATTCCTGGATGAGGCCATTCGCAGAAGTACGGAAGAAGGGTTTCCGTTTTCCATAGACCATGTTCTCCTCATTGCAAGTAAAACATCAGCTGCACTGGCTTATTGTTACGATAAGGGAATTTCTTACGGGTTTCTGAGCCCTTCCAGTATCCATCTGTCTTTTGAAGGAGATGTGAAGCTATACGATACATTGACAGCCCCCTTTATGCCGTCATTGCTTAACCAGAATCCGGAACTGAAGGCAGAGTTTGCAGATTATATTCATCCGGATGTCTGGAAGAATGGAAAGGGCGGACAGGTGCACGATGTATTTTCCATCGGGGCAATTATCTTCAAGCTGTTGACAGGAAAATCGTTTCTGGAGAATGGCAGGCTTCCGGCTGATATTAAGGCTAAACTGGATGGTGCGGTTCTTGGCTCCTCTTCCTTTGGAGATGATCCGATACCCGACGATGTCAAGGCTATTTTGCAGAAGTCGCTGGATATAAATGGTGGATACCGAAACGTTCAGGAATTCAATGAAGTCCTTGAAAACCTGATTTTCTCCGGCGATTATTCTCCCACTACATTTAATCTGGCTTTCTTTATGCATTCTTTGTACCGGGAGCAGAGCGAACAGTCTGCTAAGTTACTGGACATGGAAAAAAGCGCGAACTATGCCGGTTATTTTGTAAGCGGAGGCGAAGGCTTTGGTGAAGCGAAGAAAATGTCCAAGGGCCTGCTGATAGGGCTTATTGCGCTTGTTATAATTGTAGTGGTTGCCGGAGGATATTTCTTCATGCAGAAGACGAAGGCCGAGAAGCAGCGTCAATTGGCGGTTCAAAAGGCGACCCAGGAAATCGCCAAACAGAAGGAACTGGAAAAGAAGAAGAACGAAGAGATTGCCAAGATGAAGGCGGATATGGACGCGCAAATGAAAAAGATGATGAGTGAGCTGCAGGCGGAAGCGGATCAGAAGGCAAAAGCGATCCTGATGAAAAGGGTAGAAGCCGAGCGGAAAAAGCAGATGGAGCAGATTCGCAAAGCAGAACAGGAAAAGAAGCGGATTGAAATGGAGACTAAAAAGAAGGAAGCGCTGTTGAAACAGCAGCAGGCGGAAAAGCAGCAGAAGAAGGAAGCCGCACTGGCCGAAAAGAAAAGGCAGGAAGAGCTGAAGAAAAAACAGGAAGAGGAAGCAAAGCAGAAAAAGCTGGCTGAACAGAAGAAGAGGGATGAGGCGAAGAAGGCATTGTATGGCCAGGTTGTTGGCCTCAGTATGGTTGATGTCGCACCGAAGGTGATTTTCAAAGAGAATCCGAAGGTGAGCCCATCCTGGCACATCCGTGGAACAATAATGATGTCCGCTTTGATTGATGAAAATGGGAACACAACTGAAGTAAAGGTGATCCGGGGTCTTTCTTCTGCCGGCCGGAATGGAAAACTGGCGGAACGACGGATTGTGGAAACGGTAAAGAAATGGAAATATACACCGGGAATGAAGGATGGCGTGGCTGTGAAGGTCTGGATTACCATTCGCATTACAATCTGATTCATAGCATTGAAGGTAATTAAAATCTATGGTATCGTGAACTGACATTTTTTGAAGGAAGGGGACGCTATGGAACAATTTATGTTGACGTTGCCGGGGCCGATGCGGATCAATTCGACCTTCCTTTTCGTTTTGGCTGTGTTCATCGTATTGTTCGTGCTGTTGAAGCGATTTTACGTGGACAGTTATTCAGATGTGATGGAAAAGAGGCAGGACATTATTGAGGGGGCAGAGAGGAAGCTGAAGGATGTGGAGGCCCTCTATGTGGAGAAGCTTGCTTTTTTTGAATCTGAACTGAAGAATGCCAGGATGAATGCCAATGCCCTCCGGGAAAGGTTGGTAGGAGAAGCACTAAAGGAACGGGAGACTGTTGTGTCTCGTGCCAGGGCCAGTGCAAGGGAACAGAAGGCGCGCATGGAGAAGGAAACCATGGAGGTGATTGAAACAGAAAAAGCGGCGGCCGGTGCTTTTGTGAATAATCTGGCCGAGCAGATTGCTGAATCTCTGGTGGGAAGGAAAATCTCATGAAGAAACTGGTTGTTCTGGTCTTTTTTATGGGTGTTCCCGCTTTTGCGGCTGGTCATATTCCGGAAGGATATTGGTTTGAGTTGTTTGCCAAATCGGTCAATGCGGTTGTTTTTTTTGGCGTGTTATTCTGGTTGGTGAGGAAGCCGATTGCCAATGCACTGCGTTCCCAGCGGGAAAATCTTTCCCTTCAATTGGAAGACGCGGAGCGTAAAGAAAAGGAAGCTGCTGAGCGCCTGGCTCAAATTGAAGCAAGGATGGAAGGCCTCAAGGACGAGGTGGAAGAAATATTAAAGAAGACAGATGAAGCTGCCAACCGGGAAAAAGAGCGGATTCTGGAGCAGGCGAAGCGGGAGGCGGAGAAAATCCATCGCATTGCCGAACGAGAAATCGAAATGAGGTTCCGCACTGCAAAGGATGAGCTGAGAAAATACATGACAGATATGGCAGTTGAAAAGGCGGAGAGTATATTGTTGGAAAAAATGGAAACCAGGGATATTGAAAACACGATGATGCAGTACCTGAAAGAGTTGGAGGGATAGATGGCAGGCCAGGAAGCTGTAAATCGCTATGCCAGGGCATTTGTGTCCATCATTTCAAAAAAAGAAAATGCGCTGGCACTCTATGGGGAATTCCATGATGCAGTTCAGGGACTAACGGAAAATAAGGCAATTGTTCACTATTTCATGAATCCATCGATTTTAACCCGGGACAAAGTTGACATGATTGCTAAAATGATGACGGAGGCCGGGTCTGATGAGATTGTTCGTCGCCTGATAGTTACCCTGATTAAGAATAACCGCTTCAATATTCTCACGTATCTTGCAGAGCCGATCAGGCGAATGTTGTATGAGCAGTTGGGAATGGTGGAAGTGAAGCTGACGGTTCCAGTCGCCCTTTCAAAAGAGATGGAAAAAAAGTTTAAGGCCGCTTTTGAAAAGAAGACTGGGAAACAGGTGATTTTAAGTACTGAAATAGATTCGGGAGTTATCGGAGGTGCGGTAGCCAGAATCGGAAGTCTCCTGATTGATGGGAGCGTGAAGACCAACCTGGTTAAGGTAAGAGAAAAACTGACGGGAGAAATGCAATGGCGCTAAAAGCAGAAGAAATCGGCAAGATTCTGGCGAAACAGCTGGAGGGAGTCGGATCGGAGATTGACTTTGCAGAAGTTGGCACGGTGATCTCGGTTGGGGACGGTATCGCGAAGGTCTACGGGCTGGAAAAGGCGATGGCCGGTGAGTTACTCCAGTTTGACAATGGTATGTATGCCATGGTGTTCAACCTTGAAGAGGATAGTGTAGGGATTGTGCTCTTCGGTGAATCAAGCCAGGTGAAGGAAGGCGATGAGATTCGTCGAACCAAACGAATTCTCAGTGTTCCTGTGGGCGAAAGCATGGTGGGCCGCGTTGTAAATCCCCTCGGGGAACCCATTGACGGTAAAGGTGTGGTTGAAAATAAAGGATTTTATCCCGTGGAAAGGATTGCTCCGGGAATTATTGACCGGCGTTCGGTGCATGAACCCCTTCAAACGGGTTTGAAGGCGATTGACTCCATGATTCCCATCGGCCGGGGCCAGCGAGAGCTGATCATCGGTGACCGTCAGACGGGGAAAACAGCCGTGGCAATTGATACGATTATCAATCAAAAAGAAGAAGATGTGATATGCGTTTATGTGGCGATTGGACAGAAACGATCAACAGTTGCCCAGGTTGTAAAGAAACTGGAAGAAATGGGCGCAATGGACTATACAATTGTCGTAGCTGCAACTGCTTCTGACCCTGCCCCGTTGCTTTTTCTGGCTCCGTACGCCGGATGTGCAATGGGAGAATATTTTATGTATCAGGGAAAGCATGTTCTGGTCATTTATGATGATCTTTCCAAACATGCGGCATCTTATCGAGAAATATCTCTGCTGCTCAGGCGCCCGCCAGGCCGTGAAGCATATCCCGGTGATGTGTTTTACCTTCATTCACGCCTGCTGGAACGTGCCGCCAAGCTCAGTGATAAAAAGGGTGGCGGTTCCCTGACTGCGCTTCCCATTATTGAGACCCAGGCCGGTGATGTGGCAGCGTATATTCCCACCAACGTGATTTCTATTACAGACGGCCAGATATACCTGGAAACAGACCTGTTTCATTCCGGTGTCCGCCCTGCTGTAAACGTGGGATTGTCGGTATCCCGTGTCGGAGGTTCCGCTCAGATCAAGGCAATGAAAAAGATTGCCGGTACCCTTCGATTGGATTTGGCACAGTATCGCGAATTGGCAGCTTTTGCCCAGTTCGGCAGTGATCTGGATCCAGCGACTCAAAAGCAGTTGACACGTGGCGCAAGACTGGTGGAAATCCTGAAGCAACCTCAATACAAGCCATTGGCTGTGAAGGAACAGATTGCGCTTCTCTTTGCCGGAACCAAAGGCTATATGGATGACTTGGAGCTGGAACAGATTCGCGCTTTTGAGGAAGGCTTATATCCTTTCATTGAAAATCGATTCCCCGAGATTTTCGAACTCATTGAAAGCGAAAAGAAGTTGACCGACGCACTGGTCAAGAGCCTTGGGGAGGCTATTACGGAATACAAAAAGGATTTTCTGAGCGGAATGGGCAATGGCAGCAATTCATAATCTCAGGAGAAGAATCAAAAGCGTTCGGAATACCCGCCAGATTACCCGGGCCATGAAACTGGTTGCTGCGGCAAAGATGAAGCGGGCCCAGGAGAGGGTGTATCACGCAAGGCCGTATGCCAACAAATTACAGGATGTAATCCGCAGTGTGGGCAGCCGTCTGGAAATTGGCAAACATCCATTGCTTTTGAACCGTCCCGAAACGAATATCCGTCTCGTTGTCGTGTCAGCCGACCGGGGCCTTTGCGGCTCTTTCAATGCGGTTGTGTTCCGTCGTGTTTTTGAGCTGTTGGAGCAATGGCAGGATAAGAACATTGTCGTAGATTTTATTGGCAGAAAGGGGTTTGAGCATTTTCAAAATAAAGTGGACACAGTGGGCCGAAACTACAAGGATGTTTTCAGAAAATTTGATCCCACTGTGGGGGCGGGAATTGCGGCAGATCTGATGAATGACTTTGTTGCTGGAGAATGTGATGCCGTTTATGTGGTATATAACGAGTTCAAGTCTGTATTGCAGCAGAATTTAATTGTTGAACGGTTGCTTCCGCTGGTTGAACAGGACTTTTCGGGAAAAGAGGCGCTCATCCCTCACCTGTTCGAGCCATCGGCTGAGGAAGTGTTGCATGATCTTCTGCCGAGGTATGTGGAAACACAGATATTCCGGGTGCTCATTGAATCCAATGCGGCTGAGTTTGCCGCCAGGATGACAGCCATGGAGGCAGCGACGAAGAATGCTACCGAAATGATAGACAAACTGACATTGCAAATGAACAAAATCAGACAGGCTGCAATTACGACTGAAATTATCGAAGTCGTCAGCGGCGGACAGATAAGTAATTAAACCTTGGAGGAAAAAGGTATGAATAAGGGGAAAGTAATCCAGGTCATCGGGCCGGTGATTGACGTCGAATTCGAAGGGGAACTTCCACCTATCTACAACGCGGTCAGGGTTCGCCACAAGGATGAAGAAACCGGAGTAGATCTGGACTTAATCGCAGAAATTGAACAACACCTCGGTGAAAACCGGGTTCGGTGCGTATCCATGCAGCCGACAGATGGGCTGATTCGTGGTGTGGATGCTGAAGACACAGGGAAACCGATCACGATGCCGGTTGGGGATGCAACTCTGGGAAGAATTCTCAATGTTATCGGAGAACCGGTGGACGAAGTGGGGAAAGTGGAAGCAAAGGACCATTGGTCCATTCATCGGGAAGCGCCGAAGTTTAATGAACAGAATACAGAGACGGAGATGCTGGAAACCGGCATTAAGGTTATTGATCTCCTGGAGCCGTATTCCAAGGGTGGGAAAACCGGCCTTTTCGGAGGGGCGGGAGTTGGCAAGACTGTTTTAATCATGGAGTTGATTCACAATGTGGCGATGGAACACGGCGGATATTCTGTATTCGGCGGCGTTGGTGAACGGACACGTGAGGGAAATGATCTTTATTTTGAAATGAAAGATTCCGGTGTTTTAGAGAAGACATCCCTGGTATATGGCCAGATGACGGAACCCCCAGGTGCCCGGCTTCGGGTCGGTCTCTCCGCATTGACCGTTGCGGAATATTTCCGTGATGTCCAGAATCAGGACGTGTTGCTCTTCATCGACAATATTTTCCGGTTTACTCAGGCAGGTTCAGAGGTTTCCGCACTACTGGGCCGGATGCCCTCCGCTGTGGGGTATCAGCCGACTCTGGCTACTGAAATGGGTGAGCTCCAGGAACGAATTACCTCCACCCGGAACGGTTCCATTACCTCGGTTCAGGCAATTTATGTTCCGGCGGATGACTATACCGATCCGGCTCCTGCCACGACATTTGCCCACCTCGATGCCACAACCAACCTGTCCCGTCAAATTTCTGAGTTGGGCATTTACCCGGCGGTGGACCCGCTGGATTCGACGTCCAGAATTCTGGACCCGGCAGTACTGGGTGAGGAGCATTACCAGACGGCTCGTTCCGTCCAGCTTGTTCTCCAGCGCTATAAAGACCTTCAGGACATTATTGCAATTCTGGGTATTGATGAGTTGTCGGAAGAAGACAGGATAGCTGTCAATCGTGCCCGTAAAATTCAGAAATTTCTATCCCAGCCATTCCATGTAGCAGAGCAGTTTACCGGAATTCCGGGGAAATATGTCAAACTTGAAGATACTATCCGCAGTTTCAAGGAATTGGTGGAAGGAAAGTATGATGACCTCCCGGAGCAGGCCTTCTATATGGTGGGAACCATTGAGGAAGCCATTGAAAAGGCAGCTCAGATGGCCAAGGGGTAATGAATGAGTGAAAGTATTGCTTTTGCACTGGTCAGTCCGGACAGAAGCCTTTTTGATGAACAAGTTCAGGAAGTGACAATTCCTGCGGAAACGGGTGAGATGCAGGCGCTTCCCCTCCATACACCAACCATTGCCAAACTGGGAGTGGGAGAGTTGAGCTGTACACTGACAAGTGGGGTGCGGAAGCGGGTTGTAGTTTCCGGTGGCTTTGTTGAAGTGCTTCCGGAAAAAGTGACAGTCCTGGTTCGTACCGCAGAATTACCGGAAGAAATTGACACAAAACGGGCAGAGGAGGCGTTGAAACGTGCGGAGAAGATGCTTCTTCACCCGGATGATGATACCGATGTTCAACGGGCGATGCTGGCGTTTGCCCGTGCTTCAGTACGGTTAAAAGTTGCGCGGCACCTGTGATTTTGAGTTAGAATCGAGTTCTGTTTTCGGATTAAAGCTGGTACAGCCGGCAAGGGGATATCGATACTCTGTCGATGCCTTCTTGCTGGCTTTTTTTGCCTCTCGGTTTCAAAGTGGCAATGTTGTGGAATTTGGTTGTGGCTGCGGGATTATTTCTTTGTTGATGGCAAAAACGGTTTCATCATTCAAGTCGTATGAGCTCTTTGAGATTCAAAGAGGCCTTTGTGCCTGTGCGACTCAAAATATCAGTCAAAATCCAATGCCGGGCCGTGAGTTAGTCGTCCGCTGTGAAGACCTGCGTTTCGCAATTCCATCCCGCAAGGCCGGCCTGGTGGTTTGTAATCCCCCGTTTCGAAGCCCGGATTCCGGGCGGATTTCACGAAATCATCAGCGGGCGGTGGCGAGAAACTGGTTTTTTTTGCCGCCCCTTGAACTTTTCACGGCCTTTCTGCGGATGCGGACGGATAACAATAGTGGGCTTTGTATGGTATTGCCCTTCAAAAACTTCAGCCACTGGCAGGGGGTTGCAGAAAAAACCGGACTATTTGCCAGCCATCTGACCTATGTCCATTCTTTTGAAAACAGGGAGGCTGCCCTTGTCCTGGTGCGCTTTGGCAGTGAGAGAGGCAAACCATCGGTGAGCCGACTTATTCTTTATGAACTGGATGGCACGTACACCAAAATTGCCCGGGAAATTATGGGTTTCATCTGATAGAATAGAGCCATGGGATTCTTGAAGGGTTCACTTGGCATTAAAAGATATTTCATTGAAAATCCGGATGCTTTCAGAGAGGGCCGGGAAAAGGTCGTGGAGCGCATGCTCCGGTACCAATTCCGCTCCATAGAAGGCGCTGCTGTAGAAGAAGCGGTGGGCTGGGTGTCACCCTTCCGTTCTTATGATTCAAAGATCAAAGTTGAAGATACCTTCCTTGACAGCAATATTTTTCTTGCTATGCGTGTTGACCGGAAAGTCGTTCCGAGACTGCTTCTGGACAGCAAGGTAAATCAGAAGCTGGATTCAGGGGCTGTAGTCGTCAAAGGGAAACAGGAACTGAAACAATTGAAAGAGAACATGCGTCAAGAGCTCTTGCTGAAAGCTTTGCCGGAGCCCCGAATAATCGAAGGGGTTATTGACCTGCCCCATGCAACCTTGTATCTCAACACTGCCAGTCACAGGGCGAGTGGATTGTTTCTGTCCCTCTTTGAAAAAACATTTGATGTTCTTCCCGCACACATAGACCCTACGGGGTTTGCCTTTCTTACCTTGAAAGAGGATTCGAAATTGCAGGCCCTGTCTGACACTGAGGAGAGTTGTTTCCATGATATCTGATTTTTCAGTCCCGGAATTTATTTTCAGGGAATTCCTGCTCTGGCTGCTGGTTCAGTCGGAAATTAATGACGGTAGTTTTGAGCTTGGTGGTGAATTCATCTCCTTTCGGGTTGAAGACCAGTTAAAACTGGAAGGAGAGGGTGATGTTCGCCAGACAGATTTGAAAAAAGGTGTGCCCTCCATATCCAGAGAGGCAAGAAGCGCTTTGATTAACGGAAAACTTCCAACACGAATGAGGGTTCGCCTGGTGGTAGGTGGTGATGAATACATCTTTGTGCTGGACTCAAAACTAATGGAAATTCGAGGGCTGAAGATGCCGGTTGTTCCGTTGAGTGAAGCTGAATTGAGAATGGAACAACGGATTTTCCACCTTTCCCAGGTTTATCGGATGCTTGAGTTATTGTTCAACCAATTTGCCGTTCTCCGTCTTGACTCCGACAAATGGGCGGTGCAGGTGAAAGAAATCAATCAATGGCTTCAAGAAAAACCTTCCTGATTTGTTTTCTGCTGTTTTCAATCGCGGCTACGGCAGCTACCAGATTTGTCGAACAGAGAGGGAAGGTTCGGGCATATGCCTTGATTTCCAGATCCAGGGGAATCAGGCTCCAGCTGGTTGCCGTACAGGGCAGGGTTAAATTCTCCGATTCTCTCCATTGGCTGTCCGAGCGATCTCAGAGGAAATTGCGCCGAAAATTTCCCACAAGAAAAATCACGATTTCGTATGGAAGCTTAAACTCAAGGGCAAAAAAGATTCTAATGAATAAAGCTTTTCCCAAAGATTCATTCAGAAGGGGAGTTTACCGTCACAAGGTTGTTTATCGGGGAGCAGAAACCTTCTGGCGGCTCGGCGAGTGGTTTACAGGTAACGGGGCCAATTACCGTGCAATCATGAAAATGAACCGGATAAAGTCATCCACATTGAAATTAGGTGCCTGGATTTCGATACCGAAACAGTTGCTGTTACCGGCTTTTCTGCCTCAGGAGCGCCCTTTGTCAAAGCCGGTTTTGGGCAAACCGAAACCAGAGCCACTTCAGCCTGTTTCCAGAACAACGGCAAACCCGGTCCCCGTTTCGAAGCTTGGCTCAAAAATTACGGAATTGAGTCCGGATGCAAAGCGGTTTCACCTGAAGTACGGAAAAGATAAAGAAGGGGCGTATGCGGTGTATCGGCTGGCAAAGGGGGAGGCTCTTTACTCTTCCGTTGTGGTGAGGTTTACCGGGCGGTTGGACGCGGATGCAGTTCATGAGCTGGTTCGTATTATTGTAAAACGGAATAAAATCCCGGATGTCACAGACATGAAAGTGGGGTATCCTGTTAAAATCCCGATGGAATATTTGCTTCCTGAATTCCTTCCGAGAACGACAAAAGCATTCAAAGAATACCAGGAGGAATTAAAGGAAACGGAAAAAGCGGCTCAGGAAACCCGTATCGGAACTGCGACTCATCTGAATGGCGTGTATCTGATTCTCGACTCCGGGCATGGCGGCCGGGATACGGGAGCCAAATATAACGGTGCATGGGAAGACGATTATATGTACGACATTATTTGTCGGATCAAGAGGATTATAGAGAAGGAAACAAAGGGACACGTGTTGCCCACAACCTTTGACAAGAGTAGCCGGTACACCCCAATTGATAAAAAAAACCTGCACATGGACCGGGATGAATATCTGCGGACGACGCCAATGTTCCCGCTGAATTCAAAATATGTTACCTCGGTCGGGGTGCATCTTCGCTGGTATTTTGCAAATTACCAGTACGAACGATTGAAAAAAACCGGTGTCCCCGGCACAAATATTGTTTTTATCAGTTTCCATTCTGATGCCCTCTATCACAAAGTGACGGGGACTATGGTGTACATCCCTTCCGCCTCACGGAAGCTGTTCCGTTCCCACGTCATGATGAAAAGTGGGAAGTACAAACCTTATCTGGAGTACCGTTCCCATCCCATGTACAAGTTCAGCCGGAAGAAAGTTCAGGTAGCGGAGGGCCTGTCCCGTAAATTTGCCAGGGTTTTAATTGCTCAGCTGAAGGCAAAGGGAATACCCACCCATAAGGAAAAGGCAATTCGCTCCTACATTTTTCGTTCCCGGCGCTCCCGGCCTTTTGTCCCTGCGGTGGTAAGGTATTCAAAAATGCCCCTTCGTTGTCTCATTGAAGTGGCAAACTTGAAAAACAAAGGGGATGCAGCCAATGTCCGGGACCCGAAATTCCGCGAAAAATATGCTCATGCATTTGTACAGGCACTGATTCAATTCTATGGTGGTTCTTAAGTTTGATTGGCGCTATCGTGCCAGTCAAACAGTGAGGCGTGAATGTGCATGTGCGCGAAAGATATGGAAAAGACTGGGA
>Ga0164318_10003878_pt1 | contig 14255 bp, 14 predicted proteins | sample GuaBasSedimGuay9_FD_113734 | JGI IMG/M metagenome (GOLD analysis project Ga0164318, IMG submission 113734) | Subseafloor sediment microbial communities from Guaymas Basin, Gulf of California, Mexico - Guay9, Core 4571-4, 0-3 cm | ecosystem: Environmental > Aquatic > Marine > Hydrothermal vents...
AGCAGAGCAGTGAAAAGCAAATATTGTTTCATCGCCTGCAAATATAAGCCGGAACCCTCTTCATTCATTGGTTTGCCGGAGAAAAGAAGATTTTCTCAATCCGATCAGCTATGGGCGATTTCGTGGAAAGAAACCCGGTTTCGGCCGGCATTTTTTGATTTATAAAGTGCCGTATCTGCGGCACTTATCAGCTTTTCAAAGTCATTATGTTTCAGTGGAACAGCTGTGCTGACCCCGAGACTGATGGTAATAAGAGGATTTCCTGCATGGTCTGTGCAGTTTGATTCAACAGCCCTTCGAAGCGATTCAGCCATATTCAATGCACCTTCTTTTGTGGTCGCTGGGAGGATGGCCACAAATTCTTCTCCTCCATAGCGGGCAAGAAAGTCCCGAGGCCGCTTCAACTCATTCTGCAGTACCGAAGCAATGGCTTTCAGGCATTTATCCCCTGCCTGATGCCCGAAGGTGTCGTTATATTGTTTAAACCTGTCAATATCAATGAAAATCAGAGAAATCGAACTGGAATCCCGAAAGGCGGTTTTCCAATCCCGTTGTAGTTGATGCATGAGGTAGCGATGGTTTGGGATTCCGGTCAACCCGTCTGTTCGTGCCAGATCAGACAGTTTTTGATTCAATTGATTTAACTGTTGGGTTCTTTCCCGGACTTCCATTTGAAGGGTGTATTCCCGATGGCGGATTTGTTTAACCCTGAGTTGGTACAGAGCCAGCAGGAAGAAGATAATTAAAACAGATACAATACCCCTGAACCAGCCGGTCTGAGTGAATCGGGGCTGCAGTGTGATGCTGAGGCTTTTCCCATTCCTGTTCCATATTCCATCGTTGTTGGAAGCGATGATGTGGAAATTGTACTGGCCGGGGGGAAGATTGGTGTAATAAGCTGTTTTTCTATGCCCGGCATCTACCCATTCGGGATCAAAACCTTCCAGCTGGTACTTGAAAGCAACCTTTTTCGGCAGCAGGAAACTGAGGGCGGCATATTGAATTTCTATTTCTCCCCTTCCTATGGGCGAACGGACCGGTTCATAGGGCGAATACGCTTCGCCGTTTACCTGGACCGATTCAATTGTGACAGGGGGTGGAACTGTGTTTATTAGCATTTTGTCCGGATTTATGATAATCACTCCCTTGATACTGGAGAACCAGAGCGTTCCATCTGCTGCCTGGCAGGCAGCAAATTGAGCCGGCCCGTTGCTTTCCGTTGCTTTAATCCCTTCTGTTTTGCCAAAGGATTTACAGCTGATTGCATCCCGTGTACCCCCCTCCATTTCTTTCAAGAGAGTTTTACTGACGGTAAAGATGCCCCGATTGCAGTTCATCCAGAAGTTGTTTTTTGAATCTTCTGTTATGGAGAATATGGAATCGCTGTAAAGGCCTTCCTGAACGGAAAATCGGTGAAAATGGCCATTCTTGTAGTGAAACAATCCGTTATTTCCGGTACCGATCCAGATGGAACCGTCGGGATCCGGATGAATAACCCAGATTCCGGTATTTGTAAAACCGTTTTTTGAATCGAATACGGTAATATTTCCGCTTGAAATCCGGTTGATGCCGTTATTGTAAGTCCCTGCCCAGACAGCTCCTTCTTTATCTTGTGCCAGTGAATAGATATAATTCCCCGAAAGACCTTCCTTTGTTGTGATGGTACGGATTCCGGTTTTTGAAATAATGTTTATTCCTCCCCCATTGGTTCCGGCCCAGACATCTCCATTTGGCTGCACGAGGATGGCTCGAACTATATTATTGGATAATCCGTTTTGAGTTGAATAGGTGGTCACCCGGCCATTTTTCAGATGATACAATCCGTTCCCGTACGTGCCAATCCACAGGGAGCCGTTATCGCCTTCCGCAAGGGACCAGACAAACCGGGCATCCAGATTCTTGAGCGTAGTGAATTTATTGTTCCGATATCGAGTCAGGCCACCTCCGACCGTTCCGATCCAGACAGAACCATCTTTCCCCGGCAGTAGACTTCGAACACTGTCAACAGGGAGACCATTCCTGGAGTTCAGTAAGGTGAATTTATCGTCTTTCAGCTGGAACAGTCCGCCCCGGGTGCCAATCCACAGGCTGCCTTCCTGATCTTCAAGCAGTGCGCGCACCGACACATTGGCCAGGCCCTCTTTTTCAGAGAGAACGGAAAATTGCCCCGTTTGTGACATGGAGAACAGTCCCCCACCATTGCTGCCGATCCACAGAGTGCCCTCGCGGTCCAGAAAAATGCTTCGGACATCAATCAGCCCAAGCTGTTTGTCACCGATTCTTTCAAATTGATTATCCCGGAATATCACGAGCCCGGAGCCCTGAATCCCAATCCAGAGGGTGGTACCGGACGGTTCAAGGTAAAGTGTATGGATATTCAATCTCGGAAAATTGGATGGGGCATCAAAATGGACAATGTTGCCATTCTGGATGCGATCCAGTCCATGGGATGTTCCAATCCATACCCCGCCATCCGGTGAAGGGGCCAGGGCGGAGATATAGCTATCCTTTAAGCCGTTTTCCACTGTGAAAGAAGTAAAATGCCCCATATTGTCATACATGCTGAGGCCAAGGGTTGTACCGACCCAGACGTGATGATTCCTGTCTTCGCTGATTGCCGTAATGAAATTTCCGGCAAGGCCGTCTTTGATGGTGAAATGCCGGAAAGTTCCCTGCCGATAACAGGTGAGGCCGCTGGGTGTTCCAATCCACAAACACCCGTGACTGTCTTCAAAAAGAGCCTTAATGCTGTTGTTTTCAAGCTCCGGAACGGTACTTTTAGTGAAAACTGTAAATTGCTCACCATCATAGCGGGCCAGTCCTTCGAAGGTTCCCATCCAGATGTACCCGTCCCGGGTCTGAACAAGATTCATAACAGAGCTCTGGGGCAGGCCATCTTCCGTCGTAAAGATATTCAGGGTGTGCTGATCCAGTCTTTTGGATGGATCCAGGGCGAATGCAGGAATAACCGTGATGAAGTACAGGATAATCATTGCGAGAGATAATGTCCCCCAGCGGCAACTCTGCTTTTTCAATGAATCCTCCTGGGCCAATTATACCCATAGAATCGGAGAAAATGCAAATAAAGAATCGTTGTCCAGCGCAGACTGGAGAAAAGCTGGGAGCCATAGGGCTCCCAGCTTTTCAGGCAGATTCATCCGCAGGATTGCCGATGACGAATAGATAGATGATGACCAGAAGCAGGGTGACTTGAAATTCCATCCCTCCCATGGGGTGAGTTTTGCTAACCATGAAGCTCCATTGCCCCCAATGCATCATAAAGATAGCGCCCAGCATAACCGGTGCCAGCAGAACTGTGCCAATTCGGGTTACAACGGGCTTCAGGAATCCGCCGGTCAGAACCAGCAATCCCCCGGCTGTTTCCATGCTGGCCAGCAGGGCAATCATCATAACCGGCATCTTCATCATTGCAGCCAGTTTTCCCAGCATCGGGAACTTTGTCATACCGTGGTAGATAAATACAGATGCAATGGCGATTCTGAGTAACCAGTGGGCATTTTGGGAAAGTCTTTTGAAATTGTTCATCTTTTCCTCCGTGTTTTGAAATTTAGTTGAACACGGAAATATAAAGCAACATCTGTGCCAACTATGTAAGCTACGGCAAAAGAGCCTCTTACGGTTAATTGGTGTGGTGGCAACGATGCTGGGTGGGCTGGAAACTGACGGTCGGTGGTCAGAAACTGGCTGATTGGGGGCGAAACCGGGCCGCCATTTGTACAAGCCAGCGGACCTTGTGACTGTGATTTCGTGGGCTGGGATGGGCAAAGCGCAGGGGATGTCTGGCAACCGCTATTCCGGTCAGTTCTTGGCCCGCCATGGATTGCACCGCATACTCAGCCAGTTTTTCCAGACCCGGGTGCTGGCCCCAACCGGCAATGACAGGCCCATTGTTCAGGGAAAGACGGGCTTTCCATTCATTTCTTCGTGCATTGGAAAAGATGGAATGAACAGCGCCAGAAGGCAATTTTTCCAGCAGGGAAATTTCCTGAACAAACCGGTTGCTGTCGGCATTGCGCAGGTCGGAGAGATTGACGATCCGGACATGTTGCCAGTTTTGAAGCAGCATCAGCCGCATGATCTGGTATTGAGTGGTGTCCGGTACAGTGGGAACCAGTGGCTGGGTGGCAAGGCCGGTTTCAATCTCATGTGCGGAAACAGCAGCGCCACCTTGTTCCGGGTCCAGGGGCCGGGAAGACCCCGGATTCATCATGATGACCAGGGCGTCTGACTGTAGATCTGTAATTTCTGTTGACACTGCTCCGTGAAATGTATCTTTTCTCAAAATTTCCAGCAAACTGCGACAGGGAATTTCTGTCCCGTTCCCGAAAACAAGGGAGTAGAAGTGACCGAGGCAATAAAATTGCTGTTTCAGTTTTTCGGCGGGGATGAATTCTACCTCTGACATTGTCAATGAATAAACGCCTGCCAGAGGGACAGTGCCCAGACGACACCGGCAATAAAGAGGGAGAACATAACGGCGGCGGAACCGCAATCCTTGGCTTTTCCCGCCAATTTGTGATAATCGGGGGAAACCATATCCACAATGGACTCAAGGGCGGAGTTGAGAAGCTCCACCAGGAGAATCAGCAGCAGGCTTGTAATCATGAGAATCCGGTTGACGGCACCAACCGGTAGAAAGCAGGCTGTGGGGATAAGGATGATGGCGACGAATAACTCCTGGCGAAAGGCCGCTTCCGTTTTTGCAGTGGCAACAATGCCTTTGACGGAAAAACGGGTGGCGTCAACGATGTGGCGGGCCCCCTGCGCGGCTTTCATGGGATTGGCTTTCTTGTCTACTTGATCTGCCATTTTATTTCTCCTGTCCTTTGGCAGTTGAGGGTTGGTCACTCATCTGCCACGGTGTAAGGCCTGGTGGGTTCCATGAATGCCGGATTCAGGGGCGCGACCTTTCCGGTCTTATAATTGAATCCCACCATAACGGAATATCCCCTGGCCTTTTCCTCCCCAGTTTCAGGGTTCAGAATGATACAGTTGAAGCGATAGCTTTTTTCCCGAACGTGGGACAGGAAGCAGCGGACAACAATTCTGTCTTCGAAAACAATAGGCTTTTTGTAGGCCAGGTGGTTTTCAGCAACTACGGAATAGAATTCGGATTTTCCGGAAATTTCCGGTACTACATGGTCTCTGAATCCGATACGGGCCTGTTCCAGATAAGTAAAGTAGGTGGCGTTGTTTACATGGCCCAGTGCGTCCAGGTCACGAAATCGTATCGAAATCGGAACATCTACAGTTTTTTCAGGCAGTTTCATTGGCTTTTCTCCAGTCACCGGATTCATTTGAAGGCCTGTTCCCTATCCAGAGAACGATTCCAGCCATTGCGATAAACCCGAAATCCCGCGCAATATCTATTATCCCCAATGGGTTACTGGAAGTTGCGAAACAGCCACAGCTTGTGTCAATTCCCCGGAACATAGCCTGGCCCATGGCAATAATAAACAAAATGTTTAGAATAATGGTCAGCCACGCAGACAAACGGACGTAGATGCCGGTCAGAAGGAGAAATCCCAACACCAGCTCCATTGATGCCAATGCCAGTGAAAAAGCGGGAACGGTAAATTCCGGTAACATACGATACCGTGCGACAGCTTCCGAAAACCCCGGCCAGTCCAGCAATTTGGGCAGGGCCGCATAGAGGAAGACAGCTGCCAGCCCGAAGCGGCTCACTGTTGCAAGGATTTCTGGAATCCGATATCTTTTGAAACCGGGTATTCGGCTTTCTCCCATGCCTCCATTCCTCCCTTGAATACAATTATTTTGTCTTTCGGTATGTCAATTTCCAGCAGTTTTTTTGCCAGGATATCACTGAGGTCACACCCGAAACCGGTGCAGTATACCACCAGTTTCGGTGCGGAATGCAGCATGTCTTCCAGTTTGAACAAGAGATCCAGTCCATTTTCTTCATGAATCGGCAGGTTAATGGCACCGGGGATGTGCCCTTCTTTGTACTGCTCAAACGGACGGGCATCGAGAAATAGGGCTGTCCCTTCGTTGAATATCGCATAGATTTTCTGACTCGTTTCGTTTTCGGCGGCTTTTTTTGCAGGGGTCGCGGCAAAAACAGTCAACGCGACCATCAGGGTCAATCCGAAAACGGCAATAAGTTCACGAAACATCTTCCGGATCCTTAAGCTCTATCATACCTTCGTTCTTCATCATAGTGATGAACATCCCTACCCGTTGATGGGGCGGGTCCACTCGTTCTCCAAATCGTCCCCCCACCTGTTCGGTGATCTCCATTACGGTCCGGTGTCCGTCAATAAGCTGCCAGATCATGGTGCCGATTTCATCCAGTTTCACCTTCATTGTCGGTTTTTTAAGCCTGGGCTGAATGTGCCGGGATGGCCAGCCGGTGGCGAAACGGGGGAGAAGGACCACTGCCTTCTCCCCTTCCATTTCAAATTCCCGGATCCGATTTGGGATCAGGGTTAATAAATTTTTACCTTTTTCTTCAGTCATTCTCTTTTTTCAAAACCCCCAAAGGAATCTTTACAAGCATGTAGCCCAGGGCGAACATTACAAGGACACTGACCAGGAAATTGGAATTGGGCCACAGATTGGGAACTTTCACGTCAAAGAAGAAGAGTGCTGCAAACAACAGCCCGATCAGGGCCTCTCCCGCTATGAGGCCGGATGCCACCAATACGCCTCTGTTCTCAACCGAAGACTTGTCCTCATCGGAAACATTGCGCTTTGCAATGATGGAATCAATTACCCAGCGGATGATGCCGCCGACAAAAATTGCCGCAACAGTTTCAAAAGACAGGTACATTCCAACACAGACGAGCATAGGGCTCTTTACCCTGAGGAGAATGAAGCCAATCGCCATAATGATGCCGACAATAATCAATGGCCAGACCATATTGCCGCCGACAATTCCCTTGGAAAGCTGGGCCATGAGCCCGGCCTGAGGCGCTGCCAGTACATCGCCTCCGAAGCCGCCAATATGGCCGTCAATGGCTGCCTGTTTCAAGTCTCCCGCGTTGAGGATGAACAGGGGAACCCACATGACCGATGCGGCAACAACAACACCGATAAGGTCAGCGGCTTCCATTTTCCAGGGTGTACCACCGAGGATATATCCAACCTTCAAATCCTGAAGCATCTCGCCGGCTACCGCTGCAGACACGCAGACAACACCGGCAACTGCCAGAACCACGATAATTCCCTGTGTTCCCTTTGCCCCCAGTGCAACCATCAGGATGGCTGCCACTACCAGTGTGGAGATGGTCAAGCCGGAAATAGGGTTGTTGGAAGAGCCGATGAGCCCTACGAGGTAACCGGATACAGCCGCGAAAAAGAAACCCGCCACAAGCATGACCAGTGCGGCCACCAGTGCGGGCCAGAAGGCAGCAGAACCCCAGCCCATGAACCACCAGTAAACAATGAAGGTGACGACAGCAAGAACTGCCATCCCGCCGAATACAAATTTGATGTTCATGTCTTTGTCGGTGCGGATGGTTGTTGATTTTGCGGTTGCCGCTTTCTTGACATCATCCACCGAGCGCTTGATACCGGCGAAGAGGGATTTCCGCATCCCGTAAAGGGTGTATGCTGCGCTCATTAACATACCGCCGATGGCGATTGGTTTTACAATTGTTGCAAAGATGACCTTTGAAACCTCTACCCAGGTCATGGCGCCGCTGTGAACGAAGGGCAGGTACTGGGGTGCCAGTACAAGCATGAGCAGTGGGACAAATAAGCCCCAGGCCAGTACACCACCTGCGAAGTTTAATGCTGCCAGCACCGGGCCGATGATATAACCGACGCCGAAAAATGCCGGGCTCAATGCCGGTGATTTCAGAAGAAACCCGCCGCCGGTATTAACACCGGCAAAACCGGCTTTTGCCTTGGCAGTCCCCGGAACAATTTTCTGGGCAAATCCGATAAAGGATTCCCAGCTTCCTTTGAAAACATGAAAGTTTTTCAGAAATTCCACCATACCGCCGGTGAACATGGCGTAAAACAGGTACTTGGCACCTGTCACACCGGAACGTCCGGCTTTGTGGATTTCAGACGCGGCAACGGATTCCGGAAACGGCAGTGTAGTGTCCTCGACCATTACCCGGCGAAGCAGGGTGACGAAGAGGATACCGATAATACCGCCCACCAGCATGATGACGGTGGATTTCCAGTATCCGGCAAAGGAACCGAAAAATTCGGGGTCCCAGACTCCTGAAATCAAAAAGGCCGGCAGGGTAAAAATGGCTCCTGCGGCGATGGATTCGCCGATGGAGCCCACGGTCCGGACGACGTTTTCTTCCAGGATATTGTTGTCCTTAAACAGGCGCAACAGCGCCATTCCCAGTACGGCAGCCGGATAAGTTGCGGCGATAGTCATTCCCGCTTTCAATCCCAGGTAAGCATTTGCCGCCCCAAGGATAACCGCGAGAAAAAGACCGATAATCAGGCCACGGACGGTGAATTCCTTCAAATTCTGATCCGCGGAAACAAAGGGTTTGAAACTCAAATCTACCTCCCCCATTCGGAATGTTCCCCGCTATCATACCAGAAACAAAGAAAGGAATGAATGGAAAACCAATTTCTATCCAAACGCATTTGAAATTTAAAAGCCGGGACAGCAGGAAAAAGAAACAGAGAAAGAAACCGGACTCACCGCAGAGGTCGCAGAGACCGCTGAGGGGGAGGAGCGGAAGGGGGGAGACAAGAGGGAGAAGAATTTAACACAAGGGCACTAAGACACAAAGGTAAGATAATATTAAGGTTCGGATAAGATTCGGAAGGGAAGAGACGAGAAGGAGAAGTATTTAACACGAAGGCACTAAGGCACAAAGGTAAGATAAAGAGGGAATAATTACATAATCCAGAAAAAGATAACGGGAAAAAGGTGAAAAACGGCCAATTTTCCCCATAACATTCTGAACTTTGTACCCTTGTGTTAAATTTTCTTCTCCCCCCTGCGGTCAAGTGCACGTGAAAGTGTAAGTGCATGAAAGAGGGAGAATTGGCTGATCCCTGCTCCTCTGAACCTTAGTTCTGTCTTCTCTGAACTTTGTGACCTTGTGACTTTGTTTTAAATTCTCTTCTTTTTCTCTTTTGCCGTCTTCCTCTTCCCCCCTCTGCGTACTCAGCGACCTCTGCGAAGAGTCTCTTTCTCTTCTTAATCCCGTGATTTTGCATGCGTTCTGGAGTTGTTAGGGCAAACTCCAAAAGTTGCCAGATTCGCAGCTAAAGAAAGTGATTAAATTGAATCCCTTTCTTTGGTACCGGATTTTCATGTTTTTGGGGAAACAGGTTGCGTTATCCGGATGAATTTGCCATATTATAAAGAAGGAAATAGAGTTATGGGAGGCGAAAATGCGTCGCGAACATGGTTTTACATTGGTGGAGCTGCTCATCGTAGTGGCTATCCTTGGGATTCTGGCTGCAATTGCCATTCCGGCATATATGGGGGCACAGACACGGGCATTTCAAAAGGCGGCAAAAGAAGAATGCCGGACACTGGCCTCTGCCATGGAAGTTTACTATCAGGAGCACGCCAGTTATGGTGCCGATGGTACATTGACCGGTACAACGGACATCAATACCCGTTTTCCCGCTTACCAGCCTTCTTCACAGATCCAGTTTGATATGAAGGTTACAATTGCAAACAGTGGCCAGAATTACACGATAACCTGCACTCCAAAGGCAGGTGGACGACAATTTGCCAACGGCAAGACAGATTTAACTTTAACGGATGATAACCAGATGGACTGGAATTAATAAATGCCGTGGTACAGCCCGTTTCCCGTCATCGCCTTTTTCTTCGGGCTAATTTTCGGTTCTTTTTATAATGTATGTATTTATCGCCTGCCGAGGGATGAGTCCATAGTCAAGCCACGGTCGTTCTGCCCCGGTTGCGGAAAAACAATTCCGTGGTATGAGAATATTCCGCTGTTCAGCTATCTTTTCCTCAGGGGTAAATGTTCCACATGCGGGGCGACAATCTCCTTCCGTTACTTTTTTGTGGAATTTATCACCGGGCTGGCATTTGGCTTTTCCGTGTTTCATTTTGGCCTTTCCATCAAGAGCGCAGAGTTCATTGTCCTTTCTTCCCTGATGATAATCCTTTTTTTTACTGACCTGGATGAACGGATACTCCCGGATGAAATCACCCTGTGGTTTATTCCGGTTGGGCTTGTCTTTGCCTATTTTTCAATGGAGCGGACGGTACTGGAATCCATTCTTGTTGCGGTCCTCGGGGCCGGTGGCCTGGCGCTGATTGCATGGATTTATTTCAAGGTGAAGAAAATCGAAGGCATGGGGATGGGGGATATTAAAATGCTGGCGCTGATGGGAGCGTTTCTCGGCATCAAGGCTTTTCTCGCTCTTTTGATTGCGGCAATTCTCGGCACAATTGTCGGTATTTTCATCATATATGTATTGAAGAAAGGGAAACGTTACGAAATCCCCTTCGGTTGTTTTCTTTCAATCGGAACACTGGTCGCCTACATCTACGGCAACGAAATGCTTGCCTGGTACGTACAGCGCTTTATTGTTCATTAGTCCGGAGCGGTCCATGCAGGAGCGCGTGAATAGTGGATTGTGGATGGTTCAGAAAATCAGAACACGGATTAACCAATTTTCCTGTCTTTTCTGAATCTTATCCGGACTCAACCTCAGCCTTGCCTTCTACTTAAACTTGTCTTTGTTCCCCACATGCAGCGCGGCGATGCCCATGGTCATTTTCTTGTATTGAACGGTTGAAAACCCGGCATTTTCCATGCGGTTTTTCAGTTCTCCCGCGGGGGGGAAGGCTTTGACGGAGCGATGAAGGTAGTGGTAGGCATCCGGATCTTTTGAAACCAGTCTGCCAACAAGGGGCATGAAGATTCCTGAATACAGGTTAAACAGCGGGTTGCGGTTTGGCGTAAATTCCAGAACCAGGAGCGTTCCTCCCGGTTTCAGTACCCGGTAGAATTCCCTCAGGCCTTTATCCAGGCTTTCCAGATTTCGAATTCCGAATGCAATAGATACAATGTCAACGGTATTGTCAAGGAAGGGAAGGGCAAGGCCATCGCCATTTATCGGGTAAACCCGGCGATTCTTCAATTTCTGCAGCCCACCTGACAACATTTCACAGGCAAAATCCAACGCGATTACATCTGCTTCGGGAAATTTACGGGAAAAGACAACAGACAGATCCATGGTACCTGCCGCCACATCGAGAATGAGTTCAGGTGTTTTTGTTGCAACTGCATTTACAGTGCGCCGACGCCACATCGCGTCGATGTTAAAACTGAAAAAGTGGTTCAGAAAATCATATCGGCGGGCAATGCTGTTGAACATAGATTTAATTTTTGCAGGTTCCTGTTCATGGCTCATACCAGTACCACCTCTGCTTTTATCTCTCCTTTGGCTGGAATCGTGACGACACCCACGCCTCCTCTGCGGAAAGGCCCGGGGTTCATCAGGACGGTTTTCCCAATTCTGTCAACACCGGTAGCTTCATGAATATGGCCGCTGAAAAAAATATCCGGCTGAACCTCTTCCACCCACCGGCGAATTTGTTTCCCCCCTACATGCTGCCCCAGCATAATGCGATCCAGTTTTGTCCCAAAGGGGGGATTATGGCAGACCACTGCCAGTCGGCTCGGGCCCTTCCCCTGATGCAGGCCGGAAAGTTGTTCCACAATTTCTGATTCGGGAACTTCAAAGGGCGTTCCAAAAGGCGTTGGCATGGCCCCCCCTGCCCCGATAAATCGGATATGATTCATTTTAATTGCTTTTCCATGGAGGTTTACTTCCAGCTCATCAAGGACCCGTATGCTTTTTTCCCCATCCATATTTCCGGGGATTGCCAGAAGCTTTCGTGTGGACAGCTTCAATTCTTCCACAATGCGGCGCAACTCATTCAGGTCACCGTGGCGGGTGAGATCCCCGCATACAATGGTCAGATCTGATTCGCCAAGGAGAGATGCGGCTGAAGTGAGCTTGTCCAGTGCGCCGTGGATATCCGATAATACGGTCAATTTCATCATTCCCCCTGGCCATAATTAAATGGAACAATCATGCGTTCCACACTATTTTGTCAGAAAATATTCAGTGTGAAAAGCCTTTTGAATGGGAAAGCGCCAGCAGTACTACTTCCACGATGCCATATTCACGGCTTTTCGACGATCCATGGCATTTAAAATTTTCTTTCGCATCCTGATATGTTGCGGGGTAATTTCGAGAAGTTCATCATCTGCGATGAACTCCATGGCCTGCTCCAGGGAGAATTCTCTGGGCGGTGTCAGACGGATTGCCTCATCAGAACCGGAAGCCCTTGTATTGGTCAACTTTTTCCCTTTGGCGACGTTCACCACCAGGTCACTGTCCCGGGAGTGTTCACCGACAATCATGCCCTCATACGCATCTACACCGGGGCCAATGAAAAGTTCGCCCCGGGGCTGAAGATTAAAAAGTGCATATCCGACGGATTTACATTTGGATTGAGACACAAGAACACCCCGTGCCCGCCCGGGAATTTCACCTTTTTCGTATTCGTATTCATAGAAGGTATGATTGAGAATGCCGGTTCCCCGGGTGACAGTCATAAATTCGTTACGAAAACCGATGAGGCCTCTGGCAGGAACCTTGAATTCCAGGCGCGTATAGCCATCGTTTCCGTTGCTCATGTCAACCATCTGTCCCTTTCGGATTCCAAGCTTTTCAATTACAACACCGGCAAATTCATCAGCCACATCAATGACGGCTAATTCAATGGGCTCAGTTCGTTTTCCTTTCAGTTCCCGATAAATAACCTTTGGTTTGGAAACCTGAAACTCGTAACCTTCCCGGCGCATGTTTTCGATGAGAACGGCCAGTTGGAGTTCCCCCCTTGCCTTAATTGTAAACGCTTCGGCGCGCTCTGTCCGTTCCACCCGGATGCTGACGTTTGTCTGAAGCTCCTTCTGCAGTCTATCCCATATGTTCCTGGAGGTGACATACTTACCTTCCTTCCCCGCAAAAGGAGAATCGTTGACCATAAACGTCATGGACAGGGTGGGTTCGTCTATTTCAATGAGGGGCAGGGGAATGGGAGTTTCCCTGTCTGCAATCGTTTCTCCGACATCTACCGTTTCCAGCCCCGCGATCGAAACAATGTCTCCGGCACTGCCTTCTTTTACCGGCGTCTTTTTCAGCCCTTCGTAGGTGAAAATTCGGCTGATCCGGTAGAGAATCCGGTCTCCGCTGCGTTTCAGCAGGAGAACCTCATCTCCCTGGTGAACCTCCCCGTTGACAATTTTCCCGGTTCCGATTTTTCCCAGGTAATTGTCATATTCAATTGCGGATACCAACATTTGCAGCGGGTGTTCCTTGTCCCCTTCGGAATCCGGCACATGTTCCAGCATGGTGTCCAGAAGCGGGGTAAGGTCGGTACTTTCTTCGTCCATCCGGTGCATGGCTACGCCACGCTTTGCCGAAGCGTAAACAACGGGAAAATCCAGTTGTTCATCACTTGCGTTAAGTTCGATGAACAAGTCCAGTACCATATCCAGGACCGTTTCCGGGCGGCTGCCCTTGCGGTCAATCTTGTTGATGACCACGATGGGCTTTAAGCCCAGGGATAATGCATTTTTCAACACATATTTGGTTTGGGGCATGGGGCCTTCCACTGCATCCACCAACAGCAGCACCGCATCCACCATCTTCAGGATCCGTTGCACTTCTCCCCCGAAATCCGAGTGGCCCGGCGTATCTACGATGTTAATTTTGACATCTTTATAATGAAAAGCGGCATTCTTTGAGAAAATGGTGATTCCCCGTTCCCGTTCCAGGTCATTTGAATCCATGACCCGTTCTGCCACTTCCTGATTTTTTCGGAAAACCCCGGCCTGTTTCAGCAGGGCATCTACCAATGTGGTTTTTCCGTGATCCACGTGGGCAACAATGGCGATATTTTTTATCTTACGCATCTGATGATTCTCCATAGGGATATTTTCACAGTTCCAAGCTGTGGCGCGAAGCTGCCGTTCAATACGAACCATTCATGTCATTCTGTAAAAAATGAACCCGGATGAAGCTTTCAGGCAGAACCGTTCCGCGGTCCAGAGTGTAAAGCAGCCCTGCTTTTAAGTCAAGGAAAAGTCCATATTCAGGGGATGCCAGTGGATATTCGGGTTGCTGAATAAAACGGGTTCCGCTAAAATCAACAGCACCGGCAGCAGCCGAATAGCGATACCATGGAGGCAAAAGAGTGTTCTTTCCCTATCGGGACGACAACCCCACCT
>Ga0164318_10003879_pt1 | contig 14254 bp, 15 predicted proteins | sample GuaBasSedimGuay9_FD_113734 | JGI IMG/M metagenome (GOLD analysis project Ga0164318, IMG submission 113734) | Subseafloor sediment microbial communities from Guaymas Basin, Gulf of California, Mexico - Guay9, Core 4571-4, 0-3 cm | ecosystem: Environmental > Aquatic > Marine > Hydrothermal vents...
GAATTATACTTATCCACAAAAAGAAAAAAGTAGCAAAAAAGAAAAAGGACTACTGCTGCTGGTTCATTAAAAAGTAACATTTCTAAATTGGTTAAAGTGTAACATTTCTAAATTGGCTTGACACCGCGAAAAATCATCACTTGAAAAAAAGACAATTTGATTATACAATTTAACGCGGGATACAGGCCCGCGTAGCTCAGCTGGCAGAGCAAAGCATTCGTAATGCTTAGGTCGGTGGTTCGAATCCACTCGCGGGCTCCACTTTTTCGCCAAACTCAAGATCCGGCGCGATTATGATTCGTTTCAGAGAAGTCCTGTTCAAAAAAGATTTCTTTTCCCTGTGGTGCGGACAGATCATTTCAGAGTTTGGCGACCGGCTGAACCAGATGGCCCTGATCTCTCTTGTCTATTTCAAAAGCCCCGGGTCTGTCATGGCCCTCGCGAAGCTGCTTTTTTTTATAGTCATCCCTGTGTTCGTTATCGGCCCTGTAGCGGGAGTTTATGTTGACCGGTGGGACCGTAAAAGGGTCATGATCATCTCTGATATTTTAAGGGGTTTATTCGTTTTGACCATACCTGTTTTTGTTCACCTGGGCATGATGCTTCCGGTGTACATCGCGGTATTCATGATATTCTCCGCCACCAGGTTTTTCCTGCCGTCCAAGATGGCGCTTATACCGGCGATCGTGTCCAAGGATAAGCTCCTGGTGGCCAATTCGCTGTCGAATACTACGAGGATGCTGGCCGTTATACTGGGATTTGCGCTGGCAGGGTTCATTGTCAGGTGGATCGGGCACATGTGGGGATTTTATCTGGACAGCATAAGTTATTTTGTTTCGGCCGGCTTTATTGCCGTTATTACTCCGAAGAAAAAACTCGGAAACGTCAGAGAAGAGATCCAGATGACCCGGGAAATAATCGGGAAATCCATAAGAAGGAACGTCTGGGGCGAGATAGTCGAAGGGTTCGGGCATATGTTAAAAAAAGACAGGATGAAAGCAGTGACGAGCACGTTATTCCTGCTTATGGCCGGGACCGGTTCGATTTTTTGCATTATCATCGTCTTTGTCCAGGAATCGTTCAGGTCGGCTACCGAGGCCCTGGGGTATTTCGGTATTTTTCTAGGTGTCGGGCTGTTCCTGGGGACGGTGATCTACGGGAAGTTCGGACAGAACCTTCCCCGGATGCGCACCATGTTCGCCAGTTTCATCCTTTGCGGGGTCAGTGTTGATCTCTTCGCCCTTTATGCCAGCGGCAGGGATCCGGTATTTTTGATCGGCGGGATATTGATAATGCTGGTCGGTGCAGCGGCCGCTCCGATATTGACCTGTGCCAATACTTTGATCCACACGTCAGTGCCGGACGGGATAAGGGGGCGCATTTTCAGTTCCATGGAAGCTGTCATACACCTGGCGTTCCTTATCTTTATGTTTTTAACGGCGTACCTTTCCAGGTACGTGTCTAATTTGACAATTCTGCTCGTCAGCGGGAGTATCTTTGCTTTTGCCGGTCTTGCCGGTCAGATACTGGTCCGGGGGAGGGATTTTTCCGGTTAGGTTTTGGGAACGTTTTTGTTCGACGTTTTAAGGATCGGGCCCCAGCAGAGTTTATAGAAGTTGCAGAGGTCGCAGCAGATGTTTTCCTGGTTGGTCTCCCCTCTGTGCCATTTAGTTTCACAGGTCCAGTAATTCTGGCATTTTTCGCAGCAGTGCAACTGTCGGAGATTTTTTTTGCCCATAACAGTTCTCTTTCGTCATTAGATAAAAACTGTGAGATAATTATATAATGAAAAGTCCTTTATTTCAACCAGAGAATTCGAGCAGCCTGCTGTAGTACCCCCCGGGGGTGTAGCAAGCAGCCTGCTAGCGATTGACAAACAATTCCTAATATGTATAATGAAAATTCACCCGGGCTTTCCGGGGGCACAGGATAAAAAATGAAGGCGTTAACTTTTCCCGGGGGAGTGCACCCCCCGTATTATAAAGCTATCAGTATGAGTGAGCCGCTGAGAGGCGCCCCTCTTCCTCTTATAGCCGTTATTCCCTTATCCCAGCACATCGGCGCTCCCAATGAACCGCTTGTAAAGAAAGGGGATCATGTGGAGGAGGGCCAGGTCCTGGGGAAAAGCGGCAGTTTTGTTTCAAGTCCCGTGCATTCCCCCGTTTATGGCAAAGTTCTTGAGATAAAAAAGGCGTTTCACCCTGTGATGGGGCCTACGCTGTCCGTGTTTATCGAAAGGAATAAAAACAAAGAACCCAGGGGATATGTCGAACAGGACGTGGAAGAGTTCTCTCCCCGGGAACTTATTGAGAAAATAAGAAATGCCGGGGTCGTAGGGATGGGAGGGGCCGCTTTCCCGACCCATGTGAAACTCAGTGTCCCGGAAGGGAAGAAGATAGAAACCCTCATCATCAACGGCGCGGAATGCGAGCCGTATCTTACCTGCGACCATGCGGTGATGACGCGGAGGACGCAGGAGATACTGAAAGGCATCGAGATCGTTATCAGGATACTGCAGCCGAAGAACACATACATAGCGATCGAAGATAATAAGAAATCGGCGATTTTTGCCTTCCAGAGGATGATAAAAGAGTCTACATACAAGGCATTACTGGGTATCCAGGTAGTTCTGCTCAAGACAAAATATCCCCAGGGCGGGGAGAAGCAGCTAATAAAGGCCATTTCCGGACGCGAAGTCCCGCCGGGCAAGCTTCCGCTGGATATAGGGTTTCTTGTGCAGAACGTGGGGACCCTTTACGCGATTTACGAAGCGGTATATTTTAATAAACCGCTTATTGAGAGGGTGGTGACCATTTCCGGAGACTGCCTGAACAGGCCCGGGAATTATTTTGTTAAGATAGGGGCTACTGTCAGGGACATCGTCGAGCAGTACGGTGTAGAGCTTTACAGAGAGCCCAAAAAGATCATTGTAGGCGGGCCTATGATGGGATTTGCCCAGCCGCATATGGATGTTCCTATCCTGAAAAACACATCGGGGATACTGTTTTTATCGGAACAGCGGGCCAGGTATTTTGAGGAACGGCAGTGCATAAAATGCGCCAGGTGCGTGGATGTATGTCCGGTTAATCTTGTCCCCACGGACATAATGAAGAACGTCAGGAAGGGGTACTGGGACAGATTGGAAAAATTACATGTCACCGATTGCATAGAGTGCGGGGCCTGTATGTATTCCTGTCCGGCGCGGATACCCCTTGTTCAATATATCAAAGACGCAAAATCCGTTATTGAGGGAAGGAAGTAGGCTATGAAAAAGTTGACAATAAGCACTTCGCCTCATGTTTTTTCATCTCTTGATATTCCTTACATGATGAAGGGGGTTATCAAGGCCCTTATACCGGCTGTGGCCGCAAGTTTGTATTTTTTCAGATGGCGGGCCTTCCTGCTCATTCTTACCACGGTCAGCGCCTGCGTCCTGACGGAATATCTGCTTCAGAGGTTGAGGGGCAGGCAGGTAAGAATAGGGGATTTCAGCGCGGTCGTGACCGGGCTTTTGCTGGCGCTGGTCCTGCCGCCTTCGATTCCGCTATGGATGTCTTTTTTCGGCGGTGTTTTCGCCATAACACTGGGGAAAGAGATCTTCGGCGGACTGGGTCACAATATATTTAACCCCGCCTTACTGGCGAGGGCTTTCCTTATGGCCGCGTTTCCGGTGGCCCTTACAACCTGGACGAATCCGGTCGCTCTGGATACAGTGACAACAGCGACGCCTCTCGGTATGGCGCAGTTCGACCATGTTATCACGCCATATGTATCGTTATTTTTCGGGAACGTCGGAGGGTCCCTGGGCGAAACGTCGGCCCTGGCTTTGCTGCTGGGACTGGGATACCTGCTTTATTACAAGATAATCGATTACAGGATACCTGTGGCGTATGTGGGAACGGTGATCTTTTTCTCGGCAGTCACGCATGCCATCGCTCCGGGCCGTTTTTCGCCGCCGCTGTTCCATGTTCTTGCCGGGGGGCTTTTGCTGGGCGCCGTGTTCATGGCTACGGATCCGGCAACATCACCTGTTACCGGCCTGGGACGATGGATTTTCGGGGCAGGATGCGGCCTGATAACCATGACGATAAGGTTATGGGGCGGGCTACCTGAAGGCGTAATGTATTCGATCCTTTTGATGAATGCGGTCACTCCGCTGATCAATAGGATCACCAGACCAAGAAGATTCGGGGTGGGGCATGGCAGATAAAGCCGGAAAAGGTATGTTCAAAAATACTGCCGTAAGGATGATCGCCGCGCTTGTAGCAGTCGGCGTCTTCTCCGGCATCACCCTGGTATTTGTTTACAATTACGCGATGCCGAAAATACAGACCAATGTCAAGGCTGAAACGGATCGGGCGATAAGGAATATCTTCCCCGGCGCGTCCCGGATAGAAAGCACCCGGGAAGAAGACGTTTCCCGGGTGATGGACGCGAGAGGCGGACTGCTCGGATACGCGTTCACGGCCGAAGGGAACGGCTACCAAGGGTGCATCAAATTGATAGCGGGTGTTGACGCCGGGCTCTCAGGCATGAAGGGTATGGAAGTGATCGAATCACAGGAGACCCCCGGACTGGGCGCGGAGATTGCAGGAGGCACTTTCAAAGAACAGTTCAAGGGGCTTTCGATCGTTCATCCGATAGAGTATGTTAAGAACCGGAAACCGCAAAAGCCGTATCAGATAGAGGCGCTTACCGGTGCTACGATCTCTTCGCGCGCGGTTGTAAATATACTGAACAGAAGGATCAGGGAGATTCGCGGACTCCTGAAGGGTAAATAATAGTGAAGGATTTTATAAAAGGCCTGTGGCGGCAGAATCCGGTATTTGTCCAGGTGCTGGGCATGTGCCCCACGCTTGCAGTGACGACCAAGGCACTTTTCGGGTTTTCCATGGGGATGGCCACCACGTTCGTTGTAGTTTCCTCCGGGGTTATGATATCAGCTATAAGAAGGTTTGTCCCTGAACAGGTCCGGATACCCATGTTCACTGTGATCATCGCCACATTTGTTACCGCGGCGGATTATTTCCTGAAAGCGAATTTTTTTCAGATCAGTAAGGCCCTTGGCCCCTATATTCCCCTTATAGTGGTGAACTGTCTTATCCTCGGCCGCGCGGAAGCATTCGCTTCAAAACACGGTGTTTTGAGGTCGTTCCTGGACGCTCTTGGCATGGGGCTGGGATTTACCTGCGCGCTGATCGTGCTGGGGGCTGTAAGGGAACTGCTGGGAGCCGGAACCGTTTTCGGCTGCCGCGTCATGTGGAAAGGCTTCACGAACTGGATCGTTATGCTCCTGCCGGCGGGAGCTTTTATGACCCTGGGTTTTCTTGTCGGGATATTCAATATAGTGGATAAGAGGGTGAAAAAAGGGAAAAAACAGGGGACAGCTGCGGCTGATAGAAGGTAATGAGCGAATTGATATTGATCTTGATCGCGGCAAGTATTACGAATAATTTCGTATTAACGTATTTTCTGGGGATATGCCCTTTTATCGGGGTATCCGGCCGCATAGACAATGCCGTGGGGCTGGGCATGGCAACAACGTTTGTCATGACCATGGCCGCGACTGTCACCTGGCTTGTATATCACTATATTCTTGTGCCGTTCAATATAGTCTTCCTGCAGTATGTGACCTTTATCCTGGTGATCGCCAGTTTCGTGCAGTTTGTGGAGATGTTCATCCGGAAGGTATCTCCGCCTCTCTATAAAGCGCTGGGGATATTCCTGCCGCTTATAACCACGAATTGCGCTATTCTCGGGCTTACGCTTTTTATGGTCCTCAGGGATTATTCGTTCCTTGAATCGATCTTTTTCGGGCTGGGAGCGGGACTTGGTTTTACGCTGGCTCTTGTCATTATGGCCGGCATACGCGAAGAACTTGTTTTTGCCGATATCCCGGAGCCGCTTCAGGGAACGGGAATAACCCTTATTGTAGCGGGGATGCTCGCGCTCGCGTTCATGGGGTTCGGCGGGATTATCAGCGGTTGAGAGAAGAAAAATGAATACTTTAATGGTAGCATCGGTACTTGGCATGGCGGGGCTGGCGGTCCTGTTTGCCGCGGTGCTGGCGTTTGCCGACAAGAGGCTGAAACTGGAAGAAGACCCCGCGGTAGATAAGATAAGCCACCTTCTTCCCGGTGTGAACTGCGGGGCATGCGGGTATCTCAGCTGCCATGATTTCGCCGAGCACATTGTAAAGGAAGGGGCTGATCCGCGGAAATGCCGGGCGATAAGTAACGATATAAGGGAAGAGTTGTTCAAGATAACAGGGGGCGCGGGAGGGACGGTTTATCCCAGGATAGCGCTTGTTCATTGCGCGGCTGAGTCGAAAGATAAAAAACCTCTGGCGGAATATAAAGGAGTGATGACCTGCCGCGCGGCTGATCTTGTTTTCGGGGCAGGGATGCAGTGCGTATACGGGTGTATAGGGTTCGGCGACTGCGCTGCCGCATGCCCTTTCGGCGCTCTCACCATGGTGAAAGGGCTGCCGAGGGTTGACCCCGAGAAATGCACGGGCTGCGGCAAATGTGTCCAGGCCTGCCCGCGCGGGATTATCAGTATCCGGGAGAAGAGATATGAGAAGCTTTTTTACGTGGCCTGCAGTTCGCATGACGACATCCTCAGGGTGAAACAGATCTGCGCGGTCGGGTGCATTGGCTGCGGTATTTGCGCGAAACTGTCACGGAAAGGGTTTTTCGAGGTTTCGGACAATCTTTCCCTGCCGGATTATTCAAAGCAGGAAGATCAGGAGACGGTCAGGGGCCTGGCGGGCAAGTGCCCCACGAAAGTGATCAAAGAGATATGAACATTGCTGTATTTGTTTCAGGGAACGGGAGTAACCTGCAGGCGCTTATTGATGCCGAAGCAAAGGGGGATCTCGGTGCAGGCAGGATCGTCCTCGTTGTGAGCGATAACCCCGGGGCTTTTGCCCTGGAACGCGCCCGTAAGGCCGGGATCAGGATATTTGTCCTGGAGCCGGGCGGGGCCCGGTCCCGTGATGGATATGACGAAAGGATCAGCCGGGAGCTTAAGGAAGATAAGATCGAGCTTATCGTTCTCGCCGGGTTCATGAGAATACTCGGCAAGCCTCTGGTCGAGGGATACAAAGGCCGCATACTGAATATACACCCGGCGTTATTGCCGTCGTTCAAAGGGGTTCACGGCATAAAGGACGCGTTCGAGTACGGAGTGAAGACGACGGGGGTAACGGCGCATTTCGTGACAGAGGAGCTTGACGCGGGTCCGGTGATACTGCAGTCGAACGTGAGTATTAACGGGGATGATACCCTTGATACCCTTGAAGAAAAAATACACAGAGAAGAGCACAGGTTGTATCCGGAAGCCGTGCGCCTTTTCGTCCAGGGACGCTTGCGGATCGAAGGGCGCAAAGTCCGGATCCTGGATAAAAAGCAGTAGACGGCATTTAAAAGCTGGCTGTCCGCTGTATTAAATCAAAGAGAGAAGGAGAAAGAATGTCAACAAAGATCAGGGAGATTAAAGGACGTGAAATACTGGATTCAAGAGGGAATCCTACCGTGGAGGTGGACGTGATCCTTGAGGACGGCTCTTTCGGCAGGGCAGCGGTTCCGAGCGGGGCCTCAACCGGGGAACATGAGGCAGTTGAGATTCGTGACGGCGATAAGACGCGGTATATGGGCAAAGGCGTTACAAAGGCGGTTGCCGGTGTTAACGGGGAGATAGCGTCGACAGCCAGGGGCATGGATGCGCTCCGGCAGGAAAAGCTGGACAGAGCGCTCATCGATCTCGACGGCACGCCAAACAAAGGCAGGTTGGGGGCTAACGCTATTCTCGGGGTTTCCATGGCTGCGGCGAAAGCCGCCGCTGCGTCGCGGAAGGCCCCGCTTTTTAAATATCTGGGAGGTGATGATGCGAAGATCCTGCCCATTCCCATGATGAATATCCTCAACGGCGGAGAACACGCGGATAACAACGTGGATCTGCAGGAATTCATGGTCATGCCGGTCGGGGCCCCTTCATTCAGGGAAGCGCTGCGGATGGGCGCTGAGGTTTTCCATAATCTTAAAAAAATACTGGCGTCAAAGAAACTTTCGACCTCCGTGGGAGACGAAGGCGGATTCGCGCCGGATCTGCGGTCGAATAAGGAAGCGGTGGAGGTCATCCTTGAGGCTGTTGCCGCTGCGGGATATGAGGCGGGAAAGGATATCAGTATAGCGCTGGATCCCGCTTCAAGTGAATTTTATAAGGAAGGTTCCTATGTGCTTAATGCAGAGGCTGATCCGAAAAAATCATCGCAGCAGATGGCTGATTTTTACGCGGACTGGCTGGAAAAATATCCCATAGTCTCGATCGAAGACGGGCTCGCTGAAGACGACTGGGACGGCTGGCAGGTTCTGACCGATAAGATCGGGAATAAAGTCCAACTGATCGGTGATGACCTTTTTGTGACCAACACCGAACGACTCAGACAGGGCATAGAAAAGGGTGTTGCCAATTCTATCCTTATAAAGGTAAATCAGATAGGGACGCTGACAGAGACGCTGGCAGCGATTGACATGGCCAGGGGAGCCGGATATACAACCGTCATTTCCCACCGTTCGGGTGAAACGGAAGATACGACCATCGCGCATCTCGCTGTCGCGGCCGGGACAGGGCAGATAAAGACCGGATCGACCTGCCGGACCGACCGCATGTGCAAGTATAACGAACTTTTGCGCATCGAGGAGATGCTTGGCCCTGACGCGGTCTACGGTAGCCGGATATGGAAGCAAAGAAAATAGCGTTTTATCTGCTGGTCCTTCTGACGTTATTCTGCGTCATTTTTCTGCCGGGATATTCTCAACTGCAGAAATTGCGAGAAAAGAACAGAGAGTACCAGAAACGCATCAGACTGCTGGAAGAACATAACGACGAATTAAAGGAAGAGATTGTGAAAATGAGGGAGGATCCCGGAAGCGTCGAGAAGAAGGCGCGGGAAAAACTGGGGATCCTCAAAAAAGGCGAATGGATATACCGGAAATAGAGCGCCGCCTCCTGTTATTCGCAGGCTCTTTTCAGGAAACTCCGGACCTGCTGCAGACTTTTCAGACCTTGTGTCGCGCCCCGGCCCTTGCAGACGAGAGCTGCTACGGCTGAAGCAAAAGCGAGATTTTCTTTTTTTTCCTCCCAAAAAGCCTCTTTGCCTTTCAGGCAATACCTGTAGATAAGGCCGGCCGTAAAACCGTCGCCCGCTCCGATAGTATCCACAACTCCGACCTTGAACGCCGGATGAACTATCTTCTTTTTTCCGTCCCAGATAAAGGAACCTTTTTCTCCGAGGGTAATAACGGTATCCGGGGGCAGGCGCCTGAGAGCGCCGGACAGCGTTTTTGAGCCGGTAATCCCCACGGCATCCGCCTTGCTGAGCTTAAGGAGGTCCACATAGGGGAGGAGCTTTTTAATGCGGTCCCGCGCTTCTTTCTTATCCCTGATCCTGGAGTCGCGCCAGTTCGGGTCGTACGAGACAAAGACGTCTTCTTTTTTCGCCAGTTTCATAATATCCAGGGTATTCTCGAATGTAAAGTCGAGATAGGTATAGGTAGAAGCGGTATGAAAAACGTCTGCTTTTTTGAAAAGGGAAAAAGGGATTTGTCCTTTTTTAAACGCGGTCCGTTCCCCGCCGGACTTGTAGAAAAGATATGAGGAATCTCCTTTCCTGTCGAGCTCCGCGACCGCAAGCCCGGTTTTAACGGCGCTGTCCTGTATGACATAGTCTGTCCTGATGTTTTCCCGGCGCATGATGCCCAGCAGGGTATCGCCGAGAAAATCCTTACCGGTTTTTGTCAGCATCGAGACGGAAAGCCCTAAGCGGCTCAGGTGAATAACCGTGTTGAGGACCGATCCGCCCGGCCGGGCCTGGAGCGTCATCCCGCTTTTTGCGCTTTCGCCTTCAGGTATAAGGTCAAAAGCTATATTTCCGCAGCAGATAATGTGTTTTTTCATAGAACTTATGATAATACTTTTTCAGGAATTTTTCAACATTTTGTAGGAGTTTGGCTGGCGGGAGAAGTCCGGTAACAGCTTTCCATTTTGGCCCATTAAAAAGCAGATTTTAGTTGACTTAACTAACTTTTTTATGCTATACTATTGCGATTTTGAATACAATAGTTATATAGCACTATGATAACTTTTGTTTTGCATAACATGGCGGAAGAATAATGGGAACATATTCCAGTACATTCAGGCGATGGAGCAGGGCTGTTGCGGCAGGCGTAATATGCCTGTTCATGTTTAACAATGTTCCTGATGCAATGCAGGGCATAATGGGACCAAAGTCTAACCATACCCTTGCCGCGCCTTCAAGGTTTCATACTACTGTCCGGATCGAAGAGAGGTATGGAAGGATTGTTGCCACTCAACGCGAAGAGATCCAGAAAAGCCGTTTTCAAAATCGTGTGGCCGCTTCATATTTAAGTTTTTTTATGGAGCATTTTTTAACTCGCTACGGCAGTAACATCAGTGCGGATGGCCTGAAAAGACTCATTAAAGAGTCCTTTTCTAATATAGATTTTACAGGATCCAATATTGAGGAATTATATAAAGAAGGCGATACTTTTTGTTTTCCTTATATCTCCGAGAATAAAAGCCGGGAAGGCATTCTTCGTTATTATCTGGCTCATGACAGGCCGCTGGAGGCTATGGGTAATATCCCAAGGCCTGTTGTTTCGGACGGAGAGGTGATGGTTATAAGTGAGAGCCTGGGAGAGATATCTCCCCTGGCCAAAAGACGTATCCGTTTTCCTGATTTTTCTGAGAGCGAAAAACAATTCGATCGCCGGCCTGTTGATGCCGGCCTTCTTCATAAGGCTCATGTTAAGTATGATATGGCGGTAAAGAGGGTCGTGAACCCGGACGATAAACCGCTGAGGGCCCTTTACGGCGCGGCCGGTGCTGATGTTTCGAATTTTCTCCTGTCAACCAATGCATCCGAGGGGTATTTCGTTTCCTTCTACCGGGGAGTTTTCAGGCAGCTCTCCGAAAAGCATCTAAAGAGATGTTTCCAGGGTAAGGATCCTGATAAATATATAAAGAAACATTTGGACAGGGATCGCTACAAGGGAAAGTTTTTAGGAGGGTTTGCGAACAGCGCGACTTTTGATAGTAACCCCAGGACTATTGTCGCGGCACTGGCTTTTGAATTGAGATCGATGGGAGTGGACTTAAGAACAGTTCAAGTTGATTCAGATCACGGCTATCCAAGAATAACGTTTCGATGGGGATATAAAGGCGCGGAGGAACAGATTCGTGCCATAACGTTCGTAAACGCGGATGTTCGCAGGCCGGAAGAATATCAGGACCTGTTGGAAGGGAAGGAAATAGATGTTTATTACCAGCGGGCCGGGAACGAACTCGCGGAAGAGTATTCTAAAGGCAAAGATGGCTATATATATGTCATGAACAGCCATTTAAAACCGGGCGGATATTTTATTACAGACGATTACGTGTATAGTCCCAAGCGCAAGTGCTATTTCGACAGGGGTCCGCTGTTTCCGCTACGGCTGGACGAAATTGAAGTGCCGGGATCTGAGCAGATCGGCGAGGAATGTTTAAGGCTAAGATTGCCCTGGCTGCCGCAGAGCGTCGAAAGCGTTTATTACGGATGGCACGTAAGGATAAGGCAAAAACCGTTTGTGGGCGGGGCTCCGGCTTCAGCGCAGGAAAAGGCTGATCTCGCCGCCGAAGCCGCTGATGAAGAGGAAGCGCCTTCCGTTGATATCAGCAGAGGCGAGAAGCCCGTGCAGGATCTCATCGATACTGCCGACATACAGACATATAAAGCGTATGACATCAGAAAACGGGCCCCGGGTATTCAGGCGTATGATGAAAAGGGACAAAAACAGAACGTCATTATCGGTATTGACACGAGCTGGGTGCCTGGCATGCAGGAGTCAGCCATACAGGGACTGTTAAATAAAATAAGATATTTATCATATAAAAAGGGGCTGGGCCATATAGTCGTAATAAGGCAGAACGGAGAAAAGCTGGCAGAGGAACTGCTGGAGGAAGTAGGGCGGAGAAAAACGCCTCTGTCGAATGTAATTGTTTTCGGGGACCAGAAAGTGCTTGATGCCGAAGCGTTCGATCTCTTAAGAACGCCGGAGGCAGAAGAGAACGGAGCGTTTTTCGCTAAGATCGCGCTGCCGGAAGATTTCCCGGAAAACAGTTACGTAAGATTTCTCGAGATGCTTACAATGGCAATGAATCTTGCTTTTGAAGGGCCATGGGTATCGCTGGACACTTCTCTTATCGATGTTGTCCGGGAGGGGAACAGGACCTTTCGGTTCATCCCCAAAGCTGAGCCGTTTGAAATGGAAGAACTTAAAGAGATGTACGAAGAACAAAAGAAGATATTGGCCGCAACATAATTCCCGTTTGCAGCGACTATGAATTTATTTTTAATAAAGTGACGAAAATGCCTGAAAAGTACACAACTTGAGGGAAAAAGGATTCCAAGAGGGGGAAACCATAGTTTCCCCCTATGAACACCTATTTAACTAAAAAACCCGGCTGTACATTAGCCGGGTTTTTTAATATATGGTTGCGGGGGACGGAATCGAACCGCCGACCTTGAGGTTATGAGCCTCACGAGCTACCTCTGCTCCACCCCGCGATAAAATTAAAACTGTATCAAATGGGAATTATAGCAAATCTGGCGCATGGAGGCAAGCAGTTTTTTCAGGACGCAATACGAATTGACAGGGAATATTATATGTGCTATAAAAAATACTCTCTATAGATTCCGATCCCGCATCGGAACGAGTTATTTTTCTTAAAGGCAGAGGAGAAAGACATGATACAGCGATATTCACGTCCTGAAATGGCTGAAATATGGACAGACGGGAATAGATTCCGCAAGATGCTCGATATCGAGATACTGGCCTGCGAGGCGTTCGCCGAACAGGGGTTAATCCCGAAAGAAACGGTGAAAACCATCAGAGAAAAAGCCGTGATCGACGTAAGGCGTATTAACGAGATCGAGAGCAAAACCCGCCACGATGTGGTCGCTTTCCTCAAAAGTATATCTGAAAATATCGGCGAAGAGGCTAAATATTTTCATTTTGGCCTGACATCCAGCGATATTCTGGACACGGCTCTTTCCGTTATGATGGCAGAAGCGATGGATATTCTTATAAAGGGCGCGGAAGAGTTTATGGCAGCCTTGAAGGAAAAAGCCCTGAAATACAAAAAGACCCCTATGATAGGCCGGTCGCATGGCATGCATGCGGAACCCGTTTCATTCGGGCTCAAAATGGCGCTTTTCTATAAGGAGATGGAACGCAATCTCAAAAGGATGCGCGGTGCCAGGGATACCATTGCCGCTGGCAAGGTGTCCGGTTCGGTGGGGACGTTCGCCAATGTGGACCCTTTTGTTGAGGACTATGTGTGTGAAAGGCTGGGGTTGAAGCCGGCCGGGGTGTCCAGCCAGGTGTTACAGAGGGACAGGCATGCTCATTATATGGGCGTTATCGCGCTTTGCGGAGCGACCCTGGAGAAAATAGCGGTCGAGATCCGCGGGCTTCAAAGGACGGAGATCGGCGAGGTGCAGGAATTTTTCTCCAGCGGGCAGACAGGGTCTTCCAGCATGCCGCATAAGAAAAATCCGATTATCTGCGAGCGGATAACAGGGCTGGCCAGAGTGCTCAGGGGTAACGCCGCCTCTGCCATGGAGAACGTGGCGTTGTGGCACGAACGGGATATTTCACATTCGTCCGTTGAGCGTATAATCATACCCGATTCCACGATTCTCCTGGATTACATGCTGGACAAGGCAAAGACATTGATATCCAGTCTTATTGTGAACGAAAAGAGGATGCTGGAGAATATCGGCGCTACCGGAGGGTTGATTTATTCCCAGCGCCTGCTGCTGGAATTCATCAAAAAGGGGGCCACGCGCATGGAGGCGTATGATACTGTGCAGGACCTTGCGCTTAAAGCGCAGCAGCAGGGCAGGGGATTCAAGGAGTTCGTGCTCAGCAGCGGGAAGGTCAGGGAATACCTGTCTGACGGTGAGATAGAAGATTGTTTCCGTATCGAGTACCATCTCAGGCATATTGACGCGATTTTCAGGAGGATTGGATTATAAATCCGTGCTATTCATTAAGAATATATCGCTATTCACTGGTGTCTCGTTGTTTTTGAATCTGTTTTTGTAATCAGTTTAAACACAACAGGTTATAGCAAAAATGACATTAATCGATTTGAAATTCAAAAGCCCTATGTAAAAATCAAAACCCGC
>Ga0164318_10003880_pt1 | contig 14253 bp, 10 predicted proteins | sample GuaBasSedimGuay9_FD_113734 | JGI IMG/M metagenome (GOLD analysis project Ga0164318, IMG submission 113734) | Subseafloor sediment microbial communities from Guaymas Basin, Gulf of California, Mexico - Guay9, Core 4571-4, 0-3 cm | ecosystem: Environmental > Aquatic > Marine > Hydrothermal vents...
AGCACCTATAATAGTCGGTAGTGCAGAGACGATAGATAATAATAGTAATGGTATGCTTGATCATTATAAATTAACATTCAGTGAAAACATGGATGACTCAACATTTGATGGGTTTTCTGTAGCAGGTCATAGTGTAAATGGTATTGATACTTTAGGTGATTCAGTTAATGATAATGTAATTTATATATCTATAGATGAGACGGGGTACGACACTGGGGATACTCCTGATATAACTACTAATAGTAGTACCTTTTCGGATTTGGCTGGTAATCACCTTAATGGTGGTGTTAATTATACTTCAGGGGATATAAACGAAGTAGATACTGCCCCGCCGGCATTTTCGAGCATAATAACAGGAGATACAGATAAAGATGGGCATATAGACACTATACATATAACTTTTAGTGAGCCTGTAAATATAAATGATCCAAATGGTACTTCAGATGGACTTGATTGTTTATCTGTATCAGGTTATACAATTGCTAATTCTAATTATTCTGCTTCAAATGTAACAACAATGGATTTAGTTTTAAATGAAAGTGGAAGTTATGACACTGGGGCATTGCCGGTGGTTAGTTATAGCACGGCTGGGAGTACCAGCATAGAAGATACATCATCAAATGAGATGGTTAATGGGGAAACGGAAACGACTGTAGATGGGGCAGCCCCATATATGCTCTCAGCTACCTTCCACGATCCTGATCATAATGATATTGATAAGGATGATTATATTTTAGTAGAATTTGATGAGCCAGTTAAACTTAATAACTGTAATGATTCATCGGATTTTATTCTTCTCAACGCTGCTTATGGAGATACATTCGGGATTAATAGTGAGCTCAGAGATACAATACAGGGTGATAATTATACTGAAATTTTTCTTGGGGATAGTCCTCATTTAATTTTACCCGGCATATGGAGTAGCCCAGGTGAAAAAATGCCATCAGGAATTGGGATTAAATCCGGAGGTACAACATGTGTTTCTGACATAGCCGGGAACTATGCTCTGGATACACCAGAGGTAGATATAGGGGGAAGTGGATCAAATAATGTATCAATGGTTGTAGCAACTGATGGAGCAGATGTCTTTTCGAACCCCAATTCACAATCTACATTTATGGATACTGATGTTAATGTTTCGATAACCCTTGATTATAAAGGGCTCTATGTTGCATTGTGGTATGATGTTGGGAGAAATCCAGACGGTATAAATACACAAAATAGTAATGACAGAAAAGTGCTGGCTTCGGGAAGTGGGAAAAACTGGAATGCTATAATACCATCCGATGATCCTGATATACAAGAGGGATCACAGGTAAGATTTATCCTTGATATTGATGGAGCACTATACTATTCTGATGGAAGTGAATCTACAGGTGGTAGTATACCATGGAGTTTTACAATTGTATATGAACAGAAAGACAGAGTTACTATTAGAAACAATATGATAAATCCGAAAAATGGGGATCTTGTTTATCTTAACTATTATCTTAATGGGAGTAAAAAGGTATATATATCACTGTTTGATTTGGCCGGAGATAGGGTAAAGGTGCTAAAAAATAAGACTGAAAGTGCAGGGGCTCATCTTGTTACATGGAATGGAAAAAATCAAAAGGGTCAAAATTGTATACCTGGATTATACTATGTGTTGATAAAGATTGGTAAAAAACGATATGTAAAAAAGGTTCTCATTATTAAATGAGTAATTTTTTGAGGGGAACTCGATAATGAAGATAGATTATAGTACAGATGATAATAAGTGTTTTGTATGCGGAAAGGAAAATCCAAAGGGTTTAAAGCTCGATTTTATCTATGACAAAAAATCGGGTATAACAAAAACTAATGTGGTTTTCAAAGAATATATGCAGGGTTATGAAGGTATAATACATGGTGGATTTATCTCTATGCTTCTCGATGAGGTTATGGCAAAGGCATGTTTAAACGCAGGCTACATTGCTGTGACAGGGCGTTTAAATATAAAATTTATTAAACCTGTATCCCCCGGTGAAGATGTCTCGTTTTATGGGAAGATCGATACCGTTAAAGGTAGGGCAATTAAAGTATTAGCCTGGTGTGAAGATAAAAAATCTGTTAAAAAAGCTGAGGCCGAGTCTACATTTATTATCTTGTCTGAAAAATAGGGAGTGTAAGATAAGAGCCTGTGCTTTATAGCCATTGTGAGCGGAGCATAGCGTAGCGCGGCAATCTGTATTTTCTACATCAATTAAAAATCGGGTTTTAGCTCATTGTCATTTAGGTGGCAAGTATTGTTCATCTTTCTTATAACAAAATGCATGTTCTTTTGAGTAATTTCTGTCGTTGAACATGTATCTATATGGATCTGCCAGAAGGCATTCAATGATAGCCCCAATACACCTATAAGAATCATTTTAATTATTACCCTGTGTGTAACTATTACAATATTATCCTGATATTTCTCAACTAAACTATAAAAAGTTCTATAAGATCTTTCCAGACACGAGGCTAAACTTTCACCCTCAGGGAATAAAGCTTTTTCCGGCTCCTTTCTATAGAGATGATAATTCCAAGGATCATTCTTAATTACCCAATCAATTTCATGCCCTTCCCATTTCCCAAAATGCAAATCAATCAGACCATCGACAATTTCAATCTCCTTTTTAGTTGCTTTAGTTATAGCGTCTGCAGTTTGAGTAGCCCTTGATAATGGAGAACTAAAAATTTTGTAAATATTAGCCTCTTTCAAATACTCTGCCACATACTCAGCCTGTTTTAATCCATAACTATCAAGGGGAATATCTTTATGACCTCTAAAAACTCCTCCTTTATTCCACTTCGTTTGACCATGTCGTACTAAATAGATCATTTTTACTCCAACACAAATTTTTATTTGGATTAACTTTGATTATAGGTTAAAATAATATTAATTTCCTATATATCAAAGAGGGATAATGTTATTAATTATAGCAGTATCGGTAACTGTGATTGGATTGCTTGTATTGGTTGCTACGGTTATTTCTTATAGTGGTCAAGTAAAAAATGAAATTGATCGAGATGATATGGAGGTAGGCATACCTTACAATAATACAAAATCTGCGAATACACTGATTGAGAATGAAAAGAAATATGGAATGGAAGAGTATTATAATCAGGGCCCGGGTGACAAGTCAGAACAGAAGGAGTTCCTCCCCGTTTTAAATAAAAACATTCCCATTGAGGGATTGGAAAAGGAACTTATTCATTTTGAGGGTAAAGGCATATTTTATCAAATAGAAAACGAAAAAGATATTTCAGAGTTGAATACTGGTGATTTAGAAAAAATCCCTTCAGATAAAATAGAAGGAAATATATATTTAACGTCAAAATGGATTATACTTGCTGGTGATAAGGTTAAAAAGATTGCAATAAAGTCTATTGAAGATTATAGATTTGTTGATGACTTATTCCTTATCAAAAGAAAGAGAGTAAAGAAAAGGAAAGATATATTTAAAGTTATTAAAGATCCTGCTGAATTTTATTATATCATAAGGGTTTTGCTTAAAAAATGAACAATATTAAATACTCAAGATATTATTACAAGCCAAAAAAAAGAAAGAAAAAGTTAATTCTTATACTTTTGTTATTCTTCATTTTAATAGGCGGAGCTGTATATTCTTTGTTTTTTCTGGATGCGTCAAGTTTCGCATCAAGGCTTGTAATAACCTATAGGTTGTTATTTAATGATTTCAGATATATTGAGAGAAATCTTGAAGAAGGTAACTATACTGTCGTGATTAATGATGGGGGCCCACTCCTTTCAAAAAAGCCTTATAATCCACGATTGTTGAGATATCTGGGAGAAGCTTATTACTACATTTCTTCGAATCTGACGGGCAAAGAAAAGGATGAAACCCTTGCTCAGGCTATCAGGTTACTACGAAAATCAATGGTGCTCTCAGAGGGAGGTACAATCCCCAGATACTATTTTATTCTTGGAATGGCCTATTTCGAAAGAGGGATAAAGTACTATGAACTTGCAGCAATGTACCTTACCGATGCTATCAAGAGCGGTTATGTAGATAAGAAAAGCTATGAGATAATTGGATTATGCTATTACAGGTTAAAAGCATATGATAGTGCTATCTCATATTTCAAGAAAGCTATGGAGGTTTCCAAGAAGGATATTACCAGGTTATTTCTTGCATCTTCATATAAGGAAAAGGGAATGTTTGAGAGTGCTTCAAAGGAGTTCGACTATTTGATAAAAAATACAGATGACGATGCAATACGCGAGGAAGCCCTTTCCCAAAGTGCGTGGATAGATTTTAAAGAAGAGAGGTATGAAGATGCAAAGAAAAAATTAATGAAGGTATTGGAGATCGATAGCAATTCTGATTTTGCCCATTATCTAATAGGTAATATATATGAAAAGGAAGGTGATATAATATCTGCGAGAAAGGAATGGAGAACAGCGCTGAGAATAAATCCTAAAAACATAGATGCAATTAAAAAATTATATTGAGAATAAGCAGGCAAACTTTTAATCCAAATTTATAGCTAGAGTGAACTATTCGTTTAATACTATGAAATTAGAATTAAGTATCCATAAATATTTTTAATATTCTAATTAAATATCAAACACTGTTATTAAAAGCAACCGAAAACGCTGATACAAAAGATAAAGATATAGCGTCGCTAGAACATAATTTTTATGAGTAAAACCATAATTATAAAAAGCCGAAGAAAAGCTTTTTTATTAACTTTTGTGTTAAGTAGGAATCAAAAGTAATATATCACAATTTAATATAAATCTTTAGAGATGTTTTAGGGCTTAAAATTTTTTAGAGGAGTTATATATGGTTTTTGGAAAATTATCCAGCTCATTTTCTAATGATGTTGGAATAGATCTCGGGACTTCCAATACACTTGTATATGTAAGAGGAAGAGGTATTGTTCTATCAGAACCGTCTGTTGTGGCCATGCACAGTGCTGCGAAAAAGGTACTGGCTGTCGGTCAGGAAGCAAAGAGAATGCTAGGAAGGACTCCTGGTGAAATCGTAGCAATCAGACCTATGAAAGATGGGGTTATATCAGATTTTGAGACAGTTGAAAAGATGATTAAGTACTTTTTCCAAAAGGTGCATGATAGGAAAGCTCTTGTAAGGCCAAGAGTGGTTATTGGCATTCCTTCCTGTATTACGGAGGTTGAAAAAAGGGCAGTAAGAGAATCTGCTGAACAGGCTGGAGCAAGGGAGATTTACCTAATTGAAGAATCTCTTGCTGCTGCAATAGGTGCCAATATTCCAATCCAGGAGCCGGCAGGAAATATGGTAATAGACATTGGTGGCGGAACATCAGAGATATCTGTAATATCTTTAGGAGGTATGGTAATCACCAATGCAATCAGGGTTGGTGGAGATGAATTTGATGAAGCTATAATTAATCATATGAAAAAGATTCATAATTTAATCATAGGGGAATCTACAGCAGAAGAAGTTAAAATCACAATCGGGAATGTATATCCTGAGAAAGAAGTAAAGAAGGTAGAAATAAGAGGTAGGGACTCAATATCAGGATTGCCCAGGATATTAACCGTTGATTCTGTCGAGATAAGAGAAGCTTTGCAGGAACCCACAAATATGGTTCTTGAGGAGATAAAAAAGACGCTTGATCAAACACCACCGGAATTAGCTGCTGATATTGTTGAAAGAGGAATAGTTATGACAGGGGGCGGTTCATTATTGAGAGGATTTCCAAAGTTAATTAGTAAGGAAACAGGAGTGCCTGTAATCCTTGCAGAAAATCCTCTAACATGCGTTGTGCTTGGGACAGGAAAATTTCTTGAAGAATTGAGATATATGAAGAAAATAAAATGATTGACAAGCATGAAGGGTATGGACGGGTAAAATTAATAGTTCTTGTAATTCTTCTTTTTATTTCCTTCACAATGATGGGTTTTTCGCAGAAAAATGTAACCTTGAGCTTTAAATCGCTAATCTATGCCGTTATATACCCCTTCCATTATGCAGGAGTTAAATCAATTACCAGTGTAAAGGAATTTATTACAAGTATAAAAAAGAATAAGGAATTAAAAGGAGAACTAAAATCAGCAAGAGAAATGCTTGAAGTTTATGAAAGAAAGATCGACGAGTATGAAAAATTAAAAAAAGAGAATGAAAGATTAAGATCTTTGCTTGGGATACAGTCCCATATTGAATATGAAACAGTGGTAGCAGAAGTTATAGCCAAATCTCCCCAGGATTACTATAAAACAATCATTGTAAATAGGGGGAAGAATAGCGGGATACAAAAATACATGCCAGTTATTGCCTATCAGGATAATAAGCAGTGTCTCGTGGGGAAAATAATTGATGTACAGAGGTATTCATCCAGGATACAACCAATAATTGATCAGTCCAATTATACTGGTGCAATGCTGAAGGATTCAAGATATTCGGGGATACTTGTAGGTCAAAGCCCAATATCCCCCTACTGCCTTCTTCAGTATATCGATAAATCAGCAGAAATATCATATGGTGATGAGGTAATAACCTCTGGTATGGGTGGAGTTTATCCTAAAGGTATATTAATTGGGACTGTGGTATCAGTTTCAAAGAAGAGGTATGGAATCTTTCAGGAAGCTTTTGTTAAACCAACCATAGATTTTGGGCGTTTAGAGGACGTGTATATCATAACAAAGAAAACCTCTAAAGAAGAAAAATAATAATAATTAAATCGGATTTTTTGATGAAAAGATATGCCCTTTATACAATTTTGTTAGCTTTTTCTATAGTTTTTCAATCAACGTTCCTTTACGATTCAATAAAGATCAATGGTATAAGTGCAGATTTTATTTTTTTAATGGTTATGAGTATATCATTTTTTCTGGGACCTTTGGAAGGAGAAATTATCGGGTTTATTTCTGGACTTATTGCAGATATAATAAGCGGAGGGCTTTTAGGACTTTCTTCTTTTACCTACACCCTATTAGGCTATGGTGCCGGTTATTTTGGCAAGAGAATATATAGCAATTACTATATAATTTCGATATTTGTAATATTTATATCAACATTTTTAAAAGCGATTATTATGTCTATTATGGGAGCAGTTTTCATCAAGCCAGGATACTTTGGATTTTTTACCGATGGTAGAATATTTTTAGAAGCTATTCTTAATTCTGTACTGGCACCACTATTTTTCTTAATTGTATCAAAAATTGAAGAAAAACTAACAGGTTAATATGCCTTTTTTACAGACATCTAACAGCAGCGATTATTTAAAAAGAAGGGTACTAATATTCTCGCTAATACCTGCTACATTTTTTTTAATATTAATTGTACTTCTATTTACTCTCCAAATTATTCGTGGTCCGGATTATGAAAGGCGAGCGAAATCAAATAGGGAGCAGTATGCAATACTACCTGCTATAAGGGGCAAAATATATGATAAAACCGGGAATACTGTATTTGCTACAAATAAGCGTTCCTTTGTTATTACAATTGTTTCCCAGAATTTGCCTGAAGATCTCAATCAGAGGAAGAAATTGTTAAAAAAAGTTGCTAAATTGTTGAATATAACTGAGAAGGATATTATAAAAATTATATCTAAAAGGAAATTCTCTAAATATGGCTCTTATGTTATTAAAAGGGATGTTCCTTTTGAAGTTGTTGCATTTTTAGCAGAGCATAATAGAGATTTTCCTGGAGTTTACTGGAAAAGCAAGCCTGTCAGAGTTTATCCACACAGGGATTTATTATCCCACGTTATTGGTTATGTTGGGTTGATTAGTGAGAGAGAACTGCTTGAAAAGGAAGGTAAAGGCTATAACCTTGAAAGTGTGGTAGGGAAAAGTGGAGTTGAAAAAATGTATGATGGGAGGTTAAAGGGTAAAGATGGTATTATAAGAAGAATTGTTGATGCTTCAAACCAGGTAACAGCTGAAATTATAGATAAGGGTAAGGAGCCAATCCCTGGAGATAACATCTACTTGACAATTGATGGCAATATTCAAAGACTTACAGAGCAGGCACTAGGGGATAATATTGGAGCTGTGATTGTCTCAAGACCTGCAACTGGTGAAATTTTGGCTATGGCTTCCTATCCTCGTTTTGATCCAAATTTATTTGTGGGACAGAAAAATAAAACAGAATTTAAGAAGCTTCTTCTTGATAAAAGAAAACCCTTCTTAAACAGAGCGATTCAGGCGCAGTATCCTGCTGGTTCAATTTTTAAACTCGTGGACTCGATAGCTATCCTGGATACACAAAAGGTTAAACCGGATAAAACTTTTATTTGTGGAGGTGGATACAAACTGGGAAACAGATTTTTCTCATGTTGGTCAAATCATGGAATTGTTGACCTTTATAGGGCAATTGTATTTTCATGTGATTCCTATTTTTATCAGACTTCGCTAATATTAGGCCCTGAAGTAATCGCAGACTATGCTCGTAAACTTGGCTTTGGAAGAAAGCAGGGAATAGATCTTAGTGGAGAAATGACAGGTGTGGTTCCTGATCCGGAATGGAAGAAAAAGGTTTTGGGAGATATATGGTATGATGGAGATACTCTAAATCTGTCAATTGGACAGGGATATTTATTAGTGACACCTCTTCAAATAAATGCCCTTACTAATATAATTGTAAATGATGGCGTATTAATGGTTCCTCATATTGTTGATAAAATAGTTTCTGCAAGGGATGAGAGGATTATATTTAAATCGAGGCCAAAAATACTGATAGATACAGGTCTGGATCAAAAAATATTTGAATGGATAAAATCTGCGATGAGAACTGTGGTTACGGATGGAACTGCTAGATGGGGTGGTGCAGTTTATTCCTGCGCAATGGCCGGAAAAACGAGCAGTGCAGAAGTAATGGGTAGAGAAACCCATTCATGGTTTACGGCTTTTGCCCCTTACGGTTCAAAGGATAAAAAAAGTATAATATCAGTAACTGCAATTGTTGAACATGGTGGGGCTGGAAGTGAATCAGCTGCTCCCATTGTTTCAGAAATAGTCGAAGCAATATTTTCACACAGTGATCTTAAGACAGCAAAAAGAAATATTTGGAAGAAAAGGGCGGAACTTGCAAAAGAAAAGAAAAAAAGACCACAGGATATAGATAGAGTGTTCACGGAGTAACGAAAATGAGTAATCCAATATCAAAAGACAGAATTAAAATAGATTATGTACTTTTAATTACCACTGTTGTACTTATCATCCTTGGTATTTTAACAATATATTCCGTTGGATCTAGTTCATCTGAAATTAGAGCAATGGAGAAACAGTACATAAAACAGATTTATTGGGCTGTAGCAGGATTCATCATATTTGGGCTTTTGCTTTTGGTCAATTATCAGAAATTAGGAGAGCATGCATTTTTAATCTATATAGGGTCTGTATTACTTTTGATTTTGACGCTATTAATCGGCAAAAGAATTAGGGGTTCAAGGTCCTGGATTACTCTGGGAGGTGGCTTCGGGTTTCAACCCTCTGAGTTTGTAAAACTGGGAATCATTCTTTCTTTTGCAAAATTTCTGGAAAAAAATAATGAAAAAATCAAAGACATTAAAACCGTTATATTAGCCCTCTTGATTGTGTTTATTCCGGTTGCTCTAATTTTATTGCAGCCTGACTTTGGAACAGCACTGGTTTATATACCGGTAGCCTTTGTTATGCTCTATTTTGCCGGTATAAGAACATCACATCTACTATCATTCTTAATTATTCTTGCTATAGCAGTTGTACTTCCACTTTTTACGACCTATTTCCAGCTTATTCATTCAAGTAAAACGATGTTTATCGAAACATTAAGTGAAACAACGGTGATTGTGAAAATCTCATTGATCTTTGGAGTTTTGTTTTTAATACTGTTTGGTTTATACAAGTTTGTTAAAAGCGATATAATCTACAGAGCAATGATAATCTTTTTAATATTTTTTGTTGGACTTCTTCTTTCTGCTTTATTGAATGATTTCTTAAAACCTTATCAAAAACAAAGGCTGATTGTGTTTATCAATCCAAAGATAGATCCTTTTGGTTCTGGCTACAATATAATACAATCCAAAATAGCTATAGGTGCAGGAGGACTATTTGGAAAAGGTTTGAAGGGAGGTACTCAGAGCCAACTTGGATTTTTACCCGAGAGATCAACCGATTTTATTTTTTCGATTTTTGCTGAAGAATGGGGATTTACTGGATCCTTTTTTCTTCTGGTGATGTACGCTCTGTTTATATATAGAGGAATAGCTATAATATACAATGCCAAAGACATTTATGGTACTCTCGTAGCCTCTGGTATTGTTGGAATGTTTTTGTTTCATATAATTATAAATATGGGAATGACAGTTGGAATTATGCCTATTACAGGGATCCCACTTCCCTTTATGAGTTACGGTGGATCCTTCCTCATAACCTCTCTGGCATCAACATCTATACTCTTTAATATTGAAATGAGGAGATATCAAAGATAATGAGTATTGAGCTTGAAAAAATTGAAAAAATTCTTCCCTTTGTATCAAAACCTGGAAGATATATAGGCGGAGAGCTTAATCAGATAAAAAAGGCTAGAAAAGATGTAGATGTTACTGTTGTTCTCTCCTATCCTGATATTTATGAAGTTGGGATGTCAAATAGTGCAATTCAGATTCTCTACAGCGTTGTAAATAATGTTGATGGATATATTTGTGAAAGGGTTTTTGCACCGTGGTTGGATTTTGAAAAAGAATTGAGAAATAAGAATTTACCACTATTTTCAATCGAAAGTTATACCCCCCTTGATGAGTTTGATATCCTTGGATTTTCAATTGGCTATGAAATGTTGTATACCAATATGCTTAATATAATGGATCTGGGTAAAATCCCTTTGTTTTCAAAGGATAGAGATAGTAAACATCCGTTAGTGATTGCAGGAGGTCCGGGAATATATAACCCTGAACCAATTGCCGATTTTATTGACGTATTTGTATATGGAGATGGAGAAAATGCAATTTTAGAATTTTTAGCTATATATAAGGAAACACAAAAGCTTGAAAGATATGAACAGCTTAAGAAGTTAAACAGCCTGAACTACTGTTATATTCCTTCCCTGCATGAAAAAGAGAGAAAAGGGGATTTTGTATTTACAAAAGTACCAAGAAAAGTAAAGAGAAAAATTGAGCCTGATCTGGATAAGTTACCCTACCCTGATAAACCGATTGTTCCAATAATCAAAACTGTTCAGGATCGGATAACCATAGAAACTACAAGAGGTTGTACCACAGGTTGTAGATTCTGCCAGGCCGGATTTATCTACAGACCTGTAAGGGAAAGAAGTATTAATAGTATTGATAGAATTGCTGGTACCTCAATAAGTACTACAGGATATGATGAGGTATCACTGGCAGCCTTAAGTATATCCGATTATAGTGAACTCTACAGATTGGTTAGGCAATTAACCGAAAAATACTCAGAGGGAAATGTTTCTATTTCGCTTCCCTCACTCAGGGTCAATAGTACAAGTTTTGAAGTTTTAAAAATGATACAAAAAGTTAGGAAAAGTAGTTTAACTTTTGCGATTGAAAGCCCTGACGAGGATGTGAGAAAAAGAATAAACAAAATGGTTGATGATGAACAGTTGCTCTCATTAATAGATAGCGTCTCTGGTGTTGGATGGAGACTGATTAAGCTCTATTTTATGATCGGTCTGCCTATGGCAACCAAAGAAGGAATAAAAATAGAGAACTTTATCAAAAAACTAATGGATAGATTTCCTAAGCTTAATATTAACGTTAACGTTTCTCTATTTGTACCAAAGCCTCATACTCCTTTTGAAAGGGTAAAACAGATGGATTTGAAAGAAGCAGAAGACATTATTTCTTATCTAAGAAGTAGGTTTCAGTGCTCTAAAGTAAGAATAAAATATCAAAATCCAAAGATGAGCAAAATAGAGGCAATTCTTTCAAGAGGTGATAGGAACGTTGGATCTTTGATTTACTCTGTTTTTAAAGCAGGAGAAAGATTCAGCTCCTGGGATGAAGTATTTAATTACGATTTGTGGGTTGACAATGCTAAATCAATTAAATTGGATGTTGATAAATATCTTGGAGAATTTAACACGGATAATGAATTACCATGGGATATTATTGATGTAGGTGTTAGCAAAAAATTTTTAAGGCAGGAATTTGAAAAAGCAAAAGGTATGATTACTACTGAAAACTGTATATATGGAAGGTGTCCAGGTTGTGGGGTATGCGATAGAGATATAAAAAATACCCTTGAAGTTTATAGATTCATAGAGGGCGATGCAGATCAGAATAAAGAAAGTAAAAGTAATAATGGTTTTAATCGTTACAGAAATGGATTAAATATTAATAAAAATAATACAATAAAAATACTATGTAGATTCAAAAAATCTGGTCTTTATAAATATTTTTCACACCTGGACTTAATTAATTTGTTTATTAAAGTAGGTAGAAGGGCTAAATTACCTTTTAGCTACACTGAAGGTTTTAATCCAAAACCAAGGATTGTAATACCCTTTCCACTACCACTGGGTGTAGAGTCGGAATACGAGTTGATGGAAATAAAACTGGATAACTCCATGTCCCCGGAAAAGATAACTAATAGGTTAAACAAGATATTGCCCGAAGATTTATCAATATTGGATGCAAAAATACTACACGAAAATAAATCCATAGCATCTAAGAGCTATTGCCATGATTATTTTATTTGTTCTGATGATGCTATCCTTATTTTAGCGAATTTAAATAGAGATATGATTAAAAAAGCAGATCTGAAAAATAATTCAGTGTTAGTAGGTTTTGATTATGTGGAAAATGGCATAATTATACGGCTTTTTGGTAATTTAAGTCTAAAGAAAGTTTTTAACATTGATAAATCGCCCGAGATGCTAAGCAAGGCTAAAAGAACAAAAATCTGGGAGGTAATTGACCAGAAAATACACCCATTTATATGATAAATTTTCTTTACTTTTGATACAAGAATTGATATACTACTAAGCGTAAGAAAATTGAGCTCTTTGAACTGCGATGGAATTAGTATTCTAGAAGAGAGTTGATATAAATTAAAACATTTTAGTCCAAGATAAAAAAAATAACAAAGGTCTTGACTTTAAAATCACAATAAATTATATTTCCATTGCTTATGGTAAAGAGTGCCTTGAGAAAAGGATATACCTTTGCTCAAGGTTTTTTATCGCGCAATTTGATCTTTGAAAGATAAATAGCATTGGTAAGGGGAGAGCTCCCGTGATTCCTGATTACATTCAGAATTAAACTATATTTGAGATAGTTAATCACGGAGGGTTTGATCCTGGCTCAGAACGAACGCTGGCGGCGTGTCTTAAGCATGCAAGTCGAACGAGAACCTGTTCGTTGGGTGGCTTGCCAAACTTCGAACAGGGGACAGTGGCGAACGGGTGAGTAACACGTGGGTAACCTGCCCTTGGATGGGGGATAGCTCTAGGAAACTAGGGGTAATACCGCATAACGTCGTTCTATCATAAGATGGAATGATTAAAGGCGCCCTCTGAAAATGGTGCCGTCCGAGGATGGGCCCGCGGCCTATTAGCTAGTTGGTAGGGTAACGGCCTACCAAGGCGACGATGGGTAGCCGGCCTGAGAGGGTGTTCGGCCACATTGGGACTGAGATACGGCCCAGACTCCTACGGGAGGCAGCAGCTAAGAATATTCCGCAATGGGCGAAAGCCTGACGGAGCGACGCCGCGTGGAGGATGAAGGCCTTCGGGTTGTAAACTCCTTTTCACAGGGAAGAATAAGGTTAGGAGTAACTGCCTGACCGATGACGGTACCTGTGGAATAAGCCCCGGCTAATTACGTGCCAGCAGCCGCGGTAATACGTATGGGGCTAGCGTTGTTCGGATTCACTGGGCGTAAAGGGCGTGTAGGCGGCTATGCAAGTCGGATGTGAAATTTTCAGGCTTAACCTGAAAACTGCATTTGAAACTGCGTAGCTAGAGTACCGGAGAGGGAGACGGAATTCCTGGTGTAGGGGTGAAATCTGTAGATATCAGGAAGAACACCGGTGGCGAAGGCGGTCTCCTGGCCGGATACTGACGCTGAGGCGCGAAAGCTAGGGGAGCAAACAGGATTAGATACCCTGGTAGTCCTAGCTGTAAACGTTGTGCACTAGGTGTAGGTAGGTTTATCCTATCTGTGCCGGAGCTAACGCATTAAGTGCACCGCCTGGGGAGTATGCTCGCAAGGGTGAAACTCAAAGGAATTGACGGGGGCCCGCACAAGCGGTGGAGCATGTGGTTTAATTCGATGATACGCGAA
>Ga0164318_10003881_pt1 | contig 14253 bp, 8 predicted proteins | sample GuaBasSedimGuay9_FD_113734 | JGI IMG/M metagenome (GOLD analysis project Ga0164318, IMG submission 113734) | Subseafloor sediment microbial communities from Guaymas Basin, Gulf of California, Mexico - Guay9, Core 4571-4, 0-3 cm | ecosystem: Environmental > Aquatic > Marine > Hydrothermal vents >...
AAAAACAAGAAAATATATTTTCGGATATTTTTATCGATGCTTTTAGTTTTATCAAATTTTGCTCTTTTCCGTTCAGTTCAAGGCTGGAAAAATGGGTCATACGCCAATAATCCTGCAGATTTTGATTGTAATACCGATTATGGTTCTCATGATTGGATCGCTGATGCTATACTCGATTATTTACTGGAAATTAACGCTAACCGGTGGAACTGGTTAGATGAACGCCGAGAAATTTACTATGTGGGAACTGAAGCACCAGATAACTCGAAAGTATCATTTATAGCAGATGGACAAACATTATCTGGTTTTGGCGATACTTCTTTGCATCATATTTACTTCTATGAAAACGGTACGGTGTTTGAAAATGAGGATGACTCAGCAATTCGGGCAAAATTGTGCGCCGATTGGGCAGAAGTTTCGATAAATGAAGAAAAATGGGATTCCGCTGCTTTCTATTTAGGGGCTCTAACCCATTATATCGCTGATATGAGTATGTATGCTCATGTAACGGATAATGACGTTGCACCCTATTATTTAAATTTTGATGAACACCACAGCACAATAGAGGGTTATGTAAATACTCGAACTAATGAATTCGATGATTGTGAAGAGTTTTTCCAGCTAAAAATAAACATCACTCAAATTATACCACAATCTGCATACAATGCTACAGTTGCATTAGCCTGGGATACTTTTGCTGATCCGAATCCATCAAAATCTTTTTCTCGCGACTCTATTTGGTTACATGAACAGTTCTTTTCGGGCTGGGCATTAACTTTGGCGTCCCGCAATTCAGAAACAAATGCTACGAAAATTGCATATTACGATCGAATTGAAGAAAATTTGAATAATGCCATCTCTACAGGAATTAGTGTTTTCTTAAATATTGGACAAACTATTGGTGGAACACTGGATCAAGCAGCAGATGATAATGATACCGATTCAACAAATTCAGACGAAAATTCTCCAACACCTAAGAGATTCATTTCTTTTACCTCATGGGAATTAGTATTCATTTCTTTTAGTATTACAATGTTTGTTATTACCCTAAATGAAAAAAGAAAATTTCTTTAAGCTAATTTAAGCTACTTAACGATATGTTCCTTTATGATTGTGATATTTTTCCCCAATTTCTTAATTTCCCTATTTCCTAATTTCCTTGAATACTACAGAATTTTACTACAAGTTTTAAAAGGATGTGTAAATGCTAATAAACTAATATGTATGAATACAATCTCGACAAAGTCGCAAAACTTACCATAAATTATGCTATTGGTGTGAAACCGGGAGATAAAGTTTTAATTCAATCTCCAATTGTTGCCCAAGACCTCATTCGTGCTTTAGTATATGAGACTATTAAAGCAGGAGGTCATCCAGAAGTCCGTGCAAATGTTCCAGGTATTCAAGAAATCGTTTTACAGAATGGTTCCGATGAACAATTGCAATTCGTGAGCCCAATATTCAAAAAAGCCGTAGAAACATACGATGCTTTGATTAATGTTTTTGCAGATTATAATACCCATAAATTGGAACAAATTCCTGCCGAAAAACTCCAAATCTCGCAAATGAGCAAGGGTTTGAGTGAAATTATGGAAATTTTTGCAAAGAGAGAAAAAACAGGTGAGTTAAAATGGACAATTGTACCTTTTCCTTGTGATTCGATGGCACAAGAGGCTGGTATGGATTTGTTCACCTATGAAAAATTCGTAGCAAATTCTCTCAAATTATCCGCTGAAAATCCTGCAGACGAATGGCGTAATATCGAAAAACAACAAGCTAATATTGTAGAATATCTTAATCAAGTTAAAAAAATCCATGTGGTGGGTGAAGACACAGATTTAATACTGGATGTCTCAGGACGAACTTGGAACAATTCATGTGGACATAAAAATCTTCCTGATGGTGAAATTTTCACTTCTCCCGTGGAAAATAACATTAATGGAAAAATTAGATTCACCTATCCTGGGATTTTCCAAGGTAAAGAAATTGAAAACATCTATTTGGAAATCGAAAACGGTAAAGTGGTGAAAGCCACTGCAGATAAAGGCCAAGAACTTTTAGATAGTGTTCTTAAGATTCCGGGCGCAGATCATTTCGGTGAATTCGCTATAGGTACAAATTACGGCATTACGAAATTCACCAAAAATATGTTATTCGATGAAAAAATGGGGGGAACACTCCACATGGCTTTAGGCAGAGGTTTTCCTGAAAGCGGTGGACAAAATAAATCCACAATTCACTGGGATATTTTGAAAGACATGCGGAGTAAAGATTCCATCGTTTATGCAGATGATAAAATAATTTACCAAGCTGGCGAATGGAAAATTCAATAAATTTCCCTAAAAATTATGATTTCTCTCTCTTTTTTTTCAATTTCTAATTCTAAAAAATCCTTAAATCAACAATTTTCTTCTGATTCTTCGGGATCACACAAGGCAACAGAAGAAACGCTATCATCATCATCCAATCTCATCACAATGACACCCTGGGTTGCTCGTCCAGTCTCTCTAATGTCGTCCGTTCGGATTCGAATGATAATTCCTTTGTTACTTGCCAATAAAAGATTTTTATTGCTGGGAATGGCTTTCACGGCAACTACTTCATCAGCATCATTACGCAATTTCATATTGATAACTCCCTTACCACCCCTGTGAGTAAGACGGTATAAATCTAACTTACTGTGCTTGCCATACCCTTGTTTAGTAATTGAAACAACAGCAGAATCTTCATCGGCAATAATAAAATCAATTACTTCATCATCTGGCCGTAAAGTAACCCCTCTCACACCCCGAGCAGTTCGCCCCATTGATCGGATTTCATTTTCAATAAATCTAATAGCATAACCTTTCTTAGTGGCCATTAAAATATTTTTTCCAGGGGGGCAATATTTTGCACACACTAAAGAATCTCCCTCTAATATTGACATACACCTAATTCCGGTTTTTCTTATTTTCTCAAACGATTTTAGATCGGTTTTTTTAACTAATCCTTTAGCCGTAGAGAAGACTAAAAATGAGGATTCGTCGAACGTGGGAATATTGGCGATATCAATAATTTTTTCATCGGATTGCAGTTGGACATAATTCACTATAGCTTTTCCTTGCGAATTTCGAGATGATTTTGGAATACTAAATGCAGGAATAGAGTAAACTCGGCCCTTTTGAGTAAATAAAAGAATAGTATCATGTGAACTTGCTGTAAACATTTCTTTAACTATATCTTCTTCTCGAATTTTCATTCCTCGCTTACCTTTTCCGCCTCTACCTTGAGCTTGGTAATTCTGAAGAGTCATTCGCTTGATTTTTTGGTTTTGAGTAATAATTATAACACATTCTTCTTCTGGCTCAGTTTCTCTCTGTTCAATGGAAATATCACCTACATTCATAACGATTTCCGACTTACGGGGATCGCCATATTCTTTCATTAATGAGAGCGTTTCTTGTTTGATTATCTCATAACGTTTAGGTTGATGAGCCAGGATTTCTTCATATTCCTTAATTTTATTTTGTAAATTTGCTTTTTCATCCACTAATTTCTGCGTCTGAAGATTGGTTAGCCTGCTAAGAGGCATTTTCAGGATTTCTTGGACTTGGAGATCAGAAAATTGGAATCTGGTCTGCAATTTTGCAGCGGCGTCTTGAGTAGTTGAACTTTTCTTAATGATGGCCACAATTTCATCAATGTTATCGATGGCTTTTAACAGACCTTCAATTAAATGCAAACGTTTTTTTGCTTTGGTCAGTTCAAATTGAGTACGGCGAATAATGATTTGTTCCCTATGCTGAATAAATTCTTGGATAATTTCCACGTAATTTAGAATTTTTGGCTGTTTCCCTTTATTTACCAGCATTAAATTAATAATCCCAAAGGTCGTTTGTAGCTGAGTACGGAGATAGAGCCGGTTTAAGCATGCATTTGCATCAGAATTTTGTTTCAACTCTATTACAATGCGCATTCCCGTTCGATCGGATTCATCACGAATATCTGAAATCTCGGGAATGGCACCTTTATTAACCAAAGCTGCAATAGACTCAATTAATCGGGATTTATTCACCATGTATGGAATTTCGGTTATTACTATGGAGTCTTTATTTCTTCCCGCCCCTTCAGAAATAATTTCACATCTACCGCGTGTCACTATCTGACCTCTACCCGTTTCCACCGCGTCGATAAATCCTTTACGACCCAAGATTAATCCACCAGTAGGAAAATCGGGACCCTTGACAAACTTTAAGATGTCTTGAGTGGAAAGATTCTCTGGATCTATATCAATGGCATGACAAATAACCTCACCAATTTCATTCAAATTATGGGGCGCAATATTGGTCGACATTCCAACTGCAATTCCAGATGCGCCATTAAGTAAGATTAATGGAAGTTTCGCCGGCAAAAACACGGGTTCTTGCAGTGATCCATCAAAATTATCTTGAAAATCCACGGTATTCTTATCAATATCCTGTAGCATTTCGTTCGAAATCTTGGCTAAACGAGCTTCGGTATAACGCATTGCTGCAGCGCTATCTCCATCCACCGAACCAAAATTGCCTTGACCGTCAATCAATTGGTATCTTACTGAAAAGTCTTGCGCTAACCTAACCATGGCTTGATAAACAGATTGATCCCCATGGGGATGGTATTTACCTAAACAGTCTCCTACTATTCGTGCACTTTTGAAGTGAGGTCGGTTGTAAAAGAAATTATTTTGTGCCATAGAATACAAAATTCTGCGCTGCACAGGCTTTAAACCATCACGAACATCAGGGATGGCCCTTCCAATGATGACGCTCATGGCGTAATCAATATAGGATTTGCTTAATTCTTGCTTTAAATCACGATCTATAATCAAGTGCTGATTTTGTGAAGGAGAAGGGGGTGGGTTAGGATTGGATGGTGCTGGATTAGATGCCGAAGGATTTGGTGTTTCTGTCATATAATTTCGCTCGGTTAAAATAAATTATTAATTATAAATCATATCTTAAATGTGAAATATCCAAAAAATATCATAAATTAAATGTCAATATCAATAGCTTGATGGTAATGATCCATGATATAGGCGCGTCTTGGCTCCACTTCATCACCCATTAAAACTGCAAACATATTATCCGTGGTTGCAAAATCCGTATAGGTTATCCTATGTAATCGGCGTGTTTTTGGGTTCATTGTGGTATCCCATAATTCCTCGGGATTCATTTCTCCTAAACCTTTATATCGTTGGATTTTGATTTTTTCTTGGTCGGTGATCTTGTATTTCGCCATGAATTTCTCTAACTCCGCATTTAATTTCTTGGGATCATCTTCAATATACAAATACTCGAAATTTTTCTTATATGATAATTTGTAAATGGGTGGAACCGCTAAGTAGACATGTTTAGCCTCAATAAGTGGTCTCATGTATCGGAAAAAGAAAGTAAGTAATAATGTTTCAATATGATGGCCATCAACATCAGCATCAGCCATGATTATTATTTTATGATAGCGCAGATTGGATAAATCAAACAAGGCTGTCCCATTTCCCCCATTTTCGCCATTTTCATCATCGTCATCACTATTTGGTTCTAGGGAGCTATCATGAATTCCAATTCCAATAGCTTTGATCATAGCGGCGATTTCTTTATTTGCCAAAATCTTTGAGAGACGGGCTTTTTCCACATTCAGGATTTTTCCTCGTAATGGTAGAATAGCTTGCGTGGCTCGATCACGTCCTTGCTTGGCAGAACCCCCTGCAGAATCTCCTTCAACTATAAAAATTTCACATTCTTCTGGATTTTTTGAAGAACAATCCGCTAATTTACCCGGTAATCGTAAATTATCTAAAACTGATTTTCTACGGGTTAATTCCCGAGCCTTTTGACTGGCGATGCGCGCTTTTTGGGCTAATACTGATTTCTGAATTATACTATGGGCTTCACGGGGATGGGTATCGAAATAGTGCATTATTTCAGAAAAAACCAGCTCAGAAACGATACTTTTCACCTCAGGATTCCCTAATTTTGTTTTAGTCTGACCTTCAAATTGAGGTTCGGGAACCCGTACGGCTAATACCGCAACCAACCCTTCTCGCACATCAGAACCTTTAAGCCCTTTTTCTCCGATATCCTTAAATTCTCGGGTGTGATCCTTAATATAACTATTAAATACACGCGTAATAGCGGTCTTAAATCCAGTTAGGTGTGTTCCTCCTTCAATGGTATGAATATTATTCACAAAACTATAAATTAACTCATTATAAGTTTCATTATATTGAAATGCAATTTCTGCAACAACGCCTTCTTTGGATTTTGACAAATGAATTGGATTTGGATGAAGAGTTTTTTTGTTTTGATTCAAATATCGAACGAAATCAGAGACACCATGTTCATACTTAAAAGTCTCTCTAAAAGGAGGTTCAATCCGATTATCATTAATTTCAATTTCAATAGGGTTAAGAAATGCTAAATCACGCAGTCGTGTTGCAAGATATTCGTAATCGAAGTGAAATTCTTCCTCAGGTATACTAGTAAATATGGAATGATCAGGATAAAATGTAATTTCCGTCCCTCTTTTAGTGGGATCATCAATATCTTCAAATACTTTGGTAGGTTGCAGAATTTTGCCTTGCCCCACTCTTAATTCATATCGTTTTCCATCCCGCCAAACTTTTATATGAACCCATTCAGAACAAGCATTAACCACAGCCAACCCCACACCATGTAATCCACCAGATACTGCGTAAGATTTTTTATCAAATTTTCCGCCTGAATGGAGTGAAGAAAAGATGACTTCTAAGGTGGGAATTTTCATTTTGGGGTGTAACTCTGTAGGAATACCCCTTCCATTATCACATATTGTGCATGAATTATCCGAGTTCAATATTACTACAATTTTTGAACAAACGCCTACTAGAGCTTCATCTATACTATTATCAATGACTTCAAAAGCGAGATGATGGAAGCCTTTTTTACCAGTTGATCCGATATACATGGCCGGACGTTTGCGGACACCTTCTAAACCTTCTAATACCACGATATTTTCGGCATCATATTTGTTAGGATTTAAAGAGGAAACTTTTTGAGGTTGCTTTTGATCATTAGGTGTTTCTGGAATTGTATCAGTCATGGAAGGCGGCACCAACAACAAACTATACTAAAAGCAATTAAATTGGAGAGAAAATATTCGTAAAGTTTTGCTTCTGTATATAAAAGAAAGCATGGGCACCTAAAAAGAGTTATGTTCGTGAAATCCTTCTTCATAAAAAGATGAGCGAGAAAAAAAATCCAAAAAGAGTGGAAGCTATAGTATTCATTATGGCATTTATTCAATCAAAATTAGCAGATCGCATTCCAGTTGGGGATCTCACTCCCGTTCACTTAATGGGAATTATAAATCTAAGTCCAGAAAGTTTCTTTAAGGAATCTTATATTTCTAAAGAACAAATCCTTCCCCAAATAAAGCAAGATTTGGCAAATGGAGCCACATTTTTGGATTTCGGTGCAAGATCTACTGCACCTTGGTCAGAACCAATTTCCTTAGATGAAGAACTCACTCGTGTTGAACAAGCCTTAATGGTGGCACTACCGCATATACCCAAAGAAACTGTGTTATCTATCGATACACAATACTCTGAAGTTGCCGAATTGGCTTTCAAACTAGCTGCGCCATATGATATTCCTTTCTTGGTAAATGATATATCTTCCTTTCACACAGATAATAAAATGAAGAATTTTGTGATAAGTCATAAGGTTCCGGTATGTTTAATGGCTACAATGAAGAAACCCGGCGATGCTAAAGACATTACAGAAATACTTACTTCACTCTCATCGACAATGGATGATTTAGATAATGAGAAATATCCTTTAGATCAAGTTATTGTTGATCCTGGCATAGGAAAATGGGTCAGCGAGAAAACTTTCGAATATGATTTAGAAATGTTACATAATTTAGAAGATTTACGTGCACTTCGTTCCCCTATTTTGATTGGTCTTTCACGAAAATCGTTTATCGGTTCAGTATTGGGAAAAAAAGACCCGAATGAAAGATTAAACGGAAGTTTGGCTGCCACCTCAATCGCAGTTTTTAATGGAGCTCATATTATTCGGGCACATCAAATAACTTCACAACTCTATGAAATGGTTCAAATGGCCTCCGCTTTGAGAAAAAAAATTATCACAACAAGCACAGAGAATCAAAGAACAACTTTACTTCCTCCTTTTCGGAATTCGACTGCAGCTGAAGTATTTCTTCATAGAATAGGGGTTTCTAATGGAGGAACCAACATTATGAAGCAGAAAATGTCTACCAACTTAATACAGATTGATAAATTAACCGCTCCGCAAGCATTAATCCTAAAACAAGAAATGTTAGCACGGGGTGGCGATGTCGCACTGCATAAAGATGTTATTACTACTGAATATCATAAATACACTAAACAGTTCACAGCGATCGTTATGGGAACACCTTTACAGTTAAAAAAATTGGTAAGTAAATTGAAATCACAAGATTTAGAAATGAAACGGATAGGAACCATGATTGAAGAGGTTTTAACGCAAAATAGAACGCCCAAAATAAATTTTAAGCCATATGAAAAAGAAATAAAGGAATAAAAATGAAGGAATAAATATGAAGGAGGAAAAGTAATGGTAGAAGCAATTGGATTAAAAGCATCCCATATTATAAAACCGGGAGAAAATCTTTTCGAGGTTCTATGTGAAACTTTTGAATTACATTTACAAATTCCTCAAGAACGTTCAATAATAGTGATTGCCGAAACTGTTGTAAGTACCACCCAAAACCGAATTATAAAATTATCGGATATCACTAATATTACACCAAATGCAGTTCAATGGTCATCAGAATTTGAAGTAGAACCCGCTTTTGCCCAATTGGTTCTTCAAGAATCTGATGAAATTATAGGTGGCATACCTGGAATGCTTTTCACTGTGAAATCTGGTATTTTAATCGCCAATGCCGGCATAGACCAATCTAATGCGGGAGGTGAAGGAGAATATTCCTTATGGCCTGTCGATCCATTTGGAGTAGCGGAAGATCTCTGCAAAAAAATAAAGGAAAAATATCAATTGAATGAATTTGGTGTGATTATTTCCGATTCACGAGTTCAACCACTCCGTCGAGGTATCGTAGGAGTTGCTATTGGAGTGGCTGGATTTAAGCCGGTGGATGACTGTCGGGGAAGATGTGATCTTTTCGGTCATGAAATGAAGTGGACCACACGTGCTTTGGCGGATCAAATTACAGATGTTGCTCATCTTTTGATGGGAGAGTGTGATGAACAGACTCCTTTCGTATTGGTAAAAGATGCCCCAGTTTCTTTTACTTCTCAAAAAATTTCTCCAGATACCATGCTGATGTCGAGAGATCAAGATTTGTTTAGCCGAATTTTCAAATTTTAATTTTATTTGTGATATTTGATGAATTCCATTGCAAACCATCGTAGAAAATATGGTCAACATTTTACTTCCACCCATATTTTTCATGAATTGATATTTCCCAGAATAAAATCCCACTTAAATCAATATATTTGGGTGGACTTATTTGCTGGGGCAGGAAATTTAGTTTTACCCATACTTGAATATATACCAAAGTCTGAACGAGTGAAATTTTTTCAAAATCATATTTTTCTTTGTGATATTCAACAAAAATGCGTAGAAGAAATTATCAACAACGCAAAGAAATATGAAATTCCAGAAGAAATTGCAAGAAATAACATTTTTCTCTGGGATTCATTAAAATCTTATCCCCCAAAGATCCTTGAACAAGAAAAAATTAATTCAAAGCCGCTATTTCATATTACAAATCCTCCATACTTGTATTTAGGCTATATCGCCAAAAATTCGCACACAAAAAGCCATTTAGCCTATTTTCAAGGAAAAAATAAAGGGTATCAAGATCTATATCAGATTGCCTTAATGAATGACTTAAGAAATTCTACTGATCGCATGATCTACTTAATCCCAACAAATTTCATTTTTGGAAATTCCGTATCTAATAAAATTAGAGATGATTTTTTACCTTTATATAAAATTGAACACGCATACATATATGAAAAACCAATTTTCGATTTCACTGGAATGAATGTGGGTATTTTTTTCTTTAAAGGAAAGAAATCATACAATCCTGAGAAATCTGAATTCGATGCGGTTAAAATTAATACTAAAAAATCTCAAAAACACTTTATTCTCCATCCAAAATATCATTACCGCGCAGGAACCCACTTTGAAGAATTTGTTGAAAAATTTAAATCGCACAATCCACTTAAAATTCATTATTATCTACAAAAATTAGAAGTGAAAAAAAATTTTGGCAATTATAGCATAAAAGTTATAGATGCCAACCGTTTTATTGGAAATTCCTATGAAAAAACTGTCATTTATGTAAATAAGAAAATGAAACAAAAGATTTTAGCCAACCAATTGTGGGTACGAACCGTAGACACCGGAACTTGGGAGGGCCGAGCAGGGTTATATAATATTAATGCGAGTTTTAAAGTAAATGGGATAATGGTAACAAAAAACACTTATCGAACAAACCCCATACAAATTTTTTTTGATACACCTATTTCTCTTAAAGATCAAGAACTTTTGAGAGAATATGTTAATTTTATATTAGAATATCTACGTTCAGAAAGTGATAGCGAATTTTTAACATCATATAAGTATTCATCAGGAGATTATATCAGAAAATATTTCGGATTGTCCCAAGCTCGTAAAATAATTGAGACTTGTCCTCTACTTTTAATGAACTCCGATGAAAAAATTCGTTTCGATCAGTATATAAAAACCGAAAATGTGGAAAAAGTTTTAAAAATTTGTGGAAAATACTCCTACAAGGGAAAGAAAAATGAATAATAAGATTTCGGATAAATCAGATGATATTCTTCTACAGAATTCACCTAATGATAATAATTACACTATCGAAAACTTTCGAAAAATACTAAAGGATTTTGTGGTGGAGCGAAATTGGGAATCTTATCATACACCCCGTGCTTTATCAGAGGCAATTTCTATCGAAGCGGCTGAACTTCTGGAAAATTTCTTGTTTAAACAAGATGATGAAATTTCACAGGAATTATCACCAATAACTGATGAAATGGCCGATATTTTTATTTACTTGATAAATTTGGTCAATGCTTTGAATCTACCTAATTTTACTGAAGTTATTCTCAAGAAAATACAAAGTAATGGAAAGAAGTACCCGATTGACAAGTATAGCGGTAAGAATTATAAAAAGCTATAAGAATTGTTGCTTTTTAGATAATTTTTTGCTCAAAATTCGAAAATCTTCGGCATAATACCCCATTATTACATATATACGATGATTTTTTATTTGTAAAATAATGATTAATCACATGCTAGATGAATCTTTAATTAGAAGTCAACTGAATAATACTGTTTCGGAAATATCTTTACCTCAACTCGGGCATCATTATCGCGGTAAAGTAAGAGAAAATTTTATTGATAAAGAAAATCATCAACGTATCATTATTTCAACCGACAGACTAAGCGCTTTTGATAGAGTTATAACCACTATTCCATTTAAGGGCCAATTACTCAATCAAATGTCAGTTTTCTGGTTTGAAAAAACCAAGCATATTGCTCCCAATCATATCATTGATGTACCTGATCCAAATGTTGTAAGGGTTCATGAATGTGAAAGCTTGCCCATCGAAATGATTGTTAGAGCATATATAACCGGAAGCGCGTGGCGTGCATATCAAAAAGGGGAATCGGTATCTGGCATTATATTTCCACCAGGTTTAAAGAATTATCAAAAACTTCCGGAACCTGTTATTACACCTTCAACAAAAGCAGAAGTGGGAGAACACGATTTACCCATCTCTAAAGAAGAAATAATTGCTCAAGGATTAGTTGATGCAGAATTATATGCAGATATTGAAAAGAAAACCTTAGATTTGTTCAGATTTGCCTCAGATTACTGTGCTCAAAATAATTTAATCTTAGTGGATTGTAAATTTGAATTCGGAAAAACTCATGATGGAAAAGTTGTTGTAATTGATGAAATCTTTACTCCAGATGCTTCCCGATTTTGGATAAAAGATACCTATGAATCCCGTTTTGAACGAGGAGAGAAGCCAGAAATATTGGATAAGGAATTTTTCCGACAATGGTTAATTATTGAGAAAAAATATATGGGAGATGGCCCGATTCCAGAAGTACCCGATGAAGTCAAGGTAGAATTTGTAAATAGATATATCCAATCCTATGAAATGATTACAGGAGAAAAGTTTGAGCCGGTAATTGAAGGAAATGTGATTGATCGAATCAAGAAAAATCTGAATATTTAATTTTTCTTCTTTTTTACCTTTATTTTCTAGTATTTCTTTCTTAAAAATCGAAAAATTCAACGAATTGTAATTTCTAAGGTAACTGTAATATTAACTCCCCATTAAATTTTTCAGCGTTCGATTTTAAAGCCTAAATACATTGGTGTAATTATTCTCATTTGCTATTTTTGGAATCCAGCGGGAGATATTACAGTATGGAAAATGTGCACCGTATCGAAGTAGGGGTTGCGATCGATAACAATGTTCACGCAGATATTCGTCACGATCTCAACATAACTACAATAAGAAAAGTTGAAAAAATTAAGGTATATACAATTGAGGGCGGAAATTTGTCACAAGATCAACTCTCAACTCTTGGGTATTCTGTATTTTCAGATCCAATAACTGAAACTTTCAAGGTTGATAATCCATTAGCAAAAAATTTTGAAGGAGCAATAGTAGAGATAGGATTTAAGCCGGGAGTCACAGATAATGTAGGAACGACAGCGATAAAGGCAATTCAAGATGCTATACATATCAAAGTTGATGGAGTCTATACTTCCGAACAATACCTTTTACACAATTGTGATACAACCACTGCAGAATTTATTGCGAAAAATCTATTGGCCAACGAATTAATCCAGCGGTGGGAAATTAAATCGGGTCAAAATATGCATGAATTCACACCTGCTGTTCCAAAAGTTATATTAGATCAAAAACCAGAAGTTCATGAAATTAATTTGAATGTTTCTGATGAAGTGCTTCTGGATATCAGCCGCGAAAATGTCTTAGCTTTAAATTTAGAAGAAATGAAGACCATTAGAAATTATTTTAATGAAAGAAAGGAAGAACGACAAAAATTAGGCCTTCCTTCACAACCAACTGATGTAGAGTTGGAATGCTTAGCACAAACTTGGTCTGAACACTGTAAACACAAAATTTTTAACGCGAAAATTGATTATTTTGAAGAAGATCATCATGAAGTCATCGATTCACTCTTTAAGACCTACATTCGCGCTTCTACTGAACAAATTAATTCTCCCTATCTGGTATCAGTCTTTAAAGATAATGCTGGAGTAATTCAATTTAATGACGATTACACTATTGCAATGAAAGTTGAAACTCATAACTCTCCAACGGCATTAGATCCATATGGTGGTGCCTTAACCGGAATTGTAGGATGTAATCGAGATCCAGCAGGAACTGGAAAAGGATTTAAATTAATATTCAATACGGATGTTTTCTGTTTTGCCAGTCCATTTTATAAAGGTAAAATACCTCCACGTTTGTTTCATCCCCGTCGTGTGCTAAAAGGAGTTCATAAAGGAGTAATTGATGGTGGAAATCAATCTGGAATTCCCACAGTAAATGGCAGTTTGTATTTTGATCCCCGCTATTTAGGAAAACCACTTGTATTTGTAGGAACAGGGGGGATTGCACCAGCAAAGATAAATGGAAAATACACTCATGAAAAAGCCCCCCAGCCGGGAGATTATGTAGTAATGTGCGGTGGTAAAATTGGAGCAGATGGTATTCATGGAGCCACTTTTTCTTCTCTTGAAATTAATGAGAACTCACCCGCAACTGCAGTTCAAATCGGAGCACCCATAGTGCAGAAAAATATGCTCGATTTCTTGTTAGAAGCACGGGATTTAGATTTATTTAATGCAATAACTGATAACGGAGCAGGAGGATTATCTTCTAGCGTAGGTGAAATGGGACAAGAAATTGGTGCACGTTTAGATTTAGAAAAACCCCCGCTGAAATATCCAGGATTGATGCCATGGGAAATTTTAGTCAGTGAAGCACAAGAGCGGATGACCCTAGCAGTTCCTCCAGAAAAAATCGAAAAATTCATGGAATTATCAAAAAAATATGAAGTGGAATCTACAATTGTTGGTGAATTTAACAATACGAAGCACTTTCAATTGTATTATCAAGGAAAAATGGTAGGAAATATTTCGATGGAATTCCTT
>Ga0164318_10003882_pt1 | contig 14251 bp, 11 predicted proteins | sample GuaBasSedimGuay9_FD_113734 | JGI IMG/M metagenome (GOLD analysis project Ga0164318, IMG submission 113734) | Subseafloor sediment microbial communities from Guaymas Basin, Gulf of California, Mexico - Guay9, Core 4571-4, 0-3 cm | ecosystem: Environmental > Aquatic > Marine > Hydrothermal vents...
AATCAGTTCGCTTTCTTCGGTTAATTTTATCTTGTGTGAAGTAGGACGGGGATTTTCTGCAGTGATTGCAGTTGAAAAAGGGCAAATTATAGATGGAATTGGATGCACAAATATTCTGGGATATAATTCTATAGGAAAAATGGATGGTGAATTAGTTTATTTAAGTAAAAGCCATCTGACGAGTAAAAGCTCTATCTATCAAGGAGGTATTAAAGACATTTTACCAAATATTCAACATAACATATCACAGAGCCCAAATACTTCTGAAAATTGGTCAGATATTATCTCTGGACATTTGGATGATTCATTGCTCGGAAAATTACTAATTGAACAAATTTTAAAAGCATTTCTACAATTAATGGGATCTTTTACCTCTATTTCCTTTCCAATTCCCGTTTTATTAACAGGTTCTGGGATTTCTTTACAAAAATTGAAAAAACAACTCGAAAAACATGGAGATAAATTTCCCTCACCTCTATTTCAAGTTGAAATCCTACATCCTAGTGCTTCAGTAGCAAAAACTGCTGCACAAGGCGCGGCGTTTATAGCGGAAGGAATATTAGGAGGAGAATTTAATAAGACTTTAGAACATATGGGGCTTTTTTCCACGAATGGAACCGTCTTAGATGATCTCTTTTTCCCACACACTCAAATTTAATTTGTAAAGATTAAAATTTGTAAAGATTAAAATACCAATATGAGTCGCATAAAATTTGCATGGGGAATTACGGGTTCTGGCCATCTTTTAAAAGAAAGTCTTGAGTGTTTTGAAAAAATGGTTGAAAATGGACGAAGAGTAGATCTTTTTATTTCTTCGCCAGCTGAAACCGTGTTAAAAATGTATAATTTATATAATCGATTAAAAGAATTTATAAAAAATAATCAAGATCAAATCAAGCATATTTATCGAGAAGACGAACAACCACCTGCTTTTCCAATCTGTGCAAAATTTAACCTACACACTTATGATTTATTAATTTTAAGTCCTCTTACAGCTAATTCGGTGGCAAAAATGAATGTAGGCATAGCAGATTCGTTAATTACCAATATTTTTTCACAAATGATCAAAGGAAATGGACAGATATACGTGGTTCCTTGTGATCTTATTCCTGGAATCATCAAAACTACAGCCCCAAATGGTGAAATCGTGGAGATTAGAATAGATAATTTTAACAGTCAAAACGCCCGCTGTCTCCGTAAATTTCCTACAGTATCTGTCTTTGATCACCCGTCTAAACTCTGCGAAGCCGCCAAAAATCTTTATCCTCTTGATTAGATATTTCTTATAGATATTTCTTGATGATATTATTTATGACAAATTCAAAAAACTTTGTTAGAATTCTTTTAGTTACGGGACAAGAGGCTGCCCTCCAGTTAAATCCTTTACACAACAAAATTATTGCAAATAAATACCACCTTTTTGTTCATCAATGCCCCGTTCCCATTATTTCACTTAGTTCTCCCACTGAAATCCTTCAATCTCTGCAAGAAACTTATTCAACTTCACAACTCACACAATTTTCATTTATTATGCTATCAGGGTTAATTCCATGGAATGTTACAAATCTTCAATCACATTTTGAAGCAAAGGTAGTGAAAGGTCCGCCTTTTAGCTCTCAAATTGTGCCTACGCTTGAAAATCTTTCCAAGGGCGATCTATACTCATTGAAGTTTGACTTTACAAATCCAGAATCTGTTGGAAAGGAGAAATTAAATAAGATGACGCAAAGCACACTTATAAATCTTAGAAAGGAGCAAAATGAGCCTTATTTCACCTTATCAAATGCTTTTTCTGAAATAGTTTTCAGCCCTCAACTTCCTGCCGTGTTAGTTGGAGAAGTAGTTGATTTTCCTAATATCTCAGAAAATGCACTTTTTGCAAAGATTGATTCACTCTTAGCCCACGGCGCGCAAATAATAGATTTAGGTTGCATTCCTCATGAAAATCACAGTGAATATATCCAGAAGATTTTACCAAGATTAAGAAAAAGATATTCAATTCCATTTTCTATTGATAGCCACAATCCATCAGAAATTATTACTGCGGTAGAAAATGGTATTTCTTTAATTTTGAGTATTACGCCGTTAATAATCGACCGATTGAATGATTTTGAATTAATCAAAGATATCCCAATTGTATGTATTTCATACACTGAAGAAGAAATTCGGAAAGCAATTTCTTTTGAAATCCCATCAAAATATGCTGAAATTTCATCAAAAATACTACAAAATTCGAGGTTATCTCAGGTACGCGCTTTAATCCATTTCTTTTTCTATCTAAAAGGGTTAGGTTTTAAAAAAATCTTGCTGGATCCTTTAATGCAAGCACCAATCACCCCAGGTTTTGTTCGTTCTCTTCAAAGATATATCGAATTAAAACAACAACTTGATACACTCCGAAAATTGGAAATAAAAAAAAATTTATGGGATCCAGAGCAATTTCCGCAACTTTTTGCTGGGATAAGTAATGTAACAGAATTAATCGATGCTGATAGCCCCGGTATTTCTGCATTATTGGCGGGAATTATAACCGAAATAGGTATTTCCGGAGTTTTACTTACAGAACATTCTGGAAAATGTTTTAAAGTTATTCATGAATTTAAACGTGGCCGCGATTTAATGTTTTTGGCAAAAACTCGGCAAATACCTCCTCTCAACCTTGGATTGGATGCTTTTGAATTCAAGTCTAAGCGAAATTATCACCCAATCCCAAAGAACTTGCTTAAAGATAAAGTTCCCATACAAGTGGATTCAGAAATTTCAGAAACGCATTTAGATCCCTTGGGTTTTTTCCGAATTTATATCGATACTCAACAAAATCAAATTATTGTGGTCCATTCTCCCTATTCAGTGCTCAATACAGAATCTATGGAAGGAAAGGAATTTGAAACGGTCTTTATAGGAACTTCGGCAGAAAATCTCGCCAAGCGTATAATTGAAGAAAAATTTATCAGTCGATTGGATCATGCGGCATATCTGGGAAGGGAATTGTTTCGGGCAGAGCGTGCACTTTTTACAGGTTCTGATTATCACCAAGAATGATTCTCTCAACATAACAGATTGTATACTAGATACTACCTAAAAATTAAAATTTTGATACGGAATATTTATACCGATCACAAATGAAAACTCAAACCCTCAAAATTTCATCCACCAATCAAAATTCACTTAATGCCACTCTTTATCTTGCTTCAGACACTGAATTTTCTTCCAATCTTATAATACTATGCCATGGATTCACAGGAGATCAATATGAATGGAAGCGCTTCCCTAAAGCAGCAGAAAAATTTGTGGAAGAAGGATTTACCGCCCTAACTTTTGATTTTTCAGGTTCGGGAAAAAACCGCCGTATCCCAATAACCATTAAACAACAGGTGGAAGATTTAGAATCTGTTTTCAAATGGGCGCAAAATCAAGGATATCAGAAAATTTCCGTGATAGGATTGAGCTTTGGAGGTTTAACAGCCTTACTCGCCAAAATACCGGAACGAAAAACCACGGTCTTTTGGGCTCCCGCCTTTTTCATGCGAAGAATAATTGGTCCAAAAATAATTCTCATGCGAATTATTGCTCTATTTCGGAAAAAACCAATCCAATTGCGTAAAAAACTGTTGCTTGATAAAACTTTTCTTGATACGATATATGGAATCGACATAAATAAAACCCTTCAGAATTTTACGGAATCTTGCTTAATCATTCAAGGTGATAGAGATAGAGATGCTAAGCTGAAATATACGCAGAAAGCTTATGAATTAATGCCAAATAAGGAGATTAAAAAATTAGTTATAGTTCCTGGTGCAGATCATAATTTCAAAGGAGAGCATTTAGAGCAATTTATAGAACATTCAATCAAATGGATAAAGGATCTTCATAATACATGATTAATTCTTTTAACTCTTGATTAAACTTAAAAATTCTGTGCGGGTTTTTGGATCCTTCCGAAATACGCCATTCATGGATGATGTGGTCATGATCGAATTTTGTTTTTCAACACCACGCATCATCATGCACAGATGTTGTGCTTCAATTACCACGGCAACACCCATTGCACCCGTATATTCTAATATAGCATCAGCAATTTGCTTGGTCAATCGCTCTTGAATTTGCAGGCGGCGAGCAAAAACATCTACGATTCGAGCCATTTTGGATAAGCCAATGATTTTGCCATTTGGAATATAGCCTAAATGACATTTACCGATAAAAGGTAACATGTGGTGTTCGCACATTGAATAAACTTCAATATTTTTGACGATAATCATCTCGTCTGACTCGCTTTCAAATAGAGCCCCATTAATTACTTCTTTAATATTTTGGGTATAACCACGTGTGAGAAATTTCATAGCAGTGGCAGTTCTTTTTGGGGTTTTCAAGAGACCTTCTCTATCGGGATCTTCTCCCAGTTCAATGAGCATTTGACGAATAAGATTTTCCATGGGCATTATGTTCTTTAATGGGTGCTTCCAAATAAACATAGGGAAAAAGATTCCCTCTTTTTTCCCCCATGAGAGGAGCAGTGAGAATGAGAATCTTTCTGGAAGGTGATTTCATTGAGCTTTATGATGGTAGTTTCTTTGAAGTAAAAGGATTTCAGCATCCAAACGGACAAGTGGTGGCACTTCCCAGATATCTGTCGCTTGATCGAATTCGAGAATTAACCATCCAACAGCAGAAAGAGTGGTTATTCTCAAGTCCACGAAGAAAAAAAAAGCACACAGATGGTCAAGAAACGGTTTACTATAAAATCAAGGGATTAAAAGAGAAATTTGAGATTTTACCCATTTTATTTCCTGAAATTCAACTTAAACATCCCGAACGTGATTTCTTTCTACCTACAGTCCCTTATGGAATGATTAAAGAACATTACAGACCCGAAAACAAGATAAAGAGTCTATTTTCTTATTACATGTCGGAATCGAACGACCAACTAACACCCGATTCGACAAACGGAAATAATTCCAGCTTGCTTCAAGATGGCCGAGACTTTATTCAAGTTCTCTGTGATTTAACCGGATTATCTTTGGACAGTTTCGGAATTACCGGATCATGCTTAGTGGGTTTAGAAAATCAGAATTCAGATTTGGATCTTATTATTTATGGGTTTTCAGCAGGTCAAAAAGTTCGGAAAGCATTATTCGATATAATCTCACAATCGATCAAAAAATTTGCCGGTCACCATAATTCCAAGATTTCAGAAAAAATCAAAAAGGATTCTCTAGAAATTCGTCCTTTTACCACTAATGAACTACGTTCTCTATATAATTACCGAGTTCCTACAAAACACTATCAATTTAATCGATTTCTTCAAATGGAACAACGTAAACTCCATCAAGGTTTTTTCCGAGAGCGTGAATTTTTCTTTCGCTTTTTAGAACATAGCGATAGAAAACATTATCTGAGAAGCAACAATTACTATACATTTTCCATCCGAACACTCGGTCGAATTGTTATTTACGCTCAAGTGATTGGAGATGAATTTTGGTGGATAACACCTTCTCGAGTAAAATTAGGTCATGTACAAGTTGTTTCACCACCAACACTTACCACTAAAAGTCAAGAATTGCTTGCTCATTATGGATTAAATATTTCTGAAATTCAGCAGACCTTCACATTGCGCGGAAGATTCACAGAAAATGTTCGCTTGCTCGAATGGGTAGAAATCCATGGTATGTTAGAATTAGTTGAAGTATTTTCAGAAAAACCTCACACTTATTTGCAGATTTCACTGGGAAATAATCCGAAAGATCTATTACTCCCTCGATAATTCATTAAAGTTCTAATTCTCCGAACTTTCCGCCACCACCGGGTGTAATTGCAATATTATTATCCCGAAAAGCTTGAATCACTTCAGCTACCTTTCTATATTTTTCTGCCATCTGGGTAAGATCTTTATCAACCAAAATAAAGCATTCTTTTCCGTTATCTTTCAGTAAGTTCTGATAAGCAATTTGCACTCTTTTAGATCTCAAAGATTTAATCCCCAATATTTTAGCCAATAGTTCAATTAATGGAATGATATGTAAATATGGGGGGCGATGAACTGGATGATGTGCTCTTTCCCAAGTGCCTAATTCATTAATCCGCTCACTAACACCCAATTGAAGTGTGGGAACTTTTGCATTCTGTTTTTTCGGATCACGGTTCAATTGGATATTTTTTCTGCAAGCAGGGCACTCCACCCGCTTTTTTGCCACCAATTGCAAAAATTTCTGTTCTTTTTGGGTTGTAGGGAATTCGTAATAGAGAAAATCATCATCCCATTTCTTGACAGGAAATCCAAAAAGATTTTTTACCGAATTTTGCATGTGAGAACTATCTTTTACAATAGAGCGAATTGTTCGCCGACGACATTTCGTACAAAACATCTTATAATATTTCCCCAACCTTGGATCTAATCCCACATTTAAAATTATTTTTCTACCTTCCTTTCGTAAAAGTGCTTTTTTAATTTCCTCAAAATTCAGCGCTTCAATTTGAAACCGGTTAAATTCTCTTCCCACTGAATCCACTCCTTCAGAATGTGCATCACTATTGCTGATAAATGTGATATTTTGAAGTTCTTCCATGCGATCGGCTAAATATGTATCAGCAGACAACCCTAATTCTAAAAACGCGAGTTTTTTCACTGATGTCCCGTAAGCAGATCGCAAAGAGCCAAATTTGCCCTGTCGAAAAATAGATTTAAAAGGAGTAAAAGCATGGGCAGGCCCGATTAAACCATTGACTTCCTCGACAATTTCAACCAATTCTCCAGGACTCCGATGGACGTGCGGACGACCTGCCCATCTTCCTGTAATATTTTTTACATAGGGAGAAATTCTTTCCACAAGAGCATCAACCGCTGAAAAATCGGGTAGAAGAACTAATTGATGGATAGATTCCGCATCTTCTAGTTCAGTTTGGAGAATAAAGGCAGTATCTTTGAAATATAGAGAATTTTCTCTTTTTTCTAAATTTTTTCGCATGTAACTAAGCCAATTAGGTTGGGTGATATCTCCTGTGCCTAATACATCAATTCCTTTCATGGATGCAGTGTTATTTAATGTATCTAAAGAAATTTTTTGCGACACGGCTATTGAATAAGGTGAATGAAGATGAAGATCAGCGTTGTAGGTGGGCAAATTATTCATAAAATATAAGAATTACAGAGAAGTTAAAATTTAGCTTCTGACCAAGAAGAAATAAGAAGAATAAATAAAGAAAAAAAGACTGTTTCTACATAGAAACGGCTAATTTGTAGGCAGAAAAAATCGCATTTTGGGCATCCCCTACTTTTGCAGCATCACCTATAACGTACATGGGGATTTTACCCATATCAATATTTTTAAAAGGATTATAAGATTTTAATCCAGTTGAAATTACAATCTTATCAATATTTTCAAAATTAATTTGCTTTCCATCCCGTTCTGCTTCCACAAAATATTTTTCACTTTGTTTTTTGATGTTTTTAATATATGTATGATCGGAGAACACAACATTATTTTTTTTCATAATGTTCAATGAGAGTTTTTTGGCAATCATTTCCATATTTCCACCAAAATCTTCCGTACGTTTAACTATGATAACTTTATTTTTCTTTTCAACTAAGGCAGTTGCAATATCAACTCCAATCAAACCTCCACCTATGATTAAAATCGATTGGTTACTTGGAAGATTTTCAGGGAGGAGAATTTCAGCCCAAGAATAATCCGTTAAATTGGGGATTTCCGGTATTTTTGGAACTGAACCAGTGGCAATAATAACACCATCATATTTTGATATCTCTTCTGCTTTTGTTATTTCTTTATAGATTACTGGAATCTTTGAATTTGCTATTCTTTCAAGATAAGAAGGAATCAATTTTTGGAGTGACTGCTTATAGGGTGTTAGGGGAGCATAGCGAAATTGGCCTCCCAGTTTATTTTTTTCGAATAAATCTACTAGATGACCTCTTTCAGAGAGCACTAATGCGGCTTCCATCCCAGCCAAACCACCACCAATTACAGCAAAATGTTTAACATTTTTCGCTTGAATTGGCTTTATAGCATTTTTTTGAACTCCAGGATTGACCAAACATTGCAAACCGCTTCCAGATTTAACCCCGCCTAGACAGCCCTCAACACAAGCGAGGCATGGAATGATCGGAGATTTATTTTTTCCTTGTAATTTTGAAACTATTTGCAGATCGGCAATCAACCCTCTTCCTATGGCAAGAAAATCTGCGTGATATTTTTCAGTAAGTATATTCACATCTTCAATAGAATCAATACGCCCTACAAATATAACGGGAATATCAATTTCTTTTTTGATTTTATCTGCCAATTCCCATGTTTTTCCTTTAGGTATAAACATATGTTGAAAAAACCAAGGAGGGGTAGAGCACACAGTTCCTGCCGATACATGTATTGCAGCAGCACCATTTTCTTGTAAAATTTTTGAGAGTTTGATCATTTCATCAATATGAATACCATCAGGAATCATTTCATCCCCGCTAATTCGTACAATAATTGGAAGTTGCACAGTCTCTTTAACCAATTTGAAAATTTTTAATGGGAATTTTATCCGATTTTGGAAAGAACCACCATATTCATCTTGTCTGTTATTTACTTTAGGAGATATAAATTGTGCAAATAAGTATCCATGCCCAAATTGCAATTCAATTACATCAAAACCAGCTTTTTCTGCTCTTTTCGCAGCAGCAATAAATTGATCACTAATTAGATTCATTTCTTCTTCGGATATTTGCTTCGGTTTCGCCCCTCCATTTTCACATGGTTTAGAAGTTGAAGAATAAAAGACATTATTAGGTATTTTGGGATTTGCCATTCGACCTGGATGATTTAAATGGGCAATCACACGAGTATCATATTTATGAATCATATCAATGAGATTTTTCAAGCCAGGAATTTTACCATCATTATCTATTCCAAGTTGAGTGGGAATTTCTCGCAGATTTGATGATAAATAAAGCGGTTCTAAGATAATTGCACCTAAATCTTTGCATCTTTGTTCATAGAAATCCATGTGAGCTTGAGTTACTACGCCACTCCCATCACTGTATCCTGTTTTGATGGGAGCAAACAAAAAGTGATTCTTAAAATTTAACATGATCATTCAAAAAACTACTAATTTTTAAAATTTAGCATAATTATTCAAAACTCTTTATTAAAAAAGATTATGTTAAATCAATACACACTGAAAGTTCTTTAGAAATTTAATAAATAAAATTTCTCTATACATTACGACAAAAAAACATAGTTATTTCTTATAATAAATAAGATAACAAACATTTAAATACCAATACACACTAATTATAATTAATACACACTAAAAATGTGATTATCATGTCTTTACAAAATAGCTCTCAACCTTCATGTAAGAAATACAATTACAGCCGAGAAGCTGGCTTTGAGAATCTCATTTAATAATATTTTTTCATTATTTGAGCCGTAACATAAACAGCCTTAATGATAAGAAGAAGTTTATTCGGCCGAATTGTGGAAATGCTCAAAAAACTTGAAAGACTGAAGAAAAATAAAAAAGAATGGATTGCATTTTTAGAAATAAAATAAAAGGATTGATTATATGTTTGAAGAAGAAACCCTATTTGAACAATTCTCTGCAGAACTAGGTAATCTTGAAGCTCATCTCTATTCCATTCGAGATGAAGCTAAAGAAGTTGAAGAATATTCAGAAGAATTGGCGGAAGATGTCTTGGAAAAAGTAGAAGATGCCATGGAAATATTAGAAGAAGCTACCGAACTGCAGGAAGAAGTACGAGAACTTCTGGTAATGTTTCTTGATAAAGCAGCCGATGCAGCACGTTTATATGATAAAGCACAAAATGATCCCACCCCAGCAGCTCAAAAAGAAGCAGCAAAGTCAAAACTAAAGGCTGAAAATGCCCGTCAGAAACTTGATAAAAAATTAGATCGTCTCGGCACATTCATTGAAAAAATAAAGATTGGAATTGAAAAAGCAAATACACGTTTGAACATTGCCAAATTAAAAGTTCGTACCAAAGCTGAGCGAGAGCGAAATAAAAAGGTACGCATCAACTTCACACTTCCTGAAAATATGAAAGATGATTGGAAAAGTTTAGCTGATGAATTAGGTATCTCCGTTTCTGAAATGATTCGCGATGCGATGGAAGAATTCAAACAAGGTATGAAATCACTGGAAGGATTAGATAAAGATCTCGGTCAAATGGGAAAGAAATTAGGAAAATTCGGTAAAAAAATGTCAAAATTCGTAGAGAGCCAAGTGCAAAATGCTTATCCTTATACAGATATTGCTCCGCAAAAACCCACACAGGCTTCACAGCCAATTCCCCCCCAAACCCCAGTTCCTCCAAGCACACATTTCCAACAATCTTCTCATCTTTCAATAATGGATAAAGAACGATTAAAAAAACGGATTACTGGATTAATTCGAATTCAAAACGGAATTCCAGTGGATAAATTGGCTCAAGCTTTAAAACAAAGCGATGAAGATGCTGAAAACCTTATTTATGAATTGGTTGCGGAAGGTATTGATGGAAAACTTGAAGGTGGTGTGTTCAAATACAAAAATAAAACCGAAGAGGTTATTGAAACCTTTCATAAGTTAATAGATAGGATGTGATTAGAGAAATGTCGAATGAAAACGAAAATAGAATCAAAGGAAGTCCCATGAAAATCAGCGGAGCTATGAAGATACCATCAGGTCGATATAATCGTGATATTAAAGTTTCAGGCAGTTGTCGCTCAGATGGAGATATAGAATGTCACTTTTTCAAATCCAGTGGTAGTGTACATATCAACGGAAATTTGGTCGCTCTTGAAGGAATTTCTTCATCTGGATCATTTCAAGTTGATGGTACCGTGCAAAGTGAAGAAGATGCAAAATTCTCTTCCAGTGTTAAGGTCGGCGGGAATGTCATTGTGGGTGAAAGTTTAAAAGTATCCAGTTCATTTCAATGTGCAGGACGCCTGTCAGTTGAAAAAGAAGCTCATTTTTCAAGTTCAGCCCAAATTGGTGAAGATGTTATTATAGGTTCATTACATGTTAGCTCTTCATTTTCTACAGGAGGTCTTTTAAATTCAGATGGTGATGCCAAATTTTCAAGTTCATCTCATATTGAAGGAGAAACTGTAGTTGGAGGTACCTTGAAAGTATCAGGAAGCTTTTCTTGTAAAAGTAGCATTCAAGTGGATGAAGATGCGAAATTTTCCAGTTCAACTGATATAAAAGAAAATGTACTAATCAGCGGATTTTTAAAAGCTTCTAGCAGTTTTAAGGCAGGAGGAAAGGTAGTGGCAGATGGAGGGGTAAAATTTTCCAGTTCAACTTCGATTGGTCAATCTCTTTATTCCAATAAAATTGTGGATGTAACCGGCCGAATTGAGGTTGCTGAAAATATTGAAGCTGAAACAGTTTACATCGGCGTAAATAATAAAGGTATGAAATTGCATCGTGAAGGAAATGTATCAAAAATTCATGGTTCCATTATAGCTGTGCATGAAGTAGATGTCGAAGATACATATATAGACGGCGATGTTCGGGCAGAAAGAGTATGCTTAGGGCCCAATACGAAGGTATTTGGTACAATATACTATGTTTCTGATTTTCGAGCTGATGATAAAGCTACGTTTGCAAATGCTCAACAACTTAATCCTGAAGAATTATAAAAAATCTTTTTTATTTTAGGTTAATATAATTTTATCTGGTCATTTGGTGTTAGAACTAAAATATCATCACCAATTCTGCCTACTGAACCACCATGACGCATGCATATCTGTTTCAACTTGTTCATCGTGTTTTTTAAGGTAATTAAATCATGCTGGTGTTGTTCAAAGAAAAGTCTAGTTTGAACGAAGAGAATGCGGTTTTTTGCCAAATTTTCACTTATATGTTTTAAATCACGCTGGTCTTGCAATTCTAATTTCCGAATATATACTGGGGGGTTTACTTGCTTCTCTTCTGCGGTAATTTTCATATTTTCACACACTCCTCCAAATGAAAGAATATTCTCTCATTCACTAATCTTCTTATCTTTCACGAAGACTATGAAAACTCTTATCATCTCCTCATTATTTAGATCTTCTCTGGATATTATGGTTAGGTGTAGTGAAAGAAATAAAGCGCATCTTAATTAATCAATGAAAAGTTAAGGGGAAGTTAAAAGAAAGTCAAAAGGGTGTGTTCTTTTTTAAGCTGTGTATCAATAAAAAAATTACTAAAACACCCAGAGGGTTTCTGCTACTAAATGCCGACTATTTTAGAAAAAATCCGAATTTTAGGAGAAAATGGAAAATGGGACGTTTGTGCCAGCACAGCCAGCAACCGCTTTGAAGTAGCACCAAACATCTTTCATTCTTCTTCAAAAAATAACTCTTCTTTCGGATCTACCATTTCTTCTGGAATTTGTCACTCTTATACACCAGACGGCCGCTGTGTTTCGCTGTTTAAGGTTTTATTTACTAACAAATGCATTTACAACTGTAAATACTGCTTTAATACAGTTTGTAAACAACGGATGGAATTTACACCTGAAGAATACGCCAAAGTATTCATGAAGCTTTATACCATGAACGTTTTAGAGGGTTTATTTTTAAGTTCGGGCATTTGCAAAGACGCAGATGAAACTACCAAAAAAATGCTGGAAACAGTGAAGTTAATACGGTTTAAATACGGATTTCAAGGATACATCCACTTTAAATGTCTTCCTGGCACGAGTTACTATTTAATAAAGGAAGCTGTCCGATTAGTGGATCGTATTTCCATAAATCTTGAGGCACCTACAAAAGAACATCTTGCAGCGATAGCAGATCAAAAAAATTTTCAAAGTGATATAATTCAGCGCCAAAGATGGATTCAAAGTATTAGAAATCGGCATAATGCAGATGTTATGCATGAAATTAAAGATCTACAAGAGGATAGCCGCGTAAAACTCCCTATCAATTTTTATAATGGTATAATAGAAGAAAAATCCAAATCAAAATTAAAAATAGGCGAAGGTTGGATAGATGATTGGGGATTTGAGCGAAAAGCTACTGGATACAATAAAATTCGCTGGGATAATGCCCCTATACTTAATACAGGACAAACCACACAATTCGTTTTAGGAGCCAGCGAAGAGTCAGATTGGGATGTGTTACGCCGATTAGATTGGGCTTATCGAGAAGTTAATCTACGCCGGGGGTATTTCTCAGCTTTCTATCCTATCAATGGTACTCCACTAGAAAGACTTACCCCTACACCTTTAGAAAGAGAGCATCGTTTGTATCAAACTGACTGGTTGTTGCGGTTATATAATTTCAAGATTAGAGATGTCAAGGCTATTTTAACAAACGAGAATAATCTTCCTAGAGGCGATCCAAAAATCCATTTAGCTCGCCAATATTTTGAAAATAACGAATTTGTTGATCCAAACACGGCCTCCAAGAAAGAATTGCTACGAGTTCCAGGAATAGGTTTGCAATCAGCAGCCCGAATAATGCAATTACGCGCTCACCGACAAAGAATAAAATCCAGAGCACAATTAAAAGCAATGGGAGTAGTTTTAAAGCGAGCAGAACCATTCCTACGAATCAACGGTTCAACTCAGCGAACTTTACCCCAATATATCGAGGAAATAAAAGCATGAAAAATAATAAATCAAATTTATTCAATGGATACGGCTCTTTTTGTACGTCACAGCAAGGATACAGCAAAACAGATATTTTAAAGCTTATTCCAAGACATAAAGATTTTTCTGGCCAATTGAAAAAACAAATAGAAAACATTCCCGAAATTATTCTTAAAACTTCCGGATCACCCATTGCGCGCAAAATAAATGGAATGATTAGAGAATTATTCAAAGAATTGGACCGCCAACGACAATTTACCCGCACAATTTTATCAAAAAAGGGAATTTTATCAGGCAAAATTGCTTGTCAACATAGAGTTGAAGATTGGGTGCTAAATTATTTCCATATCCGTTTTCCCGATTTTACAATTTGTTTATTCAATGAAAGAACGAAGAAAACGTGGGTTATAAATAATTTTGGCCAAATTAAGAAATATGCTAAACCTTTTGAATTAATAGTTCAAATGTTATCCAGTAATCGAGAGGATTTAGATTGGAACTGGGCAGAATGGTCAATAGATAAATCAGATTATGATGCAGAAACGTTGTTTACAGAATTTTATTCATCCCAATTTATCAAAAAGCGCGAAAATCGCCGGTATTTTCAGCATATGATTCCAAAAAAGATGCACAAACATCCTGGATTGCGCGGAAAAATTGAGAATA
>Ga0164318_10003884_pt1 | contig 14250 bp, 10 predicted proteins | sample GuaBasSedimGuay9_FD_113734 | JGI IMG/M metagenome (GOLD analysis project Ga0164318, IMG submission 113734) | Subseafloor sediment microbial communities from Guaymas Basin, Gulf of California, Mexico - Guay9, Core 4571-4, 0-3 cm | ecosystem: Environmental > Aquatic > Marine > Hydrothermal vents...
GTTTCATTGAGCAGTTTTATTTCTTCCGTGGTATAACCATCTTCAACAAAATCGCCGGCATGGGGTAATACATTCAAGTCAATTTGGTGTGGGTAAATGGTGTCTCCATTAACACCTTTTCGTTCATTGATTAATTGGTTAACCCCTTTTGCCCCGCTGCCACTTACTGCCTGGTATGTAGAAACTACTACACGTTTGATCCCATATTTTTTATGCAAAGGCGACAAAGCCATCACCAATTGAATGGTCGAGCAATTGGGATTGGCAATGATTTTATTATCCTTTGTCAAACTCGGGCCATTGATTTCCGGGACAATAAGAGGAATGTTTTTGTCCATCCGCCATTGCGAAGAATTGTCGATTACTGTCGTTCCGGCTTTTGCAAAACGCGGAGCCCATTTTTGTGAAACTGCCCCTCCCGCAGAAAAAATAGCAACATCCGCTTTTTCTGAAACGGCTTTTTCAAGGGAAATAATATTGTATTCCTTTTCCTGAAAAGTAATTTTATTACCCACAGATTTTTCAGACGCAACGGCCAAAAAAGATGTTACTGGAAAATGTCTTTCTTCCAGTACTTTTAAAATTTCTCTGCCAACCAATCCGGTGGCACCAATAACTGCAATCTTCATATTTTTACTACATTTACTTGCTGAATGCAAACGACTGCAAAATTATTAAAATATGGTAATTATCAGCCGAATAATAATACCGTGTAGCGGTTGTAATTATTGTAAAGATAGTTAGAATTAAAGGCATTCGCCGTAGGCGATTGATAATTGATGAAACATTGGTTTTAAACCCAATAAATCCCCTACGGGGAATAATTAACCTTTTATGATTGCTTACAATAATTGATGCCCTGCGGGCAAATGGCTCTGACAAAAACAAATGAATTTATATATTTAAGCTGCATTGCTTTGAAAAATATCTATCGAAAAAAACATTTTATCTTAATATTTGTTTTCCTTACAATATTTGTATTTCCACTTCTGTTAAATGCACAAGTTACTGATGATTTTGAAGACGGTGATTTTACTCAAAATCCTGTATGGACAGGCACTGAAAATGTCTTTAAAATAAACGATAACAAGCAGCTTCAATTGAACGATTCCGAAGAAAGGGAAGCTTTTTTGGTGACATCGAATGCAATGTTATCAAATACCGAGTGGCGATTTTGGGTGAAACTTTCATTCAGCCCTTCTTCCAATAATAACGCACGCATTTACTTGCTTAGCAATCAGGAAAATATAACGCAGCCATTAAACGGTTATTTTCTGCAATTGGGCGAAGCAGGCAGTAGCGATGCCATTGAATTGTTCAGGCAAAGTGGGGATGATTTGCAATCAGTTTGCCGGGGGACAGAAGGACTGATAGCGTCTTCTTTTACATTGCGTATCAAAGTTATTAGGGATAATCAAGGGCTCTGGAAAGTTTTTGCCGACCCTTCAGGAGGGGAGAATTTTATGCCACAAGGAGAAGGTACTGATAATACATTTACATCGACCAATTACATTGGATTTTACTGTAAATATACCGTGAGCAACAGTACGAAATTCTATTTTGATGATGTTTATACCGGTGATATTATTATTGACGATACCCCGCCTATTTTGCTTTCGACTGTTGTCGATTCAGATAATACCTTGAAATTACAATTTGACGAAGCAATCAGTAAAACAACTGCTGAAATCCTGACCAATTATCTATTAGACCAGGGATTTGGAAATCCGGTTGAGGCTGAACTGGATGCTACTGATCCGACCATTGTCCACTTGCAATTTACCGACTCTTTCGAAAACGGACAGAGCTATTTGCTAGCTGTTTCAGGTGTTGAAGACCTATCAGGAAATGTAATGCTGCCCACAGAAATGCCTTTTACATTTTATCATGCACAGCCTTTCGATATTGTGATTAACGAAATTATGGCAGACCCTTTACCTTCCGTAGGACTTCCCGAATACGAATACCTGGAACTCTTCAACCAAACCGACAACAACATCGACCTGAGTGGTTGGACGCTGATGATTGGTTCATCGGAAAAGCTTTTTGAAACAGTGGTGATTGAACCCAATGGCTACCTCATTCTGGCTAAAGATGAAGCGGAAGCACTGCTGGGAAGTTATGGTCCTTTTTACGGATTCAGTAGTTTTTCGCTGACCAATTCCGGGCAATCATTGGTTTTGAGGGATGAAAATGGGATGCTTATTTCCACGGTAAAATATACTGATACTTGGTACAATAATCCTGATAAGGAAGAAGGCGGCTGGTCGCTGGAGCAAATCAATCCCGAAAACATTTGTTCAGGAAGTGAAAACTGGACGGCCTCCAACAACAGCCAGGGCGGAAGTCCCGGAGAACAAAATTCCGTGAACAGTGAAATTGTTTTCCTCCCAAAACTGGCACATTTCGAGATGCCTGACAACAATACTTTACAATTGATTTTTAGTCAGCGAATGGATCAGGAAAGCCTAAGTGATAAAACTGACTATTCGGTTGACCAATCTGTGGGCAATCCCAGTGAAATATTCACATTTGAGGAAGAACCCAATAAAGTGGAATTGCATTTTGAGAGTGAGTTTTCAGCAGGCATTATTTTTCAACTGACGATTAGCAAACAACTTCAAAATTGTTTGGGATTGAAAATGAAAGCCGATACCACAATATCTTTTGGTATTCCAGCCAATGCTGATTCGAACGACATTCTCATTAACGAAGTATTATTTAACCCATGGACAAATGGTGTGGATTACGTGGAGATTTATAATCGTTCCGACAAAGTAATTGACCTGAAATCATTACAATTGGGAACGGTGAAGAACAGCCCACCCAATCCTCCGGATACCAGTTTTTATTCAATAACAGATGCCCAGACCTTATTCATTCCGGGTGATTATTTATTACTCACTTCTTCACCAGAAGCCGTGAAAAACCAGTATTCAACAACAAATCCCGATGGATTTTTAAAAGTTGACCCCTTTCCATCTTACAACAATGATGAGGGGACTGTTCTCCTCGTTTCAACATCAGGGGTTATTGATGCTTTTGATTATTTGGAAGACATGCATTATCCGCTGTTAAATTATGTTGATGGGGTTTCTTTGGAGCGTACCCGTTTCGATTCGCCAACACAAGACGAAAACAACTGGCATTCGGCAGCCGAAAATGCAGGATTTGGAACACCGGCTTTTCAGAATTCGCAATTCATCCCAGCGGAAAATACAAGTGATGAAATTTCCCTAATCCCTGAAATATTCTCTCCAGACAACGATGGTTACGACGATATCATTGGTATTCATTACCAATTTGAACAGCCCGGTTATGTGATGACTGTCAATATTTTCAATTCAGGAGGACAGCTTGCCCGTCAATTGGTTAATAACGAATATTTGGGAGCAAGTGGTGTTATTAATTGGGATGGCATAATGGATGATAATTCAAAAGCCCCCATTGGGATTTATGTATTTTTTATACAAATTTTTGATTTGGATGGGAATGTAAAGAAGTATAAAAAGGTCGGTGTGCTGGCTTCGAAGTTGTAGGTTAATTTTATAATTATGAAAATCAAAGCAATTATCACAGGATCAACCGGAATGGTGGGCAAAGGTGTGCTGCTTGAATGTCTCGACAGTCCAAAAGTAGAATCTGTTTTGGTTATTAACCGCAAACCGGTGGGCATCAAGCACGAAAAACTCAAAGAAATAATTCATGCTGATTTTTATGATTTAAGCGGTATTGAAGACCAAATGAAAAATTTTAATGCCTGCTACTTTTGCTTGGGTGTTTCTTCGTTCAGAATGTCAGAAACAGAGTATAAAAAAGTAACCCACGACCTGACCCTCCATTTTGCAGAAACCGTTCTGAAGATGAATCCGGGAATGACGTTTATTTACGTTTCGGGAGTGGATACCGATAGTTCAGAAAAAAGCAAAACCATGTGGGCGAAGGTAAAAGGGAAAACTGAAAATGATCTTTTGGCGATGCCCTTCAAAGCAGCATTTATGTTCAGGCCGGGATATATCCAACCCATGAAAGGTATTAAATCTGCTACCAAATTATACAATGCACTTTATGTGGTTTTTAAACCGCTGTATCCCCTGTTAAAAGCCATCTCCCCGAATGGGATAACATCCACTGTTCAGCTTGGTCTGGCAATGATAAATGTTACTTTGGAAGGACACGAAAAAAAAGTGTTACATGCCAAAGAGATTAATGAATTGGCAGCTTTAAAAAGTTGATTCGTATCTCCTAAATAAAAAAGTGCCGGCGTTATCAGAATAAAACCGGCGCTACTTCCTAAAACAGATTCTTAACTCAGTCTTTTATCAGGCTGAATGTTTTACTTCCGCCATCCCAGGTTTTGGTAGCCCACTCATCGCAAGTTCCGTCACCAAAATCAATGGTAGCTACCCATTTGTCACCTTCATAAAATTTTACAATTCCGGAAACAATGAACTCGCAGCCATCAATTTTCACCAGGGGTTCCACGACTACTTTTTTGTATTTGTTTTCTTTTCCTTCCTTTTCAAGGATAAACTCAGTAGTTTCACCATCAACAGTTTTTGTGGCGATATTATCGCAAGAGCCATCCCCAAAGTCGATAACAGCAATAATTGCATCACTTTTACGAAACTCAATAGTTCCTGCAACGATGTATTTGCAGTCGTCAAGTTTTACCAGCGGATTGGTAATCACTTTCTCGAAATCACCATCTCCAATAAACACTAAATCAGCCTCTTCGAGTTTGAATGCTTCATCAGACTTATCATAATTATCCTTCTTTGTGCATGAAGTAAAAATAACCATCAGGCTTAAGGCGAAGATTGCTAAAATATTTCCTGTTTTTTTCATTTTATTTAAGATTTATGGAAAATAATTCAAAAAGAATCACTGCAAATATAAGAAACAAAACAGACTGTGTCAATCAAATTGAGTATAAATGCTAAAATGAGGGCGTTAAGTAATCTACAATTGTATAAAACTAAGCAGTTATTACAGCTGTACTTTTTGCTCAATGTTGTTTTCTTCACCCCATTTTTGCATTAGCTCAAATACAGGCAGCAGTTCTTTCCCTTTTTCTGATAATGAGTATTCAACTTTGGGCGGAATTAAATTGTATGACTTACTTCACCAAATAAGTCTTATAAAAGACAAGTGAACCACTCCTTGAGTCAGTAAATTGCATGCTGGACTTTATTCCTATTTTTGTAATTCCTTAATCTTCAAGAATGGTATCTTCAGTAGCACTTGTTCTGTTTTATTTTTTAACACCATTTCTGATTCTTTTTCTCTGTAAACGTTTTCCGATTTTAACCAAATTAGGAGCAGTACTTATTGCATACTTTTTTGGTTTATTGATTGGTGGATTTAAGTTGTTACCAGAGAATAGTGAAGTAGTTCAGGAAATTGTAACAATGGTTAGCATTCCGGTTGCCATTCCGCTATTACTGTTTTCGGCCGATATTCGTGCCTGGGCCAAACTGGCAAAACGTACATTTATTTCGATGATTATTGGCATGGTCAGCGTGGTTCTGTTTGTTGTGATCGGTTTTTTGTTGTTTAAAAATGTAAACGATACAGAGTTTTGGAAAATAGGGGGATTGCTGATTGGTGTTTATACAGGTGGAACACCAAATATGGCTGCGTTAAAACTAATGCTGGATGTTGACAATGAGGTGTTTCTGCTGGCTCATACTTATGATATGCTCATTGCCGCCGGCTATTTTCTGGTATTGATTTCATTTGGACAAAAGATATTTGGTTATTTCTTGCCCAAGTTCGAGTTTTCCGGTAATACCGATGAAGCAAGTTTTGAAGATGAAAATACCGAACCTTATTGGGGTATTCTGAAGAAAAAAAACAGGCTGCCCCTGGCAAAAGCTTTGGGAATTTCAGTTTTGATATTTGCGGTGGCAGGATCAACAACGCTTTTTATACCCGAAAATTCACAGATGATTGTGGTCATATTAATTATTACAACTTTGGGAATTGCTTTTTCGTTTGTCCCTTCGATAAATCGCATTGAAAAGACTTTTGAGTTGGGGATGTACCTGATTCTTGTCTTTAGCCTTACCCTTGCTTCAATGGTTGATGTTACTGAAATGGTTGGCTCAGCGCCTCATTTATTCTATTATATTTTGTTGGTTATTTTTGGCTCCCTGACCTTACAAGTTCTTATTTCCCGCTTTTTTAAGATCGATCGCGATACGGTTATGATTACTTCGACGGCCTTGATTTTTAGCCCGCCTTTTGTGCCGGTTGTGGCAGGAGCAATAAAAAACAAAGAGGTAATTGTTTCGGGGCTTACTGTAGGAATAATTGGCTATGCCATCGGAAATTACCTTGGGCTTATTGTTGCCGAATTTTTGAAGACATTGTGAGAGCTGGTGACTGCTTAAGTTTGTAACCATTCCATTGTTCCCCGCTACAAGCGTCCACGCTTGTAGATCTAATGTTTGAATGATAATAGTTGCTTTAAGCGTTTCAAACGAAGACGCTTGAAACGGGGGAGTGAAAAGTTTTAAATCTTAAAACAAAAAATTCAATCCCACGTAAAAGCCCGATTTACCATCTTGTTCGTTCAATGCCCTGCCATAATCGATGGCAAGAATGAAGTTTTGGTTCATGGCAATGTGCAATCCGGCACCAGCACTGTTGTGAAAACCTTCGTTGCCGAAGTTGAAATAGTCTTCCTGGGATTCACCATCAGGATAGTCAATATTTTCTTGATTTACAATACTTTCAACATCCATAAATTGAATGACTCTGCCCGAATCAAAGAAACCACTGAGTGCCATATAGAAATTCTGTTTCAGCCAGTAAAACTTCCAGAATTTCCAGCGAAATTCAAAATTACCAAATGCAATTCCCTCACCAACAACCCGGTTTCTTTGAATACCTCGTAGTGTTTTGGCACCGCCAAGTCCTTCGTTATAGGCGCCGGCCATTTTTGAATAATACATGATTCCCTGTGCATACCAGGGAGTATGACCGGCAACATTAAACTGTGCACCAAGCCGGTAAGCAAAGGTGAGCCTTTCTTTTACAATGGTAAAATATTGGCGGTGCGTAATAGCCAGTTTCATAAACCCCTGGTCCATATTCGAGAAAACCTTAGGAGCTGATGCCAGGATAATTTCTGTCCAGATTCCCCGCTGCGGATTGGGCTCGTTGTCACGGGTATCGAAAACCAAACCAATCTTAACAACACCAAACATTCCACCGTCTTCTTCAGGCTCTGGAATAATATTCCAGTCAACATATTTTTGGTAAAGCCCGGCAACAGAATCCGGTAATAGATCTTCTCCAGATTTACCGTCATTCAAATGTGCAACATCAACAGGTGATGTACTAATATTGTAGTAATCGACTCCAGCCAGCCACAAGAATTTATCCCCGATAATCTTTCCCTGGAAATCTATTTTGGTGCGAAAAAAATTTCGCTTCAGGCGATAAAATACCCGTGTTTTATACTCACTGCCTTCTTCTTCCCAGTTTTGGTTGTAAATAGCTTCATAACCATTAAAACCAAAAAACTTGAATGCCTGGTCAGGGAAATAACTCACATCAAATGAAGTACGCACTCCTTTTATCAGTCTGTCCGAATCGTAATAAAACCTGAAAATGCCACTTCCTTTTAAAAACCAGGATGCCTCTAAATAGAGCGAATGATCGTAAGCAGGATATCGGCTCCCATCACCATAATGGTATAAATTAGTCAATGCTCCCAATTGCAGACCGAGATCAGAATCGAAAGAAATAACCGGTAAAGCACCAAAGTTCCAGCCTGTTTTTATTTTGTCTTCTTTGATGGTTTTTTCGAGTTCTTCAACATCATCTCCTTCGCCTTGCTGTGCAAAACCAACACTTAAAATAATAATGAAAAGGGAAGTTAAAAATATCTGAAATACTTTGTTCATCATGAGGTTTTTATATGAAGAAATGGATTCGTTTATTAACTATTTTTTCAGGAAAGAACCGCTATAAACACGTTTACCCTTTTCGGTTACCTGGTAAGATAATATGCCAGTCTTAAATACTTTTGTATCTACCTGAATGGCTTTGTCGTTAAAATCAGATTTACTCAACATGCGTCCGTTGAGGTCGTAAATAGTCAGCACCCTATCTGAAGCCATATCATTAGCCTCAAAATTCACCATTTCACCAGCAGGGTTTGGATAAACGTGTAGGGAAGCAAGCGGATTCCACAGGTCAATTATTCCAGTATTTGTTTCGATGGAAATACTGTCAACGAATAAAACTGATCCAATATTCAGGTCTGTTGAGCCTGATGATAAAACCATCACGTTAAAGGTATCGGGAAGATGGTTGTTGTTGTTTTCCATAATTACCTCAAAGGGAGTCCAGTCTTCGGTATCGTGCAAAAAAGTCACTCCAATACCAATGGTGTCTATTTCTTCACCTTCCGGATGTTTGAAATTGTAGATGACAATACTTGCCGAATCGCCATTTACCCCTGCATATTTATACATGCCCGTTAGTCTTGATACATTTTCCTGTAAGAAATAACCACCCGAAAAGCTAAAATCTCCTGAGCCAATATCTACATTAAAATCTGATAATGTAAGTAAACCGGGTGCCTGTATCGAACCTCCCAAAAGGTCTATTGTCTCGAGCCGGGCAGCGTAAGTACCACTGTAAGCGTCTTCAGTTTTTGTTACGCCAACAGCCCCAGCTATTGCAGTAAAAGGATTGGGTGTGTGCCAGAACTCCGGTTCTTCGTAAGTCCCCCCGCTTTCCCATATTTCAAAATCATTATTTGGCAATGTTTGTGCCATTCCAAAAGAAATAATTGACAGCAATAAAACCAGTGTAAAGATGTTTTTCATTTTTTTAACTTTTAAGTATTCAACAAATAAGGATTTTTAATTTTTGGATGCTAATTTATAGTTTATATTCGTTAATTGAATAATTATTTTCGATTTCCTTGTTAAACAAACAGTTAAAATATCAGCTTGTCTTTTTTTCTGGACTTTTTTTAGTCTTAACGTGTTCAATTAAACCGGTTCAGGCCCAAGAGTTTTCAGATAGTTTGTTTTTGTTGCAGGGAAAGATTTTAACCAGCGACAGTCTTTTGCCAATTGAAAATGCACATATCATTAGTAAGTTTAATCAGTGGGGAACAATAAGTGACGAAAAAGGGGAGTTTGCTATGTTGGTCGATAAGAATGATTCCCTATTAATTACTTCCATCGGTTTTGGCTCGGTGATTCTTTTTCTGAATGATTCCATTCAGGCTAGCAGGCCTCCCTATCAGATATATATGGCGAAAGATACAATTATGATGAATGAGTTTATTGTTCATGCTTTTTGGGATTATACGACATTTAAGCAAATGATAATTAATATGAAGCCAATTGATTTTGATTTTAGCCGGCTTGATTTTGAAGAAAACCTGATGTTGGCATTGCCGCCAGGGCAAGTGGGCATTTCGCCCGTTCAGGCAATATACAACCGTTTTAACAAAGATGAACGATTAAAGCGACAACTGCTGAAGAATAGAAAAAAATACAATCAACTGATGATTGATATGGGTAGGCCACAAGACACAATTCCTGCTAAACCTGAGCATATGCAAGGGTCACAACACTCACCTTAGTACCAGTGATTTCAAGTAGCGTATGGGCGCTGGATTCGAGCGTAGCACCAGTGGTTAATACATCATCCACAAGCAAAATATGTTTGTTCTCGAAAACACCTGGCTCAACTAAGCCAAAAACGCCTTTTACATTGTCCCATCTGCTGTTTCTGGATTTCTTTGTTTGAGAGGAGGTATGGACCTGTCTGATCAGCCTATCGACTACAACAGGAATTTTCATCGCTTCCCCAATTCCATTTGCAATGCTTTCGCTTTGATTAAATCCTCTTTTATATTGCTTTTTGGGATGAAGCGGAACAGGTACAACGATGTCAACATCTTTGTACAAATCGCTCTTTATTAAATCTAAGCCAAATAGTTTGCCCAAATAGACGCCTGTTTCCTGATGTCCTTTATATTTAAGGGAATGGATAAGATGCTGAACTTTTCCATCTTTGCTAAAGAACAAAAATGAACTTGCTGCATGAATATCAACCCTTCCCCAAAACACACGCGAAACGGCATTTTCGGCATGTAAGTGGTATCCGGTTTTTGGCAGTTTATACAAACAAGAAAAACAAATTACTTTTTCTTGCTGTAGCAAAGACTGCCCGCAAGCCTGGCAAACATTAGGGAAAATTAAATGAAGTAAGTCGTTGAACCAGCGTATTGTAATCATTGAATTTACAGATGAGTTTAAAGCACTAATTTACAAAAAAATGCCAAAGGGTATAAAATAATAACGGCCGACAATAAATTGCCGACCGTTAATCCAAACAAACACACTATATGAAATTTTTCTTTTTTATGGCCTCACAAAAATATAAGAACTTATTTTGGCATGACATCCTGCGCAGGTTCCTAATTTACCCCGCATGTCGGTATTGCTTTCGTCTGGCAGTATACCATTGGGATTGGTGTCGTAATCGTTGCTACCGTTATTGGGCATCATTACATATTCAAAATCGCCACCTGCAGGGTTGTAACCAACTTCACGCTTGGCCATTGCAAAAGTAACTTGCAACATCCCTTTACTTCCATCAGGGTTTTTCATCCAGGTTTTTTTGGTGAAGATTGTTCCTATTTCAATGATATTACTGTTAGAATTATTTGAATAAATATTCCGATAAGTTGAGTCAGGTGAAATAGGCATACCATTGTGTGGGATGCTTACATCGGCACCATATTCTGTTCCGGTTACATCCAGATCTTCAACTTCTGTTGCTTTATTCAGATCGGCCTGGGTTAAAGTGTAGGTCGGATTCGGATCATCGTTATCCGTTTTACAGGATGGTGCTAATAAAAGTAAGCCGCACATTAATGTGACAAAGAATAATGTTGTTTTCATGTTTTTCTTTTTTTAATATTATTTCGATTAATACTGTGGCAAATGTATTGACCAATACAAGCGAAATAGCATTATTACAAGCGGTTTAACAAGTTTTTAACACCAATTGTTAAGGATTTGTTAAACATGGAAAAAGCTGTAAGGATTGTAATTTTGCTGTTTGAAAGCAAGTTTGAGGACGCAACATTTTTCTGTATTTTTGAATGATAATATTTGAAATATTTTGCTTGTAATTGAAAACTTAAGTATCTCTTTTGGTAGTGGAACTAAAAAAGTTCTGGCCACTGACAATATTTCTATTCACCTGGAAAAAGGGGCATCGCTAGGTTTGGTTGGCGAATCGGGTTCAGGAAAATCTATTACTGCCCTTGCTATCATGAAATTGCTTCCGGCACAGGCAATAATTGAAAAAGGTAAAATTCTTTTTAATGATCAAAATCTGCTGCAATCCAATATCAGGGCCATTGCTGATTATCGTGGGAATAAAATTTCCATGATATTTCAGGAACCAATGACAGCACTAAATCCCGTAAAGCGTTGTGGAAAGCAAGTTGCAGAGACGATTATCTGGCACCAAAAACTGGGAAAAAGGGAAGCCAGAAAACAGGTAATTGAATTGTTCAAAAAAGTAAAATTGCCCCGTCCCGAAGAAATGTACAAAGCTTATCCCCATCAAATTTCAGGTGGCCAGAAACAGCGGGTAATGATTGCGATGGCCATTGCCAACAAACCTGATTTATTAATTGCCGATGAACCTACAACAGCATTAGATGTAACTGTTCAAAATGAAATTCTGGACTTGCTCAATGCACTTAAAAAAGAGTACGGCATGAGCCTTCTTTTTATCAGCCACGATCTGGGTGTTGTTGCAAGGGTTGCCGATGAAGTTGCTGTAATGTATAAAGGAAAAATTGTTGAAACAGGGGCTGTTCAGCAAGTGTTTAATTTCCCAAAACATCCTTATACCAAAGGCTTGATGGCATGTCGTCCACCGCTTGATGTTCGACTGAAAAAACTACCCACGATTGACGAGTTTTTGGATGGGAATAATAGTTTATCTACAGAAGATCAAATTGAAAGTCCGGCAGAACGCAAAAAGATTCACCAGAAAATGTATGCAAAAGAAGCTGTTCTTAAAGTTGAGAAACTGTTTACCAAATATCCGCTTAAAAAGAATTTCTTGGGAAAAACATTGACTTTTTTAAACGCTGTTGATGCTGTTAGTTTTCAGGTTTATCCCGGAGAAACCCTCGGACTTGTTGGGGAATCCGGCTGCGGAAAAACAACCCTGGGAAGAAGTATCTTACGTTTGATCGAACCTGATTCGGGCAATATTTATTTTGACGAAAAAGACCTGCTATCATTGTCCCGGAATTCTTTGAAAAAAGAAAGGCAGCATTTAAATATTGTTTTTCAGGATCCCTATTCCTCTCTCAATCCACGAATGAGTATTGGGCAGGCATTGATGGAACCCATGCAAGTATTTGGATTGTATGGGAACAATAGGCAGCGAAAACAAAAAGTTTTGGAATTGCTTGAAAAGGTGGGTTTAAAAGCAGAACATTTTAGTCGTTATCCACACGAATTTTCAGGCGGACAGCGACAACGTATTGTTATTGCCAGAGCATTAACGCTACAACCCAAATTCATTATTTGTGATGAGGCTGTTTCAGCTCTCGATGTTTCTGTACAGGCAAAAGTGTTGAACCTATTGAATGATTTAAAAAAGGAATTTGGTTTTACCTACATTTTTATCTCACACGATTTGTCGGTGGTTCGTTTTATGTCGGACAGGATAATGGTGATGAAAGACGGAAAAATTATTGAGTCGGGCGATGCTGATGAACTTTACAATCATCCCCAAAATGAGTACACTAAGCAATTGTTGGCAGCTGTTGCAAGTATTTGAAAAGGTCTGAATTAGAAAAAATAGCTATCATTTTATATAATAAAAAGAACAAATTTCTTTGGCTTCCCGATTTAAAATAACTTTGCGATAATTCGAAAATCAAGAAAAATGAAAAAAAATAAAAAAAGACAAAAACGTGCCGGTGGTGCACTAACGGGATTAATCATTAGTGCCTTTGCCGAAAATCCATTTCGGGCATACAACTACAAACAAATTGCCAGTCAGTTGGGAATAAAGGACAAAGCCAGCCGACACATGGTTATGACCATTATGAATGAACTGGTTACAGCCGGAGAATTGACGGAAGTGAAACCCGGTAAATTTATACTAAACCCAGCGCTGCTACAAAAATTGGCCAATAAAACAAAATACATCACCGGTGTAGTCGATATGAAAAGCACCGGAAAAGCTTACATCACTTCAGATGAAGGAGGTGACGATATTTTTATTGCTTCAAATAATGTGGGCCACGCACTTCATAATGACCATGTTAAAGTGTTCATTTTTCCAAAGCGTGGCGGCCACAAACCCGAAGGGCAAATTGTTGAGGTGTTGGAAAGAAGAAAAGACACTTATGTAGGGATATTGCAGCTGGACAAAAATTTCGGCTTTGTAGTTACCGACAGCAAGGTAATGCCTTATGATATTTTTATTCCGAAAAGCCAGGTTAACAATGCGCAAAATGGCCAAAAGGTAATTGCGAAAATTACAGAATGGCCCGAGCAATCTAAAAACCCATTTGGAGAAATTGCCCAGGTTTTGGGAGAACCCGGTGACAATGATGTGGAAATGCAATCGATTCTTGCTGAATATAACTTTCCTCTTTCCTTTCCGAAAAATGTAGAAGACGCAGCTGCAAAAATTAACACTGCGATTCCTTCTTCCGAAATAAAAAAACGCAGGGATTTTAGGGATACCTGGACCATCACCATCGACCCTTACGATGCCAAAGATTTTGATGATGCACTCTCCTTGAAAAAACTAGACGACGAACATTGGGAAGTGGGTATTCATATTGCCGATGTTTCGCATTATGTAAAATCCGGAACGCCATTGGATCAGGAAGCCTACAAACGTGCGACTTCCATTTATCTTGTTGACAGGGTAATTCCCATGCTCCCCGAAAAACTGTCGAACAATGTATGCTCGCTTAGGCCAGATGAAGAAAAGCTGACTTTTTCTGCTGTTTTTAAAATGAACAACAGTGGAGAAGTACTGGACCAGTGGTTTGGAAAAACTGTCATCCGTTCTAGCCGGCGTTTTACCTACCAGGAAGCTCAGGCAATTATTGAAACCGAGCAAGGTGAATTTGTTGCAGAGGTTCTAACGCTAAACAAATTGGCTGTTAAATTGCGCGAAAAAAGATTTGCCAATGGTTCTATAAATTTCAATTCGGTA
>Ga0164318_10003885_pt1 | contig 14248 bp, 17 predicted proteins | sample GuaBasSedimGuay9_FD_113734 | JGI IMG/M metagenome (GOLD analysis project Ga0164318, IMG submission 113734) | Subseafloor sediment microbial communities from Guaymas Basin, Gulf of California, Mexico - Guay9, Core 4571-4, 0-3 cm | ecosystem: Environmental > Aquatic > Marine > Hydrothermal vents...
CACGCACAACGTGGCTCCCCGTGAGGTGGGACGTTGCCCACGTGAGTGGCGTTGCTACAACGTGGCTCCCCGTGAGGTGGGACGTTGCCCACCAACGGGGGCTCACGTCCACGCCACCAACGGGGGCTCACGTCCACGCCACCAACGGGGGCTCACGTCCACGCCAGTGGAAAATCCGGGGCCGGCTCTGCCGGGCAAATAATGCTGACCGCATTATTTGGGTTAGTGGAATACACAATATTAACGGGAGCTGTGTCTATGAATAAAATTAGTTTGATTAGCTTAAGAGACCATGAGGGAGCTGTTGTGGTAGGTATAGCAGGCGGTTTAAATGCAAAAAGAAAGTTAGAGAATATGGGAATTCGTATAGGTAAACATGTAATAAAAATAAGCGGAGCGTCAGGCCCTGTTGTTATAAAAATAGGAAGTTCGGAGGTTGCTATAGGAAGGGGGATTGCTTCGAAGATCGTAGTTAGAAGAAAATGAAAATACTTCTGGTTGGAAATCCCAATGTAGGCAAAAGTGTATTGTTTTCACGGCTTACCGGCGCAAGAGTTATTGCTTCGAATTACCCCGGTACAACTGTGAGTTTCACAAAAGGAAGGTTTTCATTTCTTGGTATTAATGGTGAACTTATCGATGCTCCTGGCACATACAGCCTTAATCCCACTTCGAAAGCTGAGGAAGTCGCGGTTGATTTGATAGAAGAATCCGATCTCATTATTAATGTAATAGACGCTACAAACATTGAAAGGAATCTTCTGCTTACTTTAGAGATTATGCAGAACATTAAAAAGCCTTTGATTGTTGCTCTTAACATGTGGGATGAAACTAAACACAGAGGTGTCGAAATAGACATAGCAAGATTGAGAGAAATGCTTGGGATAGAAGTAGCTGCTACCTGTGGATTGACGGGGGAAGGGATTGCTGAATTAATTCGTAAGATAAAGAAAGCTAAAATTCCTCAGGTTGAACGTAAAGATATATGGACTTTTATCGGCACTATAGTAAGTAGTGTCCAGAAGCTCCATCATAGGCATCATACTTTTTCTGATGTCGTTCAGGAAGCAAGTATAAGGCCTCCTTGGGCATGGGTTATCGCTGCTTTTATGGTGTTACTTTCTTTTCAGACAGTAAGATTTATAGGAGAAGGGCTTATTAACTATATATTTAACCCGCTTTTTGATAATTTTTATACGCCGTTTATTATGAAGTTAAGCGCTTTAATAAAAGACGGAAGTTTTCTCCATAGCATCTTAATAGGCCAACTCAATAATGGCAGTATAGATTATGCTGCGGCGTTTGGCATGCTTACAACAGGATTGTATGTCCCTATAGCTATGGTTTTGCCTTACGTTTTCAGTTTCTATCTCATTCTTGGGCTATTGGAAGATTTTGGTTATCTCCCACGGCTGGCGGTACTTTCGGATAGGTTATTTCATAAAGTTGGGCTTCATGGGTATTCTATTGTTCCTATGATTCTAGGCTTTGGGTGTAATGTCCCCGGGGCGCTATCTATACGCATTTTTGAAGAACGCAGAGAGAAATTTATCGCTGCAACGCTTATGGCTGTTGCTGTTCCATGTATGGCTCAGACTTCTATGATTATAGGTATTCTGGGCAGATTCGGAGGCCAATATGTTGCGATAGTCTTTTTTAACCTTTTTTTAATATGGTTCATATTGGGAAAGTTGTTAAATAGACTGCTCAAAGGAAGAAGCCCTGAGATTCTTGTAGAAATCCCTCCTTACAGAATGCCTTCTTTTAAAGCATTGGTTAAGAAAATGTGGATACGTCTGCGTTTATTCTTCTCCGATGCTCTTCCTTATGTCCTCTTAGGAGTCCTTTTGGTAAATATTCTTTATTATCTTAAGATAATTGATTTCTTTGCTTATATCTTCAGTCCTTTGATAAAAAATCTTTGGGGCCTGCCCAAAGATTCAATAGGCGCTCTTATTGTCGGGTTTTTGAGAAAAGATGTGGCTATTGGCATGCTTCGTCCCCTTGGGCTTACAATAAAGCAGCTGATTGTAAGCAGCACTGTTTTAGCTGTTTATTTCCCATGTATAGCGACTTTTATGGTGCTTTTAAGAGAACTGGGAGTGAAAGATATGATAAAATCTATGGCAGTAATGATTACAACAGCTGTTGTGGCAGGCAGTGTTATAAATTTATCATTGTCTCTTTTAGGCTTTTAGCAGGAGGAAATTAGAATATGGATAAAAGCAGGTTTATAATCTTTAGCCTATCATGTGTGTTTGTTTTTTTATTGTATTTTTGCGGGTGTTATCCTTTGAAGGAGTACGGTTCTTCAGATGAAGGCTTCATAGGTGTGCTTTTTAAGAATCAGTTTGGAGAAGGTAAAGTAGTACACGATTACTTTATTACTTCCAATAATACCATTATAAATGTGGGAGATAATTTAAGGAGAGTGTCAGCCGTTATGGGTTTTCCCGATGATGATAAGTATTCACTTGAGGGGTATAGGATTTGGGAATATAAGAATCCAGGAGTAACATTTTATATGGATAACGACAGAGTAAAATATATTTATGTTTATGAGAACAAGAAAGCTGGGCACGAAAAGAAGAGGTAAAAGTTTTTTTCTGCATGACGCTGTATATGTAGCGAGGAATATTCTAGGAGACTATATAGTTGTAAAAAGAAGAACGTCTCTGCTTATAGCAAGAATTGTTGAAACTGAGAGTTATCTTGGAATAAAAGACGATGCTTCCCATAGTTTCCGCGCTAAGGTAACCCCGCGCAACAAGGTTCTTTTCGAGGAGGGAGGCATCGTTTATGTGTATCTTATCTATGGGATGTGTTGGTGTTTTAATATTGTAGTTTCAAGGAAGGGTGACCCTCAGGCAGTATTTATTAGGGCAGTTGAGCCTGTATCCGGGATAGATATAATGATGCGTAACAGAAAAATTAAAGACTTAAACATGCTTACTAAAGGCCCCTGCCGTTTCACCAGCGCTTTTGGCATTGATAGCCGGTTTCTGGGCAAAAGCTTGTTGTCAGATGATATTTATATCTTGTACAATTCTTCAAAAAAGTTTGAGATATGCGAGGCAAAAAGAATAGGTATCGATTATGCAAATCAATCAAAGGATTCACTGTTAAGATTCTATATTAAAAACAATCCCTTCGTTTCCAAGAAAGCCCGCTCCGTTCATAGCGCAAATTAGTACATATATAAAGTACATAGGTTATCGCAGACGATTTAGGCCGCGCTTAAATGTGTCAGGGAATTTACCAATGAAGTTAACCTGCGCAGGGAAGTTTATGGTTCTTTCTTATTTTTTGTGAGATTGAAAGAATCTGATTACAGCGATTAAGACTCGATTACGCAGATATATTAACCGGGAAAATGCCGCACCCTAAGGGCAGGCACCTCCTTCGTCCTTCGGACTACGGCGGGCAGGCACCTCCTTCGTCCTTCGGACTACGGCGGGCAGGCTTCGTACTCAAGAGGGCTGTTTGTCCGTCCTGCCCGGCAAATTAAAGGAGGACGCCGAATAGAAATTGTACTAAAAAGTACACAGCATTTTCCTCCCTAGGTAACCCCCGGCCTTTCCATATTTTCCCTTCCTTCGGCAGGGAAAATATGGGGCCGGCCCTGCGGGCAAATAATGCTAACCGCATTATTTGGGTTAATGGGCCTGCTTCAGAAAAAGATAACAATGACGGGTAATTTATTTAGAATATGTGTTTTCGTATTGGTTATATCAGGAGGGAATGTTTTTGCTTCTGGTGGTAGCAAGGCGAAATCCAAACCTGTTAAAGTCTGGGCGAAAATAGACAGGCATTCTGTTACAATAGGGGATAAGATACGCTATACTCTTGTAGTCAAATCTTTAAGGGGTATTGAAGTCAGATTCCCTCAATTCGTTGGTAATCCTGGAGGGCTTGCTGTCAGGGATTTCGGCTCATCCATAAGAAATTGGTGGTTTTTTAAAGTGTATAAGAAATGGTACGTGCTCGATACTTACACAAGCGGGGATTATACCATACCTGCTTGTGTTATAAAATACAGAAGAAAAGGAAATAAAGCATGGCATAAAATTAACGTTAAAGCGTTGAAAGTCAAGGTAAAGAGTGTTTTAAAATCCGCTCAAGACATATCGGACATTCGCGATATATATCCGCCGCTTTATTATTCCAATAAGAAGAAAGTGTTTATAGTTGCCGTTTTAGTTTTTTTGTTGGTTTTTTCCTTCATCGCCTGGCGGATTATAGCAAACAGAAACAAGGCAGGAGAAAATATTCCCAGGCTTAAGGCACATGAGATAGCGTATAAGGATTTAGAAGAGCTTAAGAATAAGGATTATATATCCAGGGGTGAATTTGAAACTTATTTCACGGAACTTTCCGATATAGTCAGGCATTATCTGGAAAACAGGTTTGACATCAGGGCACCTGAGATGACTACAGAGGAATTTCTGAACGCCCTAAGGCATGACAGGACACTTTCACGCGGGCATAAAGACTTCTTAAAAGATTTTCTTTCACATTGTGACCTTGTGAAATTCGCGCGCTATGAGTCTAACGCCAGCGAGGCGCAGAAAGGCTATGATGCGGCAAGAAATCTTATTAACCAGACCAAAGAAGAGCCGCGAGACGGACAGATAACGGATAATAAAGATAAATAGGTGAATATGAGTTTTTACAACCCTTTATTTTTTTTACTGATGCCTTTGGTGTTTGCTGCGGCTTACTATGCGCAGAAGAAAGTTTCGCCCGGAGCAGTTATATTCCCTTCTGGCGAGTCTCTTGAACACCTTCCGGTTTCTTTTAAAGTTAAAGCGCGCAGGAATCTTTTTATTCTGCGGATTATCGCTCTTTGTTTTATTGTTTTTGCGTTAGCCCGCCCCCGCGCGCCTATCCAGGAATCAAAGATACGGACTAAAGGTATCGATATTGTTCTTGTTCTGGATGTTTCTACCAGTATGCGTGCCGAAGATTTTACTCTTTTTGGGCACAGAGCCAGCCGTATTGATGTGGTCAAAGATGTAGTAGGGAAATTTATAAGAGGCAGGATAAACGACCGTATTGGAATAGTAGCATTTGCGGCGCGCGCTTATACAGTCAGCCCTCTTACTTTTGATTACGACTGGCTGTTGGAAAATCTCAGGCGGGTAGAAATAGGCATGATTGAGGACGGTACCGCTATCGGGTTGGGGCTTGCGTCTGCTTTGAACCGCCTCAAAGACACTAAAGCCAAGAGTAAAGTAATTGTTTTGCTCACAGACGGAAGAAATAATGCCGGCGGTATATCTCCTTCTTTATCGGCGGATACGGCAAAAGCGTTGGGGGTTAAGGTTTATACAATCGGCGCAGGGACAAAAGGCATGGCTCCTTATCCGGTAAAGGATTTCTTTGGCAATACTGTGTATAGGCCGATAAAGATTGATATTGACGAAGACCTCCTGAAGAGTATAGCTCAGAAGACAGGAGGACGTTATTTTCGCGCGACCGATACGGCGTCTTTACGCAAGATTTACACTGAGATTAATAAGCTGGAGAAAACCACAATGGAGGAGAAAGGATATCTTAGGTATCGTGAGTTGTTCTGGATATTTTTAAGTATAGGTTTTCTATGTTTATTATTGGAAGAGATATTGAAATATACGGCTTTAAGGATTATGCCGTAATTGATATATATTATATAATAATAGAGGATAATTAATAAAGGATAATTATGCGGTTTGGGAATATTAATGCTTTATATCTGGTATGGTTACTTTTGGGGCTGGCAGTTTTCTATATTATTGTATTTAAGAAGCAGAAAGAAATAATGATGCGGTTTGCGGATAAAGAACTTATTCCTGATTTAACCAAATCTTTGGATACGGCAAAGAAAAAGATTAAGGTTATAATTATCTTTATTGCATCGGTATTAATTGTTTTTTCTTTTATGCGTCCGCAGTGGGGGTTTAAATGGCAAAAGTTAGAGCGTAAAGGGCTTGATATTATTATCGCCGTGGATACATCAAAAAGTATGCTCGCGGAAGACGTTTTGCCTAACCGCCTTGAGAGGGCAAAGCTGGCAATCAACGATTTCGTAAGGCATTTACATGGAGACCGCATAGGGCTTATTGCTTTTGCAGGTACAGCATTTATACAGTGCCCTTTAACGGCAGACTATGGCGGTTTTCTCATTTCCTTAAACAGCCTGAGTGTAAATACTATACCAAGGCCGGGGACATCAATATCTTCGGCAATACAGCAAGCCTTAAAAGGATACAGAGGAGGCTTCAACAAGTACAAAGTATTAATTCTGATTACAGACGGCGAAGACCATGAGGGCGGCCCCATTGAAGCGGCAAAAGAAGCCGGGAAGGAAGGAGTCAAAATATTTTGTATTGGCATAGGGACCCCGCAGGGAGACCTTATTCCCGTTACTGACGCTCAAGGCAATAAAACCTATTTAAAAGATAAGGACGGCAATGTAGTTAAGACAAAACTTGATGAAACTACTTTGCAGAAGATAGCTCTTATTACCGGCGGCAGTTATGTGAGGAGCGGGGCAACTGAATTTGGTTTAAACTTGATTTATAAAAATAAAATATCTAAAATGCAAAAGCGGAAGATAAAAAGCAAGATGGCAAAGCAGTATGAAGAGAGATTTCAACTTCCTCTTTTTATCGCGTTTCTTTTGCTTTTAGGTGAATTTTTCATAAGTGAGCATAGAGACAGAAAATGAAAAAAATTATCGTAATATTTTTTATTTTTATTTCAGCATTTATGTACACGGGAAAGATTATATGCTATGCCGCGTCAGGCGCTAACAGTATAAAAGCGGGCAACGGTATGTATAAAAAAGGTAAATTTGATGAGGCGCTGAAATATTACAACAAGGCCAAAATAGATGCTCCGAGTGAGCCAATAGTTGATTTTAATATCGGGACAGCTTTATACAAAAAGAAAGAATACAAAAAAGCCATAGATTCTTTTACCAGCGCCTTGCCGTCTGCCGGCTCAGGCCTTGAATCCAGGATAAACTACAATATCGCCAATGCTAAATACCGCCTGGGCAGAAAGAGTGTAAACACAGACTTGCAGAAAGCCATAAATCTTTACCGTCAGGCACTCGATTATTATAAACGGGCAATAGACTTAAATCATCGTGATATGAACGCGAAATACAACCACGAGTTTGTGGAAAAAGAACTTAAGATATTGCTGGATAAATTGAAGCATCAAAAATCATCTAAAACATCTTCTAAGGGAAAGAATAGCAGTCAGAATAAAACTAATGGCCAAAAGAAAAAAACATCATCTTCCGGTAATAAGAGAAAAGAGAATACTCAACCCGCGTCCGGGCAGGAACATAAAAAAGAAGCGGAAAAAGAGAAAGCAAACACGGATAAAATGCAAAAATTTCAGGTAAATAAATCAGAAAGCGCTGGCAGCAAGAAAGAAATGTCAGAAAAAGAAGCGAGAATGATTCTGAACCGTTATAGCGAAGAAGAGCTTTCCCGCGGTGCTGTTAATAAGGCAAAGATGCTTGAGTATCCGCCGGTAGATAAAGGCTGGTAGAAGGGCACGGGGAGCCCGCAGAGCACACAAGAAGCAGTATGTTGTACGTAGATAAGATTAGAGAACAAAGACATTTTGGCGTTATCCGCTGTCCGCTGTCCGCTGTCCGCTATGCTGTTTTTGCTATCTTCTTTTTATTGTATCCTTTGCGTTATGCTGTGTGTGCTGACGTGCAGTTTGAAGCAACAGTTGATAATGACACCGTTTCTTTGGGCTCGGGTTTACAGCTTAATCTATCTTTCTACGGGGCGCAGAATATCTCCGCGCCAAATATAGGCAGTATAGACGGTTTTACAGTAAGATACATCGGGCCTTCAACAAGAATGTCCATAGTAAACGGTAAGATATCTGTGTCTATAACGCATATATACAGGCTGCTGCCTCTGAAAACAGGTAAGTTTAAGATTGGCCCTTTCTCAGTAAATTATGCCGGAAAGACTCTTACTTCAAACTCTATTACCGTTAACGTTGTTTCTTCGGGCACTGCGTCTCCTCCCGGCGGGGGAACACAGCCTCAGGCGTTAAATGAGAAAGAACTAAGCGACAGGATATTTATTACTATGGAGCCCGCCAAAACGAAGGCGTATTTAAACGAATCTATTCCTTTAGTCATAAAATTGTATGTTAATCATCTCACTGTGCGTGATATTCAATACCCTAAGTTTAAACATGAAGGGTTTTCTGTGGCAAGCTTAGGAAAACCTAAACAGTACCGTCAGGCTTTAGGCGGCGTTTTGTACGATGTAATTGAGTTTGATACGCATATGTTTGCAGTTAAACCCGGCAAACTTACCCTTGGCCCGGCAGTTATTAAATGCAGCCTGGTTGTTAGAAAGAAATATTCACACAGGCGCGGGTCTTCATTTGATGATTTATTCGGAGGCTTTGATAACGGCATTTTTGATGATTTCTTCGGGAATTATGAGTTGTATCCGTTTAATGCGGTTTCTCCTCAGATTGCTATAAATGTTTTGCCTCTTCCTGAAAGCGGTAAACCTGCTGATTTCAAAGGGGCGGTCGGAGATTTTCGTATGGAGGCAAAAGTGTCTCCAAAGGAGGTTAATATAGGAGACCCGGTTACTCTTACTATGTCCATAGAAGGCAGCGGCAACTTCGATACTGTTACCTGTCCTGAGCTTAAGACAAAAAGCGGTTTCAAAGTATATCAGCCGCACAAGAAAAACTCAGAAGGCGCAAAAGTTTTTGAGCAGATACTTATGCCTGTATCGGAAGGTATAAAAAATATTCCCGGGGTGTCCTTTAGTTTCTTTAATCCGCGTGATGGCCGATACCATACGATAAAAAAAGGTCCCTTTCCTATAACCGTTAAGGCTTCCAGAGATACTGGGGCAAAAGTGTTTGAGATGCATGCGCCAGACGAACAGCCGCTTAATATCGATAGACTAGGCAAGGATATTGTTTATATTAAAGAAGACCCCGGCCGCTTTAAGAGAAAGGGGGCTTATGTTTATAAAGAATTAAGTTACTGGTTTGTTCAGGCGGCATTATTATTAGTATTCGTGAGCTGGCTGGGTGCTTATAGATATAACGAAAGACTTAAGAACGATGTAATATATGCCCGCCGTTTAGCCGCTCCCCGAAAGGCCAGAGGAGGCATAAAGGCCGCTCAGGAGATGTTGAAAGAAAATAATACTGTTAAGTTTTTTGACGCGGTGTTTGGTACTTTGCGGGGGTATTTGGCAGACAGGTTTCATCTTCCTTTGGGGAGCATTACTCAGGATTCCCTGGATGATGTTTTAAAGTCCAGGGGGGTAAATGACGATGTGCGCAATAAGATAAGAAGTATCCTTGATGATTGTGATGCCGCCCGTTACGCTCCATCGGAGTTTAGCAAAGAAAAGTTGGAGAATATTTTTAAAGATGTGCGCAATGTAATTGATTATATGGAGAGAAAGAAAATATGAGTTAGCTTGGCGAGGGTTGATATGATGATGCGTATGCGAAGCAATAAAATATTGGTTCTTGTTTTATTTCTTGTATTAACTGCATATGTTTATGCCAAAGATAATGCAAAATCTGCCGGGAATTCTTTCTATAGTTCCTCCGGTGCTAGTACAGATGATATAAGGAATATGTTTTATAAAGCTAACGCTATGTATGAATATGCCGAATACAATAAGGCAGTATCCCAATATAAGAAAATTATAGATAAAGGCTGGGTAAGCGGTCCTCTTTTCTACAATTTAGGTAATTGCTATTTTAAAGAAGGCAAACTCGGTGAAGCCATATTGAATTATGAGAGAGCAAAACGGTTTATTCCACGCGACAGCGATTTAGAGTCAAACTATAAATATGTTAAATCTTTGGTTAAGGGAAACCCGGGGGAAGAAAAAGAAGGCTTTATAAATAGATTGTTTGTTTCTTTTACAATTGACGAGACGGCAATTTTACTATCTGTTTTATACCTGATGGTTCTTATTATAATGATAGCAAGTTTATATATTGGGTTAATTAGAAGATACAGACTGCTTTTGATAAGTATTATCCTTTTTGTTTTTGCTGCGGCTTCTATAGCGATGCATAATAAGGTATTGAAGATAAAACATGAGGCCATTGTCGTTAAAGAAAATACAGACGCAAGATTTGAGCCTTTCGAGCGCGCGACGGCCCACTTTACTCTTTATGAAGGAACAAAGGTAAAAGTTCTTTCATCCGAAGATAATTGGTGTAAAATAAAGCGTTGGGACGGAAAAACAGGGTGGGTTAAAAAGAAAGATATTGAAATATTTTGATTAAGTTATGAAAAAATGCCCGTATTGCGCGGAAGAAATTCAGGATGATGCTATAAAATGCCGCTGGTGCGGAGAATTCCTGAATAAACCTAAAAAGTCAGAGTGGTATTTTAGGACTTCCACGTTGGTAATAGCGTTTTTGTGCGTCGGGCCTTTTGCCCTGCCTCTATTGTGGTTTAATCCAAGATATAGCAGGAATACGAAGATTATTGTCACAATTGTCATTATCATTTTAAGTTTTATTCTAGGGGAGCTTGTCGTCAAGTCAATAAAGAGCATCAAATCATACTATGGTTTGATTTTTAATTCTCTCGGATAATGTAGCGCGCTGGCCGGGTATCACAAAAATCAACCTCGGCGTAACGTTGGGGCCGGATTGGTTTGTTGTGCTTCTTCTGTGTATAATTTTTTTTGAGCGAGAAGGTTTTTATGAAGATGAATATTCTTGTTACGGGGGCAACCGGTTTTATCGGCGGGTATTTAGTTAGAGAGTTATTGGAGAGAGGAGAGTTCAAGGTATATTGTCTTGTAAGGAATTCTAAGAAAGCGAAACCTTTGCTGGATTTAGGAGCAGAGCTTATTTATGGTGATATTACCAAATTTGATTCTTTAGAAGAAATTTTAAAGCTTAAGATAGATATTCTTTTTCACTGTGCCGGATTTGTAGAAAATAGGAAAAGAGTTCTTTTGCATAAAACAAATGTTTTAGGGACAGAAAATATCTGTAAGCTGGCAAAAGAATTAAACACGGAAAGAATGGTTTATTTAAGCTCGGTGGCGGTAGTAAGCGGAAATGATTGCGTCCCTTTACATGAAGATTTGCCTTATAAGGCAAACAACATTTACGGAGAATCAAAAATAGAAGCGGAGAAGGTTGTCCTGAATTATAGAAGAAAAGGATTAAATGTCATAATTTTTCGCCTGCCTCCTGTCTATGGAGAAGCTGAACCGCATCTTTTAAAGAAAATAATTTACCTTTTGAAATTAAGGATGGTTCCCCTGATAAATGGAGGGAAAAATAAGCTGCACCTTGCGTATGTAAGAAACGTTGTTCAGGCAATATTATTTTCTTTAGACGATAAGAGATTTCTGGAAGGAACATTCTTTGTTGCTGACAGTGAAGTTCTGACTACAAAAGAATTCTTTACCATTTTAAGTAAGGCTGTAAATGTTCCTTCTCCGCGGGATATCCCCAAAATATTAAGCTCTTTTCTATATAAGCTTCCTTTTACAAGGAAGAAATTAGGTTTCTTTCTGAAAGACAGAGTCTACAGCACGGAAAGAATCAGGAATTTAGGATTCAGGCCTCCTTATCCGGCGCGGGAGAGTTTAACAAAAGCCGCTGAGCATTTTATGCATTGATTCAGAAAATGCTTGCGAAATACGCATCATTTAGGCTAAGTGGAACTTGCCGTTTTTCTGTTATTACGAGCTTAACCGGATGATAATCGAGGTCTTTCAATTGACTTTTTCTCTGGCAATGCTAATATTTAGGTGGGATAAAAGATAAAGAGAATAGGCGCATATTAATTGTTAGGAGAAAAATATGAAAATATTTAAAAAATTCACGACAGGCAGCCCAATACTCGATGCAACTATAGCTGGTATTTTATCCATAGTTATTTTAGGGATAGTAAACCATATCCTAAAAATGAAAATTAACTTTTCTTTATTGCAAATGCTATCCATCAGACTGAATGTCCCTTTATGGATTCTGTTTGCCCTATCGCTCTTGTCAATTATAAGTTTAAAGAGATATCTTTGTGGCCCCAATTTGAAAAAAATTTTAGCCCGCAGAAAATATCGCTTAATCTATAATGCTACTGATGGGAGAAATAAAGAAATAGGGTTTGGTAGTAATGGCGAAATAACTACCGGAAGAAACGACAATGAATTCTCTTGGCGTATTTCATGGCGCAAACTAGAAATTTTAGGTGCTGATGGGAAGCTCTATAGCCGATTTCGTTATGATAAAGAAACCGATAAATTTTACCTTATTAACGGGCCGCATAATAGATCTTTGCCAGATCAAGTTATTGAGCCAATTATAGATGGTGTAACCAATTGGGCTGAAAGAAAAAGAAACTCCTAACAACGCACTACAGCGGACTTTTACCCGCCGCCTACGGCGTCGGGCAAAAGCCGCTGAGTTTGAATGTTATGTGGAAAAAATGGATAAAACTAAAATATATTTAATAATTAGTGTTTGTGGTAATATACTTCTAAGTGTTATTCTTTTCTTTAAAACAGCGTTAAACAACATCCTACTTGAAGCAATAAAGGGAAATAAAGAAAAGGCGAAAGAAAAACTCGATCATGATAAGAATAAATTTCAGGAAATAGAAAATATATTGCCCGAAGATAAGTTGCGGGAATGGTTAGATTATTTTGAAAACATTGCACCTGTTCCTCGTATTCTTTCAAAGTCTTTATTCTTACTCCAAGAGTATCATAAAAATATTCATGGTATATTCATGAATAAGAGAATACAAAAACAATTTAATATATTTATTGGTAAAGTAAACATTCTTGCCGGATTTCTTGGAGATCATTACTGGGTAATAAGGGGTAATACAGATTTAATAAAAATGTATCCAGAAGATGAGCCTGATAGTCCTAGATATATTGAAGCAAAAAAAAGGCCCCCTATATCGCAAAAGATTTCCTCGAAAATTATTCCAATTTTAGATTAGAAGTGAAAAAACAACTTTTAATATAAAAATTAATAAATATAGCACTATTCATTTTATGATATATAGAAAATTAGGATAAACACATATCAGAAAATAACGGGGTCAGGCACTGAAACGTGAAACAATATTTACTATCGGTAAATAACAACTCGAGCCAGTTGGCCATCCTCCGCCCTTGTTGGGCTTCGGAGGACAAGCTCTTTATTTTAATGAACAAATCTCGGGTTTACCTGGCGAAGTCCACCTACACTAAAGTTTCGGCGGAGCTGCCGAAGCTTCAACGTAGGCTGACTTTGGCATAGTCAGGCAGCTGATTTTTATGTTATCAATAAGAATAGAAAAATACTAATTTCGTGTTATACTATAAACAGGAGGAAGTGGTTATGACTAGCTGTAAAAAATCCGATATAGAAAATGTGATAAAAACATTACCCGAAGAAACTTCTGTTGAGGAAGCAATGGAAAAACTATATTTGCTTTCAAAAATTGAAAAAGGACTACAACAAGCTGACAAAAGCAATGTTATTTCTCAGGAAGAAGTAGAGAAAAAACTAAAAAAATGGGTAGATTGAGATGGACCGCTCAAGCGGTTAAAGATGTAGAAACAATATGTGAATTTATTGCTAAAGATTCTATTGTTTACGCACACCTTTTTGCTAAATTTATTCTACAGACTGTAAAGCGCCTCGCCAAGTTTCCAAAATCCGGCCGTATTGTTCCAGAATTTTCTAATGAAAATATCCGAGAAATAATTTTAGGAAACTATAGAATAATCTATAGAATTAAGAATAATATAATTGAAATTCTAACCGTTTATCATTCCGCTAGATTGTTAAAAACTGATACTGATAAAAATATTTGATGACAATTCGTTCAGCGGATTGTAAACGCTGCGCGTTTCCAACCGCTGAGCTCAAGCGTTATAAACAAAAAATGAAAAGAAATAAAAGTAAAAAGGTGGAAAGGGAAAATAACGGGGTCAGGCACTGAAACGTGAAAATAAGATTTATTATCGGTAAATAACAACTCGAGCCAGTTGGCCATCTTTTGAAACCAAGTCCACCGCGTAGGTGGGCTTGGTTTTGAAATGTTATTGTTTGAATCAATAATGCGCCAGCGCATACCACTTGTTCCGTTAGATGTTTACTATCTAACGGAACAAAAAAGACATGGTTCTCTAACGGGGTTCACCAACATTTGCATCTTATGCGAATTTCGCAGTTTGTGCTATTGTAAACAGAACAGGAAATTCAGCAG
>Ga0164318_10003886_pt1 | contig 14248 bp, 12 predicted proteins | sample GuaBasSedimGuay9_FD_113734 | JGI IMG/M metagenome (GOLD analysis project Ga0164318, IMG submission 113734) | Subseafloor sediment microbial communities from Guaymas Basin, Gulf of California, Mexico - Guay9, Core 4571-4, 0-3 cm | ecosystem: Environmental > Aquatic > Marine > Hydrothermal vents...
ACTGCAACAACCCTTTTGATTCCTGGTTATATAGATAAGGAAGAGGTTGAAAAGATTGCGAAGTTTATATCTTCTTTAAATCCAGATATTCCTTACTCTCTTTTAGCCTTTCATCCCGATTTTAAAATGAGTGATATGCCTGTAACCACAAAAAAATTGGCGGAGGAATGTTATGAAGTCGCCATTAAGCATCTCAGCAGGGTGAATATAGGAAACAAACATTTACTATGGTAAGCCATTCTTTTTAATTAAAAGAAATATCAGTGCTCCTGCAATTAAAACACCAAATATGATGGCAGCATAGTCACTTCTTTTTGTAAATGATTCTTTAACATGCTTGCTGAAAAGAGCAGCATCTGCTTTTTCATATGCATTTATGAAATAATCAATTGATTTTTCATAATTTTCTTCTGAAGCCACATCATTTCCTTTTTCCCATTCCTTTAATGGCTCTCCATCATTCTTTATTTTTTTCGCTATCTCTGCTCTTCCCTTGCATATGCTGGATGCAAGTGATGCAAGATTTTTCTTAGTTTCTTCCCCGCAGGAAGAGATAACACTTTTTATATTTTTGAGAGTGGCAAGATAATCATTTTCCCATATGTTTATTATTGCTTCCCTCTCCTTATCATCTGCCCTCAAATACATTTCTTCCATTATATATGCCTGATTTTGCATTTCTTTATCAGAAATAGTAAAAATATCGCTTGCATTTTCTTCATTCCCTAGAACAAATTTTTCCATTTGCTCATTTTCTTTAATAAAAACTTCCTCCACTTTTTTAAAATTTTTTGATGCGTTCTCACCAAATGCATGCAGAATTTCTTTAGCTAGCTCTGATGCCTCCCCGCTTTTGTAGTGAGAGGCGATATCCTTTGATGCAATATGGATAGGAATAAATATCGAAGCACATTGGTCTGGGGCGAACCAGCCCATACCCATTATGTCTGCATTTCTGGTTGGAATTTTAAAAACCATTGCAGCCTTTTCTTCTCCTTCACACATTCCCCTTAAGTTATTTAAATCGTAGCTGTGCAATCTCGACCAGTTCATCATGTCCTGAGGAGTAATAAAGCCATATTTTTGCCGTATCTTCTCCATCATCTCATTTTCCCATGCATAATATTCATAGCATACACTCACCCTTGCCATTCTTCCATAGCAATTCAGCAGTTTTACATAAAAATAGCCGACCCTCCTTCCTTCCCCTTCTTTAATCATGACTTTTTCGCCAAATGGAATCTGGCGAGCAGATATCCATCCATCTCCAATATTTAATATTCTCACTCCCAATAAAGAACCAAGGCGTATTACCTTCCCCTTCCTCACATCTCCTTCAAATGTTTTGTCAAAGGATGAAGAAATAAAAATTTTTTTGAGAAATCTTTTATCCCATAATTCCTTTGGATAATTTGACATAACTGCGATCCCATTCACTTCCTTTACATTATAATGATATGCATCTGCCTCGATGATGTATGCTCTTTGTGGACCCACAACAAACAAATTCTCTGCCACGCCAGGGGCATGCATTTCTACAACATCTATTAAATAATCCACAGCTTCCTCTTCATCACTTGCATTCTGACAGGAATAGCGAATCCAATCAAAATCGTCCCATGCGTTCTTGGAGGGATTTATCCAGTAAGACGGAGAATCTGCATCTCCATATGCTACACCTGCATCATTCAGAGCCATGCCAGCTTTTACAATATTGGGAGGAACATCTCCTTTGGTTGCAACGCCAATGTATTTATGGTTTGTAACAAAATGCATTTCTTTCCCACTCCATGGATGATGGTAATCATATTCATATCCTTTATTCACCATACAAACCACCTGCAATCCAGGACGGGATGGATCTCTTACTTTTAAGAGCAAGTTGTAATCACCAGCGGTAGCATCATTGGTTGCAATAATATCTTTACATGCATTTACCCCGGGAAAGAGAAGAAGAATGAATATTAGGATAATGAGGTATTTCATCACATAGTAATCGTATTACAAATAAAAATGTTAATGTATTTCACTACAAAAAATCGAAAAATTTATTTATTTATATGATATAAATTACATGGATGGGATTGGGATATATCATAAAGTTTGGAAGAAGGGAGCAAAAAGTTGAGGAGAGGAAAAATGATTAGATATTATTGTGAATCATGTGATATATATTATAGGGGAGATGCCATAGATGAATGTTGCCCGATATGCAACAAAAAGGCATTTATAGAGTGTTTATGCAAGGACGAGAGTTAGCCTTGAAATTTCTCCAAAAATTTCTTTGCTTTTTTGAGTACATTTCTATCATTTTCATGGGTTATTTTTTTCATCGCTTCCTCATAAGGCAACCATGCATAATCAGTGTGTTCATATGAAAGTTTTATCTCTTTTTCTGTTGTCTCAGCTAAAAGATAAACAACCTCCTTATAAATCGTCTTTCCTTCCTTCTTATAATAATAAGAAATTTTTTCCCGAAAACCCGGGATGAAGCGTATGCTCTCCCTATTAATTCCTGCCTCTTCCTCCGCCTCCCTTAAAATTGTTTCCTTTTCTTCCTCTTCTTCTTCGACGTTTCCCTTCACAAAGCCCCAGTGCCCCCATCCATATTTCAGCAGTAAGAATCCTTTTTCTTTATTGAAAAGAATGACCCCGCAAGAGCGTTCAAAAGGCATATTATCCTCCAATTTTCTTTGTTGAGCCAGATGTTGTAATTAAATCCTGCAAAGCTTTCTGATAATTTTCTCCTTTTTCTTTTAACATTTTTTCTGCAAGTGGTGCAAGATGCTCGCCAAATTCTCTTTCCATATCAGAATACTTCCATGCTTCGCTATCCGCTCTTTTCATCGCTAAAAGAAAAGCATATGCTATCGCCTTCTTCTTAGTATCCATTTTTTCGCCATGAATTTTTTTCATTGCTTCCTCCGTTCCCTTAATCTTATATGCCCTCGCTATTGCATCGGCGAATGATGCAAGGGAAGGAAGTTTATTATAAACAGGCAAATCTTGGAGAATTTTCTTTTCTTGCTGTAACTCATATGCTTTCTCAAGCACTTGAGAAGGGGAATAATTCCTCCTTCTTCCTTCTTCAAATATTTCCTCTCCTCCTTCACCTGCTATTTTTTTTACGATATCCTTTCCATGCTCATTCCAATGGGCAAGAAGTATTTTATTTGGTGTTGCATCCGAGAGAAATAAAGGTCTCTCCAATCTTTCCAGTACATACCTTAATCCTATTTCTTCCCATTTATTTGGCTTAAATTTTTTAATGATTTCTTCAATATTGCTGCCATAGCATGTTTCATCAACTATTACAATCCCTTCCCTTATCTTTTCTATATTCCATCTTACTTTCTTACGCCAATTTTTTATGAACTCTTCGTCCCCTATTTTTCCTTGGATATAAAAGGAATCATCCATCTTCTTTTCCTTTGCTTCTTTTATGGCACATATCTCGCATTCCCCTCCACAATGGATTACTTCTCCAACAACTTCTGCTTTAAATTCTTTCTCTGGAGAAGGAGTATAATAATATCTCGTCATTCTTAAAATTGTATTTCCTTTGGCACATCCCTCACATATCTTTATTTCTTTATCAGCAGGAATCCACCTTATTTTTATGCATATGCCATCATGACCACAACTCCATTCTTTCCAACCAAATTTTTTTAAAATGAAATTTAAAAATTCATCAGGAGGTTTGGAATCTCTTCCCATGCATATTATTTTTTCATTGGTCGCATATATGTACAATTTTTTCTTCTGTGCAACGTCTATGAATCCTAAAAGATGGAGGGCTGGATCATCAATATGTTGTGCTGCAATAAGATTTTGTTCCTGTGATTTGCCACGCTGTGCATAAACAATTGTTTCCCCTCCTATATTTTTAGTAGCGAAATAGGGGATTTTTTTTGAAAATGTGAGTAAGATAGTTCCTGCAACTGCAGAAGCAATGTCTTTTTTATTCGCCATCTTACTAAGCTTCTTTTCATCATTTACTGCTTCTTTTATTTTTTCAAATTTTTTTTGTATAGGTTTAAAAAAACAAGCATTGCAGTTTTTGTTTCCACATTCAGGGAGGATGATAAAAGGATTTTTCTTCAACCTTTCCGCAATATCCAGTATTTTTTTCTCCTGAACTTTTGATGCAACACGAATACCTTTGCTCTTAAATTTTGCCACGAAGAATAAAGGAAATGGAATTAAAAACTTTTAGCATGCTATTTCACAACCATTACAGGAATGGAAGCTATATCTGCGATTTTTTGCATAAGTTCTTCCATCGAATAGTGGGAAAATAATCCTTTTTTATCATATCCTATGATTATTAGTGTGCTTTTATATTTATTTACAATCTTTTTCATTGCCGAGAACGCATTTCCTCTTTTTATTTTCCCTTTACACGAAATTTTCTCCTTCCTTATTTTTTCAATGCATGTCTGCAAAACCTTTTTTGCTTCCCCTTTTATCATGGTATTTGCCTTCTTATCTATGGTTCCATGCATTTTAGAAGGTATGAAGTAAAGAATGTATACAAAATCACCTTCGCTTCCTATTTCCAGTACTTTCTGTATCACCTTCTCGCATTCTCCATGAAATTCGCAAACAGCCAGTATCCTTTCCATCTTATCTATTAATACCACTGGGTTTTTAACCCTTTAGAAAAGAAGACGAAGGCGAGGAATCAATATTATGGCGACAATGGAAAGCAAAACAATTATTGAAAAGAACATTGTTATTGCATGCGTTACTTTATCTAATTTTTCTTTTTTCCAATTACCTTTCATTTTCTCAATAGCATAGCTAATTCCATCTCTAAATATATATCCTCCATCTAAAGGTATGGCAGGAAGAACATTGAATGTCCCTACAGCAAAATTAAGCCAGAAAAGCCAATAAAGGAGATTGGAAAGAACCCAAAAGAGGGGGGCGCTGAAAGGTGTAGTGTACAATGATGCAAAATCTTTTGGAAAGGGCGAGAGTCCTGCAAAGGGTAAAGCAATGTAGAAAAAAAATGAGTTCATGCTTTTTAATGGGTGAGCCAGCCTTTCGGGATAATAATCTACAGGTGCAACGCTTATTCCAAAAGCAATTATATTTAATCCTATGAAACCTTTTCCTTTATACCATTCCTTATTCCCCTCTGGATTATATTTTTGATAATACGAATACTTATCCTCCAGTGTGACAGGAGTTACATGGAGAGTATATTTTCCATTGTTGTATCTAAAATATTGCACCATTATTTCTTTTCCTGCCTTAGTTTTATTCATGGCTGTAAAGAAAGTGCTTTCATTTGTAATGGTGGTGTCATTTATTTTATATATCACATCGCCTTCCTTAATCCCAGCTTTATCAGCGGGATAACCATCTGCTACCATGGCTACTACCATTCCACCAAGAATGTTTTTATCATACCATTTTCCATTGAAAAAGAAAGTGAAATTATATTCTTTTCCTGGATGGATGCTCTCAATGACTTTTTCAAAATTTGAAACATTTCTTATCTCAGTTCCATTAAAAGAAACAATAACACTCCACGGTTTTATGTTTTCAGCAGCAAGAGGACTATCTTGCACTTCACCTGTAATCAATGCACCCTCTACCTTAGGGGTTACAGAAGCCATGAAAACTGAAGAAAAAAGAAGGGCGCAGATAAAGGCAAGTAAAAGGTTTGACATTGGTCCAGCAGCAAATACATGGGAGCGCTTTTTTCTGCTCACTTTTTCAAGTTCTTCTTCATCTGGCTCCACAAATGCTCCTATGGGGAATATAAAAAAAATGAGACCCAATGCTTTTACCTTTATTTTCTCAACCATTGCAAGAATGCCATGGGAAAATTCATGGATGATTATTGCTACTGCAATAGCAACTACTCCATAACCAATCGGTATAATAGGGTTTAATCCTGGTAAACCAATTAGCATTCTTGGCGATGGGGCATTTTTAGGAGATATTTTAAAAGAAAGATTCACATTCCATAGGATTAGTAGGAACATTAGAATCATTGATATGCTGCATATAATAATTGCTAAATCTGCATATCTTTTCCAAAATTCCCCTTTTTTTGCAATCCTTTCTATTAATGCTTTTCCCTTCTCTGTTTTCCATAATAATATTGGACCCCATATGGAAAAAGCATCACCTCCTTTTTCTTTTATTAAATAAACAATCAAAATCCATATGCATAATATTGCAATTATAATAAACAGAGACACTGTCATCGGTAATACACCTTCCTTTATTAACCCTTCTGTGCCTTTTCCCCATATATGTCTTCCAAAATGTGGTGGAGAACCATTCCAATAAATGCTATTAATACCCCTCCTATGAGTTTTGTTAAAAATAGGATATTCAATATATAGGAAAGGGCCTCAGCATTGTGAAGAATTTTTAAAAGGATGTCTATTGATGCTGATAAAATCAAACCAAATGCCACTAAAGAAAATGGGAGGAGGGTGTAACTCCACAAAACTTTTTTTTCCCTGAAATAGACATCTATAAATCTCCCCGCTGCTGATATAAAAACCGCTGTTACCAACCACCATAATACTTCATCAATGAATTTTATAACGTACTCTGGCATCTCCATTGCTTTTGATGAAAGCACATTGTAAGCAGATAAAATAGCCCCAATCACAATGAAAATGGCAAGCAGATTGGAAAACAAAGAAATCTTTCCACTTCTGAGACCAGCATATATTTCTTTACCAACTGCTGTGATCGCCCCTTCAAGATGAAAAACTCTTATTAACAAATAAGAGCCGAGCACAATTAAGACAGTAGAGAAGCCCCATGCGGGAGAGCCGAATAAGGCTGAAATTCCCCAAACAAAAAGGACTAAAGCAATGGGCAATAAAAATTTTCTCTGCATTTTTTCGTCTTCCATGAATCGAGAGAGAAGATAGTATGTTCCTTCCAATGTCTTGCTTTGTTTAACCACAACCCTCTTTATTGCATTTATTTTTACTCGAGATTGAACTAAAGGCAGTATATATTCATCTTCTGCTCCATCAGTAACAACAATTGCGCCGTCCGGCTTTACTTTCTCAAGAACTTCATCTAATTCCTTTGCAAGTATAATATCGGAGGATTCTCCAACATTTATGTCACCACAGATGGTAGCTATTTCTGCTTCATCTTTTAATTTTTTATATATGGACAAAGCAGAGAAAATGCAATTTACGTCGGAATCTTCTGGATCTGCAAGGGCAAGAGCCTTTGCCGCTTCGAGATTTTCTTCCTCTCCAATTACCGGTGATGTTATCGCCGTCTTTCTGCCCAGGTCATTATCCCGATCGATGCACAGAACAAGAGTTTTCATTTCAATAATTCATTGGATATGGAGTATAATAACATTGCGATTTTCTTTAGCAGTTTGCCAGTAAATAAAAATAATAATCTATAAATAGGAAAAGGATAATATTTACAAAGCTTGGTGTGCCCATGGATAAAAAAATAATATTGACGCAGAAGAAAGAAGAAAAAAAGAAGGCATCGGAAATTTTAGAAACAGTTGATATCGGGAAAAAGGTTTCCATTAGAAAAAAGATGCTTGATGAGCTAAGAAACATTCAACAGATGGAAGAAAAAATTAATGCTAGGAGCAGATTAGTTGAGTTAAAATCTGGAAAAAGAATAGACGAGATTTTGGGGGATTTTCGGGAGATGGTTGATTTAACACCTCCGGCAGATCCCAACATAGAAGTTGTGGAATTACATCCAATAACTAAGCCTTATTCATACACGAGGGTCATTTATGATAATAAAAATCATGAATATAGGTATGAGGTATTGGAACCAACTTTGGGATATGAAGAAAAAAAGATTCTTGATTTTTTGAAAGAAACACTCATAAAAACAATGGATATAGAGCTTACAGAATTTAGTGAAGATGAAGCGAAGGATTATCTAAGGAAAAATGTGGATAGGATTCTTAAGGACTATTCAATATCTCTATCTGATGTGGTGAAGGAAAAAATAATGTATTATGTTGTAAGAGATTTTATTGGCTATGGAAAAATTGATGTATTGATGCATGACCCAATGATAGAGGATATTTCATGTGATGCCCCTCTTGTTCCCATATACATCTATCATAGAAATTATGAAAGCATGAAAACAAACGTGCAATTTTCTGGCGAGCCAGAACTTGATGCATTCGTTATTCAACTTGCTCAAAAGTGTGGAAGGCATATCTCAATTGCCCGTCCCCTCATGGATGCAACAATGCCAGATGGTTCAAGGATTCAAGCATGTCTTGCAAGGGAAGTTTCCTCCATGGGTTCAAATTTTACAATACGGCGTTTCAGGGAGGAGCCTTTTACGCCAACTCATCTTGTTGAATATAACACCATATCACCTGAGGTGGCTGCCTATTTCTGGATGGCAGTTGAACATGGGGCATCTTTTATACTTGCTGGAGGGACAGCATCTGGAAAAACAACTTCTTTGAATGCTTTGTCCCTCTTCATTCCACCACAAATGAAAATTGTTTCCATTGAAGATACAAGAGAGATAAATCTTCCCCATCCCAATTGGATTGCATCTATAACAAGGGAAGGCTCGGCAGAATCTGGTGAAGGAAGCAAGGTAGGAATGTTTGATTTATTGAAAGCAGCATTAAGACAGCGCCCTGAATATATAATTGTGGGTGAGATAAGAGGAGAGGAAGCTGTTGTATTGTTCCAAGCAATGGCTACGGGACATACTGTATATTCCACAATGCATGCTGATTCCATTTTTTCTGTTGTTCACCGTTTGGAAGGAGATCCCATCAATATACCCCGTATACAGTTGCAAGCCTTGGACATTGTTGCTATCCAAGGATTAATGAGAATAGGGAGGAAGAGGGTAAGAAGGATGAAAAAAGTTGTTGAAGTTGTTGGCATAGACCCTACAACAGATGACATACTTACCAATGAGGTATTCAGCTGGAATCCGAGGAAAGATTCTTTTGATTACTATGGGAAAGGACACGTGCTGGACAGAATTGCAGAGCAGAGAAATTGGACAGATAAAGAATTGAACGAAGAGTTTAACAGGAGAAGGGATGTCATTAGGTGGATGGTGGATAAAGGAATTAAGCATTATGTTGAGGTGGGGGAGATAATAGCTGCATATTATAAAGATCCCGATAAGTTGATAGAGAGGGTAAGAGGAACTTAAATGCCTCTGAATAGATATCAAAAAATTTGCTATCGCATCCTTGGAAAAAAAGCATCAAAATCTTCTCAAGTTGAATACATAAAAAGAGCGTTAGAAAAATCATATATAGAAGTTCGCCCTGAAGCATATATAGCATATGCATGGATGAATGGGATAATAGGTGGTTTAGCAGGATCGGTAATTGCATTCCTTTTCCTCTTTTTATTCCCCCGAATTGGCATCATTTTTCCACAAAAATTGCTTATAATTATCGTTCCTCTCCCCATTTTTATTGCAGCTATAGCATATCTCATTACAATGATGATTCCCGAAAGCAAGGCAAATGCAAGAAAAAAGGACATTGACAATAAACTTCCTTATGCCCTAAATTTCATAGCAGCAATGGCATCTGCAGGAGTTACCCCTGCGTTGGTTTTCAAAAGTCTTGCAGAGCAGCCTGTATATGGAGAAGTGCAGAAAGAAGCTGCCTGGATATACAGAGACATTTCCATTTTTAATATTGATATTATAACTGCCTTAAGAAATGCTGCAAATAGAACTCCTTCTATAAAATTCCAGGAATTTTTGCAGGGCGCAATTACTACAGTAACTTCTGGTGGTGATCTAAGGAGTTATTTCCTTGCAAAATCGGAGGAATATATGAGGGAGAATAGAAGGCTTCAAAAAGAATTTTTAGAAACTCTGGGCGTTCTTGCAGAAAGTTATGTTACTGTTGTTGTTGCTGCTCCATTATTCCTCATCATCATGATGTCAGTTATGACAATGGTTGGTGGAGGAAGCTCAGGTTCTTCAATACTTATACTCTATCTTATTGCTTTTATCATGCTTCCTGTTTCACATCTTGGATTTGCGATGGTGATAAAATCCATGAGTCCGGAGGTGTAAATGATAGGTAAAAAAATTTCATGGGTTGCATTCGTTTCGCTTTTTACTGTGATTGCAGCTTCAATAATAGCAAGGGTCCTAGATTTACCAACCACATCCACTCTTCTTCTTTCCTCTGCCCTAGGCGTTTTCCTAATTTTCTCATGGATTCAGAGGAAGATAAAGGAGGATATGCTTTCTTTTATTACAGATGAGTTTAAAGAAAAGGAATGGAGATATTTTCTGTCATCCCTTCTCTCTTTTATTTTTATAATATTTGCAACCCTTTTGAACATATTTATCATATTTCTTGGTTTACCAATTGATCCCATTCTAATCAACATATTTCTTGGAGTGGTGATAATTCTAATGTTATATACTGTTCTTTCTATGCCCACTGTTGAAAAAGGGAGGGGATACGTCCTTCTCTTTTTACTTGCCTTCATTTTTACACTTATTGTCATTGGCTCCCAACTTAATATTGGCTTTCATTTACCTCCAAATATTGCACCAGTTTTAAGAAACATGTCCAACCCTCTTTTCCTACTTAACCTTGCCCTTATTTTTGAAATTGCATCTCTTATGATTGGAGGAGAGATGCCGACTCCAACAGCATCGGTCATAGGGATATACGAAAGAAGCAAATTTAGGGAAGAGAGACCAATGTTTATGCGGAGAAATGTGATTTACCTTACCATCGTTGTATTCATCATTCTTTTCATATTCATTAATGTTGCAACCATCTTTTCTCTTCCTGGAGGGATTTCTTTACATGGTTTACCCTGGGGGTATGCCATTATTTTTATAAGTATTGGTTTGCTGATTGGTTTAATTTTGTATATAATCCTCATAATGCCTGAGAAAGCAGGAGAGATAAGGGAAAAATATGATATTACCACCCTCTATAGAATCCTTATCCTTGCCACTTCTGCAGTATTTGCAGCCGTCTTTGTAATCATAGCCGTCCTTTTACAACTAAAAATGATGACAGGCATAGGACCAATTTCTTTATCTTCAGATAATGCTATAGATTTTGCTGTATACGCAATTCTTGTCTCCATTGGTCCAATTGGCTTTTATGAATATGCCTGCTACAGAAAAATGGATTTGATGGAAGAAAGATTTCCAGAGTTTTTGAGAGATTTGTCAGAATCCAGAAAGGCTGGCATGACGATGGCAAGGGCAGTGGAAACAGCTGCAAAAGGTGATTATGGATATTTAACACCTGAAATAAAAAAAATGGCTGTACAGATTTCCTGGGGCATTCCTTTTAGCGAGGCATTACGACGTTTTGGAGAGAGAATTAAAACTCCATTGGTTCAAAGGTCTACGACAATGGTTGTGAAGGCATCTGAAGCAGGTGGAAAGATATCAGATGTAATTGATGCAGCTGCGAAAAATGTAAGGGAGTTGAAAATATTGCAGGCAGATAGGAGAACAGAAATGAAAATGTATTTGATGATAATTTATGTTGCCTTTTTTGTTTTTTTAGCAGTAATTGCCATCCTTACAGGAACATTTTTACCCAAGCTCATTGAATCAACAAAAGCAACGGGAAGCATTGGGGGAATATCATTGGGAGGAGCATCATTGAAAGAATATGAATTTATTTACATTTGCACTGCACTTGTTCAAGCAATAGGAAATGGAGTTGTTGCAGGAATGCTGGGAGAAGGAAGAATATCCTCTGGACTCAGGCATGCAACAATAATGGCATTGGTTACCTATATCGTATTCAAATTAATTATTTAGAAAGTTTTATTATCCATAAAATAATATAAAGTAGCCTTAGGTGAAGAAATATGCAGGTGAAGGAGTACAAAAAAATTTTGCATGATTTAGAGACAGATGTAGATATAGTGGGAAGTTGCATCGTCTCAAGGGACGGCTTACTCATTTATTCGGACATGCCAGACACACTCCATCCAGAAGCTTTTGCTGCGATGACAGCCACGCTTTTGGGTGCAGCAGAAGCTGCAATGGATGAGGTAAAAAAGGGAGTTCCACAAAGGGTAGTGGTGGAAGGAAAAAATTTTTATATCATAACAACCGGGGCAGGTCCAAAGGCTTTGCTTGCAGTCATTACACAATCTAATGATGAAAAGATTTCTGAAGTCGTTATGAAGACTGCGGAAAAAATCAAGAAAATGATATAAGGGGGAAATAATGATTGAAACAGGAATACCGAAACTTGATGAATATCTCGGTGGAGGTATTCCAGAAGGTAAATCCCTCCTTTTTTGTATAGATCCTACGGTAGAAGAAAGTAATTTGGGCATCCATACTCTCCATCATAATTTGGAGAAGGGTAGGAATTGCATTTATGTTGTATCAAAATCATCACCAAAACAAGTTTCAAAAACTTTTGAGGAATTTGGGTGGAGAATGGAGAAATACAGGGATAACTTAATACTCCTCGATGGGTATTCTCCATTGGTTGGAGCCCCTTCAGAAGAAAAATATGTGGTGCTTGAACCTCATGATATCCTCAGTTATGAAGATGCCATACAAGATGCTATTGAAGCGTCACCTAATCGCCCCATCATTGTTTTTGATTCCCTCTCCAATATCTTGGATTTGTGTGGAGAAAGAGATGCGTTACAGGGAATCACAAGGATAAATGATGAAATAGGGAAAAGAGAAGGAGTTGGCATTTACAACTTTGCTGCCTGGCCCTATAAGGAATCTATTTTGTATAGGATAAAAAGAATTTTTGATGCCATTATAGATGTCACTCCCATTCCAGGAGCAATGTTTGTTGGGCAAAAATACACCCCCTCTAAAATAAGCTGGGGAGGGAAAACTGGTAAATCAGTTATGTTCAAGGTGTATAAGCCAGGAGGCATAAGAATTTATATTCCAAAAATCATCATTATTGGACCATTTCAGGCTGGAAAAACAACGTTTATTCGCTCTCTTTCCACAAGATTCACTCCTGTCGATAGATTGGGCGCAACAGTTTCTGTTGAGCATGGAATTGTGGACTGTAAAGGCTATAGAGCAGAGTTGTTTGGCATTCCTGGTCAAGAAAGATTTCTTCCTATTATGGAAAAAATGGGAAAGACAGCATTTGGTATTTTTTTGGTTATAGATGCAACAAAGCCACATGAGCTGGAGCATGCAAGACAATTGCTCAGGAATGCAAGGAATAATATACCTTGCGTAATTGTTGCAAACAAACAGGATTTGCAAGGTGTGCTATCTGAGGAGGAGATTAGAGAAAGATTGGGTGTTGGAGAGGAGGTTCCAATAGTGAAAACAATAGCTACCCAGGGAACGGGTGTAAAGGAGGCATTTGAAGTTTTGGTAAATAAAATAATGGATAGTGAAGTATATGTTGGCTAAAACAGGAATAGATAGGCTTGATGAACTGCTAAAAGGAGGGGTACCATATGGTGAGAATGTACTTGTGTATGCCCCTCCTTTCATTGGAAGGGATATTATAATAAAAAGATTCGCTCTCTCTGGTTTAACAGAAGGAGAGCCCGTAATTTTTGTTTTAACAGATAAATCTTTCATTGAAATGCGTAAGGAATTGGAAAAGTTGGATAAATCATTTGCAGAATTTGAAAGAGAGGGAAAGGTAAAATATATTGACGTTTACTCTCCCAGTGTGGAATTAAAGGAGGAAAGTCCTTATGTAACATTTATCGATAGTCCAGTCAATAGGGAAAGAATCTCTGCAGCTATCCTTCAAGCCCAAAGAGAATTTATAGAAAAATCAGAGCGGCATCGTGTCATTTTTGACTCCCTTTCAACACTTATTGTCTATTCTGATGCAAAGGCTGTTTTCCGTTTTCTACAGGTTGTTAGCGGAACATGTAAAAGATTGGGCGCGACCTCTCTTTTCAGCATGACCCGTGGGATGCATGAAGAAATAGAGGTGCAAACTATAAAGCATCTCATGGACGGTGTAGTAGAAATGAGGGAAGAAGGTGCACGATTGCAGCTAAGAGTCCAAGGATGTGGGGAGGTAATCTCACGAAACTGGATTGATTATTTATTGGAGAAAGATGAAATAAAACTCACAGGAGCATTCAGGATGAGCAGGGTTGCATAAACGAATTCGTTTATTTTGGGTAATTAAGTTAGACAGTATTTCCGAAAGTTAGCTAAAAATCATTGTTAGCATAGCTTGTTTGGCTAACAATGATGCAGAAAATGAGTTGTTTTAACTCTTTATTCTGCATCATTTTGTAATTGCAGAAAAACAATG
>Ga0164318_10003887_pt1 | contig 14245 bp, 13 predicted proteins | sample GuaBasSedimGuay9_FD_113734 | JGI IMG/M metagenome (GOLD analysis project Ga0164318, IMG submission 113734) | Subseafloor sediment microbial communities from Guaymas Basin, Gulf of California, Mexico - Guay9, Core 4571-4, 0-3 cm | ecosystem: Environmental > Aquatic > Marine > Hydrothermal vents...
AGATATGCTCGATGGCCTCGGGTTGCGTGAGTGTCCGTTTAATTTGATTTTGTGTTTCCATGCCACCAGTATATGCAACACAGAAAAGAAAGTCCAGGTTTAATTAGGGGTAAAGGGCAGGCCTAGCCCATATCTACCCATATCTCACCGTTTTATTTTTGTCGAAATCATTAGGCAAATCACAGTTCAAATTAGTGCCTATTTCATCCATAATGCCGTTCCTTGCGTTAAAAATTTGGTAAGCGTTCACAGGGCACCGCATCTGCTTTGTTGTCGGGCACTTGAAGTACAGGGAGTACGTCTGCGTACCCGTACGCCTTGCATCTGCAGCACCCTGTAAACGCTTACAGTTCAGTGGATTTCGGTAAAACGGGCGTTGTAATCCCGTTAACGGTTACAAAATTTGATACTCTAACTTGCGATCGGCTATATGTCATTGCCTGATGGCGGTATCCGGGGCATTTCTCGGTGTCTGCACAAGCAAGCTTGCTCCGTCACCTGCGAGTTTAGGGACGGGATTCCGAAATTCGCACAGGACCGAATAGGTGGGGTTTTAGCGCTCACAATTTATCCATCAATTATTTCGCCACTCCATAAACGTCTTAAAAAATCAAGCGCAGGATAGATTATGACATTATCGATCATGATGTGCCTTTTACCTCTAAAAACTCCAAAACATGTAACTTTGTTTTTGCCTATTTCCTCTGATAATCTGTGCATCCCCCGGTTGAATTTTTTCTCCCATCTGGTGCCGTTTTTCAGATCGATGGCTACAAAACCTTTTGACGTTTCAAGAAGGATATCCACTTCTACTCCGTTCTGACTTCTCCAGAAATACAGAGGGTAATCCAGCTCTATGTAGTGAACGTATGCTCTTATTTCGTTGATTATAAGACATTCGAATAATGGCCCTGATTCTTCAGGTGTTGCAGGATAAGGCAGTCGACCGGACAAGGCCCTGACCACACCGGAATCGAAAAAGTAGAATTTTGGATGGCTCACCTGCTTGGTGGCCCTTTTAAGTTTCCAGGGGGCGAGCCAATAGCCGATCAGCGTATCGATTAATATCTCAAAATAGCCATGAACTGTCTGTCGTGCCACCCCTGCATCTCTCGCGATGGCCGTTGTGTTGGTGAGCTGTCCGTTTTGACAGGCGGCTATTTCCAGAAAGCGGGCAAAATTGCCAAAATTTCTTGTTAATGCTTCTTCCCTGATCTCTTCTTTCAAATAGGTTTCTGTGTATGCCTGCAGGTATTTCTTAGGATTTGCTGCTAAAAATGAACTTGGAAGCATACCGAAAGCGATCTGCTTGTCCAAATCAAGTTCAAAACCGACCTCTTTGGACACCAAAGGAAAAAGGTTGTAAGTAAGAGCCCTGCCGGCCAGCAGATTAACTCCGGATTCTCTCAGTCTTCGTGCGCTTGATCCGGATAAAATGAATCTGATTTTTTTCTCTTCAATTATTCTGTGTACCTCATTGAGCAAGGCCGGCACTTTTTGAATTTCATCTACGATAACCCATGAACCGGAAGGTAAATGAGCGGTTTCCTGGTAAAGCAGGGACGGATCCCGGCTGAGACGGATTAATTCCGTGGTGTTCAAAAGATCGTAAACAACGGCATTATCCTTCTTATAGTTTTCCTGAATCCAGGTGGATTTTCCCGTTCCTCTTGGCCCAAGCAAAAAAGCTGAGGTTTCTATTTTATTTAGCTCACGTGTAAACATAGTCAGCATTATTACCGTAAATTTGCCGACAGATCAAGCATTATTTTTTGCATGGGGACCGAAATACCGGGCCAATTCCTTCCCGTTGACGCTAAGCCGGTAGTACCCCAAATAACAAATCAAACTCTTGGCAGATGAAAGATCGTTGGCCTTGCCTTTTCAATTTCTCATTGTAGGTCAACTCCTTTTCAGATAATTAAATCAACGTCAATTAAATTATTAAACTAACTCCGTTAAATTCTATAGGCAGGGAAAAAGCGATCCACTTTATAGCAAAGCACTGACTCCACCCGGTGTACGGATTGAAATTGGAAATTGGAAATTGGAAATTTGGGAGGTTGGATGTTTACAAACTGGTAGAAGAGTTATCAGATATGGTCTGGCGCGACATTCCGTGAACGCCTATGATTTTCCCAAGGGGTAAAAGAAGGGTGAAGCCGGTCCGTTTTGAGATTTCAAATATTACCAACTTAGCAACAATTCCCAGGGTCTCAGGTGTCTATCTCTTCAGAGACCCAAAGGATACTGTCCTGTATGTTGGAAAGGCCAAGGACCTGCGGCAGCGGCTAGCCTCATATCTCAGGCCTGGTTCGTTTGTATTGCCGAAGACATGCTTGATTATGAAGCTGGCCGGTTCATTTGAGATCATAGTCACAGCTACTGAAAAAGAGGCGCTTATACTTGAAGCCTTGCTCATAAAGGAACACCGGCCCAAATACAATGTCGTGCTCCGGGATGACAAAGCTTATCCCTTTCTCAAACTTGATACAAAAAAGCCGTTCCCCCGCCTGAGCGTTGTTCGGCGCCGAGCAAAAGACGGGGCACTTTATTTCGGACCTTATCCTTCTGCAAGGGGGGTGAGAGAGACCATGAGGTCCATTTCCTCCATATTTGGGCTTAGAACTTGCTCTGACAGATCCATGAGGACCAGGGTTCGTGCCTGCATGTTACATCAGATCGGGCGCTGTTCGGCCCCGTGCGTGGGGGCTATATCAGAAAAGGATTATGCTGATCAGGTAAGGCGGGTAAAGCTATTTCTCAATGGCAGGACAGGTCCGCTTCTTAAGATTTTGAGATCACAGATGGAGGAGGCCTCAGAGGCACTTGAGTTTGAAAAGGCCGCGATCTTGAGAGATCAGATCTGTGCCATTGAGAAAGTTGCCGAGAAACAGTCAATAGTGGCAGATATACACGCCAATTGGGACATTATCGGTCTCGCTCGCAGTGGAGATATCTCAACATTGGCTGTACTCAGGGTGCGGGACGGAGTAGTGCAGGGCCAGGAGATACACCATTTGAACAGAGTTGTTGAGGAGACGGATCAGGAAATACTATCTGTATTCATTCGTCAATTTTATCAAGAGAGTCCTGTGCCAAAGGAGATAATTCTTCCAAAAGAGGTAGAAAATTCCGGTCTGATTGCAAAATGGCTATTCGACATGGCCGGCAGAACAGTATTGCTCAGAAGGCCGGCAAGAGGTCTAAAATGCAGACTGCTTGAGATGGCCGAAACAAATGCCGGGCAGGCCATGATTTCCCTTGAGAGGCAACACGAGGCATGGCAGGAAAAGGCCGGTATTATGATGGATGTGCTGAATCTAAAATATGTACCTGAAAAAGTTGAAGGCGTGGATATCTCTATAACAGGAGAAGAACTTCCTGTCGGAAGTCTTGTGGCTTTCTACAAAGGGCAACCAAGCAAAAAAGACTACAGACATTACAATATCAAAGGAGTCAGAGGTACAGACGATTACGCAATGATCAGGGAAGTAATGATAAGGAGAATCGCCATGGGGAAGGAGAGAGGAGATCTGCCCGACCTGTTCCTGATAGATGGAGGCCGTGGGCAACTCAGACAAGCTGTTGAAGTGGCGGATTCCGCGGGCCTTTTGGGGAAATTTGATTTTGTGGCCCTTGCCAAGGAGATCAGGGATGAAGGGGAGAAAATTTTCCGTCCCGGATGGTTTGAGCCCTTGATTTTGCCACGGCATCATCCGGTACTGTTATTTCTGCAACAGGTGAGGGATGAGGCTCACCGGTTCGGGATTAATTTTCACCGAAAAAAACGGGATGCCAAGAGACTACATTCACGTCTCAGTGAAATTTCAGGTGTAGGTCCAAAACGGCAACAGGCGCTTTTAAAGCATTTTGGAAGTCTGACCAGGGTGCGCCATGCATCCTCGGAAGAAATCAATAAAGTGCCTGGGATTTCCAAAGAGTTGGCCCGGAGCATACATGAGCATTTGAGTTCAGATCAAGGAACTGTAACCGTTCACGGGGTTACAATGCCCGTTTTACCGCAACTCACCGAACTGTAAGCGTTTGCAGGGTGTTGCAGATGCGAGGCGTACGGGTACGCAGACGTATTCCTGTATTTCAAGTGCCCGACAACAAAGCAGATGCGGTGCCCTGTGAACGCTTACAAAGAACGGACCCAGTTCCAAGCCACTTCATAGATTGACTCAACTTCCTCTGCTTTAAGCCCTGCACCAAGACCTACTTTCCGTGCCCTTTCAGCGCTCATAAAGTCATCCGGGGCGTGGGCATCCGAGTTGATTATAAGTTTCGCGCCACGAGCTTTGGCAAGCTTGGCTACGTGGCCGTTTGTGAAGCTGTGACCTTTCCGACCGGAGATTTCAAGAAAAGTACCATTTCGGACTGCCAGTTCCACGTCTTTTTCAGAGATCAGCCCTGGGTGAGCAAGTATATCAATGCCTGCCTCAATAGCGGCCCGATTAGTCCCCGGGCAGACAGGCTCCACAATGGTTTCCCCGTGGCAGACCAGTATATCAGCTCCCAGATGCCTGGATTCTTTTGCCAATGGGGCAATCAGATCAGGATGAACATGGGTAAGCTCCACACCGGGTATGAGTTTTGTGGAACTATAACGGTTGATGTCTTTTGCTGCTTTGATCAATCTGGGAATTATGAAATCAAAGTTGGACGAGTCGACATGATCGGTAATGGCTATGGCCTTATAGCCCAGGATTTCCACACGTCTTACCAGCTCAGAGGGTATAAGCTCTCCGTCACTGAAAAGACTGTGGCAGTGGAGGTCAAACATCAACATTTCAGGTTTTTGCAGTGTAATCATATTTTATATCTAACTGCGGCGGGATCCATCTCTTCCAGAAGTTTCCCCCACCTCTCTTCTTCCTTAGGAGTTCTTTCTTCAATTTTTAATAATGTTCCTTTAGTGGGCTGAGTTATTCTGAGTACAGACTCGTTTACAAAAATCCGGGCATCAGCCCTCAGGGCAATGGCTACAGCATCACTTGGCCTTGCATCTACAGTTAGCACGCGGTCTCCCTGCTTGAGGGTTATCAGGGCGTAATAGGTATTATCCTTGAGATCGGATATCTCGATCCTTGGTATCTTTATTTCCATTTTCTTTAAAAGATTTACTGAAAGATCATGGGTCATCGGCCTTGCAAATTCGATCTTTTCCATCTCTGTGGCAATTGCGGTGGCTTCCAGCAGACCAATCCAGATTGGCAAGGTCCTTTCCCCGTTTTCTTCTTTCAGAATAAGTATGGGAGATTTGGAGTCAGCGTCCAAGGTTATTGCGTGTACATACATGGAAATATTTGACATGATTTCTCCGAAAAGTGCTAATAGTTTCCCTGCCCGGATAAACCGGAATAAAGCCTTAGAACTAACATAGCTTGTAAGCAGATCATAGCTTAACAGCTAACAGCTCGCCCGAAGGGCGCTAATTAGCCTCTCCTTTCAAGGGATCAAAATTTTTCCTCTTAAGGAATGATAGCATGCCTTGATTATTTTCACAGTAACAAATTTTCCAATAAGTTCTTGAGACCCGGGGAAGTTTACCACATGGTTGCCCCTAGTTCTACCTCTGAGTTCCTTAGGATTTTTTTTACTGATGCCTTCCACAAGAACTTCCTTTTTTTGGTTTTCCAAAGATTTATGGCGCGCAAGCCCGATTTCTTTCTGGAGTTCAAGCACTGTTTCAAGACGTTCCGCCTTGATTTTTTCAGGAATATGATCATCAAACCGGGCTGCACGGGTAAGGGGTCTGGGTGAGTATTTAAAAGCGAAAAGCTGATCGAATTCTACAGTCTGAAGCAGGGACATGGTGTCCTTAAAGTCTTTGTCAGTCTCACCTGGAAAGCCCACAATCAGGTCGGTGGTGAGAGTAATGTCCGGGCAGAAAGACTTAAGCTTATCCACTATTGCCAGATATTGATCCCTGGTGTAACGGCGGTTCATGCGTTTTAGAACCGTGGTGGAACCTGATTGTACCGGTAGGTGCAGGTGTTCGCAGAGGGTATCAAGATCCCTGAAGCATTTCATCAAATCAAGGGAAATATCTTTCGGGTGACTCGTTGTAAACCTCAGACGTTTCAAACCCGGAGTTTCATTCACCATACGGAGAAGACAGGAAAAACTGTGGGTGGAACCTGTTTTTTTACCATAGGAGTTTACATTTTGACCCAAGAGCGTAACTTCTTTTACCCCTTCATCCAGTATTTGCTTTATTTCAGCCAGGATGTCCTCAGATGGACGGCTGACTTCGCGTCCCCGCACATAGGGAACCACGCAAAAGGCGCAAAAGTTGTCACAACCTTGCATGATAGTCACAAATGCCTGGACAGGGTTGGGCTCAGGCAGAGGGGCAGTAACCAGGGGTATCAAAAAATCATTCTTGAGTTCAGTACGCAAGACAGCCCCCATGCCGTTTTCTACGTGCTTTAGCATGTCAGGCAAACTGTAAAGGCACTGTGGTCCGAATACCAGGTCAACAAATGGCAGACGCTTTAAAAGACGATCACCTTCCTGCTGGGCAACACAACCTGCAATACCAATAATCAAACCGGGCTTTTGTTTCTTGAACTTTTTTAAGCGGCCGACAAGACTGTAGACCTTATTTTCCGCCTTTTCCCTGATTGAGCAAGTATTTATAAGGATCAGATCCGCATTATCAGGTTCTGATGTCAGTGCGTATTGCTCGTGGAGGACCTGAGCTATCCTTTGGGAGTCATAATCGTTCATCTGACATCCAAAGGTGGCGAGGTAGAGTTTTTTGCGCCCCCTATCCCGGGAGCTGGTGGTACTCACATTGTTGAAATTTAATAGTTTCATTTTTCTATAGTTGTCCCATTATCCAGGCATTACATCTTGAGTCCATATGATCAAGACCTATAATGGATTTCAGGGATCTAAGGATAGGCAAAAGGTCCTTTAAAGAACCCTTTACTGCCCGCACATCAACCAAACCTGCACGTTGGTCAACAGTGCTGAGAATAAACATATTATCATATCCTTCAAGAATGAAACGAAAAAAACAGACCGATGAAGGGTCTATGCGTAAGGTAAATTGTTCTAATTCAGCCATATTCAATATAATTCAACGTCTCTGAATTTCTATAACCTATTGAAGTTACAGGTATTCTGGTGGCAGTCTGTTTTGTACCACACATATGGAATAGTGGAATGATGGAATAGTAGCAGGATGGATTTTATCGCTGTGGATATTACTCTTTTCCCTCCGGAATTGTATCAATAGAGGCAAATTTAGGTTCATGAAGCGGGAGCAGTATTTCGGCCATATCTCTAACTTTTAGCATTATGTCATATGCCTCGTATGTATTGACATGGGTTCCGGGCGGGATAACATCCATCTCCATTGCAGTTATCTCTTTTGGGGGATAAAAATTTTCCATGATTACACAGAATCCTGTTATGGCCGCCAGCCCTTGAGAGGTATCTATCAGTATAGTTAACCCTCCTTCCGTATGAGCCGGCGTATGGATAACACGGATGCCCGGAAGAATTTCCTCACCTCCGGTTACCGTTTTGATCTGCCCGGCCTCTTCCACGTCCAGGATATAATCTTCCAGATATCGAAAATCCAAGGGATGGGGATTGTGTACCCGCTCCAGTTCTTTCTCATGTATATAGAACGTGGCGTTGGTGCACTTGTAATCATTTTCGCAGTGGTCGTTATGTAAATGTGTATGGATAACGATGTCGATAGATTTCGGGGTCAGACCCCAGAGGCCCAGCCCTTCCTCAAATTTATAGATCTTTCCTCCAATGGATCTTTCTCTGTCCTCAGATTGCAGCGGACTCATTTCTCCTGTATCTATCAGGACTTTCCTGTCGCCACCTTCTAGATACCAGCAATAGATAGGTATGGTATAAAGTTGTCCATAGCCATGTTGATAGGTCATCATTCCTTTGTCAAAGATCTTTGTTCCCATCACAATAGGATGTATTTTGTAATGGCTCATGTTTCACCTCTATAATTCCATGGCCCATTCCAGCACGGCCTTGTGAAGATGCATCTTGTTTTCCGCCTGGTCCCATACTACTGAATGCGGCCCTTCCAGCACCTTCTCGCTTATTTCCTCTCCTCGATGGGCTGGGAGGCAGTGGAGGACAATGGCATCTGTTTCGGCTGTGGCAAGAAGTGTCTCGTTGATCTGATATGGGGCAAATATCTTCCGGCGTTTTGAGGCCTCTTTTTCCTGCCCCATACTGGCCCACACGTCTGCGTTTATGACGTCAGCACTTTCTACTGCCTCTTTGGGATCAGTCGTAAGTGTGATGGGTGCTGCAGACTCAGTTTGTGCACTGCTCAAAATTTTTTGGTTCGGCTCGTATCCCTCCGGGCAGGCCAGAGCCAAGGTAAAACCAAGCCTGCTTGCAGCCTGGATCCATGAATGAGCCACATTGTTTCCATCCCCTACCCAGGCGACTTTCAGGGTTTTTAAGTCTTCATCCTTATGTTCCATGACAGTCATGATGTCGGAGAGGACCTGACACGGATGATGCCGGTCGGTAAGTCCATTGATAACAGGGATGTCTGACCACCCGGCAAGCTCATCAACTATCTCCTGGCCAAAGGTGCGAACTACGAGGCAGTCCAGATACCGGGAGAGGACCCTGGCCGTATCCTTAAGGGGCTCTCCTCTTTTCAACTGAAGGTCTCTTGAAGACAAAAAAGTCACGTTGCCGCCCAGTTGTAACATTGCGGTTTCAAATGAGACACGGGTCCTTGTAGACGGTTTTTCAAAAAGCAACCCTGTGACTTTACCTATGGCAGGTCTGTAAGGTTGGCCGGATTTGTAGCGCTTTTTAAGTTTCAAGGCCCGGTTGATAAAAAAGAGGATCTCATCAGAGGCAAGATCAGAAACAGTCAGATAATGTCTTGGATTTGGTGATTTGGTGATTTGGTGATTTGGTGATTTTTTCATATATTGTTCTCAATCGCATCCAGCATGGCATTGATTTCCGCTTTAGTAACAATCAGGGGCGGTACCAAACGGAGTATCTTTTCCTGGCTCAATAGTACAAGGAAACCCTCTTCCAGGAGCTTGCCAGCTAATTTTGGCATAGGTTCCCTGAATTCAATGGCCTGAATAAGCCCCCTGCCGCGCACCTCAAGGATTTTTTCCGAATATTTGCCAGCCAGGAGTTCGAGGCCTGTGTTCAGGTATGCGCCTGTCTCCTTTACCCTGTCCAGAAAACCAGGTGACGTCATGGTTTCAATAACCACTTTTGCAGCAGCGCAGGCAACCGGATTTCCACCAAAGGTAGAGGCGTGGCTCCCAGGGGGGAGGTGGGACATTACCTTCTCTTTTGCAAGCATAGCTCCTATGGGGAACCCGTTTCCCAGGGCCTTTGCAAGACAGATCACGTCAGGTACTACAGGGGTTTGCTCATAGGCAAAGAGGGTCCCGGTCCTTCCCATTCCTACCTGGACCTCATCAAACATGAGCAGGGCGCCAAGACGATTACAGATTTCTCTGGCTGCAAGGAGAAACTCATCACTGACAGGCCGCACTCCTCCTTCCCCCTGGATGGGCTCGATCAGGACCGCTGCTGTCCTCGGACCGGCAGCCAATTTAAGGGCGGTTATACTGTTGGGTGGGACGTGGGTGAAGCCTGATGGCATGGGTTCAAAACCATGCTGGAATATAGGTTGTCCTGTGGCAGCTATTGTTGCCAGGGTGCGGCCGTGGAATGAGCCATCAAGACAAATAACCTCATGACAATCAGGGCCGTGATTTACATGGCCGTGGCGACGGGCAAGCTTAAGTGCCCCCTCTATAGCTTCCGCTCCTGAGTTACAAAAAAATGCCCTGTCGGCACAGGAATTTTCAGTGAGTAAATGTGCTGTTTCCAACTGGGGCATAGTCCAGTACAGATTTGAAACATGGACCAGGGTCCCGGCCTGGCGGGCTATTGCCTCCGTGACTGCCGGATGACAATGCCCCAGGCTACAGACAGCAATCCCGGCGGCAAAGTCCAGATATTCTTTTCCCTTGTCATCCCAGACTTTGCAGCCTTTTCCCCGCACAAGAGTTACAGGAAAACGGCTGTATGTATTTGCAACAGAGGAGCTGAGTGATTGAATTGTCACTGGACTATCTCCGTTCCAACACCGGTATCTGTCAACAGTTCCAATAAGATGGCGTGTTCCTTCCTTCCATCGATAATGTGGGCCTTATCAACCCCACTGCCAAGGGCCTTAAGACACGACTTAAGTTTTGGGATCATTCCGCCGGTTGCGATACGATCCTCCATGGCCTTTCTTGCCTCATCAGCCGTCATGGATGGAATCAGCTCGTTTTTTGAAGTCATTACCCCGGGGACATCTGTCAGGAGTATAAGTTTTTCAGCTTTAAGCTCTCCTGCTATGGCCCCGGCAACAAGGTCAGCGTTTATGTTGTATGCCTGTCCCTCAGGCCCGACACCGACCGGGGCTATAACCGGTATAAACCCTGCATCCTCAAGGGCCTTAAGCACCCCGGCATTGACACTTGAAACCTTTCCTACTCTTCCGATATCTATAATTTCAGGCGGACGTTCATCCCCGGTATATTTGTAGATCTTCATAGGATCTGCCTGGATAAGATCACCATCCCTGCCGGACAGACCCACTGCCCGTCCTTCATAGCCATTGATAAGACCCACTATCTCCTTGTTGACAGTACCAACCAGCACCATTTCCACAACATTCATGGTCTCATCATCAGTGACCCGCTGGCCCTCGACAAATGTAGACTGTATCCCCATTCTTTCCATTATCCGGCTTATCTGAGGCCCGCCTCCGTGGACAATGACCGGATTGATGCCCACGTACTTCATCAGGATGATGTCCAGCACGAACTTTTCCTTGAGGAATTGTTCCGCCATGGCGTGGCCGCCGTACTTTATGACAATGGTCTTGTCGGCAAACCGTCGAATATAGGGAAGGGCCTCAATAAGAACCCGGGCCCTTGATATGTTGTCCATAAATTATCCAATCAAGTGTTTAAACCTGGATTGAGCCATTAGCTGTTAGCCATTAGCCTTTAGCTTTGAAAAAGATCCTGTAATCATTAAACTAATAGCTAACCGCTAAAGGCTAATCGCTCAAATTAAAGGATCATAGGATAAATCTGCTCAAATCCACGTCTTTAGCTATATCCCTCAACCTCTCCTGTACATAAACAGCAGTTATCTGAATTTGTTGAGGGGCAACGTCCGGGGCATCAAAAGAAATTTCCTCAACCAGTTTTTCCATTACGGTATGGAGTCTTCTGGCCCCTATATTTTCCGTGCGCTCATTTACTTCAAAGGAAATCTTGGCTATCTCTTCGATTGACTCTGTATCAAATATCAATTCTATGTTTTCTGTGTCGAGCAGTGCCTTGTATTGAGTGACAAGGGCATTTTCCGGCTCTGTAAGTATCCTTACAAAGTCTTCCTGAGTTAATGCATTTAGCTCGACCCTGATTGGGAACCTTCCCTGAAGTTCAGGCAGTAAATCAGAAGGTTTTGAGACGTGGAAAGCACCGCTTGCAATGAATAGTATGTGGTCTGTCACTACGATACCATGCTTGGTATGGACAGAAGTGCCTTCGACTATAGGCAGGAGGTCCCGCTGAACTCCCTCTCTTGAAACGTCCGGGCCGCCGCTCCCGCTCCCTCGGGCAGCAACTTTGTCAATCTCGTCCAGGAATATGATCCCTGACTGCTCAACACGGGCAATGGCCTTTTTTACCACCTTGTCCATGTCTATTAATTTTCCTGCCGCTTCTTGTTCAAGGATTTTTTTTGCTTCAGAGACCTTTACATGACGACGCTTCCGCTTGTTAGGCATCACGTTGGATAGCATGTCCTGGATGCCGCTTTGCATCTCTTCCATGCCTGCGGCGGCAAAAATTTCAATCATTGGTGAAGCGGGCTTCTGGGCAACCTCCAGCTCCACGAAGCGATCATCCAGCTTTCCATCTCTCAGCATCTGACGGAAGCGTTCCCTGGTAGAGGTTTCTCCCGTGTCTTGCTCGTTCTTAGGACTCGGCAACAGGATGTCCAGGAGTTGGTCTTCGGCAAGGTCTTTAGCTTTTGCCTCCACCTTTTCCTTCTCTTCGGATTTCACCATGTCCACCGCAAGGTGGGTGAGATCCCTGATCATGGATTCAACGTCACGGCCTACATATCCAACTTCAGTAAATTTGCTCGCTTCGATCTTGAGAAAAGGAGATTTTGCCAATCTGGCAAGGCGTCTTGCAATCTCAGTCTTGCCCACTCCTGTGGGCCCGATCATAATGATGTTTTTAGGGGCGATTTCATCCCGGAGCGGCTCGGGGACCTGCTGTCTTCTCCATCGATTCCGAAGCGCTATGGCCACTGAACGCTTGGCCTGGGACTGGCCGATGATATACTTGTCCAGCTCGGTTTCTATCTCTCTTGGTGTTAAAGGTTTGATTTCCGCAATTTCCACTGGATTTATTATTCCTCCTGAGATTCCAGACTTTCAACTATTATGTTTTCATTAGTGTAAATACAAATAGAGGCCGCAATGTTCAGGGAAGCCTCAGCTATCTCCCTGGCTGAAAGACTGCTGTGGGCCACAAGGGCCCTTGCCGCAGAAAGGGCGTAAGGTCCTCCTGAACCTATGGCCAATATGTTGTCATCAGGTTCTATTACGTCGCCTGAGCCTGAGATGAGGAGAGAATTTTTCTCGTCAACTGCAATCAACAGGGCCTCAAGTCGCCTTAAAATTTTGTCTGTGCGCCAATCCTTGGCAAGCTCAACTGCTGCACGCACCAAATTACCCTTATATTGCTCCAGCTTCTGCTCAAGTTTTTCAAACAGGGTAAAGGCATCGGCGGTTGCGCCGGAAAAACCGGTAAGGACCTTTCCGTTATAAAGTGTCCTTATTTTTCGTGCATTGTGCTTGATAACCGTGTTTCCCAGCGTTACCTGCCCGTCGCCTGCAAGCACCGCCTCGCCATTATAACGAATAGCCAGTACAGTAGTACTACGAATATTGTCCTTTGTTCGGCCCTTCATATTATTATACACGTTTTACTCCACATCCTTAATTTTTTTATTTTTTTCCTTTGCCTTTTTTGCCCTGGGGTGGGCGTTGTTATATACCTCGGTCAAATGACTCAGGTCCAAATGCGTATAAAGCTGCGTAGTCGCAAGACTCACATGACCCAGCATCTCCTGGATTGGTCTGAGGTCCGCGCCTGATTCAAGCAAATGGGTCGCCATGGAGTGACGGAAAGTATGAGGAGTGACAGGCGAGTTTAGCCCGACCTCTAACCTTCTCTTAGCAACCAATCGTTCTACGCTTCGAGGGCTTAACCTGGTGCCCCTTCGATTAACGAAAAACGCCTTTTCGTCTTTGCAATGCAGCCTTTCCAGTAATGCATCCCGGAAAGGCAAATATGCATTCAATGCCTTGGCTGCCTTGCTGCCAAAAGGAATTACCCGCTCTTTATTGCCTTTACCCCTCACACGCACCATCTCAGGTGAGAGGGAAACACTCGCAATATCCAGACCTGAAAGCTCGCCCACCCTTATTCCCGAGCTGTAAAGCAGCTCAAGGATGGCCCTGTTTCTTAGATCCTGGAATCCTATATCATCACCGGTTTCTACCATGGAAAATGCCTCATCCACAGAGAGATAAGCCGGGAGGGATTTTTTTGTTTGAGGCGCTCTTATGCCATCAGCAGGACTCTTTTCAACTATCCCCTGCCTGAGCAGGAACCGGAAAAAGCTTCGGATAGAAGCAAGCTTACGGGCCACGGTGTTCCTGCTTGCCCCCCTTTTCAGCATTGACGCAAGCCATGTCCTAATTTCTTTTGCAGTGAGAGAGACTGGATCTTTCCCAGAACCTATAAATCTATTCAGCTCCTCAAGGTCTCTTCGATAGGCTACTATCGTGTTCGGAGAAGCATTTCTCTCAACCTTGAGAAAATCCATAAATGTCTTAATTTTATTAACCATAACCACGCTCTGCCCGAGGGCAAGAAATGAAGTAAGGTTTTTTCTATACCACACATCCTCTATAATTCAATAATGATCTCATCGTCATGGATGTTCGATGATATTTATTTGCTCATGATTAATAAGAAAAAGAACGAAGAATTTATATAGTGTCTGAACGAAAACTAACCAAAACTGTCATTTCGAGCAAAGCGAGAAATCTTATCATACTGAAAATACAGGCATTAAAGATTTCTCCCTACGGTCGAAATGACAAAAAGAGGGG
>Ga0164318_10003888_pt1 | contig 14244 bp, 19 predicted proteins | sample GuaBasSedimGuay9_FD_113734 | JGI IMG/M metagenome (GOLD analysis project Ga0164318, IMG submission 113734) | Subseafloor sediment microbial communities from Guaymas Basin, Gulf of California, Mexico - Guay9, Core 4571-4, 0-3 cm | ecosystem: Environmental > Aquatic > Marine > Hydrothermal vents...
AGAGACATTGACGGTGTGCTTGTAGCTGGAGATATAACTTCCTATACAGGAACCCACTGGGATGAAGTTATCAATTTACTTTCAGAATGGTGTGAAGACAACAGCTGTACAGCGTATGTAGTTCCGGGAAATGCTGATCCGAAAACGATTATGAGGGTTAAGAAGGAAAAGGTGAAGATCCTGCATATAGCTTTGGAGCCATTTCCTCCATATGTTATTGGAGGGATTGGAGGAGGTTTAGGGTTTCCATTTATGGATATCCCTAGACTTAACGATGTGGAATTAACTCTATATGTTAAGAGGTTTATTTCATCCTACGGCCCGGGATTAGCACCTTATTCATGGATTTTACTCACACATACACCTCCCTACGGAACCAGGCTTGATATACTTTATACTGGAGAGCATGTGGGGTCACATGGAATAAGGTCACTTATCGAGGAGAAAAAGCCTCTTCTAGCGGTCTCTGGACATATACATGAATCTCGAGGCATTGAGTGCTTGGGGAAGACCGTAATGGTTAATCCAGGACCTAATTACAGAGGATACTTTGCTGTGGCTGAAATTGAGGTAAGCAGCGGAAATGTTGATGTTACTCTTATGAAGAACTCATCTTAGGAGACTTTATCAATTCCTCCACATAAGAAGAGGCCTCAGGACCCTTTGGGCTTCCTAAAAGTCTTTTTGTTAGCCTACAAAAACCGCATACACCATCCCTGGAGGGCATCCCACAGTATTTGCAGGGAATGACTTTCTCGATCTTTTGAGGAAGGCTTGGAATAAGGTCCCGAGCTATTCCCTTCATAAAATTAATCTTGGTTCCAGGATGCCTTAAATCAAGATTACTTAAGAAGTTCCTTATCTCAGTATTTATTACTTTGCTGGAGAAGAAAGGGCATCTATTTTTAACGAAAGGAATTCCTTTCAGTAAAACATACGCTAGGTTCTCTCGCTCACTGGTCAGATATAATGGCCTTACCCTACTTACCCCCATTCCTTCAATAGGGCTTGACTCAGGGCCTAGCTTTTTCAAGGCATCATAGTCCCTCATAAGAATTGATTTCATGGCGTATGTTGATAAATCATCTAGGTGATGGCCTAGTGCAACCTTATCTGCCCCAGCCTTTAATGCTACTAAATTAATGAAGTATCTCTTCAGAAGACCGCATACAGAACACGGAGGCCTCCGGCTTTTTAAGGCTATATCGGGAAGCTGCATACCTAGTACATCCTGAAGTCTCACAACAACTAGTCTAATGCCTGTATCCCTGCATAAACTCCTTACAGCATTCTCTGCGAGCCTAGAGTACTCCCCTATTCCTAGGTCTATATGTAAACCTAGGATGCTGAAACCTAACTCCTCAGACAGCTTTGCTAAGACGTAGAGCAGCGCTTGAGAATCTTTTCCTCCTGATAAAGCTACAGCAACTAATTCTCCTCTACTAATCAGCTTATATCTTTCTATTGTCTCCTTAACCCTTTTCTCATAATACTGAATAAAGTGATCCTTGCATAAATTAATTCTTGCGTAATGCAGCCTTATAACTGCTCTCTTACCGCAAATTGTGCATTTAGCCAGTTGATGTCACCTCATAAATATCAATCTCTTCTCCATCAAATATGAAAACATCCTCAGTGAGCAACTCCTTCTTCCTAACTACAATCACTTGAAGCGAATTGTATCCTAGGTCTTGAAGCAGCTTTTTTACTGTAATCTTTCTCTTCCGAGGGTCGTATTTTAACTCCCTCCCGTCAGGATAAATCACGACTCTAATCATTTCTAAACCACATTAGTGTTTTCGCGAAAAATGAGTTTCTAGGCTATAAAGGATAGTATTAATGCCAAGAAAGCAAGGCTATATCCATACTTCCATAGGAACCTTATTCCTTGATCAGGTCTAAATCTAGGCATGGAGTTATCGACCCACGCAATTACTGCCAGAACCACAAAATATTTCACTAAGACTACTATGGCACTCAACCACCAGTTCGCTGGATTAACAGGCCAAGGCCCTCCAAGGAATAACATCACGTAGAACAAAGGAAGGATAATCTTCTCTATAAACTTTATGAAGAATGCCATCGCCAGCCGGGGCCCACCTAATTCAGTAAATAGACCCCAGTAGAGCTCTGACTCAGCCTCTGGGAAATCGAAGGGCTTAATCATTAGTATAGCCATCATACCTATGAACCCTGAGATTGCTGCAATAAACATTGTTATTGCCGAAAGGAAGGAATCTACCCACAGCCCTGCAGAAACTGTGGACGTCAGGTAGGCACTGTATGGAACAAGTGTGTGTCTAGCGGCCAGAATCACTGGCGTTAGTAGCGAGGATATGTAGATAGGGTCTGCAGATATTAGTAACGCAAGATACCTTCCCGCAGCTATGCTTGAATATGGGTTAGGTATAGAGAGTGCTAGATATGCTAATGCTAAAGGCGCCAACAGTAGAATGTAGGCAATAACTACAATATCGTAAGGTGCCCAGAGAGGCTGTACAGCCAGAGGGGTCACTAGACCTAAAGCTATTAATGCACCGATCGCGAGAACAGCAATGATTAAAGGTGATTTCTTGAGTCCGTACCTATTCACCACATCCTCCTTTGCAAGCAGCTTCAGGAAGTCGGCAAGAGGCTGCAGCACACCTGCAGGCCCTGTATACGTAGGACCTCTTCTATATTGAATCCTTCCACTGAGTTTTCTATAGTACCACTGAGTAACAATAACTAATACAATCATAGTTAATAGGCCAGGATATATTAACGACTGAAGCAGTATGCTTAACCATTCGTTCATGGCCACCACCTCAACACTAGAGTAACTGCCACTATAACCACAAGGAGTAGGTAGGCATAAACATACCAGTCCCTCAGGAAGGCCTCAGACGACCTGCTTAAGGTCCTGGAAACCCCTCTCCAAGCCCTAGAAAGTATGTCAACTATTACATACGAAATCGGTGGTGTTTGAACCTCCTTAACCTCCCAACCTGAGACGACAGGATAATACTTAAGCTCGTCCTCCTTTTCCTCTACAGGTCTGCCTCCATACCTCTGGAACAGTTCGTAAAAGATTAAGTAAACTAAAACTCCCAGCAGTGCGGTTAGCCCTGTTATTAGGAGGACGAATCCTTCCGCGGAAAACATTAATGAAGCCATCCTTCTCACCTCTCAAAAATAAGCTTAGCCCATTCCTCAAACTCCTTCGATATCTTCTCCCTTGCTTCCTCATCTTCTGTCGTTTCAGCAAATAGCCAATGAACGAAGAGGGCTTTCCCTTCATCATCTACCTCCAGAGTCACTGTTCCTGGGGTATTGGTGATGGAGTTAGCAACTGTGACAATGGCGAAATCCGTCTCTAGGCTGTGAGGAACCCTCACAATAGCAGGCTTTATTTTCATATTAGGACTTAAAATAGCTTTAACAACGCTCCAATGCGCCTTAGCCTCAATAATTGTGAAGTACTTGACGAAATACGCTAGGAGTATTGCCAGCCTCTTTAGAGTGAGTTTTCCGGTATCCTGAATCCATTCTCTGGAGAATATGTATGAAACTATGAAGGCGCTAATCAGACCTAGGATGAGCTCAGTTATTGATATAGCACCAGTGTAGACTATGTAGAGACCTAGCAAAATAAGGGAAAGAGTGAAGAATCCGATAAATCTGCTTCCACCACTCTTACTCATTCTTCTCACCTCCCTCGATCTTTGAAAGGTTTTGGGTTCCGAACATTTCTCCAGCGGTAACACTTAGAGTAACTAGGAAGAGGAGAACAGCTAACCCTATGACTATTGCTGTAACTATTAAGATCTGCGGCAATGGATCTACCGCAGCTCCTGCAAATTCCTTTAGGGATGCCTGGCTCGGGTAGACGAAGCCCTCAATCACTCCTCCAGGATATACGGGCGGCTGGGTTGCAGTAATTCTATACCCTATAAAAACTGCTAACATCTCTATAGCGTCAGAAAAGATTGTGAGCATAACTAATTTCTTTATCATGTGGGGCCTGCATATCATTCCGCAGAGGCCCACAGCTGCCGTACCTATTATTGTTGCAAGGACGTAATACCAGAGAAACTCTTCCACCATCATTTCTTACCACCCTCCACAACAGCATCTAGCCCAAGCAGGGCTAGGGTGAACCCTGCGGAAACAGCTAGGAACTCCATTAAATTAAGCAGTATTAGAGTTCCTGCAATAACTATTTCTCCCCATGGGGCATGAATCACGTCTGCATAGCCTAAGGGCACATAAGTCTTGGGCTGGTTAAGGAATAAGTAGCCCATTACCCCCTTCATGAAACCAATTATCAGTGTGGAAATACCGATGAATGCTATGAGGATGAGGCCAGTCAGCCTTAAACTTAGGAGGCTGTCCTTCTTGAATCCAAGCTTTATCAGCTTGCTTCCTCCCATAGCCGCCAAAAGTATTAGCGGAGCCACGACAAAGATTGATCCGCCTTGGAAGCCTCCTCCAGGCGTCAGGTGGCCGTGGAGTGCTACAGAAATTGAAACAATCATGATGATCGGAGCCACAACTTTAGCTATTAGTTTAACTATTACAGTCATTTCTTTACTGGGTTCTGAAGGCTTAATCTTTTCAGCGAATATGTAAAGCGTCCCTATTATAGCAAGGAAGAGCACCGTCGTCTCGTAGTAAGTGTCAATGCCTCTCTGATCCCACAGAACCGAGGTCACTATTTCAGGCGACCCTGTGTAAAGGAGGGATCCTTGAAGCGGTATCTCGGACAGGTATTTGTAGGCTAGGTAGAGATTAGATGTGAAGTCAGGGGAAACTAGACCTAGCTGGACTAGTGCTACAGCAAATATTACAGCCAGCATTAGAGAAACAACAACACTTAATTTCATGTTACTCCTCATATCTCTCACCCTTCCTTAATGCGTATAGAAGGATAACCGAGTTAATTCCTAATCCTATAGCTACATAGGCTATCAGAAGGTCGGGAGCTAGAAACGCCGTTAGAAGGAGTGCAAAGAATGTGGATTCGATACCGGAAAGTATTATCGCTTTAAGTACGTCTCTCTGAAGTAGGGCAACAATGGAAGCTATTAAGGCAAGAGTTGAACCGATCGCAGCCAAAATTAATGGGATATGTATCACTCTTCACTCACCTCCTCCTTCTCCCTTAATTTGTCTACAATAACGGGCTTAGGTGAAACCTCACCTGACTTATGAGCAGCCTTAGCTAGTATATGGGAGCCTGCTGGGGCTGTGAGCACTATCAGGAGTCCGGCAATCACCGAAATCCCTGCTATATAATATTTGAATGTGGCCGGCATATCCAGTGATACAGCTATCAAAGCAATTCCAGCAAGCGGGTACACCGCCCCGCCAATGCTGCCTACTGTGGCTGCATGAAGCCTCAGGAAGAAGTTATTAAATCTATTCATCCCTATAGCAGCAATGACATCTAGGATCCCGCCAAGGAACAGGAGCCCTACACCTATCCAGAATATTATTAGATCTATCATTTTCTCTTCCCTCTCAACAGATACTTTGCTACGTAGATATCTAGAAGGAATACCCAAGCTGCCAGAGGTATAGCCCCAATAGCGAGGTAAGGAGTGAGGTAGTACAGGGATAGGAGCATGAATATGACGATGAGATCTACTACTAAGGTGTCTATCGCTAGAACCATATCCGGTAAGGTAGGTCCTTTGAAAACCCTATATGAGTAAATCAGCATAGCAACGGTATAGAGTATGAAAGCCCCCGGAAGAACGAAACCTAACACATCGACACTAACCATACGTCTTCACCCCTTCCCTTTCTTACTCTCAACTTTCTTAGGCTTCGGTGGAGGAAGCTGCTTTAGGAACCTATCCTTTGTGATAGTTACTCTATATCCTTCAGGTTTCGGAGGCTTTGCAAGCTCAGTAGGCATAACAAGCGTAGAGTCCTTGTCCTTAGTGTATAGCTCGAATCCAGTCGTATCAGTCATTACCAAAGCAGAAAACGGGCAGTACTCAACACAGAGGCCGCAGAATGTACACTTATGCAGATCAATTCTCGGGAACCTCTTAGGTTTATTCTGTGGGAAGTCTCCCTCCACAGGCACTAGATCTATGGCGAATGCAGGGCAAACAATCTTACACATACCACAACCAGTGCACTTATTGAGATCAAGTATATGCCTCCCTCTCAGGTTCTCGGTTTTGAAGGGAGGCTCACTCTTAGGAACCATTCTAGTGTATGGCTTCCGGAACAGGTATTTCACAGTCTTACTTAGAGTGGCCCACACCATTTCCATCACCTATCTATATCGGGAGAACACGGATCTAGGGACTTGACTATAATCGGGAAGTCAGCGATCGTTACCTCCTCATTCTTAATGATGTGTTTTACAGCAGTCGTCATTAACGGCATTGACACACTCCTTAAACGAACTCTGTATGGCTGTCTTCCTCCGTTACTCACTATATGTATGAAGTACTCTCCTCTAGCCGCTTCAATCCTGGCAATACCTACGCCTTTAGGAGCCGCTAATGGTAGCTTAATTCTGTGGGGTTCACCAGGTCTGACTTCCTCCACGGCCTGCCTAATGATCCTCAGGCTCTGATACACTTCCTTAAACCTCACTACGCTTCTTGCATAGGCGTCTGCCTCAGTCATTGTGGGAACGTCAAAGGTTACTTTATCGTAGTTTTCGTATGGAACAACCTTCCTCACATCGTAAGGCACTCCAGCCGCTCTAAGGCTGGGTCCTGTTACACCCATCTTTATAGCGTCATCCGCTTTCAGAATGCCTATTCCCTGAGTCCTTGCCCTAAACACTCGGTTCTTCAGAAGTGCTGACTCAATATCCTTAACTATATCCTCGACTTTATTGGTTACTTCCAGAGTTCTTTCCTTGAATCCTTCCGGAACGTCCCATCGAATACCTCCCGGAACAGAAAAGCTATGGTAGACACGGTGCCCGACAACCCATCCGAACCACTTAAGTATCTCCTCTCTTGCAGCAATTGCCCAGAATCCAACTGTTCGTAGCCCTGTAACACCAGCCATGAAGTTAACCCAAAACATATGTGAAGCTATTCTGCCGAACTCGGCCTGAATCATTCTCACATATTTAGCCTTCTCAGGAATGTCTATCTTAAAGATTCTATCCACGGCCTCCGCGTAACCTAATTCTAGGCTATCCGGATCCTCAACACAGAAACGGTAACCCATCACTACATTCATTTCCCATGTCCTGAACTCCATCATTTTCTCAAATCCTCTATGGAGGAAGCCGGGAACAAGCTCTGCATCAACTACTCTCTCTCCATCAACCCAGACTTTATACCCTACATTTCCAGGGACACCGGGATGTTGAGGCCCGAAGTAAAGCATAACTGTCTTGCTTCCATTACCTCCCATACTTATACCCCCCGTAATACACTTTGGCTACCCACTCATGCGTATTCACATCCTTCCGATGGGGAGGAGGCCCTTCCCAATTCTCGTCAAGTATCCACTTAGAGAGGTCCGGATGGCCCTTGAACTCCACACCCATCATCTCATGAACTTCTTTTTCAATATAGTACGCTATGGGGTGAATATCATGTACCGAGTCTATTACTGGATCATTCCGAGGAACGAACGTCTTAACCCAAATCTGTGATCCATCATTAACATTGGCGACAATATAATAGACTTCAATCACCCCTTCTTTCGGCAGATCGACCGTGTTTATATTCATGAATAGCTTGTATCCCTTCTCTGCAAGCTCTTTCAGTACTTCCCTTATTCTCTCTTTCTTCACGTTAGTAACGCATATTCTCAAATCCTCATACTCTTCCGAGCATTTATCGTAAGTCTCCTCAAACTTGTAGGTGATCTTGATCTCTGCATTCTTCATTTTCTCCTCATATTCCTTAGCCCATTCTCTCTCCAGTTCCTCCCATTTTCTTATCTTTTCGTAAGCATCTGGAAGAATTGGATCTCCTTTATGTTCTGGAGGGGTCTTAGCCACCTTATCATATAAATCAACTATCACGCTAAACCAGTCGTCTGCTAAAGGCATACATCCAGGTATCCATCCGGAAACTTTCACGAAGTCGTCCAACCGCTTATAGGTAGCGTAAGAGTCCCAGTAAAGGCCTCCAGTAGCTGTACAGTTACATCCAGCAACCACATACTTAGGATTAGGCATCTGCCGATATACACGAAGGAAAAGCTTCACGGATTTCTTGGTGAGGTAACCCATTCCAGCATAGAAATCTGACTGCCTCGGAGTGGGCGTGGGCATATATCCATATCTTTCCCAGTCCAAGGGTGATGTAACAACTGGAGGGAACTCTATGGCTCCACAGGCAGAACAGTAATGAACGAGCCATAGGGATTTCCCACGAGACCATGAAATTATTTTCTTGAATATGGAACTCATCTCACCCACCCCACAAATTTAGAACCGATTCAATGTATGCGTTTCTTCCCCCAATTAGGCTCTCACCGGCCGGATAAATAATATGATTGGAAATGAGCCAGTACGCCACACCAGAAGCTAGGACACCTATAGCGAAGAGTAGAACAAGAATTTTCAAGTAGGTCGGGGCTGGTGAAGCTGATTTACCTGGCAGAAGGTATGTCGGATATATGACTCGCAGAAATCCTGCTAGAGATAGTGCTGAGCCCAGCAACATGATCAGGAGTATGAAAGCACTTTGAGGGGAGAACTGCCAAGTCCCTAAATACAGGACATTGCCGTAGAGCTGGAATTTTGCCTGGAAGAGAATTGTCGGTGGGATACCGACGACTGCTGCAGCACCTATTAGGAAGCCCGCAAATATGGCTGGGTTGTTCCTAAAGGCGCCCTTAACTTCATTTATATTGCTAGTTCCTAACGATCTTGAAACCCATCCAGCCGAAAGGAATAAAGTTGGTTTCACTATTGCATGTGCAAGAATGTAACCTAGAGCTATGTAGATCCCGGTAGGACCTAGCGATAGTGCAACAGCCATATACCCAACATCAAGTATGGTGCTGTAAGCAATAACCTTCATAATGTCCTTAGAGTAAATCATTCCCGTTCCTCCTATAATAACTGAAATCAATCCAAGCACTAGAAGAGTTACAGATGCCTCTACTGTAAAACCACCCATCACTATGTAGAAAAGCCTCATCATCACGTAAATAGCTACACCCTCGGAAAGAGCCGCCATTAAGGCACCCACTGTAGGCGGAGCTTTAGAGTACGCGTCAGGAAGCCAGAAATGTATAGGTACGAGTGCAGCTTCAGCTATTAAAGTCCATAAGGTAATCATGAAAATGTAGGATGTAGCTTGATATGGATTTAATGCTCTTCCAAGTGAAGCCATAATTCCAGAAATTATCGCTCCTCCTTGAGCAATATTCAAAGTTCCTAAGGCATTGTAGTACATCACAGCCGTAAGGAAGAACACCATTCCGGCCGCAGTACCAACCATAGCGTATTTGAAAGCCGCCTTAATAGAGCCGGGAGATCTAGGTGATGCTATGAGGAAATACGCTGAAATAAGTGTGACCTCCATCATGACGAACATATTGAAGATATCGCCAGTGTAAACAACGCCAAGCATACCTGCTTCAAGACCAAGCATGGCAGAGTAGAAGTACTCCTTATCGTCCACAAAATGCTTGGATAGCGGTGTGATTAACAGGAACAGCGTAGATATGAGTATACCCATGAAGGCTCCCAAGAAGTCAACGATATAAGTTATTCCGAAGGGAGGAGGAAATGCTGCGAATGTGTAGGTAATTACTCCCTTCTGCATAACTTGAAGAAGGGTGTAGAGAGATAGACCGAAAACAACGAGCTGAATAAGGGTAGCTGTAGCCTTTGTTACTCCTCGTGAAATCTTAGCCAAACCGAATACAGGGATTATGAATGCGATAAACATTAGTAAATAAGGCGATAAGGCTGCCGCTAGCGCTTCTTGGGATGCTGGCATTGTATCTGCCCCTTGATTTAGACTTGGCTCAATTTTTAAGCTTTTAACGTCGTGTATAAGCAGTTTTGAGGTATCTAATGTTTATTTAATTAGAGATCTAACATATTTAAATCAATAATAGTAATCCCCCATAACTAAGATAATAATCCAAGGTAGTTAATAAGGGCTACCCCTATTATCCCTGTAAGGCTTATCAATACATTATCATCAATCGGCTTGAACTCAAAATGCTCAACGATAGATGCGACTCCCGCTAGAAGGATCCCCCAGCTGCCCAGAAGGGCATATCCAATAGGTGCTGTAACAGCAAACATTGCAAGGTTTCCCCACCAAGACTTGGTCCTTCTCTGGTAAAGCATATTTCTCGTGAATCCCGTGGCTGCATCCCCGAAGGCCATAAAGGTTATCGGAATCAATGCATAAAGAGGATCCCCTAGAAGCAACCAGGTAGCCAATACAGATATTCCCCACATCACACAGAAATTTACCTCAAACATGTTTTCTTCAACCTGGAACCATGGCATAAGTTTCCCTCTATAATGAGGTATCCAAGTAGAGATTGCTAGAACCATTGCCAAAGAAAACGGAATTAGGGGAGAAGAAAAAACGAATGGCGTTAGGATAGCTATAACCCCTCCAGCCAAAACATGAATGATTTTTCTGTTGTAGTAAACAGCCACGTTATGCTTAACACCTCTCCCGATCATTCTAGCGTAAAGAAACTTAGTGCCTATAACCACGGAATAAACATATCCGAGAAGAGAAATCCCCAAGATAAGTTCAAGAAGAGGATCCTCCGGCAGTAGATGCCAATGCATAGAAATCGGCATTTTTGAACTACCGTATATTTCTTTACCAGGGGAAATAATAATTAATACTTCCCCCGCATATTCTCCATACCTGCTGGGGTAGGAATGAGCGGGGGAGGATGGAAACACGGATTCATAGTGCTTCTCGCCGGCTATGTATTAGTGTATATACATAGAATAGTTACTGGTGTTCTCAAACCTGAATTTTCTGTAATTGCCTTGAAGTATGGTTGGGACCCAACAATCTTTATGTCACTTTCTTCGTCGGCATACTTCTATGCGTATGCAGCTATGCAGCTCCCTGGAGGAGTCTTCGCAGATGCCTTAGGAATGAAAAAATATGCTGCACTTTCGTTAGCACTCATTACTGGAGGAACGGCATTAATGATTCTCGAGATCCCCACAGCTGTCATAATAGGGAGGCTCTTAATTGGAGGAGGAGCAGCCGCCGTATTCATATGTATACAGAGATTCATCGGCATCAGACTTACCCATTCCTTAGGAGGGAGAGCAACCGGAACTGCGCTAATGGTGGGTAACATAGGTGCCTTGCTTGCTACTTCTCCTTCTCGCTATGCAGTTAACGTAATGGGTTTCCACCTGTACTTAATTATGTTAGGATCTCTCACAGCCATAGTAGGCATCTTATCCTACATTAACCTCAAAGACAGAGGCATGGAGGGTATTAGAGTCACTGAGTCCTTAAAGAAAATCTTTATTCAGCTAAGCCAAGTTGTAAGGAATACGCACTCATTGGCCTTAGCATACACTCTGGCAACCACTTATGCTACAGTCGTAGCTTTCCAATCATTCTGGGGGCATGAATACTACACTCAGGTCTTTGGGGCTGATGAGAACGCTTCTGCAAATTACCTCCTCATGGTGGCTATGAGTTTCATAGTTTCCACACTCATAGCTGGCTGGATAACAGATAAAGTCATTGGCAGACGAAAGCCTGTCTTAATACTTAATTCCATACTCCACTTCGTTTCCTGGGCTGTAATGCTCCTACCAATCTATTACCCTCTGAGACCATCCCAAGTCTTTGGATTGGGAGCATCAATTCTTCTCGGTTTCGCCGCAGGTTTTCACATAGTTATACCTCCTATGGCGAGAGAACTATATAAAAAGGAATTCTCCGGAACTACTTTCGCTTTCGTTAATCTAGCCGGTTTCATAGCTATAGCTATTTATCAGTCATTAGGCGTAGCAGTAGCTATAGGAGGAATTATTGCTTTATTCACCTTACTCTCCCTTCTCTCAATTGCTGCATCTATACTAACTAAAGAGACATTAACCTAGTGCAGCGTGCTTATTAGTTGAATTAAGCCAGTTATTAGTAGTTGATGTATCATTGAGTTTAATGGGACTTAGCGATACCGAGCTTACGGTGTGGGTAAAGAACCAATTGGAAAGCCTAGGTATTCGTAAGACTAAAGTCGTCATTACGTCCCATTTCCCTGGGATAGCAGCAATACCTTTACTGAACACAATAATAATATCCAAACGCATACTTCCTTTCATAGGTGCGGAAGATTTGAAAGCTATCTTGGCTCACGAAGCCTATCATTTAAGTAGCCGATATGAACGGAAAAGACTAATCAGGAACTCCGTGCTATCACTTGCTGCGTATTTAATTCTCATAGACCTCTTCCTACTTATGAGTCTCCCCTATTTCATGCTGATAACCTTCCTCTTACCCGACGCTCTGCCTCCACTTCCTACTGCTGGACTATTAGGGGTATCTATACTTTTCTTTCTTGCGACATTACTTCTCTCTATTAGAGTGTCCAGAAGAATTATTTCGAGATTAATGAAGTATATCCCATTCGGTGTGGAGGAGAGGGAGGCAAATGATTTCGCCTCGAGAATTGTTGGTAGAGACAATTACTGGAAAGCAGTGGTCAGATACTCTATAGCTTTAAAGAGGGTTACGGAAGGGAAGAAGCTCCTTAAATTTTTCTGGATGAATTCATTACTCCTCAATGAGGCGGTGAATCCTCATCCCACCCCGACCGAAGTGGGTGAGAAAGCTTGAGCCTGCCTGAGAAAGGGAGAATACTTCCAAGAGAGTTTTACAGTAAGGCGACTGAGCATGTCGCTAGGGACCTTCTTGGGAAGATCCTTATTCGCAGGGTAGGTAAGAAATTTCTCGGCGGAATAATAGTTGAGACTGAAGCCTACTTCGGTTCCGAGGATCCCGCCTCTAGAGCTAAGAGGGGAGGTGATTTAAAGAGAACCCTATACGGTGAGGTCGGTGTTGCTTTAGTTTATGGTATCCATACACACTGGATGTTTAACGCCGTTGCACATCCAGAAGGGAAAGGAGGGGCTGTTCTTCTTAGGGCTATTCAGCCCATACTCGGTATTGATGAGATGATGAAAATCAGAGGGTGCAACAGTATCTATATGGTTGCGTCAGGGCCTGGAAGGCTTACGAGGGCCTTACGAATAGATAAAAGATTCCATAAAAAACCGCTGTATGTTAAGCGTTACGGCTTATGGATAGAGGACAGAGGGATAGAAATTCCAGACTCTCAAATAGCTAGAGACGCACGGATAGGGGTATCGGAAGATCTAGACGAGCCATACAGGTTCTTCCTGAAGGACTCTCCATACTTATCCCGTCCACCTAAAAAGAAATAGCTATTTCGTCTCAATGAAAATAATTAATGGTCCTTGAATTGAGCAGAAAGTTTGGGGTCTACCTCCCTGAAGATGTGGTGAAAGACTTAGAGATCTGTATGGCGAGCATGGAGATAAAGAGTAAGTCTGCACTCGTTAGAGAGGCATTAAAGCTCTTCATTAATGAGCATCGATGGAAGGCCGGGAAGGAAGCAGTTGGTGTTATAGGAGTTATATATAATCACCACGCTAAAGACGCAGATAAGAAACTGACTGATGTACAGCATTCATATCTCGACATAGTGATAGCTACTATGCATGTACATCTGGACGAGGAGAAGTGTATGCTGGCAATTATTGTAAGGGGAAATACTGACCGAATTAAGAAGCTTATTGGCGGTTTAAGCTCAGTTAAGGGAGTTGAGGTTACTCGACCACTACTTCTCGCCACAGACTAGGTTTTGTTGAAGTAAAGCATCTTTCTCGATAACGTGACGCTTGTTTTGAACTGGCGTGAAGATTAGAGGAATCATTATTCCACTTTTTGCTAGTAACTCTGCATTACTCCATACATCAATATCTTCTGTTACTATTCTCCCGTCATTCATAAGAGCAACCCGGGTAACCATTTCCAGAATCCAAGGCAATGAGGAGGATGTGATTAAGACGGTTTTCTTAGCGTTTCTCCATTTCTTAATTACTTTCATTAATCTACAGAACAGTTGCGTTGAAAGGCCTAGGAATGGCTCATCAAGCAAAATTATCTCAGGATCATGTATGGTCGAGGCAGCTATAGAAACCATTTTTCTATATCCGAAGCTGAGAGAAGTGGGTGGCTTTCCCAAATACTGGAGAAACCCGAAATCTTCCGCAGTTTTCTG
>Ga0164318_10003889_pt1 | contig 14240 bp, 12 predicted proteins | sample GuaBasSedimGuay9_FD_113734 | JGI IMG/M metagenome (GOLD analysis project Ga0164318, IMG submission 113734) | Subseafloor sediment microbial communities from Guaymas Basin, Gulf of California, Mexico - Guay9, Core 4571-4, 0-3 cm | ecosystem: Environmental > Aquatic > Marine > Hydrothermal vents...
ATAAAAAAAATAGATTATTACAACTTAAAGAACGTTTTAAACGTTGTAGAACATTAAAAGATATTAAAGATTTAATAATTCATTCGAAATTAAATATATTTGAAAAATATTATTTATATCAACATAGATATAACGAATTAAAAAGCTTTGTACTAGCTCAAATAGATAATAAATTAAAAGAAATAGAAGAATCAATTAAATTTGAATCAAAGGAGTATGAAAGCTTAATAATAAGAAAAGATATTATAGAAAAATTAAATATACAAAATAAAATATATGCTTATCCAGTTGGTTTTAAAAAAAAAATTGCTTATGTCATTAAATTAGAAAATATAGAGATACCTTATAATAAATCTTTTATATATGAAATTATAAAAGAGGTTTTACAAAATTTAAAGATATCAAGGCGATTTTATTTTACTATATATATGAATGTAACAACTATAGCACAAACGTTTGAAGTTATTGAAAAAAATAAAAATGATGCTTACATATCTCCCGATATATCAATAGTTGAAGATTATAATATGGAGGCATTCAGAAGTAAATTAACAACACCAGAAGACTTTAATATAAATGTGATAAAAGATTATTTCAGAAAAAATAAAGATTATCTAATGAATAGAGTTAAAAATTCATTTGATAGTGTATACATTCAAAAAATAAATAGCTTACAAGTCCATATATTCATTCCTGTTGAAAGAGTAGCCGATGAATCAATTATATTTTGTGGACCGAGTGAGTATAAAAAATATATATATAATCCTATTAAAACAGATTGCCAATGCTTATTTAAATGTTTAAATGAAGCTGGATTAAAGATGTCAGAACCTTATAATATGAAGAATGTAGTAATAAAAATTAAAGAAAATTTAAATATGAATATAATTAATGGTGTTCCTCTAACTCATATAAAAACAATTTTAAAAGAAATTTATAAAGATTGTGATATTAAAATAAATTTGTTTAAATATGATAATATCAATCATTGTTTTCCTAAAGATCTGAAAGATACACAGAAAATAATAATTAGAAGAAAAATAAGAAAACAAACCAAAACCATAAATTTAGGATATATATATAATCATACATTTTTAATAAAAGATATTAAAATAATGAAAAATATGAAAGGTGAATATTTTAAAAGAGTAACAGACGATAACGAAAATGAAAATGATATATATTTATTAAAGAAATATAAAGATAATATTCCATTGAAAAAGGTTAAATTTGAAGATGATAGGGCTAGTGAATTCCAAAAAAAAATAACAATAGCACTTAATATTAAAAAATTATATTTATCTGAATTTTCTTTATATTTGAATGGACTTAGCAAAGAGCATATTTATTATCCAGATATATATATACCAGAAGACAATGAGATAATTGAAATAAATGGGGATTATTATCATAACAATAATTTAAATACAGTTAATATATACAATGAAAAAGTAAGATTATATAAAAAACATAATTTAAAATTAATAGAAATATGGGAAAATAATTATATACAAACGTTAAGAAGCTTAATAAGTAATGATATTAATAAAGATATATTAGAGAATATACAACATAGGAAACATTTTAATAATATTATAATATGGGATACTGAAACATATATAGATGAAAACAATAATTTTATTATATATGCTGTTGCATGTGTTAATTTGGATGTTTATGAAATGTCTGGAGAAGATATTAAAAGACGTGTTAAAATTTTCTATGGATTGAATGCAATGGATGAATTTATTGATTATATCAAAGATATAGCTGAAGAACGATTAAATAAAATAGAAGAAATATTAGAAAATTTACAAAACAAGCGTTATATTAATTCAATAGATAAATTAAGGACAGAGCTAATCAATCAAAATAAAATTATTCTATATGCTCATAATTCTGGTAAATTTGATACATATTTTATATACAATAATAAAAATATCAAATTTAATAATATTATTAATAAAAACAGTTCAATAATATCATTATCATCATATGATGGAATATTAGAATTTAAAGACACTTACCAATTTATGAATATGTCATTATCAAAAATATGTAAAGGTTTTAAAATACCTGATGAATATGCTAAAAGTGAGTTTAGTCATGATAAATTTAATGAAGAAATGCTAAATAACAGAAAAGAAACATTAGAAAAATATAAAAATGATGTATATAAATATTTAGCCAATGACGTTATAAGTCTTTCTTTAGTATTTGACTTATTTGCTAAAAACATATATAAAATAACAAAATTATATGTAGTCGATTTTATTAGTATACCACAGTTAACTCATTATTATTTAACTAAAGAGGTTTATTGTAAATATCCAATGTATATCATTAATTCATTACCCATTGATAGAATAATTAGAAAATCTATAGTTGGTGGGTTTTGTTATGCTTTAAAGCCATATTTTATATCAAAACAATATAATGATGATATAAGACATTTTAATGAGTTAGATGATGCTAAAAAACAAGAAATATACGATAATATAGAAGACTATATTTTCGTGGGCGATATAAATTCGCTTTATCCTGCTAGTTGTGCCCGTTTTCCCTATCCTATCGGTCCTCCTTCTTTAATATTAGATGAAAAAACATTAGAAGAAAAAAGACAACAATTAAATAGCTTAACATATGCATATCATGCAATTATTTGCTGTGATGTAGTTTATCATAAAAGAGAGAATTTAATATTAACTGCTTTAACAGAAAAGGCCAAAGACGGGCGAATATTTTATTTAACTCATGATAAATATAACATAATTAAAACATCTGTAGATTTAGAAGATGAAATAAATTTCAATAGAGCAGCAAAACCAGAGATAACTAAAATATATTACCTGATTGAATGGAAAAAATCAGAATATATATATACTGAGGTAGTTAGTCATTTATATGAAGAACGACAAAAAGCAAAAAATGGGAAAAATAAAAATGATGCTTTACAGTTAACATTGAAATTAAAATTAAATTCTTTATATGGTAAAACAATTCAAAAACTTATAGACAGAGAAAATAAATTATATGATCTTGAAAATTTTGAAGATTATCAGAAATTAAGCAAAAAAATATATAATAATCAGATATCTAATAATGGTTTAATAATATTAAATAATGGCCAATGCAACACCGAGATAAAGAAAAAGAAATATAATAAATCATTGACATATTTGGGTGCTTTTATATTAAGTTATTCAAAAAGAATAATGAGAGAATTTATACGTATTATTAGCCCTAACGATCAAATTTATGCAAATTTTAACCATTTCTATAGCGATACTGATTCGATTTACATGCATATTTCAAAACTAAATATATTAAAAAAATATAATAAAGTAAGTTCAAAATTAGGAGATATTAAAAATGATTTAGATGGTATATTACCTAATTGTAAGATTGTCAGAGCCATATTTTTAGCACCCAAAAACTATATTTTACAGGTAATTAATAAAGAAAAAATGATATATGTAGTAAAAGCAAAAGGAGTAGTAGAAGTTAAAAGAAATGCTTTAACTTTTGAAATGTTTGAGAATATGCTATATCATGATAAAAGTTATGAAATAGATAAAATAAAACAATTCAAACGTAATTACAGAGAAAACCAGAAAGAAAAGACAGGTATATATAGAAAAATTATAACAAAAATGATAAATAAAAAGCCATATGATGGCAGAATAAAAGACCTTGAGAATAATAAATATCTTCCAATCTATTCATTAGAAAAGAAAACAGATAAAAAAATGATTATTTATGTTGATGGTCCAGTCGGAGCGGGTAAAACATATTTTATAGATAATCATGATATTATTAATGAATTTAAATTGATAGAGAATGATAATAAACAATTCCAACCAAAGATTGGAATATTAAAAGAAGATTGGTTTATTGAATCTGAATTATTTAAAGAATATCAATATAATAAAACCGATAAGGCTTTAACAATGCAAAGATTCATAACAGAAGGAACAATTGAGAGATTAGAAAAATTATTACAAAATAATGATATAATTATAGTTGACAGACATCCATTAGTTGGATTATCTATATTTGGAAAAATATTTATTGAAGATAAAGACTTATATATAGGCTTAAAAAATCAATTAACAAAAATGTACAAACAAAAAATAACAAATATTTATAAACCAGTTGAGAAAACAATATATATAAAAAAATCACTGGATGATTGTTATGAAAATTATAAAAAAAGGAGGAGACGAAATGAAAAGTATACAGATGTTGAATTTGTGAAAATATATGGACATTATGATAATTATTATAGAAAGAAAAAAAATGATAATCAAATCCTTTGGATTGAATAGTTCAAAACTTCGTTTTGAACGGTTTCAAACGAAGTTTGAAACGTTTGAACAAAGTTCAAACCAAAGTGGACAATTTAATTATAAATTTGTAAAAACTTCATCCAATGATGAACATCTAAACCTTAATAAATTATTATTTGTTTTATTATCAATTAATAAAAAACCATGATTATTATTTTTTTTTATGCATTTTTTATATGCTTCTAATAAAAGACTTGGATTATCATATATTTGGTTAAAGAATGTTTTAATTGCTCTCATATTATTAAATCGACATAAAAATATATAATCGATATTTAACCTTTTCGACATATTCAAAGTAAATATTACTTGAGATATTTCACATATAGAACAATTAAAATGTCTCCCTTTAGTATAAATATCATTAATATAATTATAATTTTTATTATTATTGATTTCAGCATAATAATCATCAAATACAATTAATTTTTGTGTATAATTATCATTTTCATCTTTTTTACTAATAATTATATCTAATTCTTCTTTTGTCGGAAGATTATTAAATATTTCAACTCTGGGATCTTCTGATATTTTTATATAAATATCTTGATGTCCTGTAGAAGTATAAATATATATATTTTTAATAGGTTTACTATAAAATTTAATTATATTGGCTAAAATGGTTGTTTTTCCACTATTTTTACTACCCAAAATAAATATACTACAAGGATATTGAAGAGTTAAAATATCTGATATTTCTTTTTGAGTATCAACCATAGCTATAAAATTTTTTAGCTATAATATTTTATTAAATAAATAAAATTTATAATTATATATATAAATAGATAATAAATTTATAATTAAATTTTCTTATTGTTTAAAAAAAATAATGTCATTTTTTAATATGACTGATGATAAAACTAAATTAAAAACTGAAAAATTATATACAGAATCTGATATACAAAAATTAATAGATAAAGAAATACCGCCAGTTATGAGAGAAAAATTAAGAGAAATAAGAAATAAGCAATTAAGAGAGAAAGGATTAACACCTAAAGAAGTTTCAGAATCTGATATAACTCAATTGGCATTATTGAAAGAAATGCCAACTAAGATAGTTGAAGAGCAAAAAAAAGCAATGAAAGAACAACAACAACAACCAGAAGAAATAGCAGAAGAATATCAAGAACCAGAAGAAATAGAAGAAATAGAAGAACAACCAGAAGAAAAAGAAAAAATAGAAGAAATTAAACCATCGAAAGAAAAAGAAAAAATTATACCAAAAAAAAAATTGGTAATACCTGAATATGTTGAAACTACCATAAATAAATTAAAGCAAGAAAATCCCGATGAATTAAAGATATTAAAAGATATTTCAAAAGATGATGATTTATTAAAAAATTTAAGAAAATTTTATTCATCTACTATTAGAATAAAAAATCAAATTATCAAAGATTTTGGAAAAATACCAACAATAAAAGAAATAAAAAATAATGAAAATCTAAGAACGTTTTTTGTAGGTTCTTTTTTAAAAGGGAAAAATATTCCAATAAAAAAAAGTTCAAAAATATATGAATTACATAAAAATTTAATGAATAAATTTAAAAAAGAATTAACTCCTATAATTACATCAAAAGAAAAACCTAGATTATTACCAGGTGGAAGAGAAGAAGAAGAAAAAGAAGGATTTGGAATAATCAATAAAAAAATTAAAAATAATAATTTAAATAAAAATGATATTAAAAGAATATTAAATGAAGTAATGGATTTATATGATAATGGAAAACAGAATAAAGCAATAAAATTATTAAAATCATTAAAAAATGATATTTCATATAAAGTATATAAAAAAGTATATAATTATATTAAAGATTGATAATTTATATATATATATATATAGGTTTTTATAATGGAAAAAAATAAAATAAAAAAAACATTAAAAGAAATAATTATAGGTAATAAAACAACTTATAAAAAGCCTTATTTAAAAAATTATATAAAAAATTCTTCTTAGAATTTTTTTTTTAAAAAAATTATAATTATATATATATAATTTGAAATAAAAAAAATCATAATAATGCCAATAACTAATACTTATAAATTACCACCTATTAGAGATGGTATATATAGAAATGTTGAGATAAAAGAATCAGAGATAAAAAAAGGTAGTGGTATATATGATCCATCTCATGGATCTGGTATAAATGATATTCCTCATATTTTTGCACCAAAACGTGGTTTTGGAACATCTAGCAAAAAATTAGCTTTTAATAAATATTTATTAACTGGAAATTTTCCATATAAATCATCACATTCAAATAAAGAAATAATAAATGGTAAAGGATTATGGTCTTGGGTCAAATCTAAAGCACGATCGGCTTGGAATTGGGCCAAAAGAAAGATTCCAGAAGTTGGCAAACGATTTATATCTAATGTTATTGTTCCAGCTGCCCAAAAAACTGGTTTAGAAATTATCAGAAATCCAACAAATATAAAAAATATATTAAAAAGTAATGTAGGCGAATTAGCTCAAAAATCTAAAGAATTTGGAAAACAAGAAATAAAAAAGGCTGTTAGTGGTTCTGGTATTAAAAATAAAAAAAATAAAAAAAATAAAAAAAAGAAAAAAACAAAAAAAAAGAAAAGACCAAATTTAGATAAATTATTATAATCTTAATTTGTTATAATAATTATTTTTTTTTTTATTAAAAAAATAATATATTTCTTTATATATAAAGAAAATAATTAAAAATATATTTTATTAAATCATGTCACAAATTAAAAAAATTTCTAATTTCAGTGATACTATTAATTTATTTGGTGATATATTTGAAGGTAACCAAACGCAATTATCAATCGATCATATCGAAAAAATTGTATATTCTGCCTATCATATTCAAGGCCGTGAAATTAAATTTATCATACCACGAACATATGGGCGTTATATGCTATTAAATACTTTAAGATTTTGGTTTAAATTACAAATTGAAACAACTGCACAGGCTGATTTTTATTTTAATCCTGCATTTGCTTTTGAACGTGTAGAAGTGTCTTTGAATTCTCAGAATGTATTAAGTTTATATAATCAATATCATGGAAGAAGTCACCAAATATTAAAATTCTTAAAATATGAGAGAGATCATAGATTATTTTGTAATTCTGAAAAAATTTATAATATGGATAGTGCTGAAGAAAATCCACGAATGATAGTTATTGAAAGCACTCAAGCTACTGGAGTTCATAACATAGATTTTTCATATAAAATAGATACTTCATTACTGGATTTAGATAAAATTTTATTGGATAATATTGAAATTGAAATAACTTTTTATATACCATCTGGATTTGCAAATAGATGTTTATATTCTGCTGCTGGAACTATAAACGAAAATAATACATTATTTACAAAAGCTATGCTATCTTTTGATACTGTAATACCATCTGATACATTAAAAAATTTTATAATAAATGGTGTTGAACGGTCTCCCGTTCCATATGATGTGTATTTATTTCATGCATTTAGATATGTAGATCAACCAGCTGGAAATAATAATATTGAAAATTGTTATATTAACAATAGATGGCCTAGTTATTGTATAATTTCTGTTATACCAACTACAAACGATAATTATAATTTAAATCAACAATATAAATGGACTAATTATACTTACATTTCAAATTTACAATTAACAATAAAAGGTATTAATTTTCCAAACCGAATGATTACAATAGAAGATACAACTAATTATATTGGTTCTGCTTTTTATTATGAATATTTAAAACAGGCTTTTCCGAATAACAGCATTGATTATATTGAATTAAAAGGAAGATTAGTATATGTTTTTGATTTGGAAAATAGTGAATATTATGATCCCGAAGAAAATGTAGATGTAAACATTCAATATAATAACATTCATACAGGAAATTTAAATATATATATATTCTTCTTAACTAAACACCAAATATTAATAGATAAAGATAGAAATGTTACAATTATTTAAAATAGTGATTATTCCAAAGGGAACAATAACCGAATATTTGAAGTAAATAATAAAAAAGATTTTTTTTTTATAGTTTTAAAAAATTATAAATATAATAAAGTATGATTTTTTAACGAAGTTAAAAAATGTTTTTTATTGAAAATAAAAAACCATTATATAATTATGAAATAAATGATTGGATGAAAAAAAATAATATAAATAATTTTATTGGTTGTTATTCTGCTGATAATCTCCCACCAATAAAAAAATATCCTTCATATCTTATATTCAATTATTCTCCTCATTGGAAAGATGGAACCCATTGGATTGCTATATTATTTATTTCGCCTGAAATATGTTATTATTATGATAGTTTGGGATTTCCGCCTGAATATTTGGAAGATTTTTTTGGTTATGATACTAATTTTTATAAATATATGAAAAAATACAGTAAATATATTATTTATAATAATAAAATAAACCAAGATATATTAAGTTCTTTATGTGGTTATTATGATTGTGTTTTTATATATTGTGTTGATAAATTAAATTTTGATATTAAAAAATTTAATAAATATATGTCTAAAAATTTAGAAAATAACGATAAAACAATATATAAAATTTATAAATTATTAGATTAATTATTTTTCTATTTAAATTTTTTTTATAATAATAAATATAAGAAAAATAAAAAAAAAATTTATAACAATGCCAAAAAATAAAAAATTAGTTAAATTATCTAATGGTGCGGTTGCTCAGATTCTTCCATCGGGAAGATATCAAATTATAAAAGGTGCTTCTAAAAATTATATGGAAAATATAAGAAAAAAACCCCGAAAAGGTGAAACAAAGGATGAATTAATTGAAAAAATTATTGAAAAAGCTAAAAAACAAGGAGAAAATACCAGAGGTATGAAAAGTAAATTAAAAATGATGAAAAAAAAAGACCTTAAAAAGATGGCTAATCAAAAAGGTGGAACAATATTTAAAGCTTTATGGGAAGGAGCTAAATGGTTGGGTGATAAAATAATATCATAATTCATCAGTTCTATTTTATAATTGATTTTTTTTTTTAAAAAAAAAAAATAACATAATTATATATACATATAAATATAATAATGTCATTATATGGAAAAAGATCGACTAAATTAGATATTGATGAATTACATTTAAAAAAAAATTTAATTGTTGATAATGAAGATGATGAAAATTTAGAATTAAAAGGAAATGAAATATTAATATCTAATTCTAAAAATCAGGATAAATCCACTGTTATGAATTTATATCATTATGGCTCAACAACGGGTGTACGTAGTGCAGAGATAAATTTAATTACTAAAAATAGTGGCGGCGGTACTACCAGAGCAATATTAAAACAATATTATGGAAATTATTATTCAACCGGATGGATATATCATTCGTTACTTGAATCATCTCAAACATTAACTTTATCTACTAATTATCATTTGCAAAAATTTTATCTTCCTAATGATTCGGGTGAAGATTATTATATTAGATGTGCTGATAATGCTGATTTAACGACATTTTTGGAGAAAAAATATCACTTTTTATATAATAATACACAATATGACTTAATAAAAGAGAGATTTAAAATCGATGATGAAGAAACACGTTTGTATACTCCTGGATTTGATAATAACAAAACACCAGGAAAATATGAATTATATATAAAAGATCAAGATGGAAATTATAAAAAAAGTATTATTGTTAATCAAGATGGAAATGTTAATATTAATTATAATACAAGATTAAGAATATTTCGCGCTTATAGTAATCAATCTATTCCATATGATGTTGATACAGTAATTGAATTTAATGAAGAAGAATCAGATATTAATAATGAATATTTAGTTAGTGAATCTAAATTTTTCCCCAATCATAATAGTATATATTCTTTTCAGGGTTCTATACGAATATATTTAAATTATAAAAATGATAAATACGTTACTGTATATATGAAGGATAACTATAATAATATTTTATTTACTACAATACAATCACATAATGCATTTGATATATCTATTCCAATATCATTTTCCGCTTATTTATTCAATGATAGATATTACCAATTTTATATTTATGATAATGATGGTTTGGAAATTTTATCAGAAGATACATCTCATAAATATACTTTTGTAAATATAACTAAAGTTTTATAAAGTCCAATCTTCGGTTGGAACTAATTATATTAATTTTATTTTTTTTTAAAAAATAATTTTTTATCGAAGATAAAAAAAATGTTTATATATATATATATATAGAAAATATTAAAAATGATTTATTGCTGTTTATATACATTTTTTGATCCAAACAATAAAAATAAAGAAATTATCGAAACCTTTGATTTATTAACCTATGATGAATTAAAAAAATTATTTTTAGATATGTTTATTAATGTGATGATAAATAATAAACCAATTAATTTTAAATATAATAAGATTATTTTAGTAAAAGAGGAAAATAATAAAATAATACAAGAAGAAAGAAAATTTATCGATGTATTAGAAAGATTTAACCAATTTTATACATCTGTTGAACATTTTTTATTAAAGAAATAAGGGGGTATGATACATATAAAAAAAATCCAATTAGTAATCAATATTATTATCATACTCCAATAATTTCATATAATTATATAAAACACTTAAAATTACCAACATTATATTTAGTTGTTGATAATCAAGGTAATAAAAATATTACAACAGCAGATAAAATAAATATAGTTAAAATATATAGATTGAAAAAAAAAAAATTTAGAAAAAAATTAAAAAAAAATGAGCTAAGACTTTATAAATATCTGTAAAAATTTTATAAAATTTATTTTTTTTATAATTAATTTTTTAAAATCGAAGATTTAAAAAATGTTTCTATATATATAGAACTATAAAATAATATTGTTTATAATGTCGTTTGTTCAAAGTGTTTTATTTAATAAAAAATATTTTGATATAAATCAATGTTATAAGTGGTTATTAAATCATAAAATGAAATTAGTACCACCCGATATTACAAAAGAATATTATAGATTTCGCCAGAAAAGACCGAATTATAAAAAATATTATTATAGAATCAAAAAAATAAATCCAATGATAAGTTTTATAATTGGTTATAAAAAATAATTATTGGATACAACTACATTTTTTTTTTTATTATTTTTATTATTTTTATTATTTTTATTTTCAATAAAAATGTTTTTTTTAAAAAAAACAATAAAATGTTTTTTAATAAAACAATAAAAAATGTTTATTTTTATTTGGAAAATAAAAATATTTGTTTATATATAAAGTATATTTTATTATTAATTAAAAATGTCAAGAAATTTTTTAATATTAAAAGCATATTCAAGTGATAATTTTAGTGTTAATTATCCAAATGGTGAAAATATGGGAGATTATATATTTAATTTTAAATTTAATGTTGGGTCACCCACATTTAAAAAAATAGGTTTAAGATATTGTATGATTCCATATTTATGGTATAATATACAATCAAATATTAATAATCATTTTAGAGCATATAGCGCGGCAACATCGCAATGGTTTGATATTTATTTGACAGAAAAAAATTATGATAATTTTGATGATATTATTTCTGAAATTCATACACAATTGGAAAATGCAGAAGCTGGGCTAAGTACTGATATTGATTTTGTTTTTCATGAAGATTTATTAAAAATATCGATTACTTTAAATGCTGGTTATAGAGTTAATTTTAATGTTTTTGATAGTATAAGTAATGTGCTTGGTTTTAAAAAACAAATTTATAATGGTGCTAATACATTTTATGGTGAAAGAAACTGCGATATAAATGAATATAAATATAATGTTTATGTTTATTGTAGTTTAATTAAACCATGTTTAATAAATACTTATTCAAGTGATTTAATATCTTTGATTCCTTTAACTAATAATAGCCGAATATTCTATTTTGGTGATATGATTTATTATGAATGTACTCAACAACAAATCTTAAAAAGAGATCTATTAACTAATGAAATAACATCAATAAGAATTACTTTAAGAAATATGTATGGCGAGGTATTACCGTCAAATAAATCTAGTATATTTATTTTAGAATTTTTTGAATAGATGATTTGAATAATTATAATTATTTTATTTTTGTTTTTTTTATCTTCGATAAAAAAAATGTTTATATATATAAACTATATAAAGATGGAAGAAGATATAAAAAAATTATATAATCAATTTCATGTTGGTCCAAATAAAATTTATTATTTCTTAAAATTTAAATATCCTGATATAACCATAAATGATATAAAAGATGTTTTAGATGAAGATGAAATATATCAAATTTATAAACAAAAAAGACAATTTAAAAACTATGTTAAAACTAGCAGTTATAGAATATTCGAAGTGTTCGAATGTGATATTATTGATATGAAAAGCTTAAATTTTGATCCTACTGACTATAAAGAAGATGACGAATCTTACTATGTTTTAAAAAAAATAAGAGAAGAACAAAAGGAAGAAGAAGAAGGAAAATATAAGCATACTGCTAAAAGTAAAAAATTATATATACATAATGATGGTTATAAATTTATATTTTTATATATTGATACATTTTCAAAATATATATTTTGTTATCCTTCAACTAATGAAGATGCTAAAACTACAGTAGAAATAACAGAAACTTTTATTGAAGAATGTAGAAAATTATATAAAAATGTTAATACTATAAAGTTGACTAATATAAATACTGGTAAACAAATAGATAATAAATTATATAATGATCTTGAATTGCCAAAGATATTAAAAACTGATTATGGAAAAAATTTTACATCAAATGCTTTTAATGATTTAATGGAAAAATATGATATTAAACATTATTGCATATTCCACGCCTATAACGCAGAAAGAGCGATTAGGACGATAAAAAATATGCTTATTAAATCGATGTTTTATAATAAAACATTCACATGGATCGATAAATTAACTGATATAGTTAAATTTTATAATAATAGTTGGCATAGAAGCATTAATATGACCCCATACCAAGCCATTTTTAAATTAAATGAAATGTTAGTATATAAAAATTTATATCCTCAAATATATTTAGATGAAAAACATGAATATATTGAGCAAACAGAGCCAAAATATCAAATTGGCGATATTGTTAGAATTATTAGGCCGAAAAAACTATTTGAAAAAATGACTCCTAATTATACAATAAAAACATATAAAATAATAAAGGTTTTAAACACATTTCCATATTTATATAAAGTTGAAAGAGTTGCAAAGACTGGAAGAAAAAAAAAATTAAGAGAGGTATTTTATGAAAATGAATTAATACCAATTATTTCAGAAGAAGAAGAGGAAACAGATAATTAAGTTTCTTTCAATTCTTCATCTGTAAAACCTCCAGTTATTTTATAATTATTATTTTTTCTATATTTTTCATTCGATATTAAAGCTGAATCAATTTTTAAATTTAATGAATACGAGCCACAATATCCATTATGTATATTTCTTTTAATATAATTATTATCATATCTATATACTGTTAATTGTAATCTGGCAATAATACCACACAATGATGGTATTGCTATATATTCGGGAATTTCGTCAATGCTATTAAAATATATTTTTTTATATTCTTTATTATTTCTCATAATATTATAATCAAATATATCGCCAACATCTACATATTTACCGCTTTTAAATTCAATCATATTAAATTTTGTATATACTGTTTTTATATTTTCTTCTTCATCATACATTTTTTTAATTAACTTTGATGTACCATCTTTAAAAAATTTATGTATTTTATTCCTATTACCAATATTGTTTATTACCAAATCCTTTTGAATAGATTCCAAATATCTATTTACTTTTAACATGATAATATCATTAAATTTTTCTAAATAATCGATAGTTTCAATATTATATTTTTCATCTATAACAGTTATAATATTTAATTTTTTATTACTTTG
>Ga0164318_10003890_pt1 | contig 14240 bp, 15 predicted proteins | sample GuaBasSedimGuay9_FD_113734 | JGI IMG/M metagenome (GOLD analysis project Ga0164318, IMG submission 113734) | Subseafloor sediment microbial communities from Guaymas Basin, Gulf of California, Mexico - Guay9, Core 4571-4, 0-3 cm | ecosystem: Environmental > Aquatic > Marine > Hydrothermal vents...
ACCGGCACGAAGCTGGGATCGAGGGTCAGGGCGGCCTCGCGGCTGGCCTCCCAGTAAACCGTCTCCCCTGGACCGGCCATGCGGGTGCCGTCGGCACAGACAAATGGCCGCCCGGCTGCTTGGCCGTGCTTGTCCAGGGGCTGGACCCACAGCAGGGGAACCCCCGTCAGACCCTCGTAAACCACCGCGGGAACCACCCTGCCCATGACTCGGCCCAGAAACATCGCTAGTCCTCCGGTTTCTCGGCGCCTGCAGGTTCGACCGCGGAACAGGCCTGGAAATGCGAGCCGGCCGCCACGACCTCGCGCAGGGTCTCGTCAAGACGGGGCAGCAACGAGGCCCCCAGCACGCAGGCGCAGGGTCCGCACCCCGTCGAGGCCAGATCGAGGGCCTCCTTCACGTCCGGCAGCAGGCCGTCGATGATCCCCAGCGCGCGTCCGCCGAGATCATCGGCCAGGCGCACCTCCACCAGGGAGATGGGCACGGCCTTGAGCACCGTATCCAGCAACCGCAGCAGGCCCGGCGAGGTGGAAACCTCGATCACGCCCAGGGCCTCGCCCTCCGGGGCGGACCTGGCGCCGGCCACGGCGGCCGCCAACCGGGGTGCGGGATCGGGCAACAGGATCTCGTCCACCAGGGCCCCGTTCTCCGCGCCCACGCGCCCCCCTTCGGCATGAGCCTCGGCGGTCGCCGCCACCGTCCCGCCCACCAGGGCCAGGTAACGGCCCGGATGAACCGTGCCGCAACGCAGCAGGGCCACCGGCGAGCGCTTGAGCATGCGGTCGACAGCCAGGATGCCCACGGCGGGACCGTTGAACTCCAGCAATGCCAGGGCCTGGCGCATCAGACGATCCTGAAGTGGTCCACCATCACGCAGCGGCGGCGGCGCGAGAAGCTGACCGGACCGGTCAAGCCCTCGCCCGTAGGGCTGGCGATGGTGAAGCTGGTGTGCCCCTCGCCTCCGGCCCCCAGGCCGGCCACGATGGGTCCGTTCTTGACGAAGATGCTGGTGTTCATGGCCCGCGCCATCCTGCTGAGGGCGTCGATGTCGCGCGAGTGCATACTGGCCGAGTGGCCGAAGCCGTGTTCGGCTTCCCTTGCCAGGGCGATGGCCCGGTCCACGTCCGGCACCCGGACCACCGGCAACACCGGCATGAGCTGCTCGGTCCAGACCAGGGGATGGTCCTCGGGGACATCGACGATGACCAGGCGGCACTCCTGCCCGTACTTCACGCCGATCCGACCCAGGATTTCCCCCGCATTCTTGCCCACCAGCTCCTTGTTGATCACCCCGTGGGTGCGCGGCGGGGGCATCTCGGCGAAGATCTCCTTCTCCAACCGCCTCAGCTCCGCCTGGTCAAGCAGATAGGCGCCTCCGCTGCGCATCTCCTCGATGAGCCGGTCGGCCACCGAGGCCACCACGAAGACCTCCTTCTCGTCCACGCAGATGATGTTGTTGTCGAAGCCGGCCCCGTGCACGATGTCCCGGGCTGCCTTGGGAATGTCGGCGGTGTCGTCGACCACCACCGGCGGGTTGCCGGGCCCCGCGCAGACCGCGCGCTTGCCGCTCTGCATGGCGGCCTTGACCACCCCGGGGCCGCCGGTGACCACGAGCAGGTTGACACCCTTGTGGTGCATCAGTTCGGTGGCCGATTCGATGGTGGGCCGCGCCACGGCCGTCACCAGGTTCTGTGGCCCGCCCGCGCCGGTGATGGCGCGATTGAGCAGGCGGATCGTCGCCATGGAGCATTCCATGGCCCCCGGATGCACGTTGAACACCACGCTGTTGCCCGCCGAGACCATGCCGATGGTGTTGCAGATGATGGTGCTGGTGGGATTGGTCGTGGGAGTGATGGAACCGATCACCCCGAAGGGGGCCCATTCGGTAAGGGTCAGCCCGTGGTCCCCGGTCACGGTCGCAGGCGACAGGGCCTCCGGACCGGGCGTCTTCTCGGTGACCAGACGGTTCTTGACGACCTTGTCCTCGAACCTTCCCAGGCCCGTTTCCTCGTGCGCGTGGCGCGCCAGCTCCTCCCCGTGACGCATCATGGCCTCGCGAACGGCCGCGACGATCTCGAAACGCTTGTGCAGGGTCATGGCGCCGAGGTTGCCGAAAGCGATGGTCGCCGCTTCCACGCAGTCGTCGACGGTGGCGAACACGCCCTCGGTCAGGGGCCCCGCCGATGACGGCACTGATTCCTGGACCGTTGTTCGGGCCACGTAACCGCCCAGTGTCCCGTTCGAGGGTGACGAAGGAATCGCCGTGGAAGAGCCCGATGACGCTCCCAGCCGCACCGCCAGCTCGCGGGCGATGAGATCGACCTGGCTGTCGGTCAGCCGGCTCATCCGTCACGCCCCTTGCGATACCTGAGTTCCCCGTCGATGTCCCAGCTGTCCACGATGGCCATGACCACCGCATCGACGGGCTTGCCCTCGGTGGCCTTGGTCTGCCGGGCCGAGGATCCGGCAGCATAGAGGACGAACTCCCCCTCGCCCGCTCCTACGGCATCGACCGCCACGACCGTCGCGCCCGTGAGCTTGCCGTCGGGACCGGCCAGGCCGAGCATCAGGAGCTTGAAGCCCTCCATGCTCTCCTCCTTGCGCGAGGCCACCACCGTTCCCAGCACCTTGGCCAGATTCATGGCGCCTACGCCTCGTCCTGGCGACCCAGGGGGATCACCGTGTCGACGTTGGCGTGCGGACGGGCGATGACGTGCACGGCCACGACTTCACCGACACGGGTCGCGGCGGTCTGACCGGCGTCGCAGGCCGCCTTGACCGCGGCCACGTCCCCGCGCACCACGGCAGTGGTGTAACCGCCGCCGGTCTTCTCGTAGCTCACGAGGTCCACCCTCGCGGCCTTGACCATGGCGTCGGCGGCCTCGACCGTCGCCGCGAAGCTCCTGCATTCGATCATTCCCAGGGCATCAGCCATCGTTCTTCCTCCTTCAAGGGTTACTTGCGCTTGGTTTGGCTCACCTCACGGCCGCCGATCGCCTCGAGGGCGGCCACGGCGGCGGGTCTCGCCACCGTCACGTCCTTCTCTTCGCCTCCGATGTACAAACGCCCGAAGCTGCCGAACGAACGGACCTCCAGGATGTTGATGTCGGCGGCCTTCTCGGCCTCGTTGGCGGCCAGGGCCGCGTAGGCCGCCGGCTCGCACTCCAGCACGAACAGGGTCTGTCCGGCCAGGATCAGGTTGCCGTGGCGCATGCGGTTGATGAGCATGCACTGATGGTCGTCCAGGTGCCGCACGACCTGGTCCGAGACGATGCGCGGCTTGAGCCGCTGATCCTCGCTCAGTTCCAGGGCTTCCAGGATGGCCCGGCCGGCCTGGCGCACGTCCGCCTGGCTATCCGAATGCACCTCGAGCATGCCGAAGTGCCGCTCGACGATCTGCATCCCCGGCGTCACGTTGGTGGACTTGAGGGCGATGTCCGTGACCCGGTTGATCTCGATGCCGGGAGCGATCTCCACGAACAGGCTCGCCTGCCCCACCTTGGGCAGGAAACCCTTGGCGATGGTCGCCTGGAAGGAGGCGAACTGGGGCTGCAGGCTGTCGATGATGCAATAGGCTCTCAAATCCACCATGATGGCAACTCCCCGCGCCTCTCAGGCGCTGACCGAAACCTGGCCGGCTTCCTGGACTATGGCAATGCTGGCGCTGGCGCCGATACGGGTGGCGCCCGCCTCGATCATGCGCTTGGCATCGGTGAATGAACGAATCCCGCCGCTGGCCTTGACCTCCATGCCCGCGCCACGGACCACCGAGGCCATCAGGGCCACATCCTCGGCCGTGGCCCCGCCCGAAGCGAAGCCGGTGGAGGTCTTGACGAAGTTCGCCCGCGCCCTGCGCGCCAGCTCGCAGGCCCGGACCTTCTCGTCGTCGGTCAACAGGGCGGTCTCGATGATCACCTTGCTGACCGCGCTGCCGTCGCGGCAGGCGTCGGTCACCGCCAGGATGTCCTTCAGGACGAAGTCGTCGTCTCCCGACTTGAGGCGGCCCACGTTGATGACCATGTCGATCTCCTTGGCGCCGTCGCGGATGGCCTTGCGGGCCTCCATGCCCTTGATGTCCGGGGTGTTGGCGCCCAGAGGGAATCCGACCACCGAACAGGTCAGAACGCCCGAGCCGCGCAAACCCGCGGCGACCCTCGCCACCCAGCAGGGGTTGACGCACACCGACCGGAAACCGAATTCCCTCGCCTCGGCGATCACCTTGTCGACCATCTCGCGGGTGGCGTCGGGCTTCAGGATGGTGTGGTCGATGAACTTGGCGATGTCCTGGGGAATGCTGCCGGGACTGTCGGGGCCGGAGCTGAGACGCCCGGCTCCCAGTTCCAGGAAACGCCTGGCGGTATCCGGGCACTCGCCCACGCAGGGCGCCCCATGGTCCACGCTCAGGGTCTGCCCCCCCAGCAGGGACTGCAGCCGCTGTACGATGCGCTGGATATCCTGATCGTTGAGATCCGGATCCGCCCCACCCCCGGGCCCGGCCGCGGCGGCCGCCGGTGTTCCCGTCTGGCTTTCCATGATCATGGCCACCCTCTTCTTGTGTCGGGGTTCCGTGCACTCGGTTTCCAGAAACACATCCACGATCTGGGCCGCAAGGTTGGCCCCGATCAGGCCGGCCCCCAAGGTCAAGACGTTGGCGTCGTTGTGCTCGCGGCCGTTGCGGGCGCTGGACAGATCGTAGGCCATGGCCGCCCGCACGCCAGGCACCTTGTTGGCCACCATGGACGAACCGATGCCCGCCCCGTCGATCATGATGCCGCGCTCGGCCCTTCCCTCGGCCACGGCCTCGGCCACCTTGCGCGCGAACACGGGGTAATCCACCGCCTGGGTGGAATCCGTGCCCATGTCCAGCACCTGATGACCCTTGCCCTTCAGGTGGTCGATCAGCTGCTGCTTCAACTGATAACCACCGTGATCGGCACCGATGGCAATGTTCATGTTCGCCTCCTCCGCATGACCCGCTCTCTCACCAGACCCTGCCGCCGTCATCCCTGCGGACCGAAGACCTGGACCGGGTTTCGGCGTCGTCCCCCTTTTTCAGGGCCCGTTCCAGGCGACGCACATAGGCCGATAGGGCCTGGCGACCCGAGTCGGTCAAACGGAACCGGGTCACCCTGCGCCCCCCCAGGGGAACCTTTTCCCCTGCGATGTAGCCGGCGTCCTTCAATTTGCGGGTCTGCACATGCAGATTGCCGTCCGCCAGCCTTGTTTCCTCCCGCAGGTCCGAAAACAACCACGGGTTCCCATCGGCCAGGGTCGCCAGAATCGCAACTCGTGCCGGAGCCGCCAACATGGGATCCAGTTCCTCGAACTTCATATGACTAAACCCGTCCGTTACTCCAGTCCTTATTCAAGTAATATCGGCATTTGCTTTTTCAGATAAAGTAAATAAAGGGTAATTCGCCTTTTTACAAGGGTTCATTTCACTTCATTTGATAAAGTTTAGGCATTGACCCCGTTGAAAATGGACGCGGAAATCATAAATAGCAAAATAATCACAGGAATCCCCGGAATTCCCGTGCTCCAACCGGTTATGTATGATAATATTCCTTGATCGTGCTCTTACCCCACGACCTGGAGGGAAACATCCATGCGCCCTAGAAAACGAGACCTGGGTACCCGTCTGCTCAATTTGACGGTCCTGATGGCCTTTATCCTCACTCCCTGCCTTGTGACCGCAGCCACCAGAACCGTCATCGCCGAACTCTGGTCTGCCGACGGCTGACCCTACTGTCCTTCCGCGGTCGCGGGATTCAACGATATGGAATCGATGCACGGACCCACCGAGTTCCTGCCCATGACATTCTACTTCACCGCCCCCTACGCCCTGCCCGAGGGCAACGACCGGGCAACCTGGTACGGATTCAGCGGCACCCCCTCGGTCATGTTCGACGGGGTGATCGCCGAGGTCGGCGGCATGTCCAGCGGCACCATGTACCCCACCTACAACGCCGATTACAACACCCGTAGCTCAATCGCCAGCCCCCTGATCATCAACGGGGCCTACACCGTCCTGAACGGACAGGTGAACGCGTCATTCACCATCCAGGTCGACTTGGCGGTGACCGGGACCAACACCCTGCATGTTTTCGTCTGCCAGGAGGGCCTGCACGGCCAGAGCAACATGGTGGTCGATGTGCTTGACACCGAACCGTTCACCTTGACCACCGTCGGTCAAACCACGGTCGCGACCCGGTCCTTCACCATGGATGCTTCCTGGACCGAATCGGATCTGCGCATCATCGCCCTGGTCCAGAACGACAACACCAAGGAGATCCTCCAGTCCTGCCAGGCCGTGCCCGATTACGCCTGCACCGTGGTCGTCGACTGCGTACCCGACGGAGTCGAGGCCGGCTGGCGCCTGCAAGGACCCTCGGGACTGGACATGGACGGCACCGGCGACTTGACCCTGAATCTGTTCGAGGCCGGCCAGTTCACCCTCACCTGGGACAGTGTCCCCTGGTGGACCTCCCCCGCGGTCAATCCCCAGACCCAGACCGTGGCCGAGGACGGCACCATCACCTTCACCGGCTCCTATGCCGATGGTCCCTTCCTGCCCGATACCGCTCTACCCCTGGGCGATCCCGGCGTCGGCTGCAGTGTCAGCCTGGTCGATGTCGACGAGGACGGGGACCTGGACATCCACCTGGTGAACAACGGTTCGGCCGACCGGTTGCTGAGCAACGACGGCCACGGCGTCTTCACCGACATCGCCGCCGGGCCTGTGGCCGATACCGGTGCGGGACGCAGTTGCGCCTGGGCCGACTTCAACGGCGACGGACACCTGGACATGTACCTGGTCAAGGAGAACGAGGCCAACATCCTCCTGGCCGGCGATGGAACCGGAGCCTTCACCCTTGATCCCGCCTACGGGATCGGGGACACCGGTCCCGGGTATGCCGCCGCCTGGTTCGACTACGAGCACGACGGCGACCTGGACCTCTACATCGTCCAGCACGGAGCCGAAAACGGCTTGCTCCAGAATATCGGGGACCCAGGCGTCGGTTTCGTGATCTTCTCGCCCGTCGCGGGCACGCCGGCCAACAACCTGGGCAACGGAACCTCCATCACCATGACCGACGGCAACCAGGACGGGATCCCAGACCGGTACGTCACCAACCAGTACAACGCCAACCTCTACCTGGAGGACACGGCCATCGGTTTCAACGACATCACCGGCAATACGGGTCTCGGTGACATCAACAACAGCACCGGCGCGGCCTGGGGGGATTTCGACAACGATGGCGACATGGACCTTTACATCGCCAACGAAGGCAATCCGGACAAGTTCTACCGCTGCACAGGGTCCTTCTATTACACCCTCGATCCCGATCCTGTCGTCTCCGACAACGGCAACGGCCGCGGAGTGGCCTGGGTGGACGTGGACAACGACGGCTGGCTGGACCTGTACGTGGTCCGGAACGGACAACAGGACCTGATGCTGATCAACGATCAGGCCGGTGGTTTCTTCCGCGTGCCCGTGGGCGTGGACGAGGCGGGCGGCCCCGGCAACGGCGTGGTCTGCGGCGATGTGGACGGGGATCACCGCCCGGACGTGTTCATCTCCCGCGAGGGCACGGCCGACGTGCTGTTGCACAACATGCGCGGGGTGGGCAACCACTGGCTCGAGATAGCCCTCCAGGCCTCGGGCGCCAATACCAGTGCCCTGGGAGCCATGATCAAGGTCACCGCCGGCGGCATCACCCAGACCCGTTTGGTGGTCTCGGGCACCGGCTACATGTGCAACGCCCCGCTGCGGAAACACTTCGGCCTGGGGTCCGCCTCCACAATCGACCAGGTGGAGATACGCTGGCCGGATGGTGAGGTCCAGACCTTCGGCGGTTTCCGCGCCAACCTCACCCTGCATGTGGTGCAGGGGGAAAACCCGCTGAGCGGCGTCGGCGATGCGGTACCGGCGGTCACCCGTCTGGACGGGGCCTACCCCAACCCCTTCAACCCCCGCACCGCCTTCAGCTTCTCACTGGCCCATGACGACCATGTCCTGTTGCAGGTCTTCGATGTCCGCGGCCGCTTGGTGCGCTCGGTGGTGGATGCCGACCTGCCGGCCGGGGATTTCCGGGGCACCTACGTGTGGGACGGCACGGACAACCAGGGCCGGACGGTGACCAGCGGGACCTATTTCTACCGCCTGACCACCGGCGGAGGATTTACGGACACTGGCAAGATGCTGTTACTGAAGTAGTTGTCATCACACAGGGGCGTCGCGGGACGCCCCTGTTTCCTGTTTCACAAATAAAGTACCAATTTAATCCTATATTTTTCTTGCTCGGGAAACTGTTCGATGCTAACTTGTCTACAGAAACAGTACCGTTTTTGTTCTCTTTTGAGGAGCAACCATGATCCGCCTGGGAAAACTGACCGACTACGGCGTGGGCCTGATGACCCGCATGGCGCGGGACGGAGCCTATGACCGCACCAATGCCCGCCGCCTGTCCGGGCGCACGGGCATGCCGCTGCCCACGGTCAGCAAGATCCTCAAGCTGCTGTGCCAGGCCGGGCTGCTGGAATCCCGTCGCGGCGTCGGCGGCGGCTACACCCTGGCCCGCGACCCCGGCGACATCACCCTGGCCGACATGGTCCACGCCCTGGAAGGATCTCCGGCCCTGACCGAATGCGCCAATGAAGGTCGCTGCAGCTGCCGGTATCTGAACAACTGCGGCCTGCAACAGCAGTGGGCGAGCATCAACAGCCGCCTGCAGGCCACCCTGGAGAGCGTGACCCTGGCCCAGATGGCCATCGAATCCACCCCCGAAAGCTCATCCCCGCAGGGGAACGGAGTGCCGCGATGAACGACGAAAAGCAACTGCTGGACGACCTGTCCCGCCAGCAATACAAGTGGGGCTTCGTGACCGACATCGAGTCGGATACCGTGCCGCCGGGCCTGAGCGAGGATGTGATCCGCTTCATCTCGGCCGTCAAGCGCGAACCCGAGTGGATGCTGGAGTTCCGGCTCAAGGCCTACCGCCACTGGCTGACCCTCACGCCTCCCACCTGGCAGAAAGTTCAGTTCCCGGCCGTGGACTTCCAGGCCATCAGCTACTACTCGGCGCCCAGGCAGAAGAAGAAACTGGACAGCCTGGACGAGGTCGATCCCGAGCTGCTGGACACCTACGAGAAGCTGGGGATCTCCCTGACCGAGCAGAAACGCCTGGCCGGCGTGGCCGTGGACGCGGTGTTCGACAGCGTCTCGGTGGCCACGACCCACCAGGAGAAGCTCGCCAGGATGGGCGTGATCTTCATGCCCATCAGCGAGGCCGTGCAGAAGCACCCCGAGCTCGTGCGCAGGTACCTGGGCAAGGTCATACCCTACACCGACAACTTCTACGCGGCCCTGAACTCGGCCGTGTTCACCGACGGCTCCTTCGTCTACATCCCCAAGGGCCTGAAGTGCCCCCTGGAGCTGTCGACATACTTCCGCATCAACGCCGAGAACACAGGCCAGTTCGAGCGCACCCTCATCGTGGCCGACGAGGAGGCCTACGTCAGCTACCTCGAGGGCTGCACGGCCCCCCAGCGCGACGAGAACCAGCTGCACGCCGCCGTGGTGGAGCTCTACGCCCACACCGACGCGGGCATCAAGTACAGCACGGTGCAGAACTGGTACCCCGGCGACGAGAACGGCCAGGGCGGCATCTACAACTTCGTGACCAAGCGCGGCCTGTGCGCCGGCGACAGGTCGCGCATCTCATGGACCCAGGTCGAGACGGGGTCGGCCATCACCTGGAAGTACCCCAGCTGCGTGCTGAAGGGCGACGATTCGGTGGGCGAGTTCTACAGCGTGGCCCTGACCAACAACCGCCAACAGGCCGACACCGGCACCAAGATGATCCACCTGGGCCGGAACACCCGCAGCACCATCATCAGCAAGGGGATCTCCGCCGGGCACGCCGATCAGACGTACCGCGGTCTGGTGCGCATGGGCAGGAACGCCCACGGCGCACGCAACTTCACCCAGTGCGACTCCATGCTGCTGGGCGACAAATGCGGAGCCCACACCGTCCCCTACATCGAATCCCACAACGCCTCGTCCCAGGTCGAGCACGAGGCCACGGCCACGCGCATCGGCGCCGATCAGATCTTCTACTGCAACCAGCGGGGCATCGCCACCGAGGACGCGGTATCCATGATCGTCGGCGGCTTCTGCCGCGAGGTCTTCCAGGAACTGCCCATGGAATTCGCCGTCGAGGCCCAGAAGCTGCTGAGCGTGAGCCTCGAGGGCAGCGTCGGATAGGACAACGAACCGCCCCGCCGGGGCCCAAGGAGCCGAGAGACATGCTGAAGATCCGGAACCTGCACGCCGCCATCGACGGCAAACCCATCCTCAAGGGGATCGATCTGGAGATCGCCCCGGGCGAGGTGCACGCCGTCATGGGCCCCAACGGCTCGGGCAAGAGCACCCTCTCCCAGGTCCTGGCCGGCAACGAGGACTACGAGGTCACCGCCGGCACCGTCACCTACCGCGGTCGGAACCTGCTGGAGCTGCCGGTTGAGGAGCGCGCCCGCGAGGGCATCTTCCTGGCCTTCCAGTACCCGGTGGAGATCCCCGGCTTCGCCAACGCCGAGTTCCTGCGTGCGGCGGTCAACGCCCACCGCAAGCACCGGGGGGAGCCCGAGCTGGACGCCTTCGACTTCAGTCGCTTCGCCCAGGAGAAGATCGACCGGCTGGAACTGGACCCCAAGCTCCTGACGCGCTCCCTGAACGCCGGGTTCTCCGGCGGGGAGAAGAAGCGCAACGAGGTGCTGCAGATGACCCTGCTGGAGCCCAAGCTCGCCATCCTGGACGAGACGGACTCGGGGCTGGACATCGACGCGCTGAAGGTCGTGGCCAAGGGAGTCAACTCCCTGCGCGGGCCCGAAACCGGCTTCCTGGTCATCACACACTACCAGCGCCTGCTGGACCACATCGTGCCGGACCGCGTGCACGTGCTGGCCGATGGCCGCATCGTCAAGAGCGGCGGCAAGGAGCTGGCCCTGGAACTGGAAGCCAAGGGCTACGGCTGGCTGGACGAGGAGACCGCGGCGGCCGCCACCGGGGAGGTCGGCGCATGAAGACCCTGACCGTTGCCGGTTTCGACCTGCAGGGACGCGAGGACTGGAAATTCGCGGATCCCGCCCCTTTGGTGGGCGGACGCTTTCCCACCTGTCCCGACGGCGCCCGACCGGCGGGCAAGCTGCCCCTGCTACCGGGCTGCAACGGTACCCGCCGCCTCGTGATCTGGAACGGGATGGTCCTGCCGGATTCGACCGAGGATCCGGGCGATCCGCCTTCCGGAGTGGTTCTCGCCCCCCTGGCCGAGGCCAGGGCTACTCCGGAATTCGGATCCCTGGCCCGAACCGAGGCCGGGCCGTTGGCCGCCCTCAACCGGGAGCACATGCAAGACGCCCTGCTCATCGAGCTGGGACAGGATGCCACGCCCGACCATCCGCTGGAGCTGATCTTCGTCACCGACAGCCAGGCCGCAACCAGGCTCGTGGCCCCCCGCGTGCTGATCATCACTGCCGCGGACAGCCGCGCCGTGGTCATCGAACGGCACCTGGACCTGGGTCATGGCGAGGTGCTCAACGTCCCGGTCACCGAGATCTTCTGCGCCCCCGGTGCCGAACTGACCCATCTGAAGCTGGTCAACGGCGGCGACAAGGCCATGCACTACGGCAGCACTTTCGTACGCCAGGATGCGGGTAGCCGGTACACCTCGGGCGAATTCCTGCTGGGCGGCGCACGCATCCGACGAGAGCTGCACGTCCGTCTGGCCGGCGCCGAAGCCGCCTGCGACCTGTCGGGACTTTCCCTCGCCGACGGCCTGCGACACACCGACGTGCGCACCCGCGTTCACCACGACGTGCCCGGCTGCGCCACCGACGAGCTCTACAAGGGCATCTTCGCCGGGCGCGGCCAGGGCGTCTTCGACGGCCTGATCCGCGTCGCTCCCGGCGCCCAGCAGACCCGCGCCTTCCAGACCAACCGCAACCTTCTGCTGGGCGACGACGCGGTCAGCTACAGCATCCCGCGGCTGGAGATCTACGCCGACGACGTCAAGTGCAGCCACGGCTCGACCACCGGCCAGCTCGGACGCGAGGAGATGTTCTACCTGCGTAGCCGCGGCTTCGACGCCGCCCTGGCGCGCCGCATGCTGTCCTACGCCTTCGCCAGCGAGGTGCTGGAACGCGTTCCGGTGGCCGAACTGCGCGAGGAACTGACCACGGAGATCCACCGGATCCTGGACGGGGTGCAGGCATGAAAAACACCGTGCGCAACCAGGAGGTCGTGAACCGGGTCGTCCGCTGGCGGGATGATTTCCCCGTCTTCGCGGACCGGGACCTCGTCTACCTGGACAGCGCGGCCAGCGCCCAGAAACCGGCCGTGGTCCTGGATGCCATGCGCGAGTTCGACGCCCACCACTACGCCAACATCCACCGCGGCGTCTACAGGCTGAGCGAGGATGCCACGGCCCGTTACGAACAGGCCCGCGCCACCGTGAGCCGTTTCCTGCACGCAGGCAGCGAGCGCGAGATCATCTTCACCCGGGGCGCCACCGAGGCCGTCAACCTCGTAGCCCACAGCTTTGCCCGGCCCCGGCTGGGCCCCGGGGACGAGATCCTCGTCACCCACCTGGAGCACCACGCCAACATCGTGCCCTGGCAGCTCATCTGTGAACAGACCGGTGCCGGGCTGAAGGTCGCCCCGGTGACCGACAGCGGCGAGGTGGACCTGGAGGCCTTCGCCTCCCTGCTCGGCCCGCGCACGAAACTGGCCGCCTTCGCCCACGTCTCCAACGCCCTGGGCACGATCAACCCCGTGCGCGAGATGACCGCCCTGGCCCACGACCACGGCGTGCCGGTGCTGGTGGACGGCGCCCAGGCGGTGCCGCACCTGCCGGTGGACGTGCAGGAGATCGGCTGCGACTTCTACGTCTTTTCCGGCCACAAGCTGTACGGACCCACGGGGATCGGCGCCCTTTACGGCCGCAGGGAACACCTGGAGGCCATGCCCCCGTACCAGGGGGGCGGGGACATGATCCTGTCGGTCACCTTCGAGAAGACCACCTACGCTCCGATGCCCCAGAAGTTCGAGGCGGGCACGCCCCATATCACCGGCGCCGTAGGCCTGGCTGCGGCCATCGACTACCTGACGGGTCTCGGCTGGTCCGCCCTCACGGCCCACCAGCAGGAACTGCAGGACCACGCCGAAGCCCTGCTGACGAGCATCCCCGGCCTGCGGCTGATCGGCACCGCACTTCGGCGCGCCGGGCTGTTCTCCTTTGTCATGGACGGAGTGCACCCCCACGACATCGGCACCTTCCTGGCCGCCGAGCACATCGCAGTGCGCAGTGGACACCACTGCGCCCAGCCGATCATGGAACGCTTCGGGGTGCCGGCGACCACGCGCGCCTCCCTGGGCCTGTACAACACACGCGAGGACCTGGACACCCTGCACGCGGCCCTGCTGCGTCTGAAGGAGTTTTTCGACGTATGAACCAACTGCGCGACCTGTACCAACAGCTCGTCCTGGATCACGGACGCCACCCCCGCAACAAGCACGCCATGGACGAATGTTCCGACGGAGCCCAGTGCCGCCATACCGAGGGCTACAACCCTTTGTGTGGTGACAAGCTGACCCTGTACGCCAAGGTGCGGGACGATGTCATCGAGGACCTGAGCTTCGAGGGAGAGGGCTGCGCCATCTTCACCGCCTCGACCTCCATGCTGACCGAGGTGCTCAAGGGCCGCAAGGTGAGCGAGATCCGCGGCATCCTGGACGAGTTCCTGGGGATGCTGACTTCCGGCGAGAAGGAACCCGACCCCGAAGGGCTGGGCAAGCTGGCCGTCTTCGGTGGCGTGAAGGATTTTCCCGCCCGGGTCAAGTGCGCCACCTTGCCGTGGCGGGCGTTGGAGGTCATCCTCGAGAATGTGGCCGAACATGAGGAATCTTCACCGGCCATGCCGGGTTAAGTGTACTGATGTACGCGTACTAGAACCGGCAGTTGAAAACGAGGCCAAGCGTTGGACACTCCAAGAGGGAACACAATCTCGGCGGCACAACTCATTGCTTCTTGCCCAGAACATTCTCCCTGCTTACCTTCCCCTTGATTTCTGGTTTGTGAAAATGATGTTCCTTTTCAAAAAGAGGTCAAGGAATGACTCGCCCGCCCTTCTTTACCGGCCACTTTACCGGCCACGGCTTCCCTGTCGCCCTCCTGCTGGTG
>Ga0164318_10003892_pt1 | contig 14235 bp, 11 predicted proteins | sample GuaBasSedimGuay9_FD_113734 | JGI IMG/M metagenome (GOLD analysis project Ga0164318, IMG submission 113734) | Subseafloor sediment microbial communities from Guaymas Basin, Gulf of California, Mexico - Guay9, Core 4571-4, 0-3 cm | ecosystem: Environmental > Aquatic > Marine > Hydrothermal vents...
ACTGTTTTTCCAAAAGCTTATGGAGTCTTTGTGGCACCGTATATTTCTCCAACGGCATCTGAAATCTGTATAAAAGAAGGCATAGGTTATGCGGATCTTTCTGTAATGACTCTTAAACTTTTAATGCAGGAAGCATAATATCTTCAAGTTGCTTTCTTTGCTTCTCGAAGCTTTCTTTATTCTTTACTCTTTCAAACTTGATCATTTTTTCAAAACGAAGAAACACTTTACTAAATGGTTTTGGCAGAAGAAATTTATCCCAACTGTTGAAATACCATGCTTTTTCTGCGGAAACAGAAAAAGGAACAATTACGGAATTGGCAGCATGTGCTAAATGGATTACACCAGGTTTAACAATGCCTGAAGGCCCTTTAGGTCCATCCACAATATGTCCTGCAAGTTTTCTTTCCTTGAAATTAGCAATTATATTCTTTAAAGCTTTCATACCCCCTTTTGAAGAAGAACCCCGGACTGTATTCCAGCCGCACCGTTCAGCCACACCGGCTACAATTGCTCCATCGTTACTTTGGCTGATCATAATAACAGGGTTGAAGACTTTATAATTTTGAAAATGACGAATAGCAGAAAAAAATTGTTGATGCCATGTGCAAAGTAACACAGACCCACCATTTTCGAGATAATCCATCCATTCTTTCTCATTTTCAACCTTTAGACAAAATGTCCGTGAATAGGCTCGACAAAATCGATAAAGAAAAGATATGAATAGTTCTGATGTAAAGAAACGGCCTGTTTTTATTCTCAAAACAGAATACCCTTTGTTGTTTCTGACAGCAACAATTAGAGCGAACGGTTCGGTCTTGTGTTTAGTAACTTCTCAAAAAGTTCTGGTGTATTAAATGGTGATATTGAGCCGAATCCATAATTTATTGAGATGTTACTGTGTTTACTAATAACTTGTTAAAATTATTCGATATACCTTGTCAATAGCATATCCTGAAATCAATTCGGATTGATTACATATATCTGAAAATCCACAAAAAATCAAAGGAAAGTCCTCTAAAATGAATTCGCCTATTGAAAACGACATCAAAACAATTTAAGACCTCAAAGATCTGCCATTTATAGCAGTGATGGGAGGAGCACCCGTAAGTCACAGAATATATACCTATTTGAAGAGGTTTAATAATTATTTTCTCTTGTGGCCCACTATTTTCTGAGGTATGGACAAATAATTTGATTTGTGTAGTGGATCCAAAATGCATTAAACCGGCAGATGAAAATTTATGAAAAATTACAGGATAAAAATTCCGCGGAATTTGTGTAAATTTATAATACCAGCCCTGTTATTTTATTTTATGGTTGCTGGTTGTTTAGGAACAACCCACTTATGTGCGGCAATCACTTTAGTTAGTGTCCATCCATAAATCTATATTGGGCCAAATTAAGTTTCCAATTCAGAAATGAGCAATTTTTCGCAAGGTCAAGGAAATCAAGGAATTATGCGGAGGCGTACAATTGGTACGCCGCACAATTAATTCCGCAGATTGACGCAGAGATTGCGGAAAAGGGACATTTCTGGATGGAAACTAGTTAAGAGTAATCGTTCACAGGTGTCAGGGTTAAGGACAAAGAAGGCATTGAAGATCCGAAGTTCTCGTTACAAATGTTCAAATTCCCAAGTAATTGCCAATTTGCCTTCAAATTTTGGATTAAGCCTGACGAAATTGACGCTTTTCTCGTAAATACGTATCCCAAATGCAATCCGGGGACGAAAATGGAACCTTGCACCCTTGAACCCGTGAACGCCTACAGCTAAGATACCCTTCGGTCATGCTGAAAAAGCATCAAAAAATAAAAAGGCAGAGTCGTCTTTGCTCTGCCAATATTAGCCCGGTAGTCTCCCACTTTCCAACTACCCGGCATTGCAATCTTTTAGCTTCCCCAGATGTCGTTGTACAATGCAGTTTTGCATTGAGATGCACGGTCATCAGAGAAGCTTTATAAATGTCACATCAAGCTCCTCATTTTACAGTATAACCTTCGTGAGATTGAACTATCACATGGTCAAAAACATGGTGTTAAAGCTGAGTGACATTTAGTAATTTTCAGTCTCATGTTCATATTTTAAAAATAATACATAAATGAATAATGTCAAAGGAAAATAACCGTTCAAAGTTCAAAAAGACCTAAAACCCGGTTTTCATCTTTTGGAAGCCGAGTTTTTTTTATTGACATGAACCTTTCTTTTTACCCTGATTTACATCGGGTTTATGGGGTATGACATTTCTAACTAAATAAAAAGGGCTTGGATATTTCATCTAAGCCCTTGATATTATTAGTGGCGGGAGTGACGAGACTTGAACTCGCGACCTCCGGCTTGACAGGCCGGCGCTCTAACCAATCTGAGCTACACCCCCAAATGGTAGGCGGAACAGGGCTTGAACCTGTGACCCTCGGCTTGTAAGGCCGATGCTCTCCCAACTGAGCTACCCGCCCCTAAAATTTACGTGCAAATTTAGGCTATGTGGTCTCAAAAACAAAGTACCGGTAACAATTTAACAACATGAAGTCAAGATTTAATTGTTCTAAAAATATTCCTATAAAAATTCAATTATATTAAAGCTGACGGCTGCTCCAGATCAATTTCTTTTTGCATTATGTTAAAAGACATGTCGTTTTTTTTGAAAAGAGTATCCCCTTCATTCAGAATCAATGAATGAGGCAAAACTTCGTCCATATGCTCCACCAAAACAATTTCAACTTCTTTTAACACCGTAGCGGGTATATCCTTTAAATCCTTTTCATTTTCTTTGGGGATAAGAACCTTCTTGACTCCGCCCCTGTGAGCAGCCAGAATTTTTTCTTTTATTCCACCGATAGGAAGAACACGGCCTCTCAAAGTTATTTCACCGGTCATGGCAATATCATGATAAACAGGTCTTTTCAGAAGGGCCGAGACCAGGGATGTACACATTGAAATTCCTGCCGAAGGTCCGTCCTTGGAAATAGCGCCTTCAGGTATATGAATATGAATGTCAAATTTCCTGTAAAATTTTCTATCAATGTCGAGACTCTCGGCACGTGATCGAACATAGCTCACGGCTGCCTGAGCAGACTCTTTCATCACGTCTCCCAGTTTGCCGGTCATAGAAAGTTTTCCCCTGCCGGGCATAATCAGTGTTTCGATACAAAGCAATTCTCCACCCACCTGTGTCCAGGCCAGTCCGGTAACAATTCCAACTTGATCGTTTTCCTCTATTTGAAGTTCTTTGAAACGCGGGGGACCCAAGTATTTCCGCACGGATTTTGCGGTTACTTTAAAACCGTTGTGTTCTTTATCCTTTATCATTTTACGGGCGATTTTACGACAGATTGAAGAAATTTCGCGCTCAAGATTTCTAACTCCTGATTCTCGTGTATATCTCCGAATAATTGTAAGAACAGCTTCCTTGGAAAAATGTACATTCTTATCTTTAAGTCCATTCATCTCGATCTGTTTGGATAAAAGAAAGTCTCTGGCGATATAATACTTTTCATACTCGGCATAGCCGGGCAGACGAATAATTTCCATTCTATCCTGTAACGGCAGCGGTATTTCAGGAAGCGTATTGGCTGTAGTAATAAAAAGAATGTCTGAAAGATCGTAATCTATATCAAGATAATGGTCATTGAAACTGCAATTCTGTTCCGGGTCAAGGACCTCTAAAAGAGCGGCCGAAGGATCGCCACGGAAATCCATACTCATTTTATCAACTTCATCAAGACAAAATACCGGATTGTTGACACCGACTTTTTTAAGAGACTGAATGATTTTACCCGGCATTGCGCCAATATAGGTGCGCCGATGTCCCCGAATTTCAGCCTCATCCCGAACACCGCCCAGGGAAAGACGTACAAATTTTCTTCCCGTGGCCCTGGCAACAGATTTGGCCAAAGAAGTTTTTCCCACACCGGGTGGCCCCACAAAACAGAGTATGGGTCCCCGGATTTTGTTGACCAGAGATTGGACCGCAAGATATTCCAGTATGCGCTCCTTTGGTTTTTCCAGCCCGTAATGATCTTCTTCCAGTATTTTATCTGCTTCTTCAATATCTTTCCGGAATTTGCTTTTGTCAAACCATGGGAGACTGATCAACCAATCAATATAGCCTCGAACCACCGTTGCTTCTGCCGACATAGGGGTCATCATCGTAAGCTTTTTGAATTCTTGTCTGACCTTGGCTGCAGCTTCCTTTGACATCCTTTTGCGTTTGATTCGCTTTTCAAGATCGTTCAGTTCGTTTCTATTTTCGTCCTCTGTTCCGATCTCCTTTTTGATTGCGCGTATCTGTTCATTCAGATAATAATTCTTCTGGGTTTTTTCCATCTGTTTCTTGACACGACTTTTTATCCTCTGATCCATCTTGAAAATATCGATTTCCATCTTTATCAAACTTAAAAGAAGAGACAACCTCTCTTCCATGACAACCGTTTCTAACAGACGCTGTTTATCATCTATTTTAAAAGAAAAATGGGCTGCCACCGTATCAGCCAATTTTGAAGGATCTGAAATGGCAGAAACCGTTTTTACGAGATCTTTTGAGATGTTTTTGTTTGCTTTAGCATATTCATCGAAACTATTGTGTATCGCCCTGACCAGTGCCTCGCCCTCGGCCGGCAATATCTCCCTTTCAGGAATCGGTCTCAGTGCCACCTGCAAAAAATCCGGATTCCTGATAAAACGGGTAATAGAAGCCCTGGTTTTTCCTTCGATCAGAGCTTTTACCGTGCCGTCCGGGAGTCGAAGAAGCTGTAGTATGTTTGCAATGGTCCCGATCTGACTGACGTCTTTTTCTGTGGGGTTGTCAATACCCGCCTTTTTTTGAGTGGCAAGAAAAACTCTTTTATCGTTGTTCATTGCATCGGAAAGGGCTTTAACGGATTTTGAACGTCCCACAAAAAGAGGGGCAACCATGTGTGGAAAGACCACAATATCTCTAAGCGGAAGTAGCGGAAGTAGTAACTCCGGCAAATCCGAATCATTATCCTTAAAAAATTTCGGTAAGTTAATCATCGTAATATTTAATACCTCTAATTACGTGTCCTGTGCTTGTTTTCTGGGCTGCTCAAATAGAAGAATAGGATCCTCTTTATTGATCACTGTATCTTCTCCGATGACACATTCCTTTACATTCTCCATAGAAGGAATTTCATACATGATATCTAACATGGAGCTTTCTATAACGGCACGGAGTCCTCTGGCGCCTGATTTTCTTTTCAATGCCTCTCTGGCAATGGCTGAAATAGCGCTATCTGTAAATCTTAAGTTTACCCCTTCCATTTCCATGAGTTTTGAAAACTGTTTTATAAGGGCATTTTTCGGCTCCTTCAGTATTCTTATCAAAGCAAGCTCATCCAATTCGCCAAGGGTTGCGATAACAGGCAGACGACCCAGAAATTCAGGAATTAAACCGAATTTTATCAGATCTTCGGGTTGAAGCATCTGCAGGATTTCGCCGATATTTTTATCTTTATTTTTTACGATCTTAGCGCCAAAGCCCATGACTTTTGAGCCCAAACGCCGCTGTATAATCTGGTCAAGCCCTGTAAAAGTTCCTCCACAAATAAAAAGTATGTTAGAAGTATCAACCTTGACAAAATCCTGCTGCGGATGTTTTCGTCCTCCTTTAGGAGGTACACTGGCTGTAGTTCCTTCTATAATCTTTAATAATGCCTGTTGAACCCCTTCTCCTGAAACATCACGGGTAATGGACGGGTTATCGGATCTGCGTGCAATCTTGTCAATTTCATCAATGTAAACAATACCCCGCCGGGCTTTTTCCACATCGTAATCGGCATTCTGAAGCAGGGAAAGGATGATATTTTCGACATCCTCGCCAACATAGCCGGCTTCTGTCAGGCTGGTAGCATCAGCAATGGTAAAGGGTACATTCAAAAATCTTGCAAGTGTCTGCGCCAGCAATGTCTTTCCACAGCCGGTCGGCCCAATAAGAAGGATATTGCTTTTTTGTATTTCAACCTCATTGCTTATTATTGAAGAATTAAGACGTTTGTAATGATTATAAACAGCAACAGCAAGAATTTTTTTTGCCGGATTTTGTTCAATTACGTAATCATCGAGCATTGTCTTTATTTCTTTTGGAAAATTGATTTGCTCCATGCCGTCTACGTCTTTTCCTTTTTCCTCTTCAATGATTTCACTACATAGCTGTATGCATTCATCGCAAATATATACTGCGGGGCCAGCAATTAGTTTTTTAACCTCTTTCTGATTTTTTCCACAAAAGGAACAGAAAAGGTTGTCGTTCAAATCCCCTTTTTTTGACATTTTAATCCTCCGCCTTCTCTATTCTATCAAGATCATCTCTGTTCACGATAAGGTGATCCACGATTCCATATTCCTTAGCCTCTTCACCGGTCATGAAGAAATCACGGTCCGTATCCGATTGTATATGCTCTAAATCTTTTCCGGTATGCGTGACTAGAATTTGATTCAGGGTTTCCTTCATACGAAGGATCTCTTTAGCCTGTATTGCTATATCTGATGCTTGTCCCTGAAATCCTCCCATGGGCTGATGTATCAAAATTCTTGCGTTAGGAAGAGTATAGCGCTTACCTTTTGTACCGGCAGTCAGTAAAAGCGCCCCCATACTGGCTGCTTGGCCAAGACATACGGTGGCAATATCCGGTTTAATATACTGCATGGTATCATATACCGCCAAACCGGCTGTAACCAAGCCACCAGGGGAATTGATGTAAAAGTTGATATCTTTGTCAGGATCTTCGGATTCGAGAAACAAAAGTTGCGCGATCAAAAGATTTGCAATCTCATCATTTATCGCCGTGCCAAGGAAAATTATTCTGTCTTTAAGAAGCCTCGAATATATATCATAGGCACGTTCCCCTTTGCTGCTCTGCTCTATAACCATGGGTATTAGTGGCACAAATCGTCTCCTTTATCACTTTGTATTTTTTATTCTCAACAATTTTATTTTTTGAAACCGTTGGATTTAAATTTCAGATTGTTGCTCTAAGCCGGGTTCTACCTCTTCTATGGTACTATTTTTAATAATAAGTTCGATGGCCTGTTTTTCAAGTAGCGTCTGTTTAAATAATTCGAGGTTATCCTTATCCTGAGTATAATACTTTTTTATTTCTTCAACCGGTTGTTTAAAACCTTGAGCCATCTCATTAAAAGCAGTGTCTAGTTCTTCATCTGAAAGAGTCATATTTTCCTGCTCAACAATTTTGTTTAAAATCAAGTGCCGTCTTACTTTCTTTTCTGCCAGTTCACGATGTCGTTCCAAAAGGATTTCTCTGGACAGCCCCTGGTCTTCCATTGATTTATTATGATACGCCAAAGTTCGTTCAACCTCTTCAATAATCCTTTCCAGTTCATAGTCGACCATTGAATCCGGCAACTCAAATTTTGTTTTTGAGATCAAGCTTTGAAAAATTTGCTCATTCATCTCCTGCTCTGCTCTCTTGGTGTAGCCCTCATCCAGGTTCTTGGTTATGGCATCTTTCAGGTTGTCTAATGTTTCATACTGCCCAAAATTTTTGGCAAACTCGTCATCAATCTCTGGAAGCACTTCTTCTCTAATTCCATTCAGCGTTACCTGAAAAATTATTTCCTGGTTGGCCAGCTTGTTATTTTGATAATCCTCAGGAAATTTTACTTTTATTTCCCGTGTATCACCATTCTTCATTCCCATTAGCTGATTGTCAAATTCCTTTAAAATATGTCCATCGCCAATTTTCATGGTGTGGTTTTCGGTCTTTTGAGTTTCGGTAAACGGTTTGCCGTCTTTAAATCCTTCATAATCAATCAGAACAAAATCGTTTTCTTGAACCCCTCGATCTTCTGCTATGGGATTTTGTTGTGCCAACTTTTTCTGAAGCATTTTAAGCTGTGCATCTATTTCTTCATCCATAACCCGGTAAAGAAATTTTTTCAGGGTTAAGCGCTTGAAATCGATGTCCTCAATTTCGGGTTTTATCTCTACCTCGGCGGTATATTTATAAGGGCCCTTATCATCAAGTCCGGGCGAGTCAATATTTGGTTTTCCCACAAGATCAAGATCGGCTTCCTTTAGCGCCTCAACAAAAGAATCCTGAATAAGTTTGGAAGATACATCATTATGGACATCTTTTTTTAACAACCTTTCCAAAACCGAACGAGGGACCTTTCCTTTTCGAAACCCTTTTATTTTAGCTGTTTTTTTGAGATCTTTATAGGCATTGTTCAATTCACGGACAACTTTTTCTTCCGGAATCTCTACATGCATTTTCTTTTTAACGCTACTCACATTCTCTACCGAAACTTTCATAAAAATCCTTTCCAAGAGGTTAACATTGATGAACTCGTAAAAAGTCCGATTTAGACGGTTTCGTAAAAAGTTCAAATTCAAGGCGTGCAAATTTTGTAATCATCGGCTATCTGCCGGTCCCGTAGGGAGCGTACTTTTCGTACGTTGAATGATTGCGAAATGTAGCACAACGAAGAAGTTGGACTTTTTACGAAACCGTCAACATTGATTAACAACTGGTGCGAGAGGGGAGAGTTGAACTCCCATTCTGTTTCCAGAGCTGGATCCTAAGTCCAGTGCGTCTACCAGTTCCGCCACTCTCGCATACCAAAACTTTACCTATTAATACTTTTGCAAACTGCCCGATTTTTCACACTGAAAAAAACGGCTTAAACAGGCTCAGAAACTATAACTTGACAATATATTTAAATATATTAAATTTCAACAACATTCATTATAATGTTAAATCCAATGCCTGTCAAGTAAACTAACAAAAGTGTATGCTATGTCAGCAGGTTATAATCCATTTTCAAAAAAAGGGCTTTGCCTTTTAATTTTTTTAGGGATTCTTCTTATATGTCACGATACATTAAGAGCAAACCTCAAAAAACCTGTATTTGCAAAGCAAAAAAAAACCATTGTGTTAGATCCCGGACATGGAGGCTATGATAAGGGGGCCTTGGGTCCGGCAGGGGCTTTTGAAAAAAATGTAACTCTGGAGCTGGCCAGAATACTGGCAGCGGAATTGGAGAATACTTACCGAGTAATTCTTACCAGAACCGATGACTATTTTCTAAATATCCCTACCCGAACATCCATGGCCAACCATGCAAACGCAGACCTTTTCATCAGCATCCATGCCGGCGGAAGCTTTCTTCATCAGGCAAGCGCTATAACCCTTTACTTTTTCAACGCAATATCGGAATCGGTTTTAACACCCGACACCAATTCCTCTAAACCGTTGGAAACAATTGACCACCCGTTTCCCTGGTCCGATATTCAAAACAGGCATCAAACATCAAGCAAAATTCTTGCCAAGCTGTTGCTGAATCGTATTACCGAACAGACACTATTCAAAAAAGGTGAAATTCTGGGTGCACCACTAAAGGTTCTGGAAGGGGCGGATATGTCCGCCGTGTGCCTGGAAATTGGATATATCAGCAATCCGGCTGAAGAAAACTCATTACAAGATATCAACGTGTTATCGAATATTGCCCAAAGTATCCGAAACGGCATCGACGATTTTTTTGAAAAAGTCCGTTAATCGTTTTTATGTACTTGCATGATAAAGAAAAGCATGGTACCTGAAACTGCACACAAATTTTAAACGGCTTAAATAAATAAAATTATAAAGTGGTAACTTCTCAATAAATTATGGATTCGGCTCAATATCACCATTTGATACACCAGAACTTATTGAGAAGTTACATAAAGTGTATTTTTTGTAGCGCATAATTTGTATGCAGATTTTAGGTAGTAAAAAAACTGCACATCCTCGGGGCGTGGCGCAGCCTGGCAGCGCGCCTGCTTTGGGAGCAGGAAGTCGGAGGTTCAAATCCTCTCGCCCCGACCAGCCTTCACTTCAAAACGAATTTAGAAAAGCGAAGGCTACCGCGCCGAAGCCTATAACGAAGGTGGGCACAATTAACCTTTAATAATTGAAGCTACGGCTCGGCACGCCTCTAATAGCAACAAACTTTCCATATTATACCGGATGTATCGCGACGTAATTTTTTGAATGAAGTCGGATGAAATTCTATTGTACTTACATCAGATCTCGTAACATGATTGAAAAACAGGTCTTTTTTTGGACATTATCGGGCGTGGTGAAGCCTTCTCGAAGCATAGGTTTCAGGTGTCAGGCTGGCTCTCGCTTTTGAGGCATACTTAAAAAGTCCATTAGGTAGGGCGTTTGCCAAAAAGCGTATATGATATTCCCCTTTTGAAACAACAACAGGGCAATTTTGATATGTTTCGGTTTAAAAGTACCCATAAAGTTCTCCCCTGTAGGGTTTCCCACACCATTTTTTGTGAAAATCCAAACTTGAACTTGACATTTTCACAAAAAATGGTGTAGGCTCTCGGCATGGTTAAAAGAGATATTACAACAGAGTTGATAGAAGCCGCTGGGGAATATCCAGTAGTGACCATATTCGGGCCACGACAGTCCGGTAAAACCACTCTTGTACAGATGACATTCCCTGAAAAAATGTATTATTCGTTGGAAGAGCCCGATGTGCGTATAGCTGCGGAAACAGACCCGAGAGGATTTCTGACAAAACTTCCGGAAGGAGGTGTTTTGGATGAAATCCAGCGACTTCCGGGACTGCTCTCCTATATTCAGGGAATAGTGGACCAAAAGAAAAAGACCGGCATGTTCATCCTGACAGGTAGCCATCAACCCGGACTCCATCAATCTGTTAGTCAAAGCCTGGCCGGAAGAACGGCAGTACTGACTCTGCTGCCTTTTTCACTGTCCGAACTTCGAAATTACCGGAAGAACTGGGAACCGTTTGAGCTGATTGTAAAAGGTGCATATCCGCGTGTCCACGATAAAGACTTAAAGCCCTCTCGTTTTTTCAACGGTTATATGCAGACATACATTGAAAGGGATGTCCGCGCTCTGATCAACTTGAAAGACTTAAGATCATTCCAGCAATTTTTTACACTGCTGGCCGGTCGTATCGGGCAGGTAGTCAACTATACTTCACTTAGCAATGACGTGGGCGTTTCTGCCACGACCATAAAAAATTGGATCAGTGTATTGAAAGCTTCTTTTGTTGTTTTCGAACTGTCTCCTTTTTTTGAAAACATCCGAAAGCGTGTTGTCAAATCACCGAAAATCTACTTCAGCGACGTTGGCCTGGCCACTTATCTGTTAGGTATAGAGACGTCGGAGCAGGTGTCTCGTGATCCGCTGCGTGGCGGACTATATGAAAACTTGCTTATTCTTGAGATTCTCAAATCCCGTCTGAATTATGGTAAACGCCCGGAGTTATTTTTTTACAGGGATACGCACGGCAACGAGGTTGATCTTATAATCAGGGCGACAAGAAATCTGATTCCGTTTGAAATCAAATCAGCAGTAACCTTTACACCGGATTTTCTCAAGGGTATTGAGCATTTCAGGGAAATAGCCGGTGACCGGTGTTCAAAAGGATACGTCTTGTATAATGGCCATGATGAGTATACGCTCAAAGGAATACGAATCTTCAATCCTCTGGCACACGAAGGACTGGAAGCATGTCTGCTTTGAGAGCAAGAAATCTGAGCATTTATGCGCCTCTGGCGTGCTCTGATGAGCTTCTGACTTCGTCAAAACTCCGTCGAGACAGATCGTGAGGTTCACCTTGCCTTTCATCCCCGCGGCACCGATAGGCAGGATTTCCGTTTCACTCCAATACTCCATTACTCCGGCTGATTTATACGGGCAGTCTTACAATGGTTCTTCCTTTATGCTTTCTTTGAAGGATGAGATCGATTCGTTCGTCCAGTCTTTCCAGAGGTATTTCAGTTGTTAATAGTTCCAGACGTTCCAGTTTCCAGTCACTAGCAATTTTGTTCCATACTTTCAGACGGGTGGGCATCGGACAGTTCTGGGAATCGATTCCCATCAGGGTAACCCCCCGCAAAATAAATGGATAAACATTCAACGGCAAGTCATGGGACCCCACATTCCCGCAACAGGTCACGGCACCGGCATCTTGCGTTGATTTGATAGTGGTGGCCAGTATGTCACCGCCAACCGCATCAATGCCTCCGGCCCAGAGCGCTTTAAGGAGCGGTTTCCCGCTGGAATCCGTAGCTTGTTCAATACTGATGACTTCTTTGGCCCCAATTTCCAACAGAAACTCTTTTTCATCCACGATCCCGTTTACCGCCACAACCTCATAACCGGCCTTGGCAAGTATAGAGACGGCAATACTTCCGACACCTCCGGTTGCGCCGGAGACCAATATGCGTCCCATATCCTGGGTGATCCCATAATCAACCAGCCTGTAAACCGAAAGGGCTGCTGTGAACCCCGCTGTACCGAATATCATGCTCTCTCGAGGGGTAAGATTTTGGGGCATCTTAACCACCCATTCCGCAGGGACGCGTATGTATTGTCCGAAACCGCCGGGTGTATTCATTCCCAGGTCATAACTGGTTACGATCACTTCATCTCCGGGCTGAAAATCCTTGATGAGACTTTTAACTACGGTTCCTGAAGCGTCAATTCCGGGGGTGTGCGGATATTTCTTTGTGACCCCTCTATTGCCTGTGGCAGATAGAACGTCTTTGTAATTTAGGGAAGAGTACTGAACATTGACGATCACATCTCCTTGGGGAAGATCATCAAGATTTCTATCCTTAATTTCCCTGGTAAACTCATTGTTTTCTCCTTCTGTGACAACCATTGCCTTGAATAAATTTTGACTCATGGAGTTAACTTCCTTTTTTTTACAGTTTCGTATAGATAATCTGAATTATGCGGTACTTTTCCCAAAAACCAGTTCCGCATGCCCATTTGCCAATTTTCGGTCAAATTCTCTCTCTTCAAAGTGGATATTTGTTTTGGAAAAGCCCAAAACATCATCATACCGCTCCAAAACCTGTTTGAATCTAACTTTTTCGTGCGTTCTGAAAATACCTCTCTTACCAGATCTTTTTAAGATATTTTTCAGTGTCTGCTACCTCAGCACTGCCAGCCACGCACAGCCCGACAATGGTGCCCCAACGGAAAAGCTGACGCCACATGAACATGCCAACGCCTGGCGTGATAGACGATCCGCACGTCCGCTTTCAGTAAAACATAGAAAATTGCCAATAAAGGCGTGCCTGTGATAACTCTCAAATCCGCATGCTAAATTATTAAAAGGCCATATTCGTCTTCCATACTTCCCAGACTTTACCTACCAGATCAGGCCCCGGCTTAAGTGTGGGTTTTCCAGGCTGCCATCCGGCCGGAGTTGCTTCCGTGCCTTTGCTGTCCCGTACAAGCTGAAAGGCCTGGATTTGTCTTAACGCTTCATTGACATTTCTTCCCACCGGAGGAGAAAGAACTTCATACCCTTTGACGACACCTTCCGGATCTATGATAAATTTCCCTCGGGTTTCAACACCCGCAATTTCATCATAGATGCCATAAATCGTCCCGACCTTTCCACCGGTATCCGACAGCATGGGAAATGGGATTCCTCCTGTCACCATTTTTGATAATTCCTTATCATCCCACATTTTATGGACAAAAACACTGTCAATACTCATTGTAAGGATTTCCACACCCAGCTTTTGAAACTCGGAATATTTTTCGGCAACTGCCGAAAGTTCGGTGGCTCATACAAAGGTAAAATCACCAGGATAAAAACACAGTACAACCCATTTCCCTAAATACTCTGACAATTTTACTGAAACAAATTTTCCATTTTGGTATGCGGGCGCGGTGAAATCCGGTGATTTTTGGCCTACTTTTATCATTTTCAGTTCCCCCTTTGTTTTTTTGTCATCCTTTTTTTCATCTGTTTCAACCGGCTCTCCAACAGGTCCACCTGTTGGCCGGGCACACCCAATTTCCATTTCTTCTCCCATACTCTCCTCCCTTTTTTATGAGTCGTTTTTTAAAATGAGCTCAATGCTTAAAGATTTTTTTATCACAAAACAGAAATAATAGCAGTGTAAGAACTACAAGTCCAATGATTGATCCAATTAACTGCGGCACACCAACTTCACTGTATTTTCCGATACTGATGATATGAGCTTTCATAAACGGGTAGACCACGGAATATAACGCACCGTGTAACTTTTCAATAAGTTCAGGTAGTAAACAATATATTACTACCTGAATCTTGCATGAGCCGGATGGTAAGATTCAAATAGTGTAACGCCCATGCTGACAAAATATTGTAACGGTTTTAGGGAAGGTATTCCGCAGCCGTACCCCGCCCTGAAAATCTTATGAATACCCCGCCTATCCCGCCTTTGG
>Ga0164318_10003893_pt1 | contig 14234 bp, 17 predicted proteins | sample GuaBasSedimGuay9_FD_113734 | JGI IMG/M metagenome (GOLD analysis project Ga0164318, IMG submission 113734) | Subseafloor sediment microbial communities from Guaymas Basin, Gulf of California, Mexico - Guay9, Core 4571-4, 0-3 cm | ecosystem: Environmental > Aquatic > Marine > Hydrothermal vents...
AGCCCGCACCAGGGCTGTGACCAAGTGATTCGGCGGCGTCCTTCATGGTTTCCATGCCCGCTAGCTGCTGACCTGCAACACCGCCGGTGCGGAGCCAGAACAGACGTTCGCGGTACTTCTCGGATGTGTCTATGCCCTCAAACTTCAGATCAACGAGCTCTAGCCCAATCCGCTCGAAGTTCATCCTGACCTTGGTCTTGACCTTCATTGAGGTCTCGTCCAGCTGTGTAAACACAGCCTGGAGGTCATAGTGGGCAAACTCATCGATGATCCGCTCGTTCATGAAGGAACGTAGAAAGTCATTGACCTTCTTCGTGGTGAACGCGTTCTGATTACCGACTACCTCCGTGACGAAGATCTTCGGCTCCTTCACTCGATACCAGAAGTTGCCATGGAACATCAGAGGGGCAAGGTCACTGGTCTGACCTCTACCGCCAAATTTGCCCTGGAACTGCCCCCGTGAAACGAAGATGCAAGTTGCCTCGAAGACGTCGCCCTTCACCTTCTTCTGGAGCCATCCGACAAGTCCGGGCATGCTGCTCGTGGTCAGCTTGTGGCGGCCGGCATGGAAGGTGTCGAGGGCCTTGCCGTCCCTATAGAAGATCGCGACCTGGTTCTCCATCACGATGAGCTGGGAGCCCCACTTTATCCTATTGTTGGGGTAGCGCCAGACAATCTCATCAGGCCCTGCATTTGTCCACTCTATAGCATCAGCCATGAATCTACACTCTCTTATTAGTCGAGTCTGGCTGAACTAGCACGACTTATGTTTTAAACATTGACGTGCTCTATGCCGTCTGTCTAGGGCCACAGGGATTGTCCCTTTGGGCCAAGTTATTAGGCAGCGCGATACACCCATATCTCGTATGGCAATGAAAAGCTCACGTGATAGCCCTGAGGGTGAACCTGCCCAGATCACTACAACACGACCTGTGAAACCATTCAACCCGCTTGCGACATACTTCTACATTGCAGTGGCAATCCTTGTGTCTTACGCGCTCTTCTATGCCTTCGGATACATGGTGTTGATAGTGGTCATGATTTTCTTTCTTGTGGACACCGTGCAGGGGGGTCGTATCGTCCTCCGTGACGCGGACCAGTCCTTTGCAAGGTATGCCGCGTGGTTCAACATTGCTCTCGCAGTCGCCGGGGTCGCGATACTATCGATCAATGCAATCTCGCTCGCTCAGCTTGGGTGCTTTCTGATCATGCCCGATGTCAGGGACTTCACGCTGGTTTGCCCGCTATTCGTTCTCATGGCCAATTTTGGCATTCGTAATCTCCGTGGAATGTACACGCAAGAACCAGCATGACAGGTGCAGGACACGGAGGCCCGTCAAAGCCATCCGTCAGTTTCGTCAGACATACTGTCGGGGCCGATAAGATGCAGGGCATTTTGGGGGTGCATCGTGTACCTCACGTGTCCTGCGCATAAATACTATGCTCATGTTACTAATAAGGAATATTAGGAAGTATCGTCCAACTGTCCGCAGATGATGGGGAGAGAAGACGCTCAGTTCCACTGGGTAGGATGGACTCGCGCGACAATACAATCTGAGAATAAGGGACAGGATGAAAGCAACAGCTTCACTCGTGCGCCGCGAACCACCAACGATTGCCATCGAATTGTCAGGCGGCGTTTCTGTTGTGGTTGCCCCTGAGGCCCGAAACCCCGTGTCGGGATGATAGATTGATATCTTGAAGCCATGAGCAATGCAACAATGTGAGGCTGTGCAAGGTGATGTATTCTTGGACTAGGCCCACCCATTCGAGGGAAGACGGGGCAGACAGTGAGTCGGCTATGTGTCGAGAACTAGGAGGTCACGTCCCATGACGACACGGGCGTTCGTTCTTCTGGCCACAATGTCAACAACACGTTTCTCCTGCGCCACAACCTCGGGGCCCAAGTGAGTGAGCACAACCGTCTTGGGCTGTGTCTGTTCGACAATCTTGGCCAGTTGACTCGGACTGGTGTGGACACCGGCCGGATGGTCGCCGTCGAGCCAATTGCATTCGTGTATCAGCAGGTCAGCACCCCTGGCGAGGGCAATCACCTCGGGGCAAGGTGCGGTGTCAGACGTGTAGACAATGGATCTCCCGTCATGTTCAATCTTGAAGGCCCGTGACTCGATGCTCCCATGAAGAGTAGGGCAGGTCGTGACAGACATGTCAGCAATTTGAACCGCATGGAACTCATCCAGCCTAATGAGTTCAAGCAGAATACGGTCGCGCATGTAGGGGAACGACACCGTAAAGATACCTCGATACCAGTCATCAATCATGGGAGGGCCGTAGAGATGAAGGGTGCCGTCATACCCGCTCATCCAGAGGCTTTGGTATAGTGTCGGAAGGTCTGAGCAGTGGTCGATGTGAAAGTGTGACACGAAGATGTGATGAATCTTGGTCAGGGGGATTCGTAGTTGGTTCAGTCTTTGAAGGATGCCGGAACCAACATCGAACAGGACGTACATATCATTGATCTCGACCAACACACCGGACTGAACTCGCTCTGGATCTGGATAGGATGTGCCTGTGCCTAACAGCGTGACACGCATTTCAATCAGGAGAGGCTGTGAGAACCAATGTAATCAGTCTTGCTCCTGCGACCGCGATTGTGGGATTGCGGCCTGACTAAGTTCACGAGAATGTTTCGCATCAGGCGTGTCTCACGGACAATCCTGTCTCTGTGCAGCTCAGGCTCGCGAATCAATCTCAACAGGTCCCGACACTGAACGTCTCGTAGTGCACGAAGAACGGAGATAGAGTCCACTACAAGGCGGCCCTCCATGGCATCTTGCCACATGTCATCGATCGACCACATCAGACTGTCGTAGAAGTCCGCGAGGATGCGGTGCGACATCCTGCGAGTGGTGACGCTCATTGCTAGGTCATGAATTGCCTTCAGATCACGCAGAACACGCACCAGTGATGAGTTACTCCCATGAGTGGTTGAACCAGATTGATTGGAGAACATCGTGGCCATGAGTGACGATAGGTCAGTGCTATTTAAGGTCGGATACTACGTGTCAGGACACGAATGGCACGGGCCCATCAGTTTATATGCAGGTTGCATTGCTCGGCGCAGCCATGGCCGACGCGGAGGAACACCTGCAAGAGGCATACACGCTTCATAGGAGCGGGAACTACAAGAAAGGCATGAAGGAGGCACAAAAGGCCAGGAAGAGATTTCTCAAGGAGGGCTTGCCCGGACGGGCAGTGGAGGCGCTCCGAGTCATGGCCGACTGCGCACTCAACGCACACGACTTTCGGGAGGCCAAGCGGTTGTATAAGGAGCTCTTGGCCGAGGCGCGCGAGATTCCATCACCTTCATTGCAGGCCGCGGCGGAATGGGGTCTTGGCGAGGTCTCGAGGTATAACATGGAGTACGACATTGCGGCGGCCCACCACGAAACCGGTCTCAAGTTGGCTCAGAAGACAGGCGACAAGTGGTTCACGGCGTGGAATGCGTTCGGTCTGGGCAAGTCTCTGCGTGGTCTCGGCCGACTGGAAGAAGCCCGGGAGATGCTGCTCATGGCGCGACGGCTATTCGAGGAGCTCTCTCTCGGAGAGTACGTTGGATGGGTCGATAGGATGCTGACGGAGATAGGCGGTCACGTAGAGAGTAAAGTCCCCGGAGAGATGAAGGTCTGGCTCTGTCCTCAGTGCGGAAGCAAGTACAGCGACTCGATGGTGGAGAAACTCCGGCAGGGACGTGCCGTCACCTGCGAGTATTGTGGGACTACAGTTGGGTAATTGACGCTGCCGACACAATGCAGTAAACGGTCTGTGCCATTGTTGTCTATAAGAAAAGAGAGAGGTCTGGGGAGCTCCCCCGCAGACCTTTGTGCGTGGGCCTAGTCCTGATAGCCCTTCATGTAGCCCTCTCGCTGGTTCCACTTCTCTTCGAGGCGTTGCATGATCACCCACAGACGGTAGGTGTAGTTCCACGCCTCGTCGAACTGCCCCTGGTTCATCTTGTCCATGAACTCTTCAACGACGTCGTTGATCTCGCCGATGTCATCGATGATTGTTGCGTCAAACTCGTACATCCTGTCAAGTTCGCGCTCGTTGATCTTCTCCTTGGACCCCCATGCCGCATAGCCGTAGTCAGCATAACGGATTGCTGACTCAATCTTATCGCACAGCGCCAGCATGCGGTCGAAGGTCTCCCATGTCTTGGTCAGATTGTAGTCCACGACCATCATCTGGAGCTTCTCAAGGTCCTGCTTGACGAGTCGCAGCTGATCCGCGAGAAACTCGCGAAGGACCTTGTCTGCAGCACGACGCTCCTCTTTCTCCTGGTAGCCATGCCAGCCAGGAATGTAGTGCGTTATCTTGCCGATGAACCCGCCCTTGATGTCCTTGGCTGCCTTTTTCCTGATTCGCTTCGCAATTGGGTCTGTTACTTTACCCATGCCGTGTGTTCTCCTTGATGAGATTGTACAACCCAGACTCATTAGGTGGTGGGTTGCGTTATGTGGCTCTATACGTGAGTGCTTAAAAAACATATCACGTCGGACCGGTTTCTGCATGACATGGACTAGAAGAATCAGCCGTCCCGAAGTAAACACATGAGCCCACAGCTGAGGTGGGACATGCTCTTGAGATTGCCATGCTTGGTGATGATTCGGGTAGCCATGGCCATCAGTAGGTCACCGCCCGATATCGCGAGCTTCACAAGACCTGTCGCCTGCGATAGGCGATCGCTGACACCGGCCACATCCGCCAGCATATGTACCTCCGCTGCACGCTAGACCAAGAGGGCCGTTGAGGCAACACCTGTCGCACGTTGGCGCCCAATGCCCGCGGCCTCGGCCGCTATCATGGCCATCACGTCAATCTCGGGGATCCGGCTCACGAGCGAACGTTCTGGATATTCAAAATGGCCTCGATGTACGTGGCCTTTGCATTCTTTTGGCTGTTCGTTGGGCCGGTGACAACTCCAATCCTCACCACAATCCCACAGCTCGACGTACCGTTCCCGTGACTGGGAACAATTGGAAAAAAGAGAAAGAACGATGCGAAGCCACACGAGCCTCGCAATCTCTCCGCACCATTGACTACCAGAGCTGGTACTCGCGCTTCACAAACCCCTTCCAGACCTCAGGGAGCTTCGCGATCACTTCTTCGGCAATGCTCGCGACCGACTTGCGGACAGCCTCAATGTTGGCGTTGCCGTAGAGCTCGATGTTGACAGCCTGTGGCTCGGTGATAGGCGCACCAATCTGGCTCACAATGTAGCAGTACACCTGCTCAAGGTCTGGGTTCTCCTCGACGACCCGTTCGACTATCTCCCTGGCAGCGACATTGTAGGTCTTCCCCACGTGAGACACCGGGTTCTTCCCAGCAGCTGCCTCAAGAGTCATCGGGCGATAGGGAGTTATGAGACCGTTCGCACGATTCCCGCGGCCAACCTGTCCGTCGTCGCCGTGTTCGGCAGAGGTCCCTGTGACGGTGAGATAGAACAGACCGTGTTTCGGGTCATCGGCGGTATTGACGGCCACCTTCACGGGCATGTCAGTGACCTTGGCCGCAAGGTCAAGCAGCATGTCCTGGATTCCATCCATGACGTTGGCATATTCGTCGGCATCGCGGGTCTCAGACGAGATAATCGCTGCAGCGACCTGAAGGTGAATGCGGTCGCCAATCCTCGTTCCCATGACCTTTATGTCTTCACCAATCTGAGGCCACTTTTTCTTGGTGTTTGGGTCATTGAGCAGGAGCTCCGACTCCAGCACGAGCTTCTCAGTAGGTGACAGCGGTGCGTATGCAACACCGAAGCTCGTGTCGTTGGCTCGAGGAACCTCAACGCCAGCGTCGAAGTTGCCAACCAGATCAGTGCTGCCAGCTCGAATCTTGTAGTCGATAATGATGTCGGAATTCACGTCGAGGTGGGGTAGATCCTCACTCAGCCACTCGCGAGTGTGCTCGACAGCGAACTTTCCGACCGGGACTTGGCGTGAATAGTCTTTGCCCACGACATCGACTGCACGCCCGCTCAACAGGAGGTATATCGGCTCAATAACATCGCCGCCTCCAAACCGCGCATTGGACTGGCCTCCGACAAGTAGGACCTTGTCAACATTGTGGTGTTGGACTCGGCCAAAGGCCTCCAAGTAGTACTCGCTAAGACGGACAGACAGCTCCTCGGCTGCCTTGTCACATAGCGTGTCGGGATGGCCCTTGCCCTTTCTCTCCACAATCTCAACCTTTCTTCTGGTGACGGGCAGTCCCTCACCACGAGTCACTTCGAGATTCATCTTTCATCATTCCTTGAGGGGCGGCCTCTGCAAATGCCTTATATACTTTGTCGTGCCTATTACCATCAGGAATTATTAACGTTGTTATGAATTACTGTCCGTAAGGTGAAGGTCTTGAAGATATCACTCGACACGATCGCAAGAATGAGGCGACGACTCAACATAACACAGGCCCAGCTGGCCGAGGCCGTGGGGGTTTCGCAGGCGTACATTGCAAGACTTGAAACAGGGAGCCTTGACCCGAAGTTGTCGGTGGTAAACAAGATACTTGATGTATTGGAGTCGTGGGGTCTCTCGTGCAGTGACATCATGAGTGAAGACCCTGTGACAGTTGATGCGAGAGAATCTGCAAGCGTCGTTGTTGAGCTCATGCTGAAACACGGGTTCTCCCAGTTGCCGGTGACGAGAGCTGGGAAGATAGTGGGCCTAGTGACGGAGAGGGACATCGTGAGGAATCTGATGCGAGATCTTCGAGCCATGTCTGTCCAAGCAATAATGGAGTCACCGAGTCCACCCCTCGTTGACGAGCGCACAAGAATAGATGAGATACTCCCCCTCTTCGACTCGTTCCAAGCCGTCCTCGTACAGAGGGCTGGAAAACTCGTAGGTATAGTAACAAGGTCTGATCTCCTCAGGTTAGGTCTGAGTGACTCGAAACCGAATCATCCGTGAGGCCTACGAGGACACCTTGCGGTAGAGGTTCTCAAAACTCAGGGCGGACTTTCCGGAGAAGGTCTCACGTAGCAGGTCCATGTGTTCGTCCAGGTCCTTGAGGAGCTTCTCAAGAGCATGTGGCGCAATGTTCGGCTCGGCTGTCCACACTGTGAGATAGTTGCTGACAACGCCGATGTCTACTCCGCCCTCCTCAAGGTCACGGAAAATTGTGATCTTGACGAGGAACTCCGCCTCAAACATGTTGAGAATCTCATGGACGCTCATCACGATTAGGTCAAGGTATCCAACAAGGTCCTCCAAGAAAGGCATCTCAGAGATGTTGCCACGAAGACTCTCGGTGAATGTCTGGATTCGCGTGGTCTTCTGCCTCAGTGCCTCGAACATCTTCATGAGCTTGGTGAACTCTTTGATTGATGTCTCCAGCGCCGGGACGAGCTTGTCATAGAGGTTGACAAGGAGCTTTCCCTTGGTATTGTCGCGGATGTTCTGGAAGCCCTCAAGTTTACCGAGGGGGCCGTCGAGATGCTCTATCTGTACGAGCGTATTGGTCACTGCCTGGATGGACTTCACGGAGCTCCGCTGAATCTTGGTCCATCTCTCGACGAATGTGTCAATGCCCTCTCGAAGATCTTCGAGATCATCCATTGGGTCGTCCAAGGCTCGCTCTCCGCGCGGCATGTTGGGTCGTCAATATATAACTGATTCTGCGGTGGCAGAACTGGCCCATAGCCGCTCAGGCACCACCCTGAGCAAGTGTGTTCTTGCGCGTAATCACTTCTTCTATCTCGGCCTCAAGATCCTTTCTCTGACGCTCGAACGCGCTGTCATCAAGCCGGCCGGCCTCATACTGCTTCTTGAAGAACTCAAGCTTTGCCCGCAGAATCTCCTCTCTGACCTCAAGTTCACGAAGACGCGCACGCTTCTCGGATATTAGACGGCGAAGTTCGTCCTCCAGCTGGAAAATCTCCTCTTCCAGCTCGGCCTTCAGACGAGAGTAGAGCTGCGAGTCGATCTTTCCCTCCGTGTACATGTCAACGAGGTGGAGAAGTGCTTGGCGAGTGGCGTCACGTTGGGCCGTTAACTCCCGAGCCGCGTCGATGTGTTCGACCAGTCCCAGCCACTTGGCCAAGAACGGGGTCGTAAAGCCCTGTACAACAAGACTGACCATTAGAACAATGAAGACTATCGCGTTGATCATGCGCCCAATCTCGACGTAGTCCGGAATCTGATACGATGTTATTGCGGAAACGGAGATTGCTGCAAGCGCCGCGCTAGCGACGCCCTTGACGCCTGCCCAGCTCACGAAGAACCGACCCTTCCATGTCATCGCACGGTCGTGGGCCGTTACCAAGAAGACAGCCACTGGGCGTGCGAGCAGGATGACCAGCGCGGACGTGACGAGTCCAAGCACGAGAATACCCTCACTGGCGACAATGAAGTTCAAGTCCACTGTTGCACCCAGCAGAATGAACACCACTATCTCAAAGGCGAAAGACACGTTCTTCATGGCTCCCCGCATCGACTTCTGCGGCAGGGGTCGGACACCGATGTGTCGAGCGTTGGCCATGAACATGCCCGCAAAGACTGAGGCGAGGGCGCCGGGATGCAGCCCAAAGGGGGCGAACAACTCACCAAGACCATATGCGAGGATGGGGGTCGTTGCAGTTAGTATCGAGACCATCGTGTCCTCGCCAGCACGGTTGATGATGTGACCAATGGAGTATGCCACGCCAAGGCCGATGATCACTCCGACCACCATGCTCAGTATGAACTCAAGGAATACTACTGGCAAGGGCACTGTCAGCTCGGGGATGACAAATGGGGTGAAGACTGTGATGACAAGAACCACAGCCGTTGCGTCGTTGAACACAGCCTCCCCCTCGAGAATCGACAGAATCTTCCGCTTGATGTGAACGCCTCCACTCTCAAGGACCGAGAACAAGGCGGCCGGATCGGTCGGCGACAGGATGGCACCAATAAGATAGGCCACCAGCCCAATTGCTGAGAACATCAGAATCGTCACGCCGGCTACAATCGACGTTATGAGCACGCCAAGAGTGGCTAAGAGTAGGACCGAGCTCAGGGAGAAACGGAGCTCCCGCACATTCATTGTTAGGCCGGCATAGAACAGGACTGCTGCAAGTGTGAGCTGAGCGATCAGGTCCAGACCAACAACCTCGCCGTAGATTTCACCCAGTGGCATCATCTGGGCAAGTATCATCCCGGCAAGGATGAGAGGAATAGGATACGGAAGCCTGTACCGTTCAGCAAGCTTTGCAATGAGGGCGCCTCCTATCAACACAGGAGCGATGATATAGAGGTCAACCGCCACACAGAGCCACCTCAGAAGTCAGCGAGAATCTCTGCAATCTGTTTCAAGTAGTCCGATATGTGTTCGAGTTCACTCACAATCTTGCGCATCATGTAGCACACAAAGGATGAGTCACCACCGGTGGCCACGGAAACCTGTCTGCAGATGACGATGTTGTCCTCATCGATCTCGCGCTCAAGCCGCATGATCGTGGAGCCGTGGTCGGCGGATGGATCTCTGCCCTCCTTGAGGTCGTCCAGAAGAGAGGCCAGTGCGACGAACTGCGAGTGCACCTTCGAGGCGATGGCTGACAGCGAGTCCATGTAGACATCCTGAAACGAACCACCGCGAATCATGTCAATCATGAGGATGACCTGGGCATAGGCGAACTGAATCTTGAGCAAATGCGTGACTACCGATAGTGCAGCAATGCCAAGCTCGTCCTGTGGGAGTCTCTGGCAGAAGTCATAGGGTGTCATGAAACCTCCGAGATGCTCCATGATTGCCCTGCGACGCTCCGACCACTTTGGATCCTCCGTGCCACACTCCTTGCAGAGCTTCTCGCTGATGCTCTGGCTAATCTGGACCTGCATATGCACAATGTCAGTGACGTAACGTAGTATCTCGTCCCTCGTCAGGTCGCGCTCACTCATCGGTCTTCACCCCCACGACCGGGCGGGTCCACGACAGGTCGATCCTCAGGTGGATGAAGTCTTTTCTGAAGCTCACCTCGATGCCCGTTTCAACAGGCTCTCCGAGGGGGAGCGTGATTGTACCCTCCTTGAGGCTGGGCATGGGCAACTCAAGGTTGGACCCCTGAGCCACCTGCTCGGCGATTCTTGTGAGGAGATCCGCCAGCCCCTGAAGAGTCTTCTCTTCCTCAAACTCGTAATCGTCAATCCTCATTCAGCCGCACCCCGGCGCTTCGCATTCTTCGAAGTAGGAGTGATGGTCCCTTTTTAGCGTAACTCATTGGCACATCGACAGGAAGAAACACTGTCTTTCCACCAACACCCTTAATTTGGGAACTCCGGTCACGAGTCCAGATTCGCTCGAAGAGTGAATCGCCAAGGAGACGAAGACATGACGGACGAAGAAGAGATGGTCGTAACCCCCTGGGAGGTCAGGGGAAAGGTCGACTACGACCGCCTGATAAAGGAGTTCGGCACTCAGAAGATATCTGAGGAGCTGAAGCAGCGAATCTTCAAGATTGCAGGCGAGGAACACTTTCTCCTGTCGCGGGATCTTGTCTACTCGCACCGCGACCTCGACTGGATACTTGACAAGTACGAGAGAGGTGAGAAGTTTGTCCTCTACACAGGAAGAGGGCCCAGCGGGCCGGTTCATCTGGGACATCTCATTCCTTGGCGGTTCACAAAATGGCTTCAAGAGAGGTTCGACACCCGGCTCTACTTCCAGATGACAAACGATGAGAAGTTCCTGTTCACCCCAGACCTGAGTATTGAAGAGGTCCACAAGTATACCTACGAGAACACCGTGGACTTGCTGGCGCTTGGTTTTGAGCCCGAGAACACGTACGTCATTGACGACATCAAGCACATCGACCTGATGTACGAGATTGGCATCCGTGTGGCAAAGAAAGTCACCTTCTCCACCGCAAGGGCCGTCTACGGGTTCGACAACAGCATGAACATTGGTGGCATCTGGTATACAGCCCTTCAGGCCGTGCCAGCATTCCTCCACTCGGAGATCTACGGTGTCAAGACCCCGTGCCTCATCCCATGCGCCATTGATCAGGACCCGTACTGGCGTGTCGCCCGCGATGTGGCAGAAAAGCTCGGCTACTACAAGCCGGCCTCAATCCAGAACAAGTTCGTTCCGGGACTAGCAGAGGGTGGCAAGATGTCGGCCTCCGATCCCAACTCCGCCATCTTCACGATTGACACTCCGAAGGAGGCGCGAAGAAAGGTCATGAACGCCTTCACAGGGGGACGTACCTCTGCTAAGGAGCAGAGAGATCTTGGCGGAAACCCCGACATCTGTTCCGTCTTTCTCTACTACAAGTTCGTCTTTATGCCGGACGATAAGGACTTGGCCAAGATCGAACGGAAGTGCAGGGGAGGAGAGATTCTGTGCGGCGAGTGCAAGCAGATTCTGGCCGGCATGGTAGAGGAATTCCTCGAGAAACACCAGGCAGCCCGTGAGGAGGCCAAAGACCGGGTGGACGAGTTCTCAGCCGCACGGTTGAGGGATGATCTACGACGATAGCTGTGATGTGCGGCGATACCCCAAGGGCTCGCCGCCTCACTCCATCTATTTCTTGCGCATTAATGCGACCGAAGATATAATCAGTCAGACCGAACCCCACACGTATCGGTGCTCTCCGTGCTGAGGATTGGAATCGGACAGACAGACCCGGTAGTAGGCGACCCGGACGCAAATCTGCTCATGCTTCGAAAGCTGATAAGAGAGGCAGATGCAAACCGAATTGATGTGCTGGTGCTTCCTGAGCTCGCCAACTCAGGCTACGCCTTTGAATCGCGCGAGGAGGCTGTGACACTGTCAGAAACTATTCCCGAGGGCGCATACTGCAAAGAGATGGCGAAAGGCTCATCAGGAAGAGTCGTGGTGGCCGGTGTCTGCGAGCGGACTTCTGAGGGCTTGTATAACTCGGCGCCACTCTTCATGAACGGCAGGCATGTGCTGACGTACCGAAAGGTGCACCTGTTCAATCGGGAGAAGGAGGTCTTTCTGCCGGGAGAGAGCGAGCCCCCTGTATTTGAGTTCGGCGAATACCGCTTGGGACTGATGATCTGCTGGGACTGGATCTTTCCCGAGATGGCAAGAATACTGGCCCTCAAGGGTGCACAAGTCATCCTCCATCCTGCAAACCTTGTACTACCATATTGCCACCGCGCGATGGTCACACGCTCGATAGAGAACAGGGTCTTCACTGTGACCGCCAACAGAGTGGGCGAGGAACGAGGCCTGTCATTCTACGGAGAGTCACAGGTGGTCGCTCCGAACGGGGAAGTCCTGTTGAAGATGGGCGGATCCGACACAGGGCTTGCGTGGGTGGACATCGACCCGGCTAGGGCGGACGATAAGATGATGACAGAGCGGAACCATCTGCTCAACGACAGAAGACCAAGACTCTACAGGCGTCTAGTAGAGGACTAGGTCTTAGACGGTATCTTGCCAGACCAGCGCTCCTTTGGGTATTTCTCCGCGTTCTTTCCCAGCTTGTCGAGTACCGCGTCGGTCGGAGAGATGCCGAGCACATCTGCCAGCCTGAGCAGATAGATCATCACGTCGGCGAACTCATCTCTCAGTGCCTGTCGATAAGCCTCAGACTTGAGATGCTCCTCCACCTCGTCCTCACGGAGCCACTGAAAAAGCTCGAAGAGCTCGCCCAGTTCTATGGCCACGGACATGGTGAGGGGAACAGGACGCTGGTACCTCGTCCAGTCTCTCTCTTCCACGAACCGCCGAATCTTGGCCATGAGCTCTTCTAGGGTGGAACAACTCTGAGGCATTACTGGTTCGCCTGTTCCATCTCTGTCTGCACGACTCTCTGGACGAGCCACAGGCTGTACAATGAGAACACGACGATCAGAATCGCTGCGTATAGGACAGGTACATCAATCGCTGGAAGAAGACCGCCGGTTCCTCCAATGAGCATGATCGTGTCGATTGTTCCTAGAACACCACAGACGAGCGCCAGAAACGCGTTGGTAATGCCACCGTACTTTATCCTAGACACCGCGGGGTTCTTCCACACCGTCAGTCCGATTGTCGAAGCGACCGCAGTGAGTATCCATAGGAAGTACATGCCCACAATCATCCAATTCCATACGCGCCACACGTCGTTGGGGGTGAACAGGACTACCACAAAGCCAAGAATCATCATGACAAAAGTGACGCGCGGCCACGGGTCCTCAAGAAACTTCGCAAGCCTGCTCGGAGAGTACTCCACGCCCAGCTCCTCTTCAATCTCTTCCTCCTCGTCCGCGTACTCGTCTTCTTCAGCGTCTGGAAAGGTGTCAGTCTCCTCGGCCTCGTCATAATCATCGGAGGAGTCGGCATCATCAGGTGTCATCATGTCATTCCTCTTTACCGGGCTGCACTGTGGCTCTTCGTACCCCCTTTAAACCCTTATTGTCAACGTCCGATGCGAGTTGACGCAAGATATTGTTAAAACCACAACTACACGACTACAGCCCATGTCAGAACAGAGCGTTGAGGAGATGCTGTCACGGGCCAGGATTCTGAGGCAAAAGGGGGAGAACAAGAAAGCGATTGCGGCCTACAAGGAGGTCCTTGAGGCGTACCCTGACTGCGTTGATGCGCTCAATGAGATGGGCCTCATCAAGATCAAGATTGGAGAACAGGATGCAGCCATTGAGGACTTCAACAGGGCCATCGCGTTGAGACCGGATGACCCGCGCGCGTACTCCAATAGGGCGGAGGCATTCTTGACTGTTGGGGCATTTGAAGAAGCTCTGGATGCAGCCAAAGATGGTCTGAAGGCCGTCCCCGACTCCGCAGATCTGTGGGCAAAAAAGGCTCGTGCTCTTGAGAGTATGATGAAGGTCCAAGAGGCTGTCGACGCCTACAATGAGGCGTTGAAGTATGACTCAACCGACCCTGAGATCTGGAAGTCCCTCGCCCTGTGCCTTGACGCACTTGAGAAGTGGGATGAGGTTGCCCGGGCATATACGATTGCTGCTGATCTGCACAAGCGAAGGGGAGAGATGCGCGAATACGAGAGCCGCATGAAGTCCGCCCAGACGGCCAAGGACTCTGCGTAGAGGACTGTCGTGCTACTCACAGTGGCTGCCACGAAAAAAGAGAGTATGTGCCGCAGAGGAAAAGCGCCTCTGCGCGCACATGTGTCTTGTGCCACTACCGTTTCTTCTTCCTACGAGATGAACGACGCTTCTTCGTAGAGCGGGTCGACTTCCCGAGTAGACCCTTCTTGTATGCAATCCCGCCGCCTCCCAAGACAAGAGCAACCACTGCAGCAA
>Ga0164318_10003894_pt1 | contig 14230 bp, 14 predicted proteins | sample GuaBasSedimGuay9_FD_113734 | JGI IMG/M metagenome (GOLD analysis project Ga0164318, IMG submission 113734) | Subseafloor sediment microbial communities from Guaymas Basin, Gulf of California, Mexico - Guay9, Core 4571-4, 0-3 cm | ecosystem: Environmental > Aquatic > Marine > Hydrothermal vents...
AAAAAAACCTAAAGCGCTGGCTTCGTTTTTAATAAACAGGCTAAGTTTTTTAGCCTCCGGCAGATGGTTACGAATGGAACTCACAATTTATAAAGCTATTTTATAAGAATGTTACCAGATGTTAGGAGAAATGATTCTACATTGCAAAATGTATTAAAAATGAATGTTATCTTTGACACGAGAGGTGTTAAAACAAAGAACCCGGCTTCATCACCAGCATAAGGACTGGGAGAGGAAATACCGGGACGACAATGCAAAGATACAAAAAAAATGGAAAAAAGAGTACTTCAAAAAATCTTATCAAAAGAAAGACTTGAACCGTATCTTAAATTTCACTCTGATAATTTTGAAAATGCCATCACTCACTATAAGGCTAATATTGAAATATCAGAAACGTTTTATCCGATGTTGTCAATTTTGGAGGTGACACTTAGAAATAATATGGACTTTCAGTTAAGAAGAAAGTTCGAGAATAAAAATTGGTTTGAAAATCAAGATTTTATTAAAATTGTAAGCCCCTTTCAAATTGATAGAGTTTCGGAAGCAAGAAACAAGATATTAAGGGAAAAGAAAATAATTACTACAGGGAGAGTAATTGCTGAGTTATCATTTGGATTTTGGACATCATTACTTGATTCAAAATTTGAGAAAACTTTATGGAAAAATATTCGACTTGCTTTTCCAAATTGCCCTAAGAATATTAGAAAAAGAAAAACAATGAGTTCAAAGTTTAATGGAATAAGAAAATTTAGAAATAGGATTTTTCATCACGAATCTGTTTTTTGGAACATAGCAGCATTGATAAATTATTATAATGAAATTATTGAAGGAATAGATTGGATGGATGCTAATTTACTTGCGTGGAGTGAGGAATTATTTAGATTTAAGGTGGTTATGGAAAAAAGAAAAAGATTAATACAATTGTCCACCAACAACAAAAGGGAGTAGTGATGCTTTTTGTTGCGTAGGCAGGGATTAGCTTTATTAAGTTTTTTTGTTACCATCACCCACCCTGTTACAATTATATTAGCATGCTTTTAAGTTTTGGTATTTAGAAAGTAAGCTGATTTTATGTTATTAATGACCTTTTACATCGGGCTTTTGGCGAAATCCCTTTATAAAACTAATAATTGTTAATATCAGACAAAATGTCACCTTTTCGACAAAACACGTTTACTATTTACCTATTTTTGCAAACAAAGTTTAAAAAGTCTGTTGACTTTTTTTTAGGTTAAAAATAATTTTTGCCGCATTTACCTTACAAATGGTGTACTTGTGGTGGTTTATAAAAGAAAAATAGCAAAGGATGAAGTTATCATATAACTGGCTGAAGCAGTATATCGACATGGATGTTGATCCGCAGGAGTTATCTCGTATTCTTACCGACATTGGTCTTGAAGTGGAGGGGTTGGAAAAATTTCAATCGGTTAAAGGCGGATTGGAAGGTATTGTAATAGGTGAGGTGTTAACGTGCGAACGTCATGCCAATGCCGACAAGCTAAGTGTTACCACGGTGAAGGTTGGCGATAAAGTGCTGCCTATTGTTTGTGGTGCTCCCAATGTGGCCAAGGGTCAAAAGGTGCTGGTTGCCACGGTAGGCACAACGCTTTACGATGGGGATAACGAGTTTAAAATCAAAAAGTCAAAAATTCGTGGTGAAGTATCCGAAGGGATGATTTGTGCCGAGGATGAGTTGGGATTGGGAACTTCGCACGATGGCATTATGGTTTTGGGTAGCGATGCTCCCGTGGGAAAACCTGCCAAAGATTATATTAACATCGAGGAGGATTGGGTTTACGAAATAGGCCTTACGCCTAACCGTGCCGACGCGGCTTCCCACATTGGGTCGGCGCGCGATTTGGTAGCCGGGCTAAACTGGTTAAAGTCGGGAAATTATAAACTTAACATCCCCTCGGTTGACAACTTTAAAGTTGATAACCACGATTTGGACATTGACATAGAGGTTGAGGACACCGAAGCTTGTCCGCGTTATACCGGCGTAACCATCTCGGGTATTACCGTGGAAGAGTCTCCGGAGTGGCTTAAAAACAGGCTTAATGCTATTGGTATCCGCCCCATTAACAATATTGTTGATATTACTAACTTTGTGTTACACGAAACCGGACATCCGTTGCACGCCTTCGATGCAGCAAAAATAAAAGGAAACAAGGTGGTTGTTAAAAAGCTTCCTTCCGAAACCCCTTTTGTAACACTCGATGAAATGGAACGCAAACTTCATGCTGACGACCTGATGATTTGCAATGTTGAAGAAGGCATGTGTATTGCCGGTGTATTTGGCGGCGCCGAATCCGGGGTTACCGGGAATACCACTTCCATCTTTTTGGAAAGTGCCTATTTCGATCCAACGCACATTCGAAAAACATCAAAGCGCCACGTGCTGCAAACCGATGCGTCGTTTCGTTTTGAAAGAGGTGCCGATCCCAACATTACTGAATACGCGCTAAAGCGTGCAGCTCTCCTTATTAAAGATATTGCCGGCGGGCAGATTTCGTCGGAGATAAAAGATGTTTATCCTAAAACCATTGAAAAATGGACGGTGGATATCAGCTTCGACAGGGTTACCCGGCTTATTGGCAAAGAGATTGAAAAAGACACCATTGTAAAAATTTTGGAAGATCTCGACATAGAAGTACTGGCTACGAGCCATGAAGGGCTGAAACTACTTATCCCGACATTTAAAGTAGATGTCAGGCGCGAAGTGGATATCGTGGAAGAGATATTAAGGGTTTACGGATACAATAACATTGAGATTCCGGAAAAGGTAAACTCCTCCGTTAGCCTGCGCCAGAAACCCGATTTGGAAAGAATTCAAAACATGGTTGCCGACTATCTCGTGGGACAAGGCTTTACTGAAATAATGAACAACTCACTAACAAAAGCCGCCTATATTGAAAAGAGTGCTGTTTTTGATCAGGACCACAGCGTGGAGCTTTTAAACCCGCTGAGTACCGATTTAAATATCATGCGCCAAACCCTGCTTTTTGGTGGATTGGAAGTGATAAATTACAATCAAAACCGGAAAATTAACGATTTGAAGATTTTTGAGTTTGGAAAAATCTATAAACGAAAATCGGCGGCAACCCTGAAAACCGGTGTTGAAAACTATTTTGAAGAAAAGCATCTTGCTTTGTTCACTACCGGGAAGATGGAAGCTGAAAACTGGAATAGCCGCCAGGTAAAAACTGATTTTTACACGGCTAAAGGTATTGTTGAGAGCATTATTAAAAGACTGGGCATCGATAGAAAAAAAATCACTATGATCGAGAACAGTTCAGATGATTTTGCCTATACTCTCGATTATGTTGTGAACGACAATGTTGTTGTTTCGGTGGGCGAAGTAAGCAAAAAATTGCTGAAATCGTTCGATATTAAACAGCCTGTTTACGTGGCCGATTTTAACTGGGATAAAATCATAAACCTTATCCCCGCCCGCGATTTAACCTACCGGGCCATTTCGAAATTTCCGGCAGTTCGCCGCGACCTGGCACTGATTGTTGATAAAGCAGTAACCTTTGAATCTTTAAAACAGGTTGCCTCTAAAGCTGAACGGAAAATATTAAAAGAGGTTGGAATTTTTGACATCTACGAAGGAGATAAAATCCCCGAAGGGAAAAAATCGTATGCTTTGTCGTTTGTGCTGCAAGACGAAAACAAAACCCTTACCGATAAAATCATTGATAAAGCGATGAGGCGTATTCAGCAGGCGTTGGAAACAGAAGCCGGAGCACAGTTGAGATAAGAAACCCGATAATATCAATAGTTTAAATTTAAGCTATTTGTGATTAATCACGACTTAATATTTAATGGACCTTAATAAAAATGTAAGGTTTGGCAAAATCCGGTTAAGTTAGTAATTACATTATTATCAATGTTTTTATGATTATTAATGAAATTACTCTTTATAAGATTTAAAATATGAATTATAATACTTATACACTAAGGAATTTTTCAGACCTGCCACAGGTTAAATCGTCGTTGTCTGCGGAAAAAATTAATGAAATTAGAGTAGTTGGAAATGTACTTCCCTTTAAAGTCAATAATTATGTAGTAGAAAAACTGATTGATTGGAGTAATTTATCAAATGACTCGATTTTTCATTTAACTTTTCCTCAAAAGGAGATGCTTTCACCAAAGCATTACCGGGAAATAGACAATGCATTAAATGGTAGTTATTCTAAATTTGAGCTCAATGCTGTCATCAATAAAATACGATATGAATTAAATCCGCACCCTGCCGGACAAAAGGATAATATTCCGTTATTGGGTAGTTACAAATTGTCCGGGATTCAGCATAAATATAAAGAAACAGTGCTTTTCTTTCCAAGCCATTCTCAATCGTGTCATGCCTATTGTACTTTCTGTTTCAGATGGCCACAGTTTGTAGGGGTAAATGATTTGAGGTTTGCCATGAACGATACCAGTTTACTTATTAATTATTTAAAAGAACATCCTGAGGTAACAGATGTTCTTTTTACAGGAGGTGACCCATTGGTGATGAGTGCAAAAAAGCTTAAGGAATATATTGACCCGTTGTTGGATGCAGATTTGCCAAATTTGCAGAATATAAGAATTGGCACCAAAGTATTAAGCTATTGGCCCTATCGATTTATTAATGATGAAGATGCGGATGATTTGTTAAGGTTTTTCGAAAAGATAGTGAATAGTGGAGTTCATCTGGCCTTTATGGCTCATTTTAGTCATCCTAAAGAGTTAAAGACCACAGAAGTTGAAACCGCAATAAAAAGAATTTTGAGGACAGGGGCAGTAATCAGAACTCAATCTCCGGTCATGAATCATATAAACAACAGTGCAGATATATGGGCAGAGATGTTGAGGTTACAGGTTAATTTAGGCTGTATTCCCTATTACATGTTTGTGGCAAGAAATACCGGCGCACAGGATTATTTTGCGATTACACTTGAACAAGCATGGAAAATCTTCAGGGATGCTTATAAACAGGTTAGTGGCATTTCAAGAACAATAAGAGGTCCGGTTATGTCAGCCTATCCTGGTAAAATACAAATATTAGGGGTAAATGAAATTGGCAGTAAAAAATATTTTAATCTTAGGTTTATTCAGGGCAGTAATCCGGATTGGGTTGGGAAACCGTTTTTTGCTAAATACAATCCTGATGCGATTTGGTTAACTGATTTGGAACCAATAGATGGGAAAGATAAATTCTTTTTTGAAAGAAATATTTAAAGAAATTTATGTTTAATAAAATAAACACATTAGCCTGACATTGTAATTTCGGGGGTAATTATAAAAGTAAAAAACTTAAAATAAACTACTAATGGATATACAAAGTATAAAAATGCGTTTTGGTATTATTGGCAACTCACCCTACTTATTCCGTGCCATTGATGTGGCCGTTCAGGTGGCGCCAACCGATCTTACAGTACTGGTTACCGGCGAAAGCGGAACAGGAAAAGAGGTTTTTCCAAAGATTATTCATCAGCTTAGTAGTCGTAAACATGGTCATTACATTGCTGTAAACTGCGGGGCTATTCCCGAAGGAACCATCGATTCCGAATTGTTTGGCCATGAAAAGGGTTCGTTTACAGGTGCCTCCGATAGTAGAAAGGGGTATTTTGAAGTGGCCAGCGGGGGAACCATTTTTTTGGACGAAGTAGCTGAACTCCCCATCTCAACTCAGGTGAGATTGTTAAGGGTACTCGAAACCGGTGAATTTTTTAAAGTAGGTTCATCCAAAGTACAAAAAACTGATGTCAGAGTGGTGGCAGCCACCAATGTTAACATTCAAAAAGCCATCTCCGAGGGCAGGTTTCGCGAAGACTTATATTATCGGCTTAACTCGGTACCCATATACATTCCACCTTTGCGCGAGCGTAAGGATGATATCCATTTGATATTCCGAAAATTTGCTTCCGACATTGCCGAAAAGTACCGGATGCCCCTGCTGAAACTAACTCCTGATGCAGTAGAAGTGTTGGAAAATTATTACTGGCCAGGCAATATCCGGCAGCTTAAAAACATTACCGAACAAATCTCAATTATCGAACCTTCTAAAGAAATAAACGGCGAAACCCTGAAAAAATACCTCCCTCACCATCAAAAAGATTTGCCTGTTCTATACAATAAAAAGGAAAACGAAAGCCTTTCGGAACGCGAGCTATTATATAAGGTGTTGTTTGATATGCAAAAAGACCTCACGGAACTCAAAAGAGTGGTTTACTCAAATATAAATACCGAAGACGTAAACGATCAGCAAAAACCCACGGAAGATTTTCCGGTGAAATCGCTCATTCATGTTAATCATGACGAACCGGAATCGGGACACATTATTATTTCGAATCCTCAAGAAAATCACCCCATAACCGAATCCGAAGTGATTGGAGAATCACTCTCGTTGCAGGATAACGAAAGGGAGATGATAAGGAAAGCTTTGAGCAGACATCGTGGGAAACGAAAAGCCGCTGCCAACGAGCTTGGTATTTCCGAGCGAACCCTTTACCGGAAAATAAAGGAGTACAACATCAAGCAATAAGCGGGCTTAATGGTTTTCCTTTTTCAAATAAGCTCAATGAAACATTTCTGAAAAATAAATGAAAATTCGGAGCCAAAGTCTGAAAATTAATATGAAAATTCGGAGTTTAACTCCGAATTTTCATTTTTTAGATAAACATCCTCCATTCAAAAAAAAGAGCTTACTTTTGTACAGTATGATTTTTAAATGCAAAACGATATTGAACGTTAAACTTCCGGCCATATTATTGCTGGGCGCATTGTTAATAGTGAGTGGTTGTGGTGTTTACTCGTTGACGGGAGCTTCGGTGCCGCCACAGGCAAAAACCATTTCGGTGCAGTATTTCCCCAACAAGGCAGCTTTGGTTGAGCCGACGTTAAGTCCGGTTTTTACCAATATTCTGCGCGATAAGTTTACAACACAGTTAAACCTGAATATGGTTGACCGAAATGGAGACCTGGCTTTTGAAGGAGAAATAATAGCTTACAAAACCATACCGGTTGCCATTCAAGGCGATCAAACGGCTGCCATGAACCGGCTGACCATTACCGTGAATGTTCGATTTGTAAATAAGTTTGAGCCAGCCAAAGATTTTGAACAAAAGTTTACCGAGTTTGCCGAATATGCTTCCGACAAAGATTTCAACAGCGTAAAGGCCACCTTGATAGAACAAATTTCGGATGCCATAGCCGATGATATCTTTAATAAGGCTGTAATTAATTGGTAGAAGAGCATTTTTAGGTAGAAAGAAGTAAGGAGTAAGAAGTGGCGTTTTTAACAAAGCTTGAAGAAAATAATGAACAAAGATCAATTTATATCGTACTTAACCAACCCATCGAAATTAAACCCTTCGACGTTGGAAGAGTTGGATACCTTAATAAATGATTTTCCTTATTTTCAGTCAGCACGAATTTTATACGCTCTCAACCTCTTTAAAGAAAACAATATCCACTACGATGCCGAGCTTAAAACCACAGCTATCTATGCCGGAAACCGCAACATCTTAAAAAAGCATATTAACCGTGTTGAACGGGCTAAAACAGAACCCGTGACCGAACCTAAGCCGGAAACACCTCCTCAGGAAAAGCCCAAAGTTACTAAAGTCAACACCCCCGCTAAAGCAGAAGCGGAGAGAAATACAGAAACTCCCATCGAGTACGAAACCCCTGACGAAACAATTACAAATCAAAGTAAACCCGCCGGTGAAAAAACCACCGAAGAAGACACCATCGCGCAGCTAAAGAAAATTATCGAACAGCGTATTCGCGAAATTGAAGAGGAGAAAAAACAAAAAGGGGAAGAAAAAACAGCCAAACCCCTCTCCAAAAAGTCGAAACTAAACATCATTGATGAGTTCATCCATAACCAGCCTTCCATAAGCCGTACCAAGGGTAAATTTTACAATCCGGTTGACAAAGCAAAAGAGAGTATTGTGGAGCAGGAAGACATTGTGAGCGAGACGCTGGCCACTATTTATATGGATCAGGGATATTATGAGAAGGCCATAAATATGTATGAAAAATTAATTTTGAAAATTCCGGAAAAAAGTAGTTACTTTGCAGCCCTTATTGAAAAAGCCAATAAAGTAGTAAAAAATAAAAAATAGTAAGCGATGTATATTTTGTTTTCAGTAGTGATTTTGGTAGTCAGCATTTTGCTTGGCTTAATTGTTTTAGTTCAGAATCCTAAAGGAGGTGGTTTGGCCGCTAACTTTTCAGGGGGCAGCCAGTTTATGGGTGTCAGACAAACAGCCGATATGCTTGAAAAATTAACATGGGGCTTCGGTGTTGGCATTCTTATTTTAAGTCTGGCAGCAGCTACCATCATTCCTCGACAGGTTAATGTCAATGGTCAGGAAGATTCGGAGCTAAAAAATAAAATTGAAAATACAGCCGCTCCGGTTAACCTTCCTACTGCACCTACACAGGATAACAGTAAGAAGTAAAAAAGTAAAAAAATCATTTTTTAAAAATGTCAGAATGTCATAGATGTTCTGACATTTTTTTTGTCCTGTGCTTTGGCACGAAATGTGACAATGGGCAGACAGTATTTTAATCGTAAAATAATAACAGATATGGCAAATGTAAACATCAAACCATTAGGCGATCGTGTAGTAATTGAGCCTATAGAGGCAGAAGCAAAGACGGCTAGTGGAATTATTATCCCCGACACAGCAAAAGAAAAACCATCAATGGGCATGGTTGTGGCAGTTGCTGATGCCACCGAAGACAACAAAATAACCGTTAAAGTCGGTAATAAAGTTTTGTACGGAAAGTATGCCGGTATCGAAATTACCATGGATGATAACAATTATCTTATCATGAGTGAAACGGACATACTGGCAATCGTTTAATCAAGAAATAATAATATTTAAAGAATAATTAAAATTTTAGAAAAATGGCAAAAGACATTTTATTCGATCACGAAGCAAGAGAAGGCCTTAAAAAAGGTGTTAACGCGTTGTCAAACGCAGTTAAAGTAACTCTGGGACCAAAAGGAAGAAACGTAATTATTGATAAATCATTCGGCGCTCCTCAGGTTACCAAAGATGGTGTTACTGTTGCAAAAGAAATTGAACTTACCGACGCCGTTGAAAACATGGGCGCACAAATGCTAAAAGAAGTGGCCTCAAAAACCAACGACATTGCCGGTGATGGAACAACTACTGCCACCGTTTTGGCACAGTCGATATTTAATACCGGACTTAAAAACGTAACAGCAGGTGCTAATCCTATGGATTTAAAGCGCGGTATCGATAAAGCCGTTGCCAATGTTATAGAAAACATTAAAGGCATGAGTCATGAGGTTGGCGATAGCGGCGATAAAATTGAGCAGGTAGCCACCGTTTCGGCTAATAACGACCATGTTATTGGTAAAATGATTGCCGAAGCCATGGGTAAAGTTAAAAAAGAGGGTGTTATCACCATCGAAGAAGCCAAAGGCATCGAAACCTATGTTGATGTTGTTGAAGGTATGCAGTTTGACCGTGGATACATTTCACCTTATTTTGTAACCGATACCGAGAAAATGACAACGGTTTTTGAAAACCCGTTAATTCTTATCCACGATAAGAAAATCTCCGTGATGAAAGAGTTACTTCCTATTTTGGAAAAAGCCATTCAAACAGGCAAGCCCTTGTTGATTATTGCTGAAGATGTTGATGGCGAAGCCTTGGCAACATTGGTTGTTAACCGCTTGCGGGGGTCATTAAAAATTGCTGCTGTTAAATCACCCGGTTTTGGCGACAGAAGAAAAGAGATGCTGGAAGACATCGCCGTTTTGACCGGTGGTGTTGTTATCTCCGAAGAAAAAGGATACAAATTGGAAGATGCTACTATTGAAATGCTGGGTGAAGCTGAAAAAGTAACCATCGACAAAGAAAACACAACCATCGTAAGTGGTAAGGGCGATGCCGATAACATTCAGGCTCGTGTAAAACAAATCAGAGCCCAGGTTGAAACCACCACTTCTGATTACGATAAAGAAAAACTTCAGGAACGCTTGGCTAAACTGGCCGGCGGTGTTGCTGTAATTTACGTTGGTGCTGCCAGTGAAGTGGAAATGAAAGAGAAAAAAGATCGTTTTGACGATGCCTTGTCAGCAACTCGTGCTGCCATCGAAGAAGGTTTTGTTCCCGGTGGTGGTGTTGCGCTGTTGCGTGCTGCTACTTCGCTTGACAAATTAAAAGTTGACAACGAAGACGAAGAAATTGGTGTTAACATTATTCGCAGGGCCGTCGAAGAACCAATGCGCATTATTGTTGAAAATGCCGGGATGGAAGCTTCAGTAGTTGTTAACGAAGTGAAAAACGGAAAAGGTGATTACGGTTTTAACGCGCGTACCGAAAAATACGAAAATCTGACCAAAGCCGGCGTTATCGATCCTACTAAAGTAACCCGCATAGCACTTGAAAATGCTGCTTCTATTGCAAGTATGCTACTAACAACCGAGTGTGTTTTATCCGAGCATAAAGACGAAAATGCTGCTCCGGCTCCTGCCATGCCTCCTATGGGTGGCGGAATGCCAGGCATGATGTAAGATTAATATCTTACCATAAAAAAGCCGATATCTTTTGATATCGGCTTTTTTTATGGGCTACTTTTGTCAGCTTTTCTGACAAGTACTAAATAATGGCACTTTTTGGTGTTACACTTAATACAGGAAATGGCGAATGGTTAACCATCTGGCTGGCGTAAGGACCCATCCATAAGTTGGCGGTGGTGGTTTCCTGCTCCGTCATAATGGCAATCATGTTGGCTTTAATTTTTTTGGCATACTTTAGCGTGTCATCGGTAATTTGTTCCGAGTCGATAAATACCGACACGTACTTAATATTACGTTCTTTAAAATAATCTTCTGCTTGTGCAGCATAAGCTTTTATCCTGTACCTAATATCAGCATGGCCGGAGGTTTGTAACCCGAGGATATGAACTTCAGAATTAAAATAACCTGCCAGTTCGGCAACAATGGGAATCTTTTCGCGCGTAACCTTGGTGCTGTTTAACGGCAATACAATTCTGTCGAGGTTTTGCGATATATCTACTCCTCCCCGTATGGTAAGTACAGGCACTTTGCTGGCAGAAACAATTCTGTTGGCATTGCTGCCCGACCAAAACTCTTCAAATCCCGAGAGGCCGTGTGTACCTGCCACAATCATGTAAGCTTTCAGCTCGTTGGCAACATCACAAATTTCGCTGTACACTTTTCCTTTTCTAACAACAAAATCGATGTTGTTGCAACAGCCTTCGTAATTTTTAAGTAACTCGTTAAACCGTTTGGCCACAGCGTCAAGGCGGTGGGTGGGGTCGATATTAAAAATCTCTTTTGAATAGTCAATGTGATCGACCCATACCAAGGTTACCGACATGTTGGCCTTTTTAGCTATTAATATAGCATGCTCAAGGGCATTAATTGAATTATCGGAGAAATCGATTCCAACAACAATACGTTTCATAATTGGTTAATTTTGGTTAATTTGTTCTTCTGAAAAGCGGATATAATCTTTTATGACCCACACATTCCTAAATTTTCGTTTTATATTCTCCAGCTGCTCCAAAGCCTCCAGCCTGGTTCTGAAGTCGCCCACTCTTACCCTGTAATAAGGTTCCTGAAAACTCAGGTAAGCCGGAATGTCAGGAAAATCTTCATGAAATTGATCCATGATATCACGGGCAGCATCCAGGGCATCATTGCCCGAATCTTTAAAAACCTGTATCCGGTATCCTTCCACAAACGGGTAAGCTTGATTGTGAGCCGCGTGCATGGCTATTAACGAATCAACACGCGGGTCAGCCTTTACCACCACGTTTCCCTGCTGGGCATTTGCCATTACCATGATGGCCATAAAAATTACTGTTAAAAAAACTCTTTTCATTCGGTGATACTTGTTAATCGATTTGAGGTTAAAAACAAATCTTGTAAAAGGTAAAATTAAATATATTCTTTATCCCTCAAACTTAAAACCGGAACTTTTGCACCATTTATCAACTGCTGGGCATAAGGCCCCAGAAATTTATTGGCAGTGGTAATGTTTTGTTCCGTCATGATGGCAATTAAATCGATATTGTTTTTGTCGACATATTCAAGTATGGAAGCGGCAACATTAACCGCTTCAACGCTTTCAATTTTGTATACTATATTTTTGTCTTTTAGGCACTTTTCGGCCTCGCGTCCAAAGCTGTCAATGCGTTTACGTATCACGCCAATGGGCGAGTTGTACACCTTTAAAAGGTGGATGGTAGCATTAAACTGCTTTGCTAATTCAACGGTAAAAGGTAGTTTTTGTTTTGTTTCGAGCGAACTATCCAACGGGAGCAAAATGGTGCTGATACTGTTTTCAAAGTTGTAATCTCCCCGAACGGTTATCACGGGGCAGGGGGCAGAGGTCATAATGCGGTAAGCGTTGCTGCCAATCCAATACTGCTCAAAACCGGTAACGCCATGGGTTCCGGTAAATATAATATCGGCTTTAAGCTGTCGGGCGGTTTTACCTATTTCCTGGTAAACTTTTCCCTTTTTTAAGTGATACTGTAACTTTTTACCCGGCACTTTCGATTTGTAATCGGATGCTATTTTTTGCAAATAGTTTTTCTTTTCAATGCGAAGTCCCCCTTCAATGGTGTCAATCAGGTTATCTTTAAGCGAGGAGTTATCTACCCATACAAGATGAATGGCAGCCTCCAGCTTGTTGGCAAACATAATGGCATATTCTAAAACATGCAGTGAGTTTTTTGAAAAATCGGTAGCGACTAGTAATGTTTTCATGGCTTTAAAAATTTCAACAGCGTATCTCCATCACCAAATCTTTATGCGCGGTTAGTTGAGGCTAAGGTACGGACTTTTATTTTATGCAGCAAAAAATGTTGATGGAATTTCAAAGTAATAATTGTTTTCCCTGCGGGATGGTACTGCTAAAATCCTTAATTTTGCTCACTAACATCGAAATAGAAAATATATTATGAACGAAAACCTGGACAATACCGGCGCCTCCCTTTCAAAAATTGAATCGGAAATCGAAAAAGTCCTCAGGCCTTCGGAGTTTGACAGCTTTGCCGGTCAGCCTCAGGTTGTCGAAAACCTTAAAATCTTTGTGGAAGCCTCCCGCCAGCGTGGCGACGCGTTGGATCATGTGCTGCTTCACGGCCCCCCGGGACTGGGAAAAACAACCCTTTCGTACATTATTGCCAACGAGCTTGGCGTTAACATTAAAGTTACTTCAGGTCCCGTGCTGGATAAACCCGGCGACCTGGCAGGGCTACTGACCAATCTCGAAGAAAATGATGTTCTTTTTATCGATGAAATCCACCGGCTTAGTCCCGTGGTGGAAGAGTATCTATACTCCGCCATGGAAGATTATAAAATCGATATCATGATTGAAACCGGTCCCAATGCCAGGTCGGTTGAGATTTCTTTAAACCCTTTTACCCTCATTGGTGCTACCACTCGCTCGGGACTGCTTACAGCACCTTTGCGCTCACGTTTTGGCATCAATTCCAGACTCTCCTATTACAATACCGAAACGCTGGCACATATTGTCAGGCGCTCGGCCTCCATTATTAAGGTTAAAATTGATGATGATGCCTCCTTTGAAGTTGCCAGTCGCAGCCGTGGTACGCCACGTATTGCCAATCTGCTGCTGCGCCGTGTGCGCGATTTTGCCCAGATAAAAGGTAGTGGCGTTGTTGATATGGCCATTACCAAAATTGCACTAAAAGCCTTGAATGTGGATAGTCACGGGCTGGACGAAATGGACAACCGTATTTTAACCACCATCATTGATAAATTTAAAGGCGGGCCGGTGGGAATTACCACCATCGCCACGGCCGTGGCCGAAGAGGCAGGCACCATCGAAGAGGTTTACGAGCCATTCCTTATCCAGGAAGGTTACCTGATGCGCACTCCCCGTGGCAGAGAAGTTACCGAAATGGCCTACAAGCACCTCGGAAAAGTTAAAAACCCCGAACAGGGAAAACTGTTTTGATGTGGTATTTTTGATGTGATATTTTTGGTTTTTTGATAGCAATGCTTTATGAAGTTGTTTAAAGGTTTCACGTTTGTAATCATTAAGTTAATTTTGAGCAACTCCATTTAAAAAAATATAAACACATGAAAAACCTATTTCAATTAAAAGCTAATCACACCTCGATAAAAACCGAGATGCTGGCCGGATTTACCACCTTTGTTGCCGGTATGTACATTATCATTGTCAACCCCACTATTTTA
>Ga0164318_10003895_pt1 | contig 14229 bp, 18 predicted proteins | sample GuaBasSedimGuay9_FD_113734 | JGI IMG/M metagenome (GOLD analysis project Ga0164318, IMG submission 113734) | Subseafloor sediment microbial communities from Guaymas Basin, Gulf of California, Mexico - Guay9, Core 4571-4, 0-3 cm | ecosystem: Environmental > Aquatic > Marine > Hydrothermal vents...
AGTGCATTGTACATGGACAAGGATGGATCGGTCAAGCTCGATGACAACAAATGCATTTATTGCGGGCTTTGCGTGCCCTCGTGCCCAGTTCACGCGCTGAAACTATCCAAATTTTGGTGATCCAGATGTATTCGAAAACATGGACCTTTAGGGAGACCAGCTTACTCATAAAGTGTGATGACGAGCAGGCGATAGAGGCCGGTCTCAGGGCGGGTATCTCGGCCAGAAACGAAATCGAGAGGTACGTTCTCAGATATCCAGAGTTCTTCTCTTCCCTTGAACCTGTGAAACTTGAAGGGAATCATCCGAAAGTGATTGAGACAATGTTAGATGCCGGTGAACGTGCGGGAGTGGGACCTTTCGCGGCAGTGGCTGGAGCCATATCTCAAGTTGTGGCAGATGCCATTCGGAGGGCGGGTGCTCAGAACGTGGTGGTGGACAACGGTGGAGATATAGCCATTATCGGTAGGAGGGATTTTCGCGTGGGGGTCTTCGCAGGAGACGGTTTCGGGAGAATTGGGTTTCACATCACGGCGGGAGAACGCCCCTTGGGCATATGTACAAGTTCGGGAACCGTGGGGCACTCACTCAGTCTTGGAATGGCCGACGCCGTGGTGGCAGTTGCTTCCGAAGCCTCGGTAGCCGATGCAGCTGCGACCTCTATAGGGAACTTCGTCCGTGGATCCGATGTCCCATCCTCGATTGAGCAGGGACTGGAGCAAGCTAAGCACATCGACGGGATAAAGGGGTGTTTGATCATACGAAAAAAGCATGTGGGTACCTGGGGGAAGATCCCCAGGCTCATCCAGGTCTCTCCCGGATCAAGAGAAATTTTGGATGTCCAGAAAAAATATCGAAGCTATGATCTGGGAGACTCTTTCCGATGAGCGAAACCAGTGGGAGTGGGGCGGGAATTTTGACGCCCCCCGCAAATAAATCCGGGGGCTTAGCTTGTGAAATTATTGCATGATGGGGGTCTGGAGGCACGGAACAATAAAACTCAATAACAGGGACATGTAACTCATTGGTGGGTGAATTAGATATTCAACGATGGAGACGTGGTTTTTGAGAAAGCAATGGTTGGTCAAGACCAGAAGTGTCCGGCCCGCGACAAAATATGGAGGAAAAGATGTGGTTGATATCCCAAGAGAGAGGCTTGATCAATATCGGAACTTGAAGCGGGATTTCAAGGAGGAAAAATATATTAACCTCAATCCGATCCAACGCGGTGGCATTCTGACGCTAGAAGCACGAGAGGCGTTGCTTGAATTTGGGGACGGTTATTCTACTTGCGATTGGTGTCCCCCCAAAGAAGCAAGGCTGGATGCGATCAAGCGTCCCCCGATAGCCCAGTTCATGCGGGACCTAGCGGAATTTTTGAACATGGATGTTGCTCGAGTGGTGACTCGCTGTAGGGAAGCCCAATTCATAGTTTTCGCGACACTTGGGGAGCCCGGCGACTACGTGGTCGTGGACAGCCTTGCCCACTACTCGACTTATATTGCCGCGGAGCTGGCCCGAATGAAAATCAAGGAGGTCCCCCACACCGGCTATCCCGAGTTCAAACTCGACTTGAATGCGTACGCGGACAAAATAGAGGAGGTCAGGCGGGATACTGGGAAACTCCCCGCGGCTGTGCTGCTCACTCACGTTGACTACCTCTATGGCAACCTGAATGACGCCGCAGCAGTAGGAAAGATATGCAAAAAATATGGCGTGCCGTTCATACTGAACGCTGCTTACACGGCGGGAGTCATGCCGGTGGATGGAAAGAAGCTTGGGGCAGACATCATCGTATCAAGCGGGCACAAATCATGGGCTGCCAGCGCCCCCACCGGAATTCTAGCGATCAAGGAAGAGTTCGCTGAAAAAGTGCTGGCGCGCTCTAAAACCGTGGGTGACTGGAGCAAGCGTAAGTTCGGGCTAAAGGAATACGCATTGCTGGGGTGCACGGTGATGGGTGCCCCGCTCATGTCGCTCATGGCTTCCTTCCCCCATGTGGTGGAGCGGGTCAAACGTTGGGGTGAGGAGGTGGAGAACGCTAGATACTTGGTTGAACAACTCGAACGAATCGAGGGCACCCGCCAGATGGGAACCAAGCCAAAACAACACACCCTGATCCACATGGAATCGGATGGGTTATACAAAGCATCCCAGACACACAAGCGTCGCGGGTTTTTCCTCTACGATGAGCTGAAGCGCAGGGGAATTGTTGGGATACAGCCCGGGCTCACGAAGCACTTCAAGCTCAACTCCTATGGTCTGCCCAGGGAGAAAGTGGAGCTGGTAGCGAATGCGTTTCTTGACATCGCTAGGGAGCAGGGATTAAATGTCAGCTAGACGTGATATTGCGCTCCGCTATTCTCACGGTCGAGGTTAGACTGAGAACGGTCTGACAACTGTTTTGTTCAAGAAGTGAAAAGATAGCTATACTCTTTTTTTACATTCCACATGTTCGCCTGTTTTAATAAAGTGCCTGTAATGCTTGAGCCATTCAGGCTCCTCTGGGGCCGTTTGAACAAATTCCACGAGTTTTCTCAACCTACTCATGGTCCTCCGGTTCAAGACATGTTCCATTTTACATGCGTCGATCTCCGCAGTTTCTCTGTCTACGCCCAAAAGTTCAAGAAAACTGATCAAAGTTTTATGTCTGCTGGCGACTTCCTCCGCAACCCGCATCCCCTGTGGTGTGAGAGAAACCTTGCCGTACTTCTCATGTTTTATGAACCCTTTTTTGCTGAGTTTATCCAACATTTCCGTAACGCTTGGAGGTCTATGTTTCAAAAAGGATGCGATATCCGATGTTCTGACATCACCTCTTTCTTTTTCAATAAAATATATGGCTTCCAGATAATCTTCAACACTTGAGCTAAATTTTTTCTTAAACATGAGCTCAACCTATCTGATCGCCTCTACGATTATTTTTTGTGCCATCCCACGACCCATGGCAATTTGACTCCCGTTACTCTCCACAATAACAGGACCTCCCAAAGAGGAAATCATTCGAAGCCAGCTGCCTTCCTTGATGCCCCGGAGCGCTAGCTTTTGTCTCATGCCGTGCCCTCCGGCCACTTGAATCACAACACCCTTTTCTCCTGGTTTTAAATTTGTCAGCAGCATGCTAGCACCTTCAATTCTAGATTTATACAGGTGCCTAAAAATGTTAGGTTAACCGAAAAATTTAAAAAGAGGGCTAATATAGAATTAGGGATACCTAAAAAAAGGTTAACACATGAAGAAAAAGTTGTCGGACATGAAGCCCGGTGAGAAAGGCCGAATAGTCGAGATCGACTCGTCGATTCGAGCGAGCGTTGCGGGGATGGGTATCCGAACTGGTGAAGAATTGAAAGTGGCCGCAGAGCAGCCGATCGGGGGCCCTGTTGTAATTGTAGTGAGAGGAAGAGAAACATCCCTTGGAAAAGGGCTTGCCAGGTCGATTATCGTGGAGTGTGAAAAATGAAGAAGATTTTCCTCGCCGGCAATCCCAACGTGGGGAAATCTGTTTTATTTAATAGGTTGTCCGGGGCGCGAGCGACCGTTTCGAATTATCCTGGAACCACAGTTGACTTTACCAAGAGCCGGATGCGAATAGCTGGCAAGGAATATGAGATAGTCGACCTCCCGGGCGCTTTTTCCCTCGAACCGAAGGATAAAGCCGAAGAGGTCGCACGGGACATGCTGAAAAAGGAAAAGCCGGACGCAGTGGTGAGCGTAATAGATGCGACCGCTGTGGAGCGGGGATTATACCTGACCCTGGAGCTGATCGAGAAAGGGTACCCGATTGTGGTTGCGCTCAACATGTCGGATGTAGCGAGGGACAGAAAAATCAAAATAGATGTCAGGAAACTCGAGGAGATACTGGGCGTCCCTGTCGTGGAAACCGTGGCGACGACGGGCAGCGGTCTCAAAGAGCTCGTCTCGAGGATCGAGGAAGCGAAGCCGGTAGATGTGGGAGCTATTAAACAGAGAGCGGGGAGGTAAGAGGAAAATGCCAAGAACTTCGCTCAGCGTCGATGAGCGCTGGAAGCTTATCGATAGTATCTCCAAGCAGGTGGTCCTTCGGGGGAAGTACAAGCATACTTTAAAGGATGTTATTTCGGATTTGAGCGTTAGGCCCATGACAGGTATACCTCTTGCGCTCGCGGTTCTGTTCGGATTCTGGGCCTTCTTCGGCGCGTTTGCCGGATTTTTCACAGATGGATTCGCCGTCCCCGCGTTTGACGATCATTTCTTGCCCGCGATACAGAGGGCTTTCCCGGGTGAGGGCGGGCCTCTCTACTGGATATTTGTTGGTGATCCCGGAGCCCCATCTTGTTTTGAAGCTTTTGGGGTCCTGACCAGTGGTTTGTTTGTCGCGTTTGGGGTCGTTTTGCCCGCCATAGTCGCGTTTTACCTAGTGCTGACCATACTCGAAGACACGGGGTATCTCCCAAGGCTGGCCGTGTTGGTGGACACGGTTTTTCATAAAATCGGACTTCACGGTTTTGCGATCGTCCCGACGATCCTCTCGCTGGGATGCAACGTTCCGGCGGTGGCCGCATCACGTGTCCTGGAAACCAAAAAGCAGAGATTTATGATGATGAGCCTGCTTGCGGTATTTATCCCCTGTGGAGCTCAAATCGGCGTGATGGAGGAGCTTTTGCCGGAATACGTGCCGGCGATTCTCGCCTTCCTTTTCTTCGGATACTTTGTGACGGGAGCCGTGCTGAGCAGGTTAATTCCGGGAAGATCTCCCGAAATTCTCATCGATGTTCCTCCTTACCGCTCACCGATCATGAAAAATGTGGCGACGAAAACGTGGGCGCGTGTTTCGGGATTCATCAAGATGGCCGTCCCCGCCGTGCTTGGAGGTATAGTAGTAGTGAACTTGCTTTACTTGCTCGGCGTGATAGACTGGCTAGCTGACGCGCTTGAGCCGATATTTGTCGTATGGTTCGGAGTTCCAGCAGTAACGGTTGGGGCCTTGGTCATGGCTTTCCTGAGGAAGGACATGGCAGTTGGCATGCTTGGAGGGATGGCAGCCGCGGGATTGTTGACCACCGGTGAGCTCATCACTTCGGTGGTGCTCGTGTCTATATACTTCCCGTGCTTGGCGACCTTCATAATGTTATGGAAGGAGGGGGGAGTGAGAGACCTATTAAAATCTCTGGCTATCCTGACGGTTTCGTTCTTCGTCTTCGGAGGGCTAATGCACGGCATAGTTGCTCTGGCAGGTGTGTGAGATGATGAAGTTTAAATTAGGTTCTGCGTATTTTGCAATCTTGGGCGTGATAACCCTGGCGTTTGGAGGGCTGGAGGTCGTCACCGGCCTGCCCGGGATAGAAGGGCTCTCGACCGGAGCTCTCGAGATTCCTCCCGATCTGTGGCGCGGAATCATCATCTTTTTCGCCGGGGCCTTCATCACGGCCGGGGCATTTAAGCTGCGGGACATCCACGGGCTTGGCATGAGCACGTTTGGCTCGATCATGTTGTGGATAATTGCCGGATGTGACATATTCACGAGGATAATGGAGTCGATCCCGAACGGGGCAGGGGGACTCAACTCTCTGGAGGGCTTTTTGGCGACTTATGGTCCGCCGTATTCACCCGCGCTGTTTCTGCTTCCATTCTCGTTGGTGATTTTTTACTTCATCAAGGAGGTCGAAAAATGAAGGTTGGGAAAATTGGAATCAAGGCACTTGTGCTTGTTCTGATCATGTTCTATGCGCTCGCAGCGATCGCGTGGGTAACGGGGGTCGAGGCTCCGGAGGAGGAAGAGTTTGAGTTGGGAGAGGTTACGATAGAGGACAACGGAACAGAACTCGCGATTTCGATAGATGAGGTGAGCGAGTATGTGACGGAGAAGATCGAGGACGCGATGGGCAGCGTACCTGAAGACATGGAGATGTTCGTCTCGGGCGCCTACAGGGCGACGTTGTTGGGTATATCGGAGGTGTGGGAAGGCGAAGTGCCCTCAAGGGACGACATCAAGATAGTCAGCTCGCTTCCGGAACCAGCCTCCGCTCTTTGCTTCCAGTACATAACCGGAACGGGCCCGTCGATGGAGAATTTGAGAGCAGAGAATGGGGTGTTTGAGATAGTTCTCCAAGACGGAACCCTAGTAGAAAATACGTCGGTGCAGCACCTCTATGAACTTTCCAAAAATATAACCGCTGACGATTGGAAATTTGAGATATCCAGCATCTCTACAGGTGAGAGCTTTGTTGTCGAGGTTAAGGGTGATGTGTTCCCGGAGGACTTCTTTGGGCTACGTGAAAAGGTAGTTTTTGGTCAAACAGCATCGGAGAAAGAGGGGCAAGAATTTACGTGGGAATGGTCGGATATCAACGATGGATTTCAGGGCTTTGAAGATTATGAGATTTTCGAGGGACTAGAGGAACCCGCTCCAGATTCAGCCACAATTGTAGCATTGATAGCGGTGATTTTAGCAATTGTCATCTTGGCCCTGATAATTTAGCAAACTCGGGGGTAGAGCGGTGTTAAAGGATGTTTTACAAAAGGTGCAGAAGGGTGGCCCCGACATTGACTCGATGGCGCAAGAGTTGGGTATCGGGCGAGGCACCCTCGATGCCGTCCTCGAGATGGCGGTCAGAGAGGGATATTTGGAAAAGGCAAGCGCTACCCCATGCTGTAGCGGGTGTCCCTTAGGTGGCATGTGTAAAACGAAATCGTCCGGGCGCGGGGGAATAAGAATGTATGCCCTGACTCCAGACGGGGAGAAATACGTGAAAGCGGGAAAATAGTTGGAAATTTTGACATGAATTTTTGACTAAACATAACGTGTTGAGTGAGATGAAAAGAGTCAGCAAAAGTATCGTCATCGTTGATTATCACATCCCAAAAATAGATTTGACAGGTGGCTCTACGTATCTTTGATATCTCTTTATGAGAGCAAATGTTTCAGGGTTTTTGCTAAACGAAACCCTGGGAAATTGCTGCGACAACATGGGTTGAAAGTTGTCAAAGAAGCTTATGGCCTGGTATAGATATTGCTAAAATACACATATGTGAAGTGGAAAAGAAGGTAGTATAGCATGGACAACGTATCTACGGCCTTTTTGTTTACAACCTTAGCCGGGCTCTCCACGACTATCGGGGGGCTAATAGCTTATTTCATCAAAAAGCCAAAGTTCACCTATCTCTCATTTCTTCTGGGGTTTTCTGCCGGGGTGATGATCTATATTTCTTTTGTCGAGCTATTGAGCAAGTCAATAAACGAGCTTGGATTTCTCTCGGCCAACATCGCTTTTTTTGGAGGCATCGTGGGAATTTACTTCGTGGACAAGTTTATCCCGCACATTCACATAAACATGAAGCCTGACCCTCATTACAGGGTACCAAGGCACCACAAGAAGCTCATCGGGGTTGGTGTACTCACCGCTGTAGGAATTGCCATTCACAATTTTCCGGAGGGGATGGCGGTCTTTGCCGTTTCTTTGGATTCCCTCGCCCTAGGGTTACCCATCGCTCTCGCAATCGCCATCCACAACATTCCCGAGGGCATAGCGGTTTCAGTCCCGATTTATTACGCGACGGGAAATCGAAGAAAAGCCTTTGTTTATTCATGTCTTTCAGGTGTCACCGAGCCAGTTGGTGCAGTCATCGGTTATTTATTGCTTCTCCCTTTTCTCACTCCTTCGGTTTTATACACTACCCTAGCCGTTGTGGCAGGGATCATGATATTCATATGTTTCGATGAGCTTCTGCCGATCTCTAAAGAATACGGAAATGAACATCTGTCCACCCTAGGCCTATTCTTCGGCATGGTGGTCATGATGTTGAGCCTTTCCCTTCTGTGAAGCGGATCACAAACACGTTGGAAAGCGCTGTTAACTTGTCTTATTTTTCCTGATGGATGTCGTCCACTGAGCTGGAAAAAGTACTGGTTCTCGGTCTGCGTGGTCGATTACAGCCGTTATCTCCTCTTTTTTGAGCAGTTCGACCACGAGCTCACCACCGATGAACTCACGGAGCGCTTGGAAAAACTTCGGTGGAAGCCGGAGAGAATCCTCACGGGCAACGGAGGTCAGTTCCGAAAAACATGGAAGAGAATGTAAAATTGAAATGTCAACCAAACAATCTCCGACCCACCTGTTCTAGCCACATGCATGTTTCACAGCTTTCATTTCTTGGAGGGGGATTTTCCAGTTCCAATATCTTTTTAACGTGCTCAAGCACTTTCGGGATGCGGTCCGGATTAACTCTGGCGCGGACTGGCGTTATCTTAAATGGGAAGAATTTGTCCGATATCTCTCCTGGGTTCGGGGTAAAGTACAAAAGCACACCTCCGGCAACGGGCTTAAACCCGTTTTGTTCCAGCAAATACGCATATCCATCTAATTGTGTTTGATAGTAATCCGGCACGTTTTCTTGAGGCCTGCCTGTTTTGTAATCGATCACATAATACATGTCCGTTGGATCCTTGACAAGGGCATCTAGAAGTCCCTTGAGAACGACACCAGTACTATCGTCTTCAGCTTTTAAGATCCGGGGCATATCTATAAGTTCGCCACGTATCGGAAACCACGGGGGGAGATCTGAGGTGCCGATGAATTGCTTCATGTAACCCTTGATCACCGAGTCGATCTGGGATGGAATTCCAGGAAATATCGATGGATGTGGACCAATCTTTTCGGAAATCCAAAAACAGAGCGGACAGTCAAGAGCGGATTGAAGGCTGGTGACGCTGATTTCTATTTTTTCCATGTTCTTCCCTAGACATCTTGGACGTAATCATTTAACTTTATCGCCGAGAAGTCCTCCTCTGCAAGGAGGGGGCGGAGAGGTAACCCGCAGCTTTCGGTTTTGGTTGGACATCGGTTCCGAGCTAAAACGTCTCTTGGGGTCGTCCCGGCCGGGTTTTCACCGATTTATTTCGGATGGATTCGACAGTGACTACATTGTACTCCGCGGATCCTTCGGGTAGGACTGGGACGGCCCGAACCAACGCCGGGGGAAACGGGCACCCTGCTCGGCGTGTCGGCGCACCCCGCGAAAGCTGTGGGCGGTTCACAGAAATTTGACCAATAACTTTCGACAGCCGAACTTTTATTGAAATAATTCTATAGATAATTGGTGCCTTTCATGGCTTTGGGGCCAGCTTTGGGGTTGTGGGAACTTGTGGCTTTTTGGGTCGCGAAATCTTTGTTTTACATGATGGTCTGTTTCTTTTTGGGATGGATCGGTTTACGAGTGTTAGACGCATTGACTCCGCAGATTCATGAGCGCACGTTGATCGGAAAAGATCCTCGTGCGGTGGGACTCTTCGTATCCGGGTTTATGATTTATCTTGGACTGGTCGTCTATGGAGCTCTGACCATGCCGACAGCGGTGGGGACTCCTATTTTGAACAGCATCGTGGATGTTCAGCGGTTGGGCTTGCTTGCCGTAGCGTTTGCTGTGAGTTTGCTGGTGGGTGTGGGGATGTTTAACCTCCTCAATCGTCTTACTCCACGTATCCCATTCCAGAGCCTTCGGAAAAGTCCGCTCGGGACAGGATTTTACATCTTCGGTTACTTTATATTTTTAGGGTTGATCACGGTCGCTGCGCTCACGACTCCGATATAGGTGCCGGTAATGAGAAGGCTTGTCTTGCTCGGAGCAGCTATACTTGTGATTCTGGTTTTCCCATCCAATGTCTCCGGAACACCTGGAAATTTTATCCTTCAGGGAGACGAGATGTACGATAACTGGGGACTTTGTCGCAGCCGGGCTTGGGGAGAGGACGGTTTTTTTCAAATAGCTGACGATACCTTTCGTCCTGCGATAGCTTTCGAAAGTCTCGGAGAGTTAAAGGATGTGGCGTGGGAGGTTGGACAGCGACTGGCGAGGCAGTATCCGGATCGAAATCAACTCGCGGAGAAAATTTTTGCGTATGGAAGGGATCACGTTCGCTACACATCAGACTTGGATCAATTTGGCATGGAAGAGTTTGCCCGCAACGCGGACGAAACGGCTTGGGAGATAGAGTCTCTTGGTTTTTCCCGCGGTGATTGTGAGGATTATGCGGTTCTGTTGGCGGTGATGTATCGCGCGGCGGGCTTCCGGTCTGCTGTGGTGTTGGCCCCAGGTCACGCGGCGACGCTCGTTCACCTACCAGACTATCCACGTGCCAACGTATACTGGAACTTTGAGGACACCGGGGGGTGGATATGGGCAGAGGGCACCGGGCGTACCAATCCCTTGGGTTGGACTCCTCCAGAGTTCATGGACTCGGATCTAGTCGCATACGAGATAACTGAGGAGGAAAACATTTTTGGAATCGGAAGATCGGGGATGATTATGAGCTCCGGTGGAGGAGGCCCACCCATCGGATTTTCATCTTTTTTCTCCGTGATATTCTTCCTGTGGCTGATTTCCGCGTTTGGGAGACGATAGAGACTTGGACCGGACAAACAAACGTTTTTTGTTTAATGGCACAAGCACATTTTCCATCACCCTGATGAGTTCGTGCATGTTTTCTCCAGTTTTGGCAGATACCGGGACTACCACGTCAAGCCACTGGCGCCAAGGAGGGAGCAACCCAAGTTTGTCGCAGATATAATCGAGAAGCATATCGCGTTCGTTGGGATAAATCAAATCTATTTTATTTACGGCCACGATGGGGTTAAGTTTCAATTCCTGAAGAAATGAGAACATTTCCACATCTATCGGTATTTCTCCCTTTCTCTCCCACCTTTCGACTATCTCTGGAAAAGCACGGGCGTCCACTACTTCCACGGCAAGCAATATTCTTTTTTTATTTTTTTCGAGATACTTGATCACGCCCGTTTTTATTCGTTCCTGAGTTCTTTTTGGCACCCCGGTCATGAAACCGAATCCGGGCATGTCTACGATGTGTGTTTCCCCCCAAGGATACCGGGCTATTCTACGCGTGACCCCTGGTTTTTTTCCAATTCTCACTTTCCTTCCCGTGAGTTGTCTGATTATACTAGATTTCCCAACGTTCGAACGTCCCACGAGCACTATCTCCATGTAGGTTTCACCATTTCGTATCTCAAGCCGCGTTTTGAAAACGTTCAGGTTTGGAGGGGCACTGATGGGCAATTTTGCCTCAAATTCCATCAGCGGGCGAGAGAGTGATTTCATCCTTGTGTTTGAGTTTAGTGTGGATCCCCCGGATTTGTTGGACCCTCCGCCCATTAAGCAGAACATTATAGTTTCCCCGGAGGTCCCCTGTCATGGGGTCTAGCACTTCCTCGACTACCTTGGGATGTCTCCGACTGAGCTTCATCAAAAGCGTGTCCACGGTCTCATCATTGCCTATTGGTACTTTGATGGTGTCCGTTCCGGCGTGTTCTCGAAAATTACCGTGAAGTCTAATCACTACTTCCATCTCATCACGGGTTCCTAGCCAACGGATTGAATGTCATTCCATCACGGCATTGTCATTTTAGTATCGGTAGTTCTTGGAAAACGTTTCTAAAAAAGTTTTCGGGGACGCACAGGATAAATTCTAAAACTTAAATCTATTTATATAGACCCTGTAAACAACTAGTGGTGAGGAAGTGAGAGCGGTTCTCTCTTTTAGTGGCGGACTGGACACTCTGGTGGCCGTCCGTTTACTGCAGGAAAAGTACAATGCCGAGGTAATAACTGTCACGGTCGATGTTGGACAGTCTCCCGAGACATTGAAAATGGCCGAGCGGAGAGCCAGACAGATGGGTGTTCTCAGGCACATTTACGTGGATGCTCGGAGGGAGTTCGTGGAGGAGTACATCTTTCATAGCATCAGGGCCAATGGGCTCTACGAAGGCTATCCTCTTTCAACAGCTCTTTCTCGTTATCCTATAGCTCTCAAGCTTGTAGATGTGGCGCGTAAAGTGAAAGCAGATGCCATAGCTCACGGTTGTACGGGAAAAGGAAACGATCAGTTCCGTTTCGACACGACAATAGCGATAAAAGCGCCCGAACTGAAAATCATCGCCCCTATCCGTGAAATGAACTTGGACAGAGTACAGGAGTTGGAATATGCGAGGAGAAAAGATATTCCTCTGGGTCCGGAAAAACCATACAGTATCGATGAGAATATCTGGGGGAGATCTATTGAGGGAGGCGTGCTGGAGGATCCCTCCAAAACCCCACCCCAGGAGATCTACGTTTGGACTCGTCCGCCAGAGAAGACCCCTGCGAAGCCACGTGTGGTTGAGATAGGATTTGAGAATGGCATACCAAAGACACTCGACGGTAGACGTGTGAGAGGATTGGATCTCATCACCAAATTGAACAAAATCGCCGGAGATCATGGGGTGGGGAGGATTGAACTGATCGAGGACAGAATCTTGGGATTAAAAGCTCGGGAAAATTATGAGGCTCCGGCTGCAACTGTCTTAATCCAAGCTCATATGGCTTTGGAACAGCTTGTCCTGACAAAGCAGGAACTGGTCTTCAAGCAGCTAGTTGAACAGAGGTGGTCCGATCTTGTTTATAACGGGCTGTGGTTCGATCCTCTTCGTGAGGATTTGGACGCCTTCATCGACTGCACGCAAAAGCGCGTGACAGGCAACGTTAAGGTAGAACTTAGCCGCGGGTCCTCTCGCGTCGTGGCTAGGAGTTCCCCATACTCGTTATATGACAAGAAATTGGTCTCATTTGAGAAATTCGGGTTTGATCAGCGCGAGGCGGCCAGCATCATAAAATTTCATGGTCTCCAGGGGAAGTTGGCGAAGAGACGGAAGGGATCCGATGGATGAGATAAAAGCGGCCGTTATAGGTGCATCAGGATATACTGGAGAAGAACTGTTTCGGATCCTTGCAGTCCACCCCAATGTAAAAATTGAGGGTGCCCATGCCATCCGAAATGCAGGAAGAGAGGTAAGCGAGGTCCACCCAAATCTCAGAGGAATAATTGACCTGAGGATCACTAAACCAGACTATGAAAAGATCGGTAAAACAGCTGACATAGTTTTCACTGCCGTTCCCCACAAGGTAGCAATGAAAATTGTGCCGAAGATACTTCGAGGAAAAGCCAAAGTGGTGGATCTCAGTGCCGACTACAGATTTGATGATGTGGAGATATATGAACGGCATTATGTCCGGCACGAGAGCCCTAAGATAAAAGGAGTATATGGTTTGCCTGAAATTCACAGGGATGGGATAAGAAGTGCCCGACTCGTCGCAAACCCAGGGTGCTTTCCAACTGCAGCTATTTTAAGCTTAGCACCTTTGGTGAGATACCGTCTCATAGATCTAAGACACATCGTAATTGATGCAAAGACAGGAACTTCCGGCGCCGGCGCTATCCCCAGTGAGGCCACCCATCATCCTCTGATAGGATCTAACGTTCGTGCATATGCTGCCACCTCACACCGTCATTCACCTGAAATAGATCAAGAGCTTGGCAAACTTGCCAGAAAACAGGTAAAGGTCCACTTTACGCCTCACCTAGTTCCCATAGTACGTGGGATCCTTTCCACCGCCCATGTTTTTTTGAAAAAGCGCATGCGCAAGGGTGAAATTCTAAACCTCTACAGAAACTTTTATGCTCACGAACCATTCGTGCGCGTCGTCGATGGTTTGCCAGAGGTTAACTTCGTCGTGGGTTCAAATTACTGTGACATTGGAATCGAGGTCGACGCGGACGGTGAACGAGCTGTGGTTGTCTCGGCAATAGATAATCTCACAAAAGGCGCGTCGGGACAGGCTGTTCAAAACATGAATCTGATGTTCGGAATTGACGAGATAGAGGGGCTCAGAGCTCCCCCTCAACGTCCATAACATTTCCAACAACTTTTAATGAGTTCATGGCTTCTTTGACATAGGTGGATAGATGGTAACGGTATTGAGAGGAGGCATCACAGAGGTCCCAGGGTTTTTGGCTGCAGGGGTGCGTGCAGGCATCAAACGGCGCGGTCCTGATTTAATGTTGATCGTTTCAGATGGTGGACCGGTTCCTGCCGCAGGAGCTTTTACCAGCAATCGTGTTAAGGGCGCTCCGCTCGTGGTCACAAGAAAGCACCTCAAAGAAGGAAGGCTCGGCGCAGTGGTGGCCAATTCCGGGATCTCAAACGCCTACACTGGCAGAAGAGGATTACGTGATGCTTACAGGATGGCTCAGATCACAGCAAAACTCTTGAAATTGCGGACGAAGGATGTGGGCGTGGCATCAACAGGCATCATAGGATCCTATCTTCCGATGAGTAAAATCGAATCGGGTATCCGCGTCGCTGTGAGGATATTATCCAGCTCTAGGGAGGGCAGCATAAAAGCAGCCAGAGCCATAATGACCAC
>Ga0164318_10003896_pt1 | contig 14226 bp, 4 predicted proteins | sample GuaBasSedimGuay9_FD_113734 | JGI IMG/M metagenome (GOLD analysis project Ga0164318, IMG submission 113734) | Subseafloor sediment microbial communities from Guaymas Basin, Gulf of California, Mexico - Guay9, Core 4571-4, 0-3 cm | ecosystem: Environmental > Aquatic > Marine > Hydrothermal vents >...
CCAGACATCCGCCAAATACGTGAAACTCGTCATTACCTCAAACTATGGTGACGGCAATTATACGCAACTGGGGGAAGTTGCCGTGTATAGCGGGCACCTGAATGTGCTCTCTCCTCTCTCTGCTGCAGTAGATCATACTTACGATTCAGCAGGAACATACAGCGCTGTTTTGAGAGCAACAGATGACGATGGATTCCAGACAACGGAGACTGTTCAGGTTCAGGTGCTCTCTTCTGATCGTGTTCCTGCCATGGCCTGGGCCGATCCGCCGTCGGGTTATGCCCCGCTGAGCGTCAGCTTTGCCTGCGACAGGCTTGATGAGTTTGAAGACAATACCATTGACAGCCTCTTGTGGCAGCCTGCTGTCGGAGGCGGATCGTGGGTGGAAGACGGCGGATTAATGAAACAGACAAACAGTGCCGGTTCGGCGGACACTTCTGATATTTACGGCACTTATATAGTAACAAGAGGAGGCGCGGGTTGGGATGATTACGAGTTCTCGGCAGATTTGTACTCTACCGATGATGACGATATGGGGCTCGTATTCCGGTTCCAGGATGAATCACATTTCTATTTATTCGACTGGAATAAGCAGGATGAATACCGCAGACTCGTTAAGAGGATCCAGGGGGGGGTGGAAGTCCTGGCAGAGGACTCGGTACCCTACACGCAAAAAAACTGGCACAATGTAAAGGTTCAGGCAAGCGGTAATCAGTTGCAGGTCTATGTGGATGACAACCTGGTATTTGACGTTACCGACGATACTTCTCCCTATCTGGCCGGTGGAGTCGGCCTCTGGTGCAACTATAACGATGATACGTACTTTGACAACGCAAATCTCAAATGGAGCAAGATTACCCAGTACGAATGGGACTTTGACGGAGATGGTACTTATGATTACAGCAATGCAGCGAGTGGTTCTACTACCTATACCTATACGGTACCCGGCACATACCAGGCCCGATTAAGAATCACCGATGCTCAGAGCGGAACGGACACCGACACAGTACAAATCAGGGTACTGCCTGCAGGAGTCGGCCTGGCCAGGGCATGGGTAGCGGATCGGTATCATGACAAGATTGTCCTTCTGGCAGCCGACGGTAAAACTGTCATTAAAGAAGTAACCGGCTTTAATGATCCGAAATATGTGGCGGTTAACCCTTCGGATGGAACCTGCTGGGTATCTGATCATGGCAGTGGTAAGGTATACAGAATCGACGGCAACAATGTCAATGATGGCTACAATGTCAGCTCTGACAGCGGATACCATCAGGTTTTCAGCGGCTTTTCCTACCCGAGCGATCTCGATGTAGATAGGCGTGACGGATCCTGCTGGGTAGTAGACAGGAATAACGATCGGGTCGTTAAGCTTACGAAGCATATCCCAGACGGGTACAACACCTCCTGCACGTACAGCCCGGATAACACGCCCAACGGCCATGATGGGTGCCTGTATGGAAATGCCAAACTGGATACTGGAAAGAGCGGTTTCGGGAACGGCCTGGTTCTTGACGGCTACGGTGATTACGTACAGATTCCAGACTCACAGGATTTTCGGATGAATTCCTTTACCATGGAGGCATGGATTAAACCTGCAAGTTTTGGCGGAATCCGGACCATTATGGGCAAAGTAAGTCAGGGCAAGGACTTTGCACTTGTTCTCAACGGGGATAAGATCAGCATCCTCGTCTATTCCGGCGGACGGAAGTATATCAGTGCGTCTGACGCCGCCGTCGCAGACCAGTGGTATCATGTAGCCAGCGTTTATGATGCAGATAGCGGCAATCTGCAGCTTTACATCGACGGCAACCTCATCGCCGAGGGCGAGTATACTCCGGATACCTCCAATACAGATCCGCTCAGAATCGGGAGTTCGTATTGCTGCGGCGAGTATTTCAATGGCATGATCGATGATATCCGCATATGGAATGTGGCAAGGACTCAAACAGAGATCAACAATGGCAAGGATTCCGAGCTAACAGGCACTGAATCTGGTTTGATAGCATACTGGAAATGCAATGGCATCAGCCCTGTTCCCGATACTCTGGTGCGTATCTACGGCTTTTCTAACCCCTTGTCTGTGGCAATAAATGGAACAAACGGTGTCTTCTGGGTTGCAGATAATGGCCATGACAAGGTCTACCGGTTTGAACCGGATGTTCCCGACGGTTACAACATTCAATCTGATACCGGTTATCACACCGAGATTGAAGGATTTTATGATCCTCTCCATGCAGCCGTGAACGAAAACGACGGCACCTGCTGGGTGGCGGACCGATTCCATGATCAGGTGGTAAGGCTGGCAGCAAACGGGAACGAAGAACTTGCCCGCATAGGTGGATTTGATGATCCGACCCGTGTGGCAGTAAACCAGACAGATGGTTCCGTCTGGGTAGCTGACATGGACCATCGTCAGGTGGTTCACCTGAGCGTTGATGGCGGATTGGAGCTCGCCAGAGTGAGCGGCTTCTACAATTATGATTTCGGGCTTTCTGTGGATTCCCAGACAGGTGAGTGCTGGGTGACAGATACAGGCAATGACGATGTAAAACGTTTATCGCCAAATGGAACCCGGTTAAGCAAAAAGGGCGGGTTTTATGATCCTTTCGACGTGGCTGTTATCAGCGGGCAGGATTCTGCATTAACCCAAAATCCGCCAACAGCCTCGGCATCAGCAGATGCCTATACCGGAACCACACCCCTCCAGGTGAATTTTTCAGGCACCGCAACGGACGATGGCAGCATAGTCCTTTATGAATGGGATTTTGAGGGAGACGGTGTCTTTGATTACCAGTCATCTACTTCAGAAAACGTAACTCATACATATAGTCGCGAAGGTTACTATAAGCCTATTTTGCGGGTTACGGATAACGATGGGATGGTAGACTACGTACATCTTCCTGCTGTGCGGGTTGGCAGCCTTTGGACCGAGATTTCTGCCAACAAGTATGAAGGGATTGCTCCACTTAAGGTGGATTTCACTGCCACCGGCTTTGACCCGAATGGCACGATAACAGAATACGCCTGGGACTTTGATGGAGACGGCACCTACGATGCGACAGGGTCAGGCGTAAGCCATACCTTCCAGACCCAGGGGCTGTATCCGGTCATCCTTAAGGCAAGCGGTCCATCTGGCATCACCCATGATCTGGCCTGGATTTCAGTAAGCCCTGCCATGCCGACCGCCACGGCCTCGGTGAGTACCAACGCCGGCGTACCTCCGCTTACAATTCACTTGGATGGCCAGGCAAGCGATGCCGACGGCAGCATTGTAATGTCTCAGTGGGATTATGATGGCGATGGAATATTCGACTGGAGTTCCCGGACCAAAGATGACGCCGATTTCACCTATACAGAGCCTGGAATCTATACCCCAACATTTAAGGTAATAGACAACGACGGCTATGAAGCCACAGATTTAAAAACCATCACGGTCAATACACCGCCGGAGGCCCACTTCACAGTGACACCCTTGAGTGGTAATGAACCACTTACGGTAACTTTTGATGCTTCAGGTTCTTTTGATCCTGACAGTGGCGGCGCCATTGTTTCCTATACATGGGATTTTGGGGATGGTGAGACCGCAACCGGCCAGAGCGTATCTTATACCTATATGTCTGCCGCCACTTACCAGGCAACGCTCACAGTAACCGACGATCTGGGCGGCACCGGCCAGGCAGCGCAGGCGATCCTGGTCAGGCCTGCAGGTACTCCAACGGCCGTGGCAGAGGCTGATCCTTTGACAGGTACGGCTCCCTTGACCGTCGATTTCACAGGAAACAACTCCACTGATGACTATACAATAGTTAATTATTCGTGGGAGTTTGGAGAGGGATACCAGTTGAATGAAAACGGTTATCCCACACATCAACTTTTTCTTGGAAAGTGGCCAGCCACGGGATCCGGTGATGTAACCAGTATTCAGACGGGCATCCTCGCGCATGAGCCCAATACGGGTGATACATTTGCCGGCAATACATGGTTTGCCGCCGGCGATTCCGACGGAAACTTTGACTGGTATAGCCTGTTTGGCGGTGGTTACAATGAATATGCTTACTCTCATATCTATATCTACTCGCCGGAGGAGCAGACGGTTCGCATCAAGTTTGGTGCAGATGATGCAGCCAGGTTCTGGGTAAATGGGAGCCTTGCCTATCAGAAGACCAGATGCGAGGGTGTTTCAATTGATAAATACAGCTTTGATGTTACCCTGATCCAAGGCTGGAACCGCGTTCTGGCCAGTGTCTCTCAAGGGGGAGGCGGCTGGGGCCTTGCCTACCGGTTTACCGCTACGGATGACACGCCGCTGAGGCTTTTCTACAGCTTGAACAGGCTGGATGGAGCGCCGGACTTTTTCTATTCATCGGATACTACAGGAAATACATCCCACACATATACAGCCCCGGGCACCTACAATCCTGTTCTTACCGTGACAGATAATGACGGCAATACAGACACAGGAAGTCTCACCATAACGGTCCTTGTCCCCGGAGCACCAACAGCCCATGCAGCGGCTGATCCAACGGTCGGAGACAACCCGCTTGTTGTACACTTCACTGGAACAGGTTCCGACCCCAACGGCCAGATCGTTCTCTACGAGTGGGATTTTGAGGGAGACGGAGCCTATGATTGGAGCTCAAGCGATAGTGGAGAAACACATCACACATACGAGGATGTCGGGACATATCAAGCTGTGCTCAGGGTCACAGACAACGATGGATATCAGGCTACTGATACGGTTGAAATAACTGCCGGGTGTCCCCCTGTAGCCGTACCCGTGGCCTATCCAACATCGGGGCCTCCCCCACTCAGGGTGAAGTTTGACACCAAGGGAACTGACGCAGACAATACGATCAAGGACTTCAGATGGGATTTTGACGGAGACGGAGACTATGATTGGAGTTCTCCCATATCCATGACCACTGAACATACCTACAATACACCCGGAACCTACCATGCGAAGTTGAAGGTAACCGATCATGACGGACTTTCCGGTTCTAATTCGATTGAGATAAATGTCACTGTGCCAGATACACCCACGGTAGAGGCACTGGCAAATCCTGCCTTCGGACCTTCTCCTTTAACCGTCAATTTTACTGCCTATGCCACCGACCTGGACGGGACAGTAACCAGATTCTGTTGGGATTTTGGGAGTGGTTTCGGTGATTGGGCCACGACTCCGGAGTCTTCATACACGTTTAACGACCCTGGAAGCTATCAGGTAAAAGTAAAGGTGCAGGACAATGACGGGAATGAGGCACAGGCCACGGCAAATGTCATTGTGATGGCTGCCGGGGCGCCTGATGTCGAGGCATCTGCAGATCCATCGGAAGGCCCGGCATCCCTGCTGGTTCACTTTACCGGTAAGGCTGTCCCCGCTGCCGGAGATGAAATAACTAACTATGAGTGGGATTTTGATGGTGACGGCAATTACGACTGGGCGTCTTCTTCCACCGCTGACGTATACCACAATTATACGGAGTGCGGCAGTTACCGAGCAACACTTAAAGTTACCACAAGCAATGGTTCTTGCGGACTCGCTGCGGTTGATATCAACGTCACCACCGGCTTCAAGGTCTGGCGGGGTACAGAGAAATTTGATCCCACCACGGGCGAAACAATGCCTATCCGGGTTGCTGTAAGCACCCCTGTGACTCTCACGCTCCGGATCGTGGACGAAACAGGGACCCTTGTGCGGACGGTAGTTGACAACGAAGCCCTGACCCCGGGAATCCATGAGTACGAGTGGGATGGCAAAGATGAGAACGGAAATGATGTAGAACCAGGTGTCTACTACTTTATTGCAGAATATGAGAGTGGCGGCGGAAAATTTACTTACGATTTGACTAACACAGAGGGGTTTGAGAGGCAGACCCCTCACCAGCAGTACCAGTCGAATTTCGATCCATTTTCAGGCGAGCCCCTCGATATCAGGTTTGACCTGGCAAAACCTGGTGAGGTGAGCATGTATGTCTTTGCCTGGAACTGGAATGCCGATATCCGCACAATACTGTTGAAATACCCGATGACCTCTGGAAGCAAGGTGGTTACCTGGGATGGTACAGATGATGATGGAAACCTGATACCTACTGACACATCCTACACAATTTCAACGAGCGCCTGGTACCTGCCCGATAACGCCATGATTATCGAGCCGCGTCCCATATTGAGCCACGTAATCGCTTCACCCCATTATTTTAATCCGGCCTTTAATCCTTATGCTGGTGAAGCAAGGCTTGCCATCAGCTTCTCTCTGTCAAAGCAGGCTGATGTGCAGGCCACGATATGGGATCCTAACAATAAGATGATTCGCCAGATAATGAGTGAGGGTATGAGTGCCGGGCCGAATACTCTTTACTGGGACGGCTTGAATAGTGCGGGCAGACTGCCCGCTCCTGGATACTACCGGGTAAGGCTGAAAGCAAAGGATGCCGCAGGCAATGAGTCGCAGGCAGTGCATTCCGTATTCAACCTGTTTTACTAAATGATTGGGAAAACAAATACACCATGTTGATGCATCAACCCGACGTGAGATTGAAAGGAAAGGGAGTCCGATGAGAAGAAATCTAATCATAACCCTTCTTGTATTTTTCCTGGTCCTTGTCTTATCTCCAAATGGCTGGTCTTTCCACCAACCGCCGCTGGATACAGGTCATGATCTGACAAACACCCAACCTCCCAAACCTCCCAAGCCACCGGACCCGCCGGACGATGACCCGTGCAAGGACAAGGACAAACCGGCCGTGGACTCCAAGGGTTCACCTGTTTACGTGGCCTCTGGGGACCTCGTCAAGATATTTGTGGATGCGACCATCCCGGGTCCCGGCCCGTCACTGGATATCGTACGCTCATACAACAGCCAGGAGCATTACAATGGACCTTTTGGTTACGGCTGGGTCTCAGAACATACTATGCAGCTCGTTCAGTACACCGACGGGATCAATGACTATGCGGTCATTCGCCTTGCAAGCGGCAAGAGGGCTGTTTTTATCAAGAATCAGGATGGAAGCTACACCGCCCAGAAGGTCCTGACCTATGACCGGTTACAGGAAAACAGCGACGGGACGTTTACGCTGAATGCCGATTGTGCCTCCTGTGCGAGATCATCCGCCCCCGAGGTAAAGTTCAATCAATATGGGTATCCGATATATATTTCCGACCTGAAAGGAAACCGCCTTACCTTCACATATGATAGCGACGGTTTTCTGACCAAAGTCACGAATGCCGCCGGCAAGTCTCTTGTCTATTCCTATGGAACCAACAAGAAAATATCATCCATTACACTGCCTGACGGGGACAATTTCACATACGGTTATGACGATGATAACAACCTTGTTTCGGTAACCGATCCTGCCGGAAATACAACGAATTACGTCTACGATGCCGAACACAGACTGGTCTCCATCATTGACCCGAGCGGCCGCACGGTATTTCAGGTAACATATGATGACCGTGCAAGGGTGGCCAGCTATTCTGAAGGGGGAGAAACCTACACATATTCGTATGATCCGGCAAACAACAAGACCACGTGCACGGATTCACAGGGGAATACCACTACTTACTATTACAACGAAGAGGATTTGATTACAAAGACCGTATACCCTGACGGGGGAGCAAGGGAATATGAGTTTGATGAGAACAACAACCCCACAAAGGTCACAGATGCCAATGGAGGGGAATGGATATATACTTACGACGAAAATGGGAATCTTACCTCAAGGACCGACCCTCTTGGAAACACCTGGACATATACTTACAACGAATTTAATCAGCGCACGTCTGAATCCGACCCTCTCGGCTATACCGAAACCTATGAGTACGATGACAGCGGAAACCTGGTCAAAAAGACGGACAAGGGAGGAAACGAGTGGACATACACGTATAATGCCGAAGGTCAGCAGACGAGCAAGACCGATCCCCTGGGGCGAACAACGACCTACGAGTACGACACAGACGGAAACCTGGTCAAGATCACAGATCCTCTCGGCAACGTAACCACGTATACCTATGACCGGCTTGGTCGAAAGCGCTCGGAGACCGATGCAAGAGGAAACGTCACGTATTATGCCTATAATTCAGCCGGTTTTCTCACGCTGATCAGGGATGCCCTCGGAAACGATACGCATTTTTCCTACGACGCCGCCGGCAACCTGACCTCAGAGACAGATCCCCTGGGCAATACTACTTCCTACCAGTATGACAGCCAGAACAGGCTGGTAAAAATAATAGATCCTCTGGGAAATGAAACCACCTATTCGTACAATGCGCGTGGCCAATGGACTTCAAAGACCGATCCCTTAGGAAACAAAAGAGAGCGAGTCTATGACGCTCGAGGCCGATTGGTACAGGAAATCGATCCCCTGGGCAATATTACAAGATATACCTATGACAGTGTGGGCAACCTTGTAAGCAAAACCGATGCCAACGGAAATATCACAACGTACACATACAATGCTATCCACCAGAATATCAAGGTCACGGATCCATTGGGAAATGAATACCAGTTTACTTACGATCCTCTGGGCCATTTACTATCTGAAACTGATCCGCTTGGATATACTATCAGCAAGACTTACGATCCTCTGGGAAGGGTGATATCGGTTACGGATCAAATGAACCATCAAACCACGTATGCCTATGATGCAGTGGGAAACCTTACGCACAAATCGGAACCTCTCGATTACACAACCACCTATAGCTACGACGCCCTGAACAGGCTCGTTTCTGTGACACTTCCAGGAGGTGAAACAAAGTCGTTCTCATATGACGCAGTAGGCAACCTCGTGTCAGAGACAATGCCGAATGGCGAGATCATTACATACTCATATGATCCATTAAACAGAAAGGTCAAGGCGGAAGATGGCCTGGGTACCTTTTTGACCGTAAGCTATGACGCCGCGGGGAGAAAAATATCAAGGACGGATGGGGTCGGCAATACCACCCGATTTTCATATGACGCGGCGGGAAGACAGATAGCTACCACCAGACCTGATGGAGGAACGGAAACCTTTATTTACGACCCTGCGGGAAGATTGATCAGTATAACCGATTCGGCTGGGTCTGTCGTCACTTTTGCCTACGACGCTGCAGGAAGGATCATCTCTTCCACGGATCCCACCGGTACAACATCTGCAACCTACGACCCGAGAGGTAACCGTCTTACCCTTACGGACCCCAATGGCAACACAACGTCTTACGAGTATGATGCCTTAAATAGGGTCGTCAAGGAGACTTACGCTGACGGAAGCTTCAAATCGTATACATACGATGCAAAGGGCAACAAAATAAAGGAAACCCTTCCTTCCGGTGAAGAGATCAATTATCAGTACGACAGTCTAAACCACATCGTAAAGAGAACCCTGCCCGGAGGAGAGGAAACAACCTTTACTTATGATGCTCTGGGCAGAATGCTTACAGCCACCAATCCAGAAGGGGCGATAACATATACCTACCATCCGAGTGGAAGATTGCTCCAGGAAAACCAGCCTTTCGGAACTGTTCAATACGTTTACGATATGGCGAACAGGACGAGGACGATTACCTACCCCAGCGGACGCCAGATAGTAGAAACCTATGATATCAGAGACAGGATTGCTTCAATAACAGAGGGAGAAACCAGTATAGCACAGTACCTGTATGAAAATTCCAGAGATTTGCTCTCTGCCACTGTCCTGGGAAATGGTCTGACTGCAATCTTTAATTATGACGTTAATGAGAAGCTGACAGAATTTGGCTACAAAAAGAATGACACCTGGCTGGTACACCGCCAGTTTACAAGGGATTTGACCGGACAGATTGTTGATGAAGATGACTTGTTAAATCCGGCGGAAAGTCGCCATTATACATACGATACAGTCCAGAGATTGACTCAGGTTGATTTGGGGAAGCCTCAGGTGTCTTCAACGACGGCATACGGATTGGATCCTGTTGGGAACCGCTTGTCTGTTACCGTGGACGGAGATGCAACCAGCTACACTGCGAACAATTTGAACGAGTATACTTCCTGTGGAGGAATTTCTCTCCATCATGACAGCAACGGTAATCTTGGCGAAGATGACCGATACCAGTATATTTACAATGCACTGAATCAATTGGTCCTGGTTAAGGACAAGAGTGATGGTTCAACAGTGGCATCCTACAGTTATGACGCTGTAGGAAGAAGAATCAAAAAAGTCGCCGGGGGGAAGGTCTATACGTACATATACGCAGGCGCTCGCCGTGTCCTGGAAGAGTATGAGGATGGAACACTCAAGGTCTCGTATACATATGATACAAACACCAATCACGTTTTATCTATGAGACGAGACGGGGCGGATTACTACTATCTTCACGATATCCGGGGGAGCATTATCGCACTTGCCGATTCCACTGGAAATATAGTCGAAAGCTATCGCTATGATCCATATGGTCGTGCAAGCATCTTTGACAGCGAGGGAAACTCCATCGACAAATCTTCCGTCGGAAATCCCTACCTGTTTACCAGCCAGCGTCTGGACACTGAAACAGGCTTTTATTACTTTCCTGCCAGATATTATTCTCCAGATTTAGGGCGTTTTATCAGCAGAGATCCTGCAGGATATGTTGATGGCCTTAACCTGTACGAATATGCGAGGTCCAATCCAATAAATTTGACCGACCCGATGGGGCTGGAAGCAACTTGTCAGGAAATTGCAACAGTGTCCTGGGATGCAGCGCACAAGATAAACTGGTTGAAAGACAGGATCATCATTTTCAGAGGGGTTAAGTGGAAGATTTCCGGAGGAATCAGCTTCAAGACGGAAAGGTGTCGGGATCGATGCTGCCAGCACAAGACCGGCAAATTTGTTGATCTTTCCTGGAACCGGTACACCCTTGAAGGGAAAGTATCGGCTGAATTCAGCCAGGTTATTCCAGGATGGGGGCTCCAGGTAGGCGACAATCAGTTTGGTCTTATAGGGTATGTGAACGTTACCCTTTCCGCAGAGGGACAGCTCAGCAGTTATATTACAATGGAGTGTACACTTAGAACATATGGGCAAACGTGTGTCAGTCTGCAGGGAAGCATCGGGCTGAGACTGGGTGTTGATGCTGGAGAGGTCAAAGGGGCTTTCGGAATTAAGGCATATCTTGAAGGAGGATTCGATCCTGGTGGCAAACTCTGCTATACGACTCATGGCTGGAGCGGTCAGCTTTGCATTGGTGGCCATATTACGGCCATAGGTGAGGTGAGAATTGTGTGGGTTAGCGTTGGTACAAGCTATGAAATTTGGGCAGGCAAGGTATGTCTTGGAAATAAAGAGCTATAACCGAAGCTTATGAAATACATAATCATTGGGATAGCGCTACTGACTGGAATTACCGGCATAATATTGGCGCGACTTAACGTCTTCAAGAAAGAAGAGAAGCAGATATCCCACGGCAAACTTCAACCTTTTGAGAGATTTTGTTCCGAGCACGGTTTTCAGTTGTTGCAGGGACAGGAAGAGGCTGACTTTCGGAAGAAAGTGCGGAAATTTACCAGAACAGGTTTTCTTGCTGATTTGTTCAAGTCGCTAACTCCGACTGACCAGTATGCGGCGAGAATGAACAAAGGAGTAACAGAATACGTAATCCACCAGTTTGCTGTGCACCAGTCTGGTGGCTATATCAGACATTTGTACGGAGTCTTTGTGGACAGACACGGATTGCCTTTTCCTGAAATATTGATAACCCCAACATCGCCGTTTGCCAAGATGATGAAAGTAGTTAGGAAAGGAGACAAGTGGTCTCACTTTGAATCAAAAGGGCCTTTCGAAATATATGTAAGGGGTGATTTATTTGCCAAGTCTGCCCCCAATAGGCTGGCACATTGCTTGACCCGACTGGGAAAGCCGTTTCTTTCATTACATGCTGGAAGCGAGGGAATTCTGGTCTATTTTCAGGAGAGAAACCGCAGAGTGGAGAACGACTTCGATTACGAGCGGCTTCTTCAGGCAGCTCATACCTTGAATAAGAGCCTTTGAAAGATGAAAATATTCATTGCCGCCATTGCAATCACATTACTCCTCACTCCCCCAAACCGGGCTATCGCTAAAGATATTTTATACTCGTCCTATCAATCCGGCAACTGGGAGGTCTGGATAGTAGATTCTCAGGGAAACAGGCCGAGACAGCTCACCCGCACATCCGAGGAGGAGCGGTATCCGGCCTGGTCGCCTGACAGAAAGAAGATTGCCTACGCCACTAATACCGGCAAGATCTATCTGATGGATCGAGACGGGAAGAATAAAAAGTTGCTTACCGGAATATCAGGCAAATGCGACCAGCCCGCCTGGCGCCCAAAAACAAATAAACTAACATTTGTATCTTTTACCTACAGGAAAGGTGAACACAGTGACATCCGGGAGATTGATACTGAGACTTCAAACAAGCCGGTAAAGATTGTTTCAAAAAAGGGCGTGGTGAACTTTCCAGCCTGGTCTCCTGATGGCAATCGTCTCGTCTATGCCCTCTTTCACCGCGGTCCCTTTCAACAGGTGATAGAAGAACTCTGGATCAAAGACGCAATTGCTGAAACGGAATCTCCACTCATACAAAGCGGACAGGAAAACTTTCAGCCCGACTGGTCGCCTGACGGCCGCTCAATAGTTTTTGCATCCAACACGACGGGAGATTATGAAATATGGGTTTTCTATCTTGATCCGGCAAGACTGGTTCGACTCACTGACAGCCCTGGTTTCGATGGAGATCCATGCTGGTCACCAGACGGACGAAAGATCGCTTTTGTGTCAACCAGGTCGGGCAAAAAGCAGATATGGATAATGGACAAAGATGGCCGCAACCCGCACCAGCTAACACGTGGGCGTTACGAAAGCAGGGACCCTGACTGGTAAAAGATTCGGATGTACGGTCAAAGAAAGAAGTTGGTACCTTCTATCTTAGAGAAAGGAAGGAAATAGACTCATGAAAGAAAGAGGTAATCCAATCATACGGTTTTTGGCCATCCTTCTTGTGTTGAGTTCGCTTTTTTTGGGATTTCCGGGGCGTGTAAAGGCTTTCTTGCCCGAGGATATTGATGTTCAACCCCGGACGCTAAATCTTTTGCGGGGGGAGTCGGCTCTAATTTCTTTTTACCTTCCTAAATCTGCCCTGGTAACTACCAAGATATTTGATTCCAGTCATTTTTTGATGGCAACCCTCGAAGATCACCTTAGATGCCCTGAAGGGAGGCACACTGTAAAATGGAACGGGCGGGATACGGATGGAGTTCTGGTCCCACCAGAGGCTTATTATTTTACAACTAAGATAGAATTCGATGACGGCAGACATGGTCTTTACAATCCAGCCTTTTCCGGAGGCAAAGACATGGGTTTGATCTCAACAAAGATCGACAAACAAAAAAGGGAAGTTTCATACCACCTTACTGAATCAGCCCGCATCCGGATAAGGGCCGGAGTGCAGAAAGGACCTTTGAGAAAAACAATACTCGATTGGGTGCCCTCTGGTTCAGGCAACCACGTTGTTGCCTGGGACGGAAAAGATGAAACAGGCACAGAGGTTATCTGGAATAAGGAAGGATTTGTCCTGAATGCCACCGCATTTTCTCTCCCGCCATACTCTATCATAGTCTCTAACAGTGAAAACGACTATATAGATTACTGGACAGAGCGGGCCCGCAGGTCCGGTATGGCTTTGATGGAATACATGCGCACATCCCGGGACGCAGGAGCAGCCCTGGTCAGAGCAAGAGAAGTAGCTTCGAAGGTATTGTCCGGCACCAGTGGCAGGTTGAGCAACTACTATTTGATTAACACGTTCATCAACAGAATGCCTGAGGTAGGAATGAGTTTTAGGGGCGATGGTATTGTCTCAACCGGAGATGTGCCCGTTGTAAAAGGGAGAGTTTCAATCAATGTGACGCTATCCGAACTAACCCGCAAGATCCTTACGGAACAAAGATATGAAGTGGTTTTCTATGTGGACGATGTGCTGATTGGAGAAGACGAGACAGGTTATTCCCCTTATACATGGATCCTCGATACAACAACTCTGACAAACGGACCGCACATTATCACTGTAAACATTGCCACACTAAGTGATCAGGTGGGGAGTTGCAGCAGAAAAATCATGGTTTCCAATTAGTTCTTATAAGGATACTTGGATGATCGTATCAGTTTAGATTTTTGACAATATTATCACGTACAGGCCATCCGATTGTAGACCGCCTCAAACTCGAGCACCTGCCTGCCGGCAGGCAGGTAACTGAGC
>Ga0164318_10003897_pt1 | contig 14219 bp, 18 predicted proteins | sample GuaBasSedimGuay9_FD_113734 | JGI IMG/M metagenome (GOLD analysis project Ga0164318, IMG submission 113734) | Subseafloor sediment microbial communities from Guaymas Basin, Gulf of California, Mexico - Guay9, Core 4571-4, 0-3 cm | ecosystem: Environmental > Aquatic > Marine > Hydrothermal vents...
ATTTATGACAAGCAAAAAAAGAAATTTGAATGTGATTGTAGATTTTTTTCATTGAAGTTTAATGATTGTAGCCATATTATTGCATGTAAAGAATTCTTAAAGGATCAAAATGCCACTTAATGCAACTGTTGAATATTATAAGGCAGAAGAAAAATACAAATCTGCAAAGACCAAAGAAGAAAAAATAAAATATCTAGAAGAAATGATAAGAGAATTGCCAAAGCACAAAGGAGCGGAAAATGTTCTTGCTCAATTGAGGAGAAGATTGGCAAAATTAAAATCACAAAAAGAAACAAAAAAAGGATCAAAACAATTTACAATAAAAAAAGAAGGAGCAGGTCAGGTTTGCATAATTGGATTACCAAATTCTGGAAAAAGTGTTTTATTAAAGGCATTAACAAATGTTGATGTTGATATAGATACATATCCATTTACCACAGTAAAGCCAGAAATGGGAATGGCACAATATGAAGATGTTTGGATACAAATAATAGAAATACCATCAACTTTTACAGGAGATGCAATTGGCATACTTCATGGATGCGATATTATTATAATGTTATTAGACGGAGAAAAAAATCTTGATGATCAAAGAAAAGAATTACAAAAGATTTTAGATGAACATAATATCAAAAAGAAAATAATAGAAGTTGTTTCTAAGAAACCAATTGATTTAGATGATTTGAAAAAACAACTTTGGAAAAATTTGAATTTAATTCGTGTTTATACAAAAGCACCACGAGAAAAGCCAGTCAAAAAACCTATTATTACAAAACAAAATTCAACTATAGAAGATGTTGTAAGAGAAGTTCATCAGGATTTTCTAAAACATTTTAAATATGCAAAGGTTTGGGGAGATTCTGTCAAAGTAAAAGGAACAAAGGTTGGACTAGATCATAAATTAAAAGACAAAGATATAATTGAGATACATTCTTAAATTTTATTTTTCATTTCTAATTTAGAGAATTTAAATGTCAAATAAAGTATGGGATGAAATCTATCAAAAAGAGAAAAAAATAAAACGTTTAAGAAAAGCTAAAAAATATATTAGACATAATATGACTATTAATTCTGATCCTGATTCATTAGCATTAACAGCATATAGAAAAAAAATGAGTGGTCATGGAATAAAATATACTAAGGACATTTCAATCATTCTTAAAGAATATGCAGAAAAATCATTTCAATCTCTCTTTCAATGCTGAAATTATAAGTGGAAATGATATTGTTGCATCTCCATTTACTGTTACCATCTTAGCTTTTTCTTTTATCTTACTCCATGAAATTGCCTCTCTTGGTCTTGCTCCTGATAAACTACCATCCCATTCAACTGCTGTTGTTAAATAAACTGCATAATCCAATCCATTTCTAAATTGGTTCCACCATATCGTATGATGTTTTGAAATTCCACCACCGATCAAAACAGCTCCAGATTTTTTTGCGTTCCAAATAAGATCGCTTAATAGTGTTTCATCTTTTAAAACATCAATTTTAAAATCGTGATCTTGATAGAATTGCCATAATTGATAGCCAACTGCTCCATCAGTTATTCCTGGGATTACAACTGGAATTTTATTTTTGTATGCCCAATACAAAATTGAATCTTTGTTGTTTATTTCCTTACCAAGTTCCCAACAAAACTCATATGTTGATAATTCTTTTTTACCCTCTTTATATATTCTATTTAAAAATTTTGTCATAAATTTTTCAATTATAATTCCATATGATTTTATTGGAACCAAGACATTACCTAGTCTATGAATATTTTTTCTATGCAATTCTTTATCATTCATTAGAAATCTCCCTTCATAATAATTTTTGAAACTTCTTGCTAAATCATGATCTAATGTTCCACATGTAGTTATAATTACATCAAAATATTTTTCTTTGACACAATCTCTTATAACTCCTCGTGTTCCTGTTGCTATTATACAAGCAGGAAATGATAAAAATTTTAAACAATCTTTATCTTTTATCATATCTTCTACTATATCTACACTTGTTGCTAAATGTTTTGCAGAAAATCCCCCTGCTATAGACATTTGTTTAATCAAATCATTTATTGTTTGTTTCTTAGTTTGTATATCAACTACTTTCTTCATAAAAATCCCTCCAATGTTTAGATAAAATCTATAGAAACAGTTTAAGGTGTTTTTATCTCAAACATCAAAAAATAGTTAAATTTACAGATTTAAAAGTATTTTGTTAGAGACTATGAATATTTTAGACAAAATAAAGCAAGACTTAGAAAAAGATTTGAAGAAAATATCTTTGCTTAAACATGAAAATATACAACAAACTCTGCGAAAACCACCACAATCAAGTTTTGGTGATCTTTCAACTGGTATTTGTTTCAAATTAGCAAAAAAATTAAAAAAATCTCCAAATCAAATTGCAGAAGAAATTTCAAAAAAAATAAAATTATCTAAAAAAATTCCTGTTAGTAAATTTGAAGCAAAAGATGGATATATTAATTTCTTTTTTGATTATGAAAAGTTAAGCGAATTGACTCTAAAAACAATTCTAAAGCAAAAAGAAAAATATGGATCATCAAAAAAGAAAAAAGAAAAAATAATGATAGAATTTTCTCAACCAAATACAAACAAGCCAATGCATATTGGTCATGCAAGAAATACTTTTTTGGGTGATAGTCTTTCAAATATTTTAGAATTCAACGGATACAAAATAATACGAGCAAATTATCTAGGAGATACAGGACTACATATAGCAAAAGTAATTTTGATGTATAAAATGTTTGGAAAAAATAAAAAACCAGATATAAAACCAGACCATTTCATTGGAAATTTATATATAAAATTTGAAAAAGAAGCAAAAAAGAATCCAGATTTAATTGAAGAGGCAAAAGAAATACTAAGAAGATATGAACAACAAGATAAAGAAATTATTAAAATATGGAAAAAATTAAGGAAATGGGCACTTAAAGGATTGAATGAAACTTATAGAAGATTAAAAATAAAATTTGATGTTGATTTTTTCGAAAGTGAATTTGAAAGAGAAGGAAAAGAATATGTAAAAAAACTCCTTGAAAAGAAAATAGCACATAAATTAAAAGATGGTGCTGTTGTTGCAGATCTGGAAAAATATGGATTACCATCAACTATAATTTTAAGATCAGATGGAACAGCACTTTATCATACAAAAGATTTGGCATTGGGAATCAAAAAATTTGAAAAATATAAAATAGACAGGTCAATTTATGTAGTTGGTTCTGAACAGAAAATGTATCTAAAACAAATTTTCAAAATGATTGAGTTATTGGGATATAAAAAAGCAAAACAATGTTATCATTTACCATATGGATTAGTGATGTTGCCAGAAGGAAAAATGTCTTCTAGAAAAGGAAATGCTGTTCTTTTAGACAATATGTTGAATGAATTAAAGCATCTAGCTTATAAAAAAATTGAAAAGAATAATCCAAATCTTTCTGCTCAGGAAAAAAATATAATTTCAGAAAAAATTGCAATTGGTGCATTAAAATATGCATTAATAAAAATATCACCTGAAAGAAATATTCTATTTAATAAAAAAGATGTAATAAAATTTGAGGGAAATACTGGACCTTATTTACAATACTCAAATGTAAGAATAAATAGTATTCTCAAAAAAGCAAAGAGATGGAAACAGAATTTAAAGAATGAGAAATTAACAAAACAAGAAAAGAAATTAATAAACAAATTAATAGAATTTCCAATTATAGTAGAAAAAGCATCAAGTGATTACAGACCGCATTATATTTGTAATTATATTTATGAATTATCAACAATTTTCAATGAATTTTATCATGCATGTCCGGTTATAAAATCAGAACAGAAAGATTTTAGACTAACATTAACAAAAGCAACAGGTATTGTAATTGAAAATGGATTAAATCTTTTAGGAATAGAAATTCCTAATAAGATGTAATAATTAAATTCCAAACAATTCTGCAAAAAATAAAACAATTAATATAACAGGGATCACAAATTTAACTAAATAAATCATTAGAGAATATTTAATAAAATCACCAACAAAATCAAGCGCATTTCTAAATGTTAGATTTTTATAATCTAATCTTTGCTCTTTTTCAACCTGTTTCATTAATAGTTGAGGTTGCCAGAACCAACCTATTATTATGCAAATCAATGCTGCTGATAAACTTATGAATAAAGTTCCGAAAATGAAATCCATTGATTCCAAAGGAAAAATATTAAATACAACTAATGTGCCAACTATAAATAATCCTATAGTCGAAAGTGTAGTTGATTTAGTTCTGCTTATTTTTAATTCATCTTCTGCGTTTCTTACAATTAATTCAAATATAGAAATAGCTGATGTAATAGCAGCAAAAAATAATAGCATAAAAAATGCAATTCCAAATAACCAACCATAATTCATTATATCAAATATTTTTGGTAATGTTATAAAAGCTAATTTTGGACCTTCTTCAGGATTGGTTCCAAATGAAAAAACAATTGAAAATATTAATAATGATCCTAGTAAAGCAATTAAAGTATCGGCACCAGCAACTAAAAGTGTTGATTTATATACATCTTCTTTTTTAGAAATATAACTACCATATGTCATAAGAATACCATATCCAGCAGACAAAGAAAATAATGCCTGACCACAAGCATATATCCATGTCTTTGGGTTAATTACTTTTATAAAATCTGGTTTCAAATAAAATTTTATTCCTTCTAAAGCATTTGGTAGAGTCAATGCTTTTGTTAATAATATAATAACAAGAATAAAAAGAAATGGAACAGTATATCTACAAAATTTTTCTATTCCTTTTTTAATACCAGCTTTCACAACAACAGCAGATGATATAAGGCTAAGAGTAAAGAAAAACCAAGGTAATTTACTTGCTGTAAAAGCATCAAACTGAATAAATTCTCTAAATAGATAAAATACAAAATAAGCCAAAGACCATCCGGTTACTACAAGATAATATCCTAAAATAAAAAATCCTGTCATTAAAGGAAATATAGCCAGCCACTTTATTCTTTCTCTAATATTTTTGAATATACTTAATATTGATGCACGAAAATATTTTCCAGTACCAATTTCTAAGAGCATAACAGGTATTCCAAATATAAGAACAGTAATAAGATAGACAAATATGAAGCTACCACCACCATTCTGTCCTACAATATAAGGAAATCGCCATATATTTCCCAAACCAACCGCTGAACCTATTGATGCAAGTATAAATCCAAGTTTTCCCCATCTTTCTTTCATAACATATCTATTATGTTTTGAAAATTTAATAAAACTTTAATTGAATATATATTGAATATATTATTGATAAAAATGAATAAGGAATTTAAGCAATCATTAATAAAATCATGGAGATCTATCTATAATCTTTTACCAGTATTGATTGGAGTTATTTTACTCATAAGTTTAGTCAATGCTCTAATACCAAAAGCATATTATTCTAAATTATTTAGTAAAAATATATTTTTAGATTCAATTATTGGTAGTGGATTAGGAAGCATTATGGCAGGTAATCCAATTACCAGTTATATAATTGGCGGAGAATTTTTAAAGCAAGGTATTAGTTTAGTTGCTGTGACAGCATTTATGGTTGCATGGGTTACTGTAGGAATAGTTCAATTACCAGCTGAATCATTAATATTAGGCAAAAAATTTGCTATTATGAGAAATCTATTGAGTTTTCTATTTTCGATTATGGTTGCAATAGTTACAGTCTTTATAGTGGGATTGATATGAAACAAAGTGAAAAAAGTTATACAGGATATTATTTTTTAATAGTTGTAGTTATACTTTATGCAATAGTTTTTTTAATCAATCCAATAAAAATTTCAGAATCATTAAATTTTACTATTAGAATTTTCAAACAAATAATTCCACTTTTTATTATTATTTTTGGCTTGATGGTAATAATTAATCAATTTGTTACTCCTAAAAGAATAAGCAAATATCTTGGGGAAGAAGCAGGAATAAAAAGATGGTTTATTGCTATAGGAGCAGGAATTATTTCAACAGGTCCAATTTACATGTGGTATCCAATGTTAAAAGAATTAAGAAAAAAAGGAGTTAACAACGGATTTATTGCTACATTTCTCTATAACAGAGCCATTAAGCCACCATTAATCCCTATGATCATATATTATTTTGGTATTAAATTCACTGTAATTTTAACAATAGTAATGATTATATGTTCTGTAATACAAGGTTTAATTATTGAGAAAGAGGTGAAAATATGAAAGTTGCAATTTCATCTGTTGATAAAGATGAAAATTCTGAAATTAGCTTGGTTAGTGGAAGAGCAAATTATTATTTGATATTTGAAGATAAGAAACTTGTAAAAACAATAAAAAATCCATTCAAAATTGGTGGTGGTGGAGCAGGATTTGGTGTTGCTCAAATGCTTGCTGATGAAAAAGTTGATTTAGTAATAAGCGGAAGATTTGGACCAAATATGAAACAAGCATTAGAAGAAAAAAATATAAAATATAAAGAAATTTCTGGAATAACTGTTAAAGAAGCACTTGAAAAAATTTAACTCTTTTTCTTTATATATATTTCTTTAAAGAATTCTTTTTGTTCAGTCCCAACTTTTCCTCTACTTGCTAGGTGCAATAAAGGCAAAAAATTATTAATTATATTTTCTCTTTCCCATTCATGAACTATTTTAGAAAATTCAACTTTATCAGATTTTAATTTTAATAAAAATGCATCTATTTCTGACATAAGGTTATTTATTCTAATTTCAATATCTATTTCGTCTGTTGCCAAATTATTTCTTATTTTTCTTCCAAGTCTATTTCTTATGCTTTCCTTCTTTTCCTTAACTTTCATAGCTTTTTTAAGAGCATCTATTAATTCATCTAATGTAACTCTTCTTTTTGGTCTTCTTTTAACAGGACTTTTTAATTCAAGATTAGTCGCTTGTTCTTTTAATCTCAATAATTCTTCATCAAATTCTTGGCCATAAAACGCTGAACCACTAGACTTTTCAAATGGAGAAAATATTTCACATTTAAGTTTTAAAAGTAATGCGGCAACAACCACAACTTTCGCAGGAATTCTAAAATCAAGCATTTTCATTTTTTCTATATAATTTAAAAAAGAATCTGTGAGTTTTGTTATATCAATATCCCATGGATTAAGATTTTCTAATGTAACAATAGAATAGATTATATCTTCCCATGATTGCTTTTCCATTACCATTTTCAAAATATTTTCTTCTTCCATCTAATTCACTTCTATTTCTGGCAATTCCAATCCCAATATTTTCGATTCTCCATTTTCCAAAGAAAGACCATAAACTCTATTACCCTGTTTTATTGTATAATCATTATGTGTAATAACAATAAATTGTTCATTTTCTGAAAGTTTTTTTAACATCTTTGCGATCTTTTTTGAATTAACCTTATCTAATGCTGCATCGATTTCGTCCAAAATATAAAATGGAGCAGGTTTGTATTTTTGAACTGCAAATAAAAATGCCAGAGCAGTTAGTGTTTTTTCTCCTCCAGACATTGCATCAATATTTAATAGAGTTTTTCCACCAGGACTAGCTTTAATCATTAACCCACTTTCTATATCAACAGGATTCTCAAGCTCTATAGATGCAGTTCCGTTTGTCATTTCTCTGAAAATTTCTTTGAAATTCTTATTTATTTCCCTTAAGCATGTATAGAAGACATCTCTTCTTTTTTCTTCTATTTTATTCATCATATTTTCAATAGATTTTTTTTCTTCACTTATTTTATCATATTTTGATTTTAACTTGTCAAATTCAACTTTAAATGCATCATACTCATCAATCGCTTTCATATTTACTAAACCAAAAGAACTTAATGTATTTTTTATTACTTTTATTTCTTCTTCCATCTTTTCTGGATCTTCATCTATATATTCTGTTTCTTTATATTTTTCGACTTCAATCTTCCAATTTTCCATTTCAGCTTCAGTCTTGGCAGATTTAATTTTTAATCTATTTATTCTACTTTGTAATTTCAATCTTTCTTCAAATAATTCATTTCTTTTAACTTTCATTTGTTCAAGTTCTTCATCAATTTTTTTTCTTTGCTTCTCTAGATCTAAGGCTCTTGTTCCACTTTCTTGTTCCTTTTCTCTTAATTCATCCAATTTCTTATTTAATTGTCCGATTTCAATTCTTAGAAAATTATTTTCTTCTTCTAAATCTTTTTTGCTTTGTTCATAAGAATCTATTTCAGCAGATGAGAAAGTAGATTTTTTTGTATAGAAACCACCAATCATTGCTCCAGATTTTTCAGCTAAATCACCATCAAGTGTGACCATTCTTACCTTTCCAATTCCAATATCTCTTGCAACCCCTAAATTTTCAACAACTATTGTATCTCCAAATATATACTTAACTGCAGAATCATATTTGGTGTCATATTTTATCAAGTCAGAAAGTAAACCAACTACTCCAGGCCTTTTTAATAATCTTTTTTGATCAAGTGTCAATTCTCTTTTTCTAATTCTGCTTAATGGTAAAAATGTTGCTCTTCCCAATTTTTCATTTTTTAAAAAATTAATACAGCTAATTGCTGTCTGAGGACTATCAACAACAACATTTTGTAATCTAGATCCAGCAGAACTATCAACCGCAATTTCATAATCTTTAGGAACTTTAATTATATCTTTTAATGTTCCAAATATTCCAGATTTTTTCAATCCCAAAATTTCTTTAACAGCTTTTCTTAATGAAAATCCTGTATCAGAAATAGACTTTAATTTTTCTATGAGATTATTTAACCTTTCTATTTCTCTTTCATTTGATTCAATCTTATCTTTATTTCTTATTATTTTATTTTTAATTTCTTCTATATCTTCTCTTATTCCAGCTTCTTTTGATTTCATAAATATTTCTTCTATAATTTCTTCTCTTTTCTTTTCTGTATCTTCTATTTCTTTTTCCAATTTGTTTATTTCTTGTTCAAGCTCTGCAATTTTCTTTTCAGAATTTTCTATTTCTTGTTCAGTTGATTTGAATTTTTCCTGTTCAGTTGTAAATTTTTTATGTGCAAGAGATGCTTCTAATTTTTCTAATCTGGCAGTTAGTTCTTTAAATCTTAGTGCAGCATTTCTGTCTGCTTCTAATTGTTGCAGTCTTTCCAATCTTTCTGTTAGGATAATTTCAACTTCTTTTAATTTCTCAGCAACTTTATCTAAGTCTCTTTGTGCTTTTTCTTTTTTTTCATTATAATGGCTTATTCCAGAAATTTCATCTATAATTTCTCTTCTTTCCTGAGGGCTCATTTCAATTATTTGTGTCACATCACCTTGCATGATTATATTAAATCCATCAGGATAAATTCTGGCAGAAGATAATAGTTCTAAAACTTTTTCTCTTGTTGTTGTTTTTCCATTTATTTTGTATGTGCTAATTCCTTTTTTGTTTACTTTTCTTTTGATAGATATTTCTGGAGCATCTATATTAAATAAATTATCAGAATTATCTAGCCATAATGTGACTGATGCATATTCTGATGGAGGAATATTTTTATTTCCATGATAGATCAATTCATGTAATCTTCCAGCTCTCATTGCTTTTGTGGATGTGCTTCCTATAACAAAAGAAATTGCATCAACTATATTAGATTTTCCAACACCATTTGGTCCACAAAAAACATTAAATCCTGGGAAAATTGGTATAGATACCTTTTTCCTGAATGATTTAAATCCTTGTATAGTTAGACGTGTTATTCTTGTCTTCATATAGCTCAACTAGAGTGCGTTGTTTAGCAAGATATAAACAATTAACCAAACAAGAATATAAGTTAAAAATGTATTTGAGATAATCCATTTCCAAAGTTTTTTTACTGTTACTTTTTTTGAAACTGGAATTATAGTGCAAAAATATAGTCCAAACACGAGAAGAAATATCATACTAGTACTTTTCAAATAGTATGATATAAAGCCAACAACGCAACCTAATATTGTATATAATATTGCTGCAGTCTGTTCTTTTTTCATACTATTATTTTTATTTATAATTTTAAATGAATTTTTCTTTTTTTTTGTAAATCTAGATTTTTTATTTCTGTATTTTAACCTCTGGAAGTAGTAAATTCATGATTTTTAACAACTAGTTAGAGTTCCAAATTTATATAGACATTTTAAAACGAGCTATTTCTTATGAGAGAAAAAATTGATAGAAAATTTTCAGATTTTTCCAAACAACTCTTTGATTTTGGAGGTGAAGAAAGTGGGTGAAATTTATAAAACTAATCGAGATGGTGGAATAAGAAAATCACTAGGAGAATATGGTAAACTTATTCCAATTTGTGGTGGATGTTTTGCTTCAGGAATAGCATATTTTGGTGGTACTATTGGTGGAATGATAAAATATGCAGGATCACAAATTCCTTACTTGTTAAAGGCAGACAATATATATGATTCCTTTTGGGATAAAGCAGGAGATATTGCATCAAATATGTTACATAGTGGATATGATACAGGTGCGAAATTAGCACCATTAGGATTTTTTGCTGGATTGTTTCTTACTGTCAAATTTAAAAACATGATAAAAGATTTTTTCGGAAAATAATGGAGGTGAGAATAAATGGGTGTTGAAAGTTATTTGCCAGATAAAAAAAGTATTGGCTACAGTATTATCAGTTTCTTTTTAGGGGCTTGGGCAAAAGATAGAATATCAGGGTATATAAACAAAAAACTTGATAATTTTTCAGAAAAAGTAGGAGAAAATATAGCAAAAAATATCTATCAACAAAATTCTAATCCAACTTCAGGAACATCACAAGATCAATATAATCAGCAACCAGCTATTGATTATGCACAACAACTTTATAATGCATTTACAGCGCAAACTGAAACAATAAAACAACAAACTAGCTTATTAGAAAAATTGCCAGATAAAATTGCATATAGAGTTGAAAAAACAGTGGAAAAGACAATAAACAAGACAAAGAAAAAATAGTGATGTTAAAATGCCAGAGGATCCAGTTGATGAAGTCTTAGGAATTTTTTACGGAATTCAAAAAGCCGCAGAAACTTTTGAAAATGCTTTCAGTGAATATAAGAAAAAATCAGAAAATGTTGATACAGAAGAAATTGTTCAGAATGTAGTTTCAGAATTGCTCAGAAGATATAACATAGATGATGTTGATAGTATACAAAACCTTTTGCCAGAAAAGTATAGAGGAATTTTCAAAATGTTCAAATCTGTTCCTTGGAATCATACAGTGGATATAATTTCAATGGCATTAAAAGAAACTGGTAAGACTGAAAATGGAGGATATGAAACAACAGAAAAAGTATTACAAAAATATATTGGAAAATTCATAGGAAGTAAAATTAAAAGTGCAGTCAGGTCTTGGTGATAGAAATTGACGAGCATTTTAATAAAATTATGGAATATGAATCAAGACTTGCCAGTTTAGCTGTTACAGAAGCAATAGCAAAATATTTGAATGAAAATGTAGAAGAAAAAAACCAAAGGAAAAAAGAATTGTATGAGCTTAAAAGAGAAATAGTCTCTGCAGATATAAACAGTTATTACAAAGATAGTTTTTTAAGAACAATAGATAATTATTTTGGTTTATTGGAACCTGAAAAACAGAATAAACAAAATGATTTATTGAATGTTTTATTCCCAGCAGGAATCGGATTTATCCTTGGTATTCTAGCCAAAAATTACTTCGATAATGCAATCGATTATGCTGCTAATAGATTTGAACAAGGAATTATGAAAGGAATTAAAAAAGAGTTGATGAAAAATGAATAATGGATATATGTTAGAAAAACTTACTGCTAAATTATATCAGAAAATAGGATTTAATGTAGAGCAAGATATAACTCTAAAAGGCAAGAGTGGGTCTATACATCAAATAGATTTAATAGCTAGTAAAGGCATGTGGCCCAAAAAAGAAACAATATTTATCGAATGCAAATTAAGGACAAATGGCTATGTTGGAAAAGCAGATATATCAAATTTTCTTTTAGCTTTAGATGATTTAGGACAAAAAAATGGTTCGGTTATTACAAATTCTTATTATTCTGAAAATGCCCTAAAAATAGGAGAGAGATACAATTTGAATTTAGTTGATGGCAAACAGCTGAAAGATATGTGCAGAAAGTATGGGATTAGATATAATTTACCTGATGTGAATGAAGATCCTATGAAATATCTAATAAGTTCATTTTTTGATCTATTGATGGTTGGTAAACAAAAGGCTTAAAAAGAAGATGAAATTTTAATTCCTAAACATCTTCTTCCATATTGTTGTAAAACTGAATAGCGAGGAGTGGATTTGAACCACCGACCTCAGGGTTATGAGCCCTGCGAGCACTCCAGACTTAGAGGATCCAATCGGATCTTGCTCCACCTCGCTAAGTTAATCCTCGCTAAAATACGATATTATTACATATATTTATAAATTATACGCTCTTTTAATCTTTTTAGAGTTATGTTCTAAATTCTTAAAACTAGTCGCTACTCTTAGTCTCCATAATTTATTTTTACTTTTATAATTTTCAAGTGACCAGAACTTTCTTATTGGAATATCTACAAATTCACAAAAATTTTTAATCATTAATAATATATTTTTATCTTTTTGACATAGCTGTATTTCACCATTATTAACATAGCCTTCTGAATCTATGAATCCAGAAATAAAACCAATTAGATAATTTTTATTCTTAATTTGATTCAATTTTACTATTTTTCTTTTAACTAAAAACCAAAATTTTTTCGAATTAACTTTAATTCTCAAAGAATTAAATCTTTTATCTTTAACTTTAAATGGATTCAATCCAATTTTTTCTAATAGATATTTTATATAATTTATTATCTGCTTGTCATTAATGGAATTAAAATAAAACTCAACTACATAATGTCTATTATGAATATATGAATAACCATCACCAATAAAGAAACCAATTAAATAACCAACTTCTTTGTCATCTAAATTATTTGGAAATATTTCAGTAATTTTACCCATATAGAATTTTCTTTATTTTATTTATTAGATATTATCTAAAGTAAACTTTTGCTGAAGAATTAGATTTTATAGTTTTTAAACTAATCTTATAAAAAATTTATTACCTCTTGTATTTTCTCTAGAAGTTTTGATTTGTATTAATTTCAAGTCTTCTAAATGTTTAATATATTTTCTAAAAGTAGGCTGACTTATTTTTCCAAAAAGATTATTATATTTTTCATTTAACTGAGTTGATGTAATATCTTTTTCATTTTTCAAAATTTCTAAAATATTTTTTTCAATAATACCTAATTTCGATTTTATTATTTTTTCTTTAATATTTCCAGAAATATTTTTCAGAATTTCTTTTACATGCTTAACTCTTAATTTTTCATCGTCTTCTGCTAATCTAGCAGATTTTCTTAAAACTTCTAATCCAGCTCTTACATCCTTTTTGTTTGTTGCATAATTAGCAACCAAAAGGACAACTCCATTTTCAACAGAACTAAATGCATCTTTAACTCTTTCAGATATGATATCTTTCATTTCATTTAAACTATATGATTTGAATTCAATTTCTTCTATATCCAAACTACTTCTTATTCTTTCTTCGAGATTAACAAAAACATCATGATAATTTGATATAAAAACCAATCCGATCGGGACATCAACATATTGATTTAATCTCAACAAATCATAAAGTGCTTTCTGGTCTTTTCTTACTAGCTGATCAACTTCATCTAAACAAATTATAATTCCCTTATTTTTTTTAAGAAGTTCTACTAATTTTTCAATCATTTCATCTTTTGACAATCCCCTTCTTGGCATTGGATATCCTAAACTTATAATTATTTTATTTAAAACTGCAGTAGATGTATTATAATCCCAAGTATTGATATATATTGTTTTTATTTTATCAGAAAATTTTTCAAACTCTCTAAAAACATATTTTATACATGCAGTTTTACCTATCCCTGGTCCACCATATATAAACATATTCTGAGGAGTTCTATTAAATGCTGCCGGCTTTAGATTATCTGCAATTTGTTGTATTTGTGTTTCCCTATGTGGCAATATCTCTGGCAAATATTCTGGAGATAATACTTTTTCATTTTTTATGACTACCATAGTTAGTTATTATTAATTCAAAAATAAATTTTAAGGATTATGATAGTAAAGAATAGAGCAAAAACCACTAAAATAAAAAATGTTAAAGTAGCTAATTCTATTATCTCAAAAATCAAAGGACTTATGTTTAAGAAAAAAGGAAGG
>Ga0164318_10003898_pt1 | contig 14219 bp, 11 predicted proteins | sample GuaBasSedimGuay9_FD_113734 | JGI IMG/M metagenome (GOLD analysis project Ga0164318, IMG submission 113734) | Subseafloor sediment microbial communities from Guaymas Basin, Gulf of California, Mexico - Guay9, Core 4571-4, 0-3 cm | ecosystem: Environmental > Aquatic > Marine > Hydrothermal vents...
AAACCCGTAAGCAAAAATGATTTAATAAAGCGAATCCAATTACTTCTTGATGGAAATTGATTATCATAAAGGAGGAGGATCATGCCTACAAAACGACTGGCTACCCCACCTGGGAAAGAAAAAAACTTTGACAAGAAGCTCGAAAACCGGATCGAACAACAGCGGCAGGAGGCCCGTCGAAACGCTGAAAGAAAAAGAGCGCAGCGGCTGGCCCAGAAAAAGGAATCGGCCGTGGAGACACTGGCCCAGGCCATAACCGAAATGTCCTCGATGGTGCAGCAGGCGGCATCAACGATCAATGAGCTTGAAAGCACCATGACCGAGCTTTCATCCTCGGCCGCGCAAACATCTCAGGCCACCGAGGAAACCAGCGCGATCATCAGCCAGGGCAAAGCTGATGCAGATGCCGCCAAACGCGGCACGCAAGCTTTTTTACAAAAAGTAGAGAGTCTGCAGCGGCATATTACGACCACAACCGATGGCATCGGTGCCCTGATCGAAGGAGTCAACACCGCCCTTAAAAGCAGCCGAGAAACCGGTACGCAGCTGGGCACATTAGAAAAGCAGGCAGCCAAAATTGATGGCGGTGTAAAGGGTATCTTGCAGATTTCCGATCAGATCAACCTGTTTGCGATCAACGCCGCCATTGAAGCGTCCCGTGCCGGGGAACACGGGGTTGGATTTGCGGTTGTCGCCGATGAAGTCAGGAAACTGGCCGAACAGGTAGATGGCATTTCCGGTCAAATTGCCGAGGCCATTTCAGCTGTAGGTGAAGGTGTCGACCTTGTTACCAAAGATCTGCAGGAAATGATCAACCAAGCAGAAAAAGATGCATCCGGTGCAAACGAGATCACCAGTATTCTGGAAAAGGCAGTTGCCGATATTGAGATCGTCCGGAAAAAATCCACCGATATCGAAGGATTTTTGGACACATTTGTCCAACAAATGTCCCAGATGGAGCAAAATGGCGAACTCATCGCATCCGGGGCCACACAGTATTCGACGGCGATCACCCAGGCATCAAACTCGATTCAGGAGCAGGTCAAAGGGCTGGAATCAATCAGCAAAACCGCGGTTGATCTTGACGGCCAGGTCAACCGCATGTCTGACGAAAAATACACCCAGTCGGCAGCAGAAGATCTGGCGACCAGTGCAGAAGAGATGAGCGCGATTGTCGAGGAGTCCTCAGCGTCTGTTCAGCAAATCAGCTCCGCCGTCAATGAGATTGCCCAAACAGCCGCAGAGCAATCTGAGCTTTCCGCTGAAAATTCCTCATTGGCAGACCAGTCCGTTGAAACCGCCTCCAAGATTGCCGCCAACGCTGAAAGCAATCTGGAGAGCACCAAAGCCATGCAGGCGCAACTGAAGAAAGTCGAAAATGACACCGCCGAGATGATCAACGGCATTGATCAGATGGGGTCCGTCCTGGTCGAATCAGCAACGAAAGTCAGCACGCTGTTTGCCGACATTTCCCAATTGGACCGTGTTGTCGGCAAACTCACCAATGTAAACCTGCTGACACATTTGCTGTCGGTGAGCGGCCGTATCGAATCGGCAAAGGCGGGCGAGCATGGTGCCGGTTTTGCCACGGTGTCCGAAGATATCCGGCAGCTGGTGGAACAGTCCGGGGAAAACATCACCGATATCAGTGAGAGTGTGCGGACCATCCAGGAAACCCTCAAGACCATTTCAGGCGAGGTGGATCAGACCGGTACGGGAATTCGCCGAGAAGCCGAGAGTGCCAAGAAAACCACGTCCCGTCTTGTGCAGATGGAGGCTGACATTGTCGATGTGGTCCAGGGCGTAACCGGTATTAAGAAAATGGCGGAAGAATCCCACAAGGCGCTTGAAACAGTGAAAGAGGCCATCGACAACATCAGTCAGGCGGCCGAACAAGCCGCAACCGCTTGTGAGGAAGCCGCATCAGCGGTTGCCCAACAGGGCCAGGCAATGACTGAACTGGCGTCCACTTCAGAAGAAATTGCTGCACAGGCGGACGAACTGTAGGATTGAAGATTGCCGAATGAATATTGAAGATTTAAGGATTTCTGTCATTTTTTTAAGGAGGTAGAGCGAAGCGATTCAAACAATATTCAGTATTCAATTTTCAATAGATAAAGGATAATCCCATGAGCCCCAGTGAAATTATACGAAAGCCCGAATCCCTTCAAGGGGATTACACCTGCTTTACCGTTGGTGATGAGGAATACGGTATTCTGACGCAGGATGTAACCGGCGTCCAGGAAGCACCCATTGTAAGGAGGGTTCCCAAAGCCCCGGTTTTTATCAAGGGCGTTGCCAACATCCGTGGCCGGATTTTGACGGTTATAGACACCTGTAGCCGATTCGAGACGGTCCAGTCGAACTCAGATACTGGGAAAATGATCGTCGCGCAGGTGGATGGCATTTCCTTTGGACTGCTGGCCGACCAGGTGATCGGAATCAGCCGACTTGAAAAAGAGATGATCGAACCAGTCAATCCCGTTCTCGTCGACCGGCAGATGCCTTTTATTACCGCAATGGCGCTTGTCAACGAACGGTTGTTACACCTTATAGAGATGACGTCGCTTGTTTATGCCGGTGTGGAGGTCAGTAAAAAAGAAAAAACCGCCTATGCGAGTCATGCGCAAAAAGCGCTTACAACTCACAGGCAAACCAAACAGGCCGATTATCTGCGGCACCTTGTGATGAAGATCGGTCATGAAACATACGGGCTTGACATGGGCGCGTTAAAAGAAGTCAAGACAAAAACCAAGCTTGAAAAATTATCCAGCGGCCCGAAATACCTGGAAGGTATGATCAAAACAGCGGACGGTATGATTCCGGTAATCGATTTGCAAAAAAAATACGATTTGGAACCGGACCCATTCGGACCCCAGAGCAGAATTGTTCTGATGGATACGACTTCAGGGCTATTCGGCATTTTGGCGAACACCGCCTCGGAAATGATCAATATCCCCACGGAGGAGATCAAGGAGACGCCAAAAGCCATTACCGGGGAACAGACAAAGCACATAAAGAACATCGCCCTTTTGGGACAAAAAAAACGACTGGTGGCGATTCTGGAACCGGCTCACATCCTGACTGAAGATGATTACAAGACCCTTTCTAAAGTGGAGGGGGTCGATATGCGCAGGCAGCAAAAAAAGCGCAAAACAACCGGAGGCAAAGCCGTGAAAGCATTTTTAACCTTTGAGTTGTCAGGACATGAATTTGCCTTTGACATGGCGAACCTGGTGGAAGTGATTCCATACCAGCCTGTCAGCCGGATACCCAAAGCGCCGGCCCATATCCGCGGATTAATCCATGTTAAGGGCGAGTTGGTGCCCGTAACCGACCTGACAACGCTGCTTGAAATTGACAACAGCGCGGGATCGGATGAAAAGCATATCATCATTGTTCAAAAAAGTGACGGACTTCACGGCATCATTGCCGAAAGAGTCAGAGAAATCCTGCATGTTGAAGAAAAAAACCTTATCGAACCAGGGGATTTTTCAAAGGGAATCAAGTTGGATGCAATTGAAAAAGCGATCCGCATTCACCACTCGGACCGTGTCCCCATGGTCTTGAACCTGGATAAAACGATCTCATGGACAGAATCATATCGGTTATGATCATAGAAGACTCGGCGCTCATGCGACGGGAACTCATCCGCATTATCGATTCCGATCAGGGCTGTCAGGTGGTCGGTTCGGCCGTAGACGCGGAAGAAGGCCTCGATAAAATTTCGCGATTCAACCCGGATGTGGTTACTCTGGACATCAACCTGCCGGGTATGGATGGTCTGACCTGCCTGCAGCACATCATGCTGACCTTACCGCGCCCGTGCATTGTGATCAGCGCCTATACTGGAGATGATTCCCTTGAAACCTTTGAGGCCCTTGAGCTGGGTGCCATTGATTTTGTGCAGAAACCATCCGGGGAGATCTCACGTGATATCGAAAGAAAGGCCGGCGAAATTTGCAGAAAAATAAAAGCCGCCGCCATAGCCAACCTTGGAACCATCAAACCACATCAAACGGGGGCTGCGGTTACAAAATCGCAAGCATGGCCTGGTTCGAAGGAAGTGCCAACGGGTATCGTGGTGATTGGCGTGTCAACAGGTGGGCCTCGCACCCTCATGCAGATCATCCCCTTGCTGCCGGAAAAAATTGGTGTTCCTGTCATCATTGCCCAACACATGCCGCCAAAATTCACGGCCAGCTTTGCCAACAGGCTCGACCAGTACAGTCAAATTACGGTCAAAGAAGCAGAGGACAACGAGTCTGTTTTGAACAATGTGGTTTACGTGGCACCGGGTGGATACAATCTGAAAATCGTAAAAAAGGGGCAAGGTGTATATACAAATTTACAGACACCCCCAGAAGGTCAAATCACAACGCCGTCGGTGGAAGAAACCCTGGCTTCTGCCTTAGACGTGTTTGCCCAAAAAACGGTCGGAGTCATTCTAACGGGTATGGGAAACGATGGCTTGAACGGTATGATCCGCTTAGCCGAGCTTGGCGGGGAGACTATCGCGGAATCCAAAGATACGGCGGTTATCTATGGGATGCCCAAGGAAGTGGTCGATAAAAAGGCAGCCAAAAAAACAGTCCCCAGTAACGAAATGGCAAGAGCGATTCTTGTTTCGATTAAAAAAGCGCTAAAGGGATAACATGAGAAAAATTCCTTCTCAGATCAGAAATGAAATCGAGAGCGACAACGCAGAACTCCGCGAATCAGCCGCCCGGCAGCTTAGATGCTATCCCGGTAAAAGTGCTTTGAGATATCTCAAGCAACTACTCACAGACGACCATGCCGAGGTTCAATATACGGCCGCAGCCAGCATTATTGCCATAGGCGGTAAGGCCGCTGCGGAAATCATCGCACCCCTTTTAAGATCCCAGAATGTCGCTCTCCGGAACACAGCCATCGAAATAATGGCCAAAATCGGGAAAGCGGCCATTGACCGTGCGGCCGAATTGCTAATCGACAGGGACAAAGACATTCGCAAATTCGGTGTGGATATTTTAGAAAAGATCGGCTCCAGCGAAGCCGAAACGCACCTCGTCAAAGCGCTGCTCGACGACAACGTCAATGTGTCCGCAGCGGCGGCGGAAGCGTTGGGCAAATGCGGCACCCAATCGGCCGTCCCCCACCTGATCGCCTGTTTGGACCGGACGGCCTGGTTAAAATGTGCGGCCCTTAGAAGTCTGGGCGCCATTGGCGGCGAAGACGCCTTCAATGCGATTGCCGGCATAGACAGCCATGAAGAAAGCATGGTTCTGTTTTCGGCCGTGTCAGCCCTGGGCGCCCTTGGCGACAGCCGGGGCATCGAGTATTTGTTGCGTCTTCTCGATAAGGAAGACCGCGCGCTCGAGCCGGCCATCATGCAGGCCGTCGAAAATATATTCAACAAAAGTTATCTGCAAAAACTTGCTCATGTTTCTCGTAAAATCGATCCCGAAAAAATTCTTCCCATGCTCGACAGCGATAACTCGGAAACAGTTCGAAGCGCCATCGGGCTTTTGGGATTGTTACGGGCGGAAAACGCCGTGGGGGATCTGGTAAAGCTGTTTACCGAGTCCAACCGCTTTTTGCTGGAAGATCTTGAACAAGCCCTTATTCAAATCAAGCCCTACCGGATTCAGCCACTGATCGCCATCGTAGAAAATGATCGGGAGCCGGACAGTGTCAAACTATCGGCCCTGCGCATCATCGGTGCCACTGGACGCAGGGAAGCGCTGCAACCGCTTGTATCCTGCCTCAAAACCGCCGGGGAATCATTAAAAACCGAAATCATCCGGGTGATGGCAACGCTTGGTGACTCCGAAGCAATTGGTCCTTTGGAAAGGCTGCTGACCGATCCCAGCGACCAGGTCAAACTGGCCGCCATAGAAGCGTTGCAGACATTCCGATCACCCTCATCGGTCGCGGTTCTTTTGAGTTTGACAAACGATTCATCCGAGCAGGTCCGATCCGCAGCGGCCCAATCTCTCAGAAACTACGATCTTAGCAATCGCAAAGTGGAAATAAAGCGGCTTTTAGGGTCTCAGGATGCGGTATCTATCTGCTTTGGGCTTGGATTGCTGACGCCTGCGACAGGGCCGGTTTTTGAAAACGATGTCTTTCGTTTATGTCGCTTCGAAGATAGCAGGGTGAGAAGGCTGGCCGTTAAATCCGTCGGGCTGATGGAAAACAAGAATGCAGTAGATACCATCATCAAGGCCTTTTCAGACACGGATGAAACGGTTCGTCTGGCAGCCATCCGGGCCATCAAGGGGCCAAATGCGCAACAATGCGCAGACGGCCTGGTCAAAATTGCCAATGCGGACAGCTCAGACTGGAACCGGTACGAAGCGGTTCAAACCATTGGACGACTGAAATTGACCCATCTTCTGCCGGAGCTGCTGGAAATGCTGAAAACTTGTCCAGACCTGGTCAAGGCGGCTATTATCGATACACTGGGAGAATGGGGGCATCAACAAAGCAAAAAAATCATGGAACGTTATGCTATTTCTGAAAACGACGCTTTGCGGCATGCGGCCCTGAAAGCTCTGGAAAAGATTGATTTATGATTGTTGGTTTGTGGAAACCGCTTGGCTGTGATTTTTAATAAAACAGGTAAAATTCCTTTAATCGACAATCAACAATCAGCAATCATAAATCTGAAGGACCGCCATGAAACTTGATCAAGATGAATATGATCGCATAAAGGAGATTGTTTATAAAAAAACCGGCCTGGCGCTGAAAGGCGATAAAAGAGACTTTGTTTCGCGGCGCGTCGCCAATCGAATGGGATCGACGGATATTCAGTCGGTAAAGGACTATTATCGGTATCTCGTATTTGATCCCGAGGGGCATGAGCTTTCTGAACTCATCAACCTGATTGTTATCGGCGAGACGTATTTTTTTCGCGAATTTGAGTTGTTGCGCCTGTTCGGCGAGGATATTCTGCCGATGATCGTCGAAAAAAAGAAAAAAGCCGGCCAAAAAAAAATAAAGATCGTCAGCGCTGGGTGTGCCACCGGTGAAGAGCCATACACGCTGGCGATCATATTAAAGGAGTTGCTCGAGCAGCCGGACCAGTGGGAAATCAGAATTGAGGGCATTGACATTAACCGGGAATCCGTCAATAAGGCCAGGAAGGGTCAGTATACCGATCATGCGCTCAGGGACACCCCTTATGTGTATCGGGACAAATATTTTCAAAAAGAAAAAGACGTGTATGCCATTTGCCCGGAAATCAAAGACATGGTTTCAATTTCGGCTTGCAATCTTTACGACCGCACGCAAATGAGCCGGCTGTTCGGCTATGATGTGGTGTTTTGCCGAAATGTCCTGATCTACTTTGATCGCAAGTCGGCCGCCATCGTTTTTGAAAACCTATATCGCAGCATGAATCCAGGTGGATATATTTTTTCAGGGCTGTCGGAATCCATAGGACGTATGACCAGCCTGTTTACAATGGAGCGTTTTAAAAAGTTGTTTGTTTACAAAAAATAATGGCCTGAGATCATCATATATTAAAAAGGCCATTAGACTACATTAAAAAGTTAGGAAACCGGAGCATCGTCATGCCAAAATCAATTCTCGTGGTGGATGATTCCAAAATCGTGCTGGATATAAGCGAGTTTGTATTAAAATCCGTTGGTTATCGGGTCAGCACGGCTGTCGGCGGTAACGAGGCGCTTGAAATTCTCGGACACAAAAAGGTCGATCTGGTTCTTGTTGATATCAATATGCCGGGTATGGACGGGTACACGCTTACATCTGCGATCCGATCAGATGACCGTTTGAAAGACATCCCCATTATTATCGTAACAACCGAAGCGGAAGCCAGGGACAAGCAGAAAGGATTTGACGCAGGGGCGGATGCCTATATCGTCAAACCGATTGTTCCGGAAGAACTGTTGGGTCATGTTGAATTGCTGATCGGAAAAGCCGAGTGATTGACGATTGGCGATTGAAGATTGACGAATTGAGGGATTTTGGGATTGAGGGATTTTGGGATTGAGGGATTGGTGATTGATATGGATGCTGCAACTTTAAAGAAAAGAACGAAGGAATTTGCGCATCGATGTGTAAAGCTTGCAGTCGCTTTGCCCAAAACGCCATTAGGAAATCATATACATCAGCAGCTGATACGATGTTCAACATCTGTTGCGGCGAATTATCGGGCTACCTGTGTTGCCCAATCGAAGGCTACTTTTATCTCAAAATTAAGCATTGCTTTGGAAGAGGCTGATGAATCCTATTTTTGGCTGGAGTTTATTATCGATGAGGGTTTAATGAAAAAAGATCGTGTCGGGCAGTTGTTGAAAGAGGCAGATGAGTTGGTGTCGATATTCGTAGCTTCAAGAAAAACAGCGAGAAATACAATACAATGAAAATAATAGAGCGCAGCGATACCGTAAATCTTCATTCTTCATTCTTCAATCTTAAATTATCATGGCTATCGAAATCAAAATAACCCCTGAAATGAAGGCCAAATTTGCGGCAGAAACTGCCGAGCATCTGGATTTATTCGAAGAGATGTTGCTTAAACTGGAATCGGGGCCTTTCGATCAGGATTGCGTCAACAAAGCCTTTCGGGCGGTTCACAGTATTAAGGGCAACAGTGATTACATCGGTGTCAAAGACATCAATGACCTTGCCAACGCCTTAGAAGACCTTTTGGATGCGATCCGAAAACAAGACATTGAAATGACCCCCGAAACCATCCCCGTTTTGCTTGATGGTCTTGATACGCTGCGTGCCATGAATCTTCAGATTACCCGTGAGGATTACCAACAGACTGATATCAGCAGGCTGTTGCATAAAATCGATGACATTAAAATCGCGCTGCCGGCCAGATCCCTGCAGCCGGAGCCGATCAAACGCAATGTGGATGTCATGGGGATCTTTACCAAAACATCCGCCCAACACATAGAATACCTCAACCAACAGGCCAAGGTGGCACTTTCGGGCAGCCGATCAAAGAAAATAAGAGACAATGTGCTTAGAATTCTTCGGACCTTTTTTATTTCGGCAAATTATGCGGGCGTTGATGCGGTCTCTGAAAAATTAAAAAAATTCGAAAGCAAAGTACGCGAATCAAAGACATTCGGCAAGCGTCTGGCGGGTATTCTCGTTAAAGAACTCGATACCATTGCAGAAACGGTTCGTGGGTTGCAAAAGGAAAACGCCGCCCCTGATTCCGCCCATCAAATGACTGAGGCCGTAACGGCTGAACTATCGACCATGGATATGCGTTTGCCGCCCCACAGGGCGGACGAGTTGATGAGTCACGTTACCGAACTGTTGATTGCAGTCAGCGGTCTCAATTATTCTACCGATCGTATAACAGCCGGCCATGTCAGCACCGAACAGGTTGAAGCACTGCAGCGCACGGTCAAAGCGGTTAACCGGGCGGCCACAAGGACGCATTTGACCACACAGGCGATCCGGCTGGTTCGAATGGACACGCTGTTTGGAAGGCTTCCACGAATTGTACGCGATCTTTCCGCAAAATCCGGTAAAAAAATCGATATTTCCATGATGGGCGGAAAAACAGAAATTGACCGCAAGGTAATTGAAAAATTGGTGGATCCTCTGATTCATTTGATCCGAAACGCCGTGGACCACGGTATTGAGCTACCGGATGACAGGGAGCGTAAAAGCAAACCCGCGTCGGGTGCAATCACGGTCAAGGCTTTCCAGGAAAGCAACCAGGTCGTGGTGGATGTGATCGACGATGGCAAAGGCATCGACATTGAAAAAATTAAAGCCGAGGCTCAAAAAGGCGATTTTGTTGATACCGGAGTACTTGATGAAATGAAACCGGATGAAGTCTTGAATCTTGTTTTTAAACCCGGTTTTACGACAGCCGATACAACGTCGAGTGTTTCCGGCAGAGGCGTGGGGCTTGATATTGTCAGCAATAACTTAAAAGCGGTTGGCGGTAACGTGACGCTGTCTTCAGAGAAAGGCAGGGCAACCCGGTTTAGACTTCAAGTGCCGATGTCTTTGGCGGCCGTTGAAGTGCTGCTTGTGGAAGCAGAGGGAGAGCCTTATGCTATTCCTATTGCCTGTATCGTCGAAACGATGAATATCTCCCCAAAAAATATTCAGGTTATCAATAACGCTGAGATGATCACCCATAAAGACGACTTGATTACAGCTGCTTATTTGACGGCGATGCTGGATTTGTCCCCAAAAAAACAGATCAGGATGGCCACCAGCACGGACGCCCTACAGATGGTGGTGATTTCTTTCGGCGGCAGGCTGAAGGGGCTCGTCGTGGATCGACTGCTCAAGCAGGAAAGCATCATCATCAAGCCGCTTGCCAAAAATTTATCCAGTATCGACGAATTTTCAGGCGCTGCGCTGATGGGAGACGGCAGTATTGTATTGGTACTCGATCCACAGGCACTGGTTTTGGATTGATGATTGAAGATTGGGGGATTGACGATTGTAGGAAGTCTATCATTTTAAAAAAAGATAAAGTGCAACGATTCATGAAATATTCAATATTCAATAGACAATATTCAATTTAAACGAAAGGATGAAGAACAAATGAAAACAATCTTGATCGTTGATGACTCTGCATTTACACGGGGGATTCATTCCCGGTTAATTAAAGCATTGGGGCACCAAACCATCGAGGCAGAAAGTGGCGCTGAAGCGATAGAGAGATTCAAGGCAAAACAACCTGATCTGGTAATGATGGATCTTTTAATGCCGGATATGGACGGACTTGATGCCATCAGAAAAATATTGGCTATCGATACCAGAGCGAAAACTATCGTGTGCTCAACAGACAAACAGAAAGCAAGGCAGGAAGAGGCGCGCGAAGCCGGTGTGTTGGCTTTTTTGATAAAGCCGGTTGACGGTGACCAGCTAAAAAGTACATTGTCTGAACTTTTTGAGGAATGAATGCAAACAGACGGTTGTTCAGGAGATGAAAATGAGTAAAGATTTTACCCATGATATCATCAGGGAAGTGGTGAACATCGGTATTGGGGATGCGGCATCGGCGCTTTCTTCCCTGATAAACAGCCGTGTGACTATCAAGGTCCCCGAAATCCATATTCTCGACACCAGAGATGCCCCTGATTTTATCCAAAAAGAGATCCGCACACTTGGCGTTTATATCGCTCAGGACTTTAAAGGTGTTTTCCAAGGGAAAACCCTGCTCTTTTATACAAAGGAGAGTTGTATATCGCTTTTAAAATGTATAATGGAGGATATCAGCGTAACGTCTGCGATGACCGAAACCGCAATCGCTACGCTGCAGGAGATCGGGAACATCATCATGGTGTCGTGTGTTTCCACCATCAGCAACATGCTGGGTGACACGGTTGAATTTCAAATTCCGGATGTCACTCTTGAGATTTCCGAAGGGTATTTTAAAAATATAGTCAAAGGCTTTGGGGAACTTGACAAGACCATTGTCGTCCGGAATCAAATGGTCGTGAGTGATAAAGAGATCGAAGGTTATTTTTTTATATTGCTGTCATTTGATAATTTTATTTCACTGATAGAGAAATTGGCCGCTAAAGTTGAAAAGCGCTGAATCAGCCGGCAGTAAAAAGGATGGCATGCATATGCAAGGAGGACATTATGAGGGATGATATTACTCTCGACATTATTAGGGAAGTCATCAATATCGGTGTCGGAGATGCAGCTGATTCTCTTTCACAATTGGCACAAAGCCGGGTGTGGATAAAAACGCCGGATGTCCATATCCTCGACTCAAAAGATGCGCCAGCATTTATTCAAAATGAAATTCAAAGTCTGGGAATATACATATCACAAAATTTCCATGGCAGAATTCGTGGCAAGACCCTGCTGTTTTATACCAAGGAAAGCTGCAATTCTCTCGTCAAAACGATACTCGATAAAGATATCGTTACCTCAGCCTTAACCGACACAGCCATTGCGACCCTACAGGAAATAGGCAACATCATCATGGTGTCGTGCGTTTCCACCATCAGCAACTTGATCGAGGATGCCATTTCCTTTGAAATACTGGAGGTCACCATCGAAATAACCGAAGGTTACTTTCAAAATATTGTTCAAGATTTGGGAGAACTGGAAAAAATCATCATCGTTCGCAACCAGATGATTGTTAAAGACAAAGAAATTGAAGGCTATATTTTTCTGCTACTTGGATTCGACGATTTTCTATTTGTCATCCGGGAAATGAAAAACAAAATCAAGCATACCTAAATGAAAAGATGATTCAAATGAATACGAGCGAATTTGAAACAGTCGGATCTCTCGGAAACTACATTGCGGAAGGACTGGGCATCGGCGTGCTATGCCTTGATGCGGATTTGAAAATTACCTACTGGAACAGCTGGCTTGAAAAACACAGCGGTATCAAGCAAAGCGCAGTTACCGGCGATTCAATTATTGAAAGATTTCCTGATATTCGTAAAAGAAACAAGGCATCCTATTTAACGCAATGTGTCGAAAAATCGATACCCAGTATTCTTTCGGCATACCTGCATCAGTATCTGATTCCTTTGGAAGTTTACAAAGCAGGTGAAAAGCACCTGATGATGCAAAATGTGAAGATCTATCCGCAAAAGGCCAGCGATGGCTCCAACCAGGTCGTCATTATTATTGAAGACAAAACCGAAGCCATTTTGCATGAAAAGGCCATCGAAAAATTGACACGTCTCTTAGGTGGTATCCGTGACATCAACAAATTAATCGTCAATGTTCCGTCCGAAAAGGATCTGCTCGCAGGTGCTTGTAACATCTTGTCCGAACAAATTGGCTTAAATTGCGCCTGGGTGGGATACCTCACAGAAAATTCCATGACGCTTGTTCCTGAATACGCAAATGGTATTCCTCTTGAAAAGCTCCAGCAGCTTACGTTTACCCTTGACCAGCAGGCCTTTGTCGATTGTGGAGATCAGGGGCCTTTACCGGGAATCAGCGTAAACCGCACTGCAGCAAACAATCAAGCGGTCTGGGAGCCATGGTTGCAGGTATCAGATATTACCGGTAGCCAGTCTTTTTGTGCGTTGCCCATCAGGGCCGATGGCCGTGCGTACGGCGCGATCAGTGTGCATGCCAAAAGCAAGAGCTTTTTTGATAAAGATGTCGAAACCTTAATGAGAGAAATTGCATCTGATGCCTCATTCGGTTTGGAGGTGCTAAAGGAAAAAGAGCTGCGGCGCGATGCAGAAAAAAGGTTGGAAGAAGAGAGACAAAAACTATTAGTGACCTTACGATCCATCGGTGACGGTGTGTTGACCACGGACAATAGCGGTCGAGTTGTCATGATGAATACAATTGCCGAGCAACTTACGGGATGGAAGCAAGAGGAGGCTGTGGGTCAGCCCCTGGAAAAAGTTTTTCATATTGTCAACGAAATGACCCGGGCAACTTGTGAGAATCCTGTCGAGAAAGTGTTGACAATACGCGGTATCATCGGTTTGGCCAACCATACACTGCTCATCAGCCGGGATGGTCGTGAAATCCCCATCATTGACAGTGGCGCGCCGATCCTAACGAACGACGGTGAAATTATCGGAGTTGTTCTGGTATTTCAGGACGACACGAAACGCAGAGCTTCACAGCAGGCCATCGAAGAAAGCGAGAAAAAATATCGGAACATATTTGAAAACATACAAGATGTCTATTATGAAGCAAGTATGGACGGAACTATTTTAGAAATCAGCCCTTCAATTGAGAAAGTCTTAGGATATAAGAGGAAAGAGTTAATCGGAAAATCTCTTTATGATATTTACACAAATCCTGAAGAAAGGGATGAACTATTAGAAGCAATTTTAGAATCGGGAAAGATTGCCAACTTTGAAGTCCATCTAACAGACAAAGATGGGTCCCAATATTCCGTTGAACTTAATTCGACGTTGCAAAGGGATCAAAAAGGCAACACCGTAAAGATTATCGGTTCCATGCGCGACATCTCGGAGCGGAAACGGCTTGAAGCCATGCTCCGGCAATCCCAGAAGATGGAGGCTATCGGTTCCCTGGCAGGCGGCATCGCCCATGAGTTTAACAACATCCTCGGAACAATTATCGGCAATACGGAATTGGCCATAAATGATGTCCCTGAATCGAACCCGGCCAGGGAATGTTTGGAAGAGATACAGTTGGCCTCATTACGGGCAAAAGAGATAGTGCGTCAGCTTTTAGGCTTTGCCCGAAAGTCCGTGTTTCAACTGATGCCGGTACAGATCAGCTCAATTGTCAGTGAAACATTAAATTTAATACGGGCT